>Ga0307377_10000601_pt1 | contig 47282 bp, 41 predicted proteins | sample TR3MG_FD_202535 | JGI IMG/M metagenome (GOLD analysis project Ga0307377, IMG submission 202535) | Soil microbial communities from Risofladan, Vaasa, Finland - TR-3 | ecosystem: Environmental > Terrestrial > Soil > Coastal area > Acid sulfate soil | place: Finland: Risofladan, Vaasa | collected...
ATGCGCAGGAACGGCCGGCCTTCGCGCGTGGCCAGCGGCAGGCCGTCGGGATACTCGATGCAGCGGAAGCCGCAGTCGTCCTTCGCCACGTCCAGGGCGCGCGCGGTGAAGCAGCGCGCCGAATAGGCCAGCGGCAGGCGGCCGAACGCGATCACTTCAAGCTCGGGCATCGCATGGCCTTCGGCGAGCATCGCCGCACGCAGCTCGCGCAGCAGCGTCTCGCCCTGTTCCACGCCGGGCACCCAGCGATGCAGGCCATCCTCGATCAGCAGTGCGAGTGCGCGCTGGTTGTAGATGTTGAGCGTAGGGCCGGCCACGAAGGGTACGCCGCGAACGCGGCACAACTGCACCGCGGACAGATCGTTCGCCTCGATCCAGCAGTCGCCATTGTCGATCATGCGTTGCAGTGCGCCGAGTTCGGATTCGGCCTCGATCAACGCCAGCGACGACAGCACCACCTGCTTGCCGCTGGTGGCCACTTCCCGGGCCAGCGCGATCCAGTCGCGCGAGCCCAGTTCGCGGCGCTTGCTGCACACCGTCTCGCCCAGATAGATGATGTCGACGGGCCATTGCGCCGCCTCGCGGTAGAACGCCAGCGTGCGTTCGCGCGGCCAGAAGTACTGCAGTGGTCCAAGGCTCAGCTTCATCGTGTCCATCGGTTCAGTGCCAGCGACGGTGATAGGGGCCGAGCGTGGTCTGGTGACCCTCGGCATGGGCCGACAGCGAGCGCTGCCAGCCCGGCTGCAGCTGCCAGTCCTGCGGCGCGGCCTGGTAGCGATCCAGCGCATCGCGCCAGGTGCGGGTGACCGAACTGACATAGGCCACGCCGCGCTGGCGGCCTTCGATCTTCAGCGCAGCCACGCCGGCCTGGGCCAGCCGCGGCAGCAACTCCAGCGTGTTGAGGCTGGTCGGCTCCTCCAGCGCGTGGAAGGTCTCGCCACCCACCTCGAAGCGGCCCTTGCACACGGTCGGGTAGCCGGCCGGTTCCTCCGGTTCGAAGCGGTCGATCAATACCTGGTTCAGGCGCACGGTGCGGCCGCCGTCGTCGTGTTCCTCCCAGCGCACGAACTTGGCCGGCGAGCACACGCCATGACGGTTCGGCGAGGCGCCGGTGACATAGCTGGACAACTGGCAGCGGCCCTCGACCATGATGCACAGGCTGCCGAATGCGAACACTTCCAGCGGCACCGGCGAGTTCTCGCACAAGCGCTCCACCTGCTGGATCGACAGCACCCGCGGCAACACCGCGCGGCTGATGCCGAAGCGCTCGTGCATGTAGCGCAGCGCCGCGGCGGTGGTCGCCGAACTCTGCACCGACAGATGCCGCGCCAGTGCCGGATGCGTACGCGTGGCGTAATCGAGCACCGCCATCTCGGCGGCGATGATGGCGTCGCAGCCGAACTCGGCCGCCTTGTCCACCGCCGCGAACCATTGCGCCAGCCGCGTGCTGTCCGGGTAGGTGTTGAGCGCGAGATAGACCTTGCGGCCGCGTGCGTGCGCATACGCAATGCCGGCGCGCAGCTCGTCGTCGCTGAAGTTGAGGCCGGGAAAGGCGCGTGCGTTGGTCTGGTCGCGCAAGCCCGTGTAGACCGAATCGGCACCGGCGTCGATCGCCGCCTGCAATGCCGGCAGGTTGCCGGCGGGACAGACCAGTTGCATGTGCACCTCTGCAGCGGAAAACCAGCGTGCATCGTGGCATGCCCGAATCGCCGCGTCGTTGATCTGGGTCAGACGCGCCGGCGGCCGCGCGCCATAGAATCGGCGCATCCACGCCGTATGCGCGGACCCCTTGGAGGCATCTGCATGAGACCCGTGAAACACCGCGTTGCATCGGCATGCGGTTCCGCTGCGGCCGTCGCCGGCGTGCTGGTGGAAGCCGGCGCATGACCGATTACATCCAAGCTTGGCAATGCATCGGCTGCGGCAAGATCGAGGCGCCGCAGCCGTGCATCGGAGTCTGCCGGGACCGCAAGATCCTGATGGTCGGCAAGGACGACTACGAGCGTGCGCTAGCTACCGCGCGCAACCTGCAGCGGCAGCTGCACGGCACCCATGCGCTGCTGTCGCAACTGGCATGGTCGGTGCCGCGCGAGGGCCAATGGGAACCTTCCTACCGCGCGTTGCAGACCCGCGCACGCGAGTTGCTGAACACACTGACGCCGATCGATATCGAGCCGGCTGGCGACTGAGGGAATCCCGTTCCCCGGCACCTGTGGGGCGCACCCTGTGCGCGAAAACACGTTGCTGCGTGGCTACATGATTCGCGCACAGGGTGCGCTCCTACACAAATCGGGGTTATTCGAGACGTCACTGGGGGATGCTGGCAATGCGGGGTACCAGCAACCATCGGGCAGGTCAGCGCCCGCCGACAGCCGGAATTTCATCTTGGCTCGCCGCAGCGGCGAGCGGCAGGGCAAAGGCGCGAGTTGCGGGCTTGCGGCTGTGGCAATACGAGAGGCGACGCCGGATTTTTCGTCGCGCGATCGTGCCATGCCCACGCAGTCCAAACGCTGCATGGATCCGGCCAGGTGAGCTCACGGACTCAGGTTGCTTCTGGCATAGCCGCACCGCGCTTACTTCACAAAGCTGAGATATGACGCCAACGCCTTGATCTCGTCCGGCGTCAGCTGCAACGCGACCCGAGGCATTGGCGACGGTGCTGCCGCATCATGTCGATGGTGCCACTGTTCAAGTCGCGCATTCAAATAATCGTACGACCGTCCTCCCAAACGGGGGATTTCCCCAGCGCCCTCGGCGTCCGGGCCGTGACAAGCAGCGCAAGCTGCAATATTTGAAGCCGGAATCCCGCCCCGGTATATGGCTCTTCCTCTGCCCACCAGCGCCTTGTCCCCATCATTGGCGGCCTTGGGCGAAATTGCGGAAAAGTAAAGCGCTATGTCATGTGCCGACTTGACGCTGAAAGCGACCGTGGCGCCCCACATCATTGAACCAACGCGTGTGTGCTCGTGAAAACGCTGAAGCTGGTTCTCTATATATTGCTTTCGCTGGCCGGCCAATCGCGGTGCGCTCGCATAACCTTGCCCTGATACGCCGTGGCACCATGAACAATACTGACGTTCGACCGCCGTCGGGTTGCCTGCCAGCGCCGACATCGAGCAGAAGAAGGCCAGGGAGAGCAGCACTCGAGCTGTTATCTTTGGCCTGATGGTCTTCATGATTCGCGCATTTGATGAACTGGCAGCATATCAAGCAAGAGGAGTTACTTCAGATAACTGAGATAGGCTGCGACGGCGGCAATTTTTGTCTGATTCAAGCTGTGCGCAACGGGTGTCATCACGGCTGATGTGTCCTCGTTTGTCGAATGTTGCCTTCGCTCTTTGATCCAATTGCCCAATTCCTTTACGGTATACGGATAGAGTTGACCAGCCAAGCGAGGAATTTTGCCTTCTCCCCTGGCCTTTGGACCGTGACAGCCGGAGCACGCGGGTACATTGGCTTCGGGGATACCTTCCTCGTAGATTTTCTTCCCCGTATTCACGAGATTCTTTGGGCCGTCTCCAGGAGGTTTGGGATTAAGGCCGCTGAAATGCGAGGCCAATGCGACTCGCATTACCGGGCTCACACTGTGTATCTTGGGCATATCCACAGATACATTGCTATCGCGCCTGGACTCGGAAAAATCCAGCAACTGATTGGTGATATATGCAGTTTTTTGTGTCGCAATGCGTGGGATAGGCAGCACTCCGCTATAACCTTGACCAGACAGACCGTGGCAGTCTTGGCAATATGCCATTTTGGCCTGAAGGCCTTTCGAGGTGGTGGCCATGTTCTTGCTGGCGGCAAAACCTGTCGTAGAGAACAGAATGGCCAGGATCGCCGTTGGCATCGCCGATCGTGTGCCGATGTAATTCATGAGCTTGCATTCGCCCTGGCGCTCGTCGATGATTTCCGGGGAGTGGGCATCATTCCCGACCCGGTCCGCAGCCAACTGCTCGACCCCGTCCGCAGCCGGATACCCAATGTCCGCCTATCGGGGTCTCGTTCCACGCCTTGAAGTTGGGGTCCGAGACATTCGACAGCTTTTTCAGATAGGCCACAATCGCCCAGATATTTTTGTTGGGCACAGGTGGTTTGTCGGCGCCGAAGCTCGGCATCGCGGACATCTTGATGCCGTTCTTGATCACCCAGAACAGTTCCTCCGGCGTGCGATGGGTGACCACTTTTCTGAGGTCGGGCGGAGGGTTCATCCCGTCGGAGAATTTCGCCGATTCCACGCCGGGCTGGCCGTGGCAGTCGGCGCAACCGTTCCTGGAGTAAACAACTGCGCCTGCTTGCACCATTGCCGGATCGTCAAGCGCGCCGGGCGGTGGCCGATCAATCGCGTGCCTGGTGACTGAAGCCAGGCGCACCTGTACGAGCGCCCAATCGACAATGCCGGGCTCCGGGTGGTTGGCAGCAACGTTAAAGAACCCGCCAAAGAAAAATATCACGGAGACAATGCCGCCAGCAATTGTCAGCAGTCCAATGATTGCCAGGAAAAGTTGGAGAGCCTTCATGGGAAAAGTCATCACGCTGCAAGTCGCCTCGGATACGCAGTTGCCGCGGGAAATAAATCCGATTTTCAGGCCTGTCTTGCAACTCTCCCAAATGGCTCCGCATCATTTCTTGCCATACGACTGCCTGAGAACCGCCAAAACCGATTATTCAATTTGTTCTGGCAATTCAAAAAGCCTGAACCTCACAACGTGACTGTCCGGTGAAGTCGCCGACACTGCTGAAATGAACCGCGCTGCGAGGCGGGCCTGTTTGCACCGGGTGCGAGGATGTTGAACAAGTCGGATTCCCGGACGCGTCCTCTCTCGGATTATCCTGCTAGCAGTTTCGGCCCCCGAAATTCCGCACACCTTCACCCCACGACCCAGGCGCTGCAAGCGCTCACTGCGGCGGTGGGTGCGACTGGGCCTGCGGGAGAGCGAAGGACGGGGCCCCGCGAGCGGCGGCAGATCGGGAGTGCTGGAGGTGCAGGGATAGACGTCGTGCAGGCGGTGTGTCGGGTCGCCGGTGCCAGGACGACATTGTGCAGCGCAGGTCGGCAAGGCTGTCAGCAGCAATTCCGGTAACCGCGCGCTGCAGAACCGCATATGGGAGTTGCTGAGCACACCGGCGTCGATCGACGTCGAGCCGGTCGACGACTGAGCGCATCCCGTTCCCCGGCACCTGTGTGGCGCACCTCGTGGGAGCGCCCCTACCCAAATCGGGTTATTCGAAGCGTCGTTAGGGGCGCGATCAATGCGGTGCACCAACTGCCGGAATTTCATCCCGACTCGCCGCTGCGACGAGCGGCCGGGCGAAGGCGCGAGTCGTGGGCTTGCGGCTGTGGCAATCCAGGCCGCGACCGCGGATTTCCCGCCTTGCCTACAACCCCAACCGGATGCCTGTGTACCACGAGCGTCCCAGCGCTGGCTCCAGCCCGGTCTGCCACACGCGATCGTAGTAGTGGCGGTTGCCCAGGTTGCTGATACCGGCCAGCAAGGTCAGGTGGCGGTTGAGCTGCCAGTCGCCGGCCACGTCGAGTACGGTATAGGCGGGGATGCGCGCGGGCAGGTAGGTGTTGCCGCTGCCCAGCGGCTGGTCGGAGTCTTGCCAGTACTGCGCTGCGGAGGACACTGCCGTGAGGCTGAGCTTGATGCGCTGCTCGACGCGCCAGGTCAGGCCGGCCTTGGCCAGATAGCGTGGCGCATACGCCGGCACCTTGCCGACCTGGCCGGGGATCGCGCTGGCGGTGAACCGCGCGTTGAGCAGGCTGACATTCGCGAACGCCTCCAGGTGCTGGCCGCGATCGGCCAGCGCCGTGCGCGCGAAGAAGTCGTAGTTGATCTGACCTTCCAGGCCACGGCTGCGGGTATTGCCGGTGTTCACCTCCAGCACGTCGGTGGCATTGATGTGCTGCGCCTCGATGCGGTTCTTGAAGTCGATCCAGAACACGCTGACGTCGTAGTACAGGCCAGTCACCGGCGCGCCGTGCACGCCGGCTTCCCACGACAGCGACTTCGACGGGTCGGGCGCGTGGCCGGGCACGATGTTGGCGAACGGCGAGGCCATGTCGAAATAGCGCAACGGACGCCACCCTTGCGACACGTTGAAGTAGGTCTCGTTGCCGTGGCCGAAATCGTTGCCGATGCCGAGCCCGAACAGCGGCACCGTGCGCGCGTCCGCCTCGTTGATCAGCGGGCGGGTGAGGAACGGTGGGCGCACGGTTTCATCCACCGCCACGCGCTCGTGCTCCAGCCGCACCGACGGCACGAGGTGGATGCGGTGCGACAGGCGGAACACGTTCTCGGCAAACACCGAGGCGTAATCCGAGCTGCGCGCCTGTACCAGTCGCGGCGTGCCGCCGCGGTCGTAGCGGTTCACAGACAGATCGCTGCTGCTCCACTGGCGGAACGGATCGTTGCCATGGAACAGCACCGTACCCACGGTAAACGCATTGCCCTGGCCCCACTTCTTGCGCAGGCGCACGTCCACGCCCTCGGTGCGGAACTGTTCGTCCTGCAGGGTGGTGCTGGTCGGCGGCGGCTGTGGTGCCAGCGCAGCTTTGGCCGCGCGGCTGGCCAGATCCTGCCAGGTGAACCAGGCCTTGCCGTCGAGCAGCCAGCCGTCGCCGAATTCGCTGTGGTTGCCCAGCACCAGCTGGTCGCGGTCCACCCATTCGCGGTTGGTCGGCGTAGGCGTGGCGCGCGGGTTGGCCTGCCACTGCGGGTAGCTCAGCCGGCCGGCGTCGCCGGAGTCGGCGCGGATCGCATGCAGGTCGAGCCACCAACGCTGCCTGTCGGTCGGCCGATACGCGATGTAGAGGTCACCCTGGCGCATCTGCGACTGCGCGTTGGGCCGGCTGCCGTCGCTTCGCACGTAGGCCGCGTCGGCGCGGAAACTCCAGTGCCCGCTGCTCCCTTCGACGGTGTTGTAAGTGGAGTACAGGCCGTGGTTGCCCACCACCTGCTCGGTGCTGGCCGACAACGGCGCATCCGGCGCCGGGCGGCGCGACACGAGGTTGATCACCGGCGCCGGCTCCGGCCCGTACAGCAGGCTGGCGCCGCCGCGGATCAGCTGCACGTCGGCGATGCTCTGCGTCAGCGGCATAGCGTACAGGGTGGGGAAGCCGATCCAGTCGCTCTCCAGCGGAATGCCGTCCTGCATCACCAGCACGTATTCCGATTCCTGCGGGTTGCCCAGTCCGCGATAGCTGAGGTTGAACTGCGTCGGCGTGGGCTGCTGCGATACCTGGACGCCCGGCGAGCGCGCCAGCAGCTGGTCGAGGTTGTTGCCGATCACTGTGGGCTGGCGGTCCAGATGGGTGACCGTGGTCTTCTTGGTCACCGTGATCTGGGTGCCGCTGACTTCGGCCATCTGGTGTTCCAGCTTGGCCTTGAGGTACTTGCGCCAGTCGTTGCCGCGCACGTTCACCCCCGGCAGGTCGGTGGCATGGGGCACCGTGCCGGCGGATGAAGCGGAAACCTGCCGTGCCCGCGCAGCGCTGCTGGCCACCGCCAAGGCAATGGCCAGCGGAAGAAGGGCGTGACGCGCGATCGACATGCATGAATCTCCGAGTGTGCAGTCGTTCGTTATCGCGCACCGGCCGGGAAATCGCCATAGGCCAGAGGTTGGCTGGACTAACCGATGGCAAGGCGCTGCTGCACGGTGGCGGCACCGATGCGCGGGGCGCCACCGCGGCCGCACACTCATGGGTCATGGGTGAACCAGGGTCATGCGCATTGACGCCGTGCCGGGAACGCTGCTCGACACCGCCTGGTCGCCGCTGCCTTGCAAGCCCAGTGTCTTGGCCGCAGCAGGCATCAGCAGATTGAGCCCGCCGCGGCCGCCGGCGTACCGGCGGCCGCGCATGACCGATTACATCCATGCCGGGCCATACGTCGGCTGCGGCAAGATCGAGGCGCCGCAGCCGTGCATCGGGGTTTGCCAGGACCGCAAGATCCTGACGGTCGGCAAGGACGATTACGAGCGTGCGCTAGCTACCGCGCGCAACCTGCAGCGGCAGCTGCACGGCACCCATGCGCTGCTGGCGCAGCTGGCATGGTCGGTGCCGCGCGGGGGCCAGTGGGAGCTTTCCTGGCGCGCGTTGCAGGCACGCGCGCGCGAGCTGCTGGCCACACTGGCGCCGATCGATATCGAGCCGGCCGGCGACTGAGAAAATCCCGTTCCCCGACACCTGTGGGGCGCACCTTGTGGGAGCGACTTCAGTCGCGATGCTCTTGAGTTGAGTGGAAGAGCATCGCGACTGAAGTCGCTCCTACAGGGTGCGCTCGACGTCCCTCCGCTTTGAGTAGCGGGACGGTTTAGAGCCGCGCCCAACTCAAGTCATCAATTCCCCGACGCTGAAGCCGTCAGCGTCGCCCACAACGCATCGACGCGCCGCTCCACCGCGGCATCGGGCACGATCGGCTTGCTCCAGGTGCGGGTGGTTTCGGACGGCCATTTGTTGGTGGCGTCGATGCCCAGCTTGGAGCCCAGGTTCGGTACCGGACTGGAGAAATCGAGGTAGTCGATCGGGGTGTTTTCCACCAGCATCGAATCGCGCGCCGGATCGACCCGGGTCGCCAGCGCCCAGATCACCTGCGACCAGTCGCGCACGTCGATGTCGTCGTCGGTGACGATCACGAACTTGGTGTAGGTGAACTGGCGCAGGTACGACCACACGCCCATCATCACGCGCCGCGCGTGACCGGCGTACTGCTTGCGGATGCTGACCACGGCGATGCGATACGAACACGCCTCCGGCGGCAGGTAGAAGTCCACGATCTCCGGAAACACCTTCTGCAGGATCGGCACGAATACCTCGTTCAGCGCCATCGCCAGCACCGAGGGTTCGTCGTGCGGTGCGCGGCCCATGTAACTGCCGTGGTAGATCGCGTCGCGGCGCAGGCGCATGCGCTCGATGGTGAACACCGGGAAATGGTCCTGCGCGTTGTAGTAGCCGGTGTGGTCACCGAACGGGCCTTCCAGCGCGGTGTCGCCGGGATGGATGAAACCTTCCAGCAGGATCTCCGCGCCGGCCGGCGCGTCCAGTCCGGTCAGCTCGCTATGCCACACGCGCGTGCGCTGGCCGCGCAGCAGGCCGGCGAATTCGTATTCGGACAGCGTGTCCGGCACCGGCGCCACGGCGGCCAGCATGGTGGCTGGGTCGGCACCGATGGCGACCAGCACGGGGAAGGGTTGGTCCGGATGCGCGGCTTTCCAGTCGGCGTAGTCCAGCGCGCCGCCGCGATGCGGCAGCCAGCGCATGATCACGCGGTTCGGGCCGATCACCTGCTGGCGGTAGATCGCCACGTTCTGCCGCGGCTTGAGCGTGCCGCGGGTGATCACCAGGCCGAAGGTGATCAGCTTGCCGGCATCGCCGGGCCAGCAGTGCTGGATCGGCAGGTGCGCCAGGTCGATCTCGCTGCCGCGCAAGGTCTCGTCTTCGAACGCCGCCTCGCGCACGCGCTGCGGCGCCACGTGCGCCAGCTGCGCCAGTTCCGGCCAGGTGGCCAGCGCATCGCGCAGGCTGGACGGCCAGCGCGGTTCCTTGATCGCGGCGAGCAGCCGGCCCAGTTCGCGCAGGGAAGCCAGCGGCCGTCCGGCCAGCGCCGCCTCGATGCGCCGGCGCTGGCCGAACAGGTTGCCCAGCAGCGCGTGCGGTGTGTCGCCGGGGTGTTCCATCAGCAGTGCCGGGCCGTCCTCGCGCAGGGCGCGCAGGCAGAGCGCGGTGGATTCCAGGTACGGGTCCACGGGTGCGCGCACGCGCACCAGTTGCCGATCGCGTTCCAGATGCGCGAGAAAACCGCGAAGGTCGTGAAAGCTCAAGGTGCATCCTCGGGCAGGTTGGGAATGGCCAGGTGGCCGTCGGCATCGGTTTCGGTGAGGAGCTTGCGGTGGATCAGGTCCAGCGACTCCATCAGCCGCGTACGGGCCTCGGCGGCGAACGGGTTTTCCTGCTGGATCGCCGCGAACAGGTGGCCGGCATCGCCGCGCACCGCGGCCAGCATGTTCTTCAGGCCCTGGAACGATGGCGGCGCCAGCGTCAGGTCGTCGTCCACGCCGATGTCGACCAGCCCCTTGGCGATGAAAAATGCCAGCGCGTGGGTATTCGCCATCGCGCGGTCGTGCGCGGCCGGCTCCTGCTCGATCACCTCGCAGCCGAGATCGGCGAACAGCTGGCGCGCGCGTGCGGCGGCGTCCGGGTGCCGTGCGCTGGCGCATACCACTGCGCGCAGCGGGCGTTCGCCGCGAGCCAGGCTGAGCGGGCCGAACAGCGGATGGGTGCCGGCATGCGGAATGTCCGCGCCCAGCAGTTCGTCCATCATCGCGCACGGATGCAGCTTCACGCTGCCCACGTCGATGACGGTCTGCCCGGCGTGCAGGTGCGGGCGGATGGCCTCCAGCGCACCGCGCATGTGCGGTACCGGCATCGCCAGCACGATCCACTCAGCGCCTTCCACTGCGGCAACCGCCGAGGCGGCGGCGATCCCGACCGGCACGGCGACGAACGGATCGTGCGCGCGCACGTCTCGCCCGGCCTGGACCAGCAGTTCGGTGAAGGCGCGGCCGAAGTGGCCAAAACCGAGGATCGCGAATGACATGAGGTGTTTTCCTGGTCGTGGTATCGGGTGGTGCCGGGGCGCTATCGCCCATGCGTCCGACAGGCTCTATTGGCCCGCAGGCGCGGCGGCGCTCCCGCAGCACCGATGATGCCTCATGTCGAGCCGTTGCCCGTACCGGTCGGAGCGGCCAGGGCGCGTACGCGGCGGGCCAGGAACTCGAAATAGCGCTCGATGTAGCTGATGCTGTTCTCGTGATCGATCAGGTAGGGATTCATCAGCGTATGGCGCAGGATCACCAGTCGGTCGTTGTCGTCGTTCGTGCCCAGGCTGTGCGGGTCCAGCCCCAGCGCGGCGAGGATGCGCGCGGTATCGGCCGGGCCGAGCATCTCCGGCCGCAGACTGGTCACCGAGCCGAAGAACTCCTTCAGCTGCAGCGGCTGGCTGGGATCGATGCGCAACGTGTCGTGCAGCGCACGCACGTAGGCATTGGCCCCGGCCACGCTGCTGTTGCCGCAGGGGTTGAGCGCGAGGCAGACCAGGTTGCTGTCCGGCGCGAACGGCACCAGCACGTGCAACCGGTCGGCGATGTCGATCGCGAACCGCTGCGCGCAGGCATGGAACGCCTCGGCGGCGCGCACGGTGGCGCGCGGCAGCCGGCCGAAGTGGCGATGATCCAGCGGCAGCACCCTGTGCGTCACGTACACTGCCGCCGCGGCCGCGCCGGACTTGGAGCCCTCCGGCACGAACTGGCCCAGGCTGCGATAGCGTGCGAGGTAGTCGCGCGGGATGTTGCCGTGAAAGACATAGTCGGCACGCTCGGCCAGCAGCGTCATCGCGCGATGGTCGCGGCAGACGAAGGCGCCCGCGCCGTACGGCAGGTAACCGAGCTTGTGCGGATCGACCGTGGCCGAATCGGTATCGCCCAGCGCGGCGAAGGCCGCATGCACTGCCGGGGTGGGGAACCGCACGTACTCGCCCGCCACTTCCTCGCGGGCGCGCAGGCTGCCGTCCTCGTTGCGGAACAGCGTGGCCAGGTAACCGCCCCACGCCGCATCCACGTGCACGGAAAAATCCAGCCCTTGCTGGCGTGCGTCCTTGCGCGCGGCGAGTACCGCGTCGATCGGATCGATCGTGCCGTACTCGGTGCTGCCCAGCACCGCCACGCACATCAGCACCGGCTGGCGTTCGCGCGCGCAGCGTTCCAGCGTGTCGCGCAGTGCCGCCGGATCCAGACGCATGCCGTGGGTCGGCAGCAGGTGCAGTTGATCGCGACCGAGGCCGAGCAGCTTCAGCCCCTTGCTCCATGAGTAGTGCGCGGTGACCGGCGCCAGCACCAGCGGCACGCGCAGTGTGGGATGGGCGGCGAAGAAACCGGCCAGCCCGCGCTGCTCGATGCGTTCGGCCTCCACCCGCGCATGCCAGTGCGCACGCTGCTCCGGCGACTGCGCGGCCAGCCAGGCCTGCCAGCGTTCCAGCAACACGATGACGTCGGCCGCGGCCAGGTTGAAGGCGCTCCAGTCGTCTGCCGGCAGTGCCAGATCCGGCACCTGCGCCGCGCGCAGCGCGACCGGAAACGCCTTCAGCGCCAATGCCAGCCGCAGTGCCTGGTAGTTGGCCAGCGAACCGCCGGAGGCAAGATGGCCGAACGCGCAGGCCGGCTGTGCCGGGTCGTGCGGGTAACCGAGCATGCGTGCCAGCTGCAGGCCTACCTGTACCTCCATGTCCACGGTGACCGGCGCGGCATCTTCGCTGACGTTGTTGGGGTTGTAGGGCAGGGTCAGGATCTGCGCGGCCAGCCCCGGCAGCAGCAGGTCGGAGGCCATGTGGCCGATGTAGCGCGGGCTGTGGAACGGCACCGATTTCTTCAGCGCGGCGGACAGCTGGTGCAGTTCGCGGCGCATGCGCGCTTCGAACGCGAGGTAGTCGGGGTGCTGCGCACAGGCCGTGGCGATCGCCGGCGGATCTTCCGGGTGGAAGTTGCGTCGCCAGTACACGTGGTCGCGCAGGAACTCGACCATCAGCTTTTCCAGCAGCGTGTCGTTTTCGCCGTACGGGCCGAGAAAGCACGCATCCAGCGCGTGATCGCGCATTTCCGGTGATGGCAGCGGCAATGCGGCGCTCATGCCCTTCGGCCGTGCGGGCGGCGCCACGGCCGAAGCGGGGCAAGCCATGGGGCGGCAAATACCGTCTGGTTCGGGCTGATCCGTCCTGGCCAAGGTTTTCGCAGGGTGAACATGGTGTATCTCCTGAAGCTGGTGCCTATGCTGGCCGGATCGCGCACGGGCCGCCCTGATGCAGGTCAATCAGGCGCGGCGGGGTCGGCGGCGGTTCGCCGCAGCGGTGGCGGCACGGTTGCGACTGGAATCGATCGGCAGGGCCGCGTTGCCCGTTGGCCGCCATCGGCTGCCGGCGATCAGGGCCGGTTGCGCGGCAGCTTCGTGCGTGCGCAGCAAGGGGAGGTCATGTTTTACTTGCACGCTCCACTCAACGAGGTGCTCCCATGTCCCAAGTCACCCTCAAGGGCCATCCGGTCAATGTCGATGGTCGTTTCCCCGCCAGCGGCGAGTCCGCGCCGGCGTTCACGCTGGTCGGCAAGGATCTGGCCGATGTCTCGCTGGCAAGCTTCGCCGGCAAGCGCAAGGTGCTCAATATCTTCCCCAGCATCGATACCGGCGTGTGCGCCGCATCGGTGCGTCGTTTCAACGAACTGGCCGGGCAGCTCGACAACACCGTGGTGCTGTGCATTTCGGCCGATCTGCCGTTCGCGCAGGCGCGCTTCTGCGGTGCCGAGGGGCTCGATCACGTGGTGACGCTCTCGACCATGCGCGGCCAGCGGTTTCTGGGCGATTACGGCGTGGCGCTGGCCAGCGGCCCGCTGGCTGGCGTGGCGGCGCGCGCCGTACTGGTGCTGGACGAACACGACAAGGTGATCCATGCCGAGATGGTCGGTGAAATCACCCATGAACCGGATTACGACAAGGCGCTGTCCGTGCTGAAGTGACGCCGCGGACGGGTGCTGCACATCCTTGCATGGGTGGCAGCATGCCGACGCTTTTTGCGTCGTCGTAACGACTGCGCCCGGCCATTGCTGGCCGGGCGCAGGGTGGACATGCCGGGACGAGGTGCTCAGGAACCGACGGTCAGCGTGCCCTTCATCAGGGTGGCGTGGCCCGGGCAGGTGCAGAAGAACGCATACACTTCGCCACTCTTGAGTTTGGATACGTCGAACTTGGTCGTGTCCGAATCGCCGCCGCCAATCAGCTTGGTGCTCGCGATGACCTGGGGGTCGTTCGGCTTCACGTAGTTGTTCGCCAGGCCGGCGGTCAAGCCGTCGGAAAGGATGTTGCTCTCGTTGGCGCTCTCGCTGAGCACCCAGTTGTGGCCCATCACGGACCTCGGCATCGAGCCGGTATTCTTCAGGGTCACCGAGAACGTCTTGCAGGCCTTCGGCACCACGATGGACGACTTGTCGAATCGCATCTGGTCGTTGCCCGTGATGGTGGTCGAGCACTGGGCGGCCCACAGCGGGGTCGACAGCAACGCAAGGGCGACAAGGGCAATGAGTCTACGCATGATCTGATTCTCCGGTGGATGAGTAAGTGGGTGTGATCGTGGAACCTGTGACGGATTCTGCGCAGCATCGCTTCGGCTGGCCTTGATCTTGATCAAGAGGTGCCTGCTCGTTGTCGTCGATACAGGTTCGGGCGCACCGGGCAGGTTGCACACTACTGGAGGCGTCATGCTTCGACGGCGGACGGCGCCTGCGGGCAGGCAATGCCGTGAAACGCCCGTACCGCATGGGTTTCGCGCGTCGGCGGCGAGCTTGCAGGAGAGCGTCGGCATTGGCCGGTTTTGCCTGTTTCACCGAGTGACGCGTCGTTCAAATGGACGGCCGGGCAAAATGTCGCAGCATGGTTCTCGTCGAGCTCGTCAATAAGGGTTTCGCGCCACAGCTCGATCGGGCCAGCGAAGGGTTCCTGTGGCAAAAACCGAAACGCACGGCAGAAACAAAAAAGCCCACGTCGACTCTCGTCGGCGCGGGCTCTTGCAGCCCGGCCGACCAAAGTCCGACCGGCTGCCAGGTTTCCGGACAGGCGTTTTACTTCGCCACGACCCGCACCATCTCCAGGCACTTGTTCGAATAGCCCCATTCGTTGTCGTACCAGCTGACCAGCTTGACGAAGGTGCTGTCCAGCGCGATGCCGGCATCCGCGTCGAACACCGAGGTGCAGGTTTCGCCGCGGAAGTCGGTGGCGACGACCTTGTCCTCGGTGTAGCCGAGTACGCCCTTCAGCGCGCCCAGGCTCTGCGCCTTCATTTCCGCGCAGATCTCCGCGTAGGTCGCGTCCTTCACCAGCTCGACCGTCAGATCGACCACGGACACGTCCGAGGTCGGCACGCGGAAGCTCATGCCCGTGAGCTTCTTGTTGAGCTCGGGGATCACCACGCCGACGGCCTTGGCGGCGCCGGTGGACGACGGGATGATGTTCTCCAGGATGCCGCGGCCGCCGCGCCAGTCCTTGTTGGACGGGCCATCGACGGTCTTCTGCGTCGCGGTGGCGGCGTGCACGGTGGTCATCAGGCCGCGCTTGATGCCCCACTTGTCGTTGAGCACCTTGGCCACCGGGGCCAGGCAGTTGGTGGTGCAGCTGGCGTTGGAGATGATCGCCTCGCCCTTGTACGTCTTGTCGTTCACGCCGAACACGAACATCGGTGTGTCGTCCTTCGACGGCGCGGACAGGATCACTTTCTTCGCGCCCGCATCCAGGTGTTTCTGCGCGGTTTCCTTGGTCAGGAACAGGCCGGTGGATTCGATCACCACGTCGGCGTTCACTTCGTTCCACTTCAGGTTGGCCGGATCGCGTTCCTGGGTCAGACGGATGGTCTTGCCGTTCACCACCAACTGGCCGCCCTCGACCCTCACGTCGCCCTTGAAACGGCCGTGCACCGAGTCGTAGCGCAGCATGTAGGCGAGATAGTCCGGCTCGAGCAGGTCGTTGATCGCGACGATCTCGATGTCGCTGCCGAAGTTCTGTACCGCTGCGCGAAGCACGTTGCGGCCGATGCGGCCGAAGCCGTTGATGCCGACCTTGATGGTCATGGGGTGTCCTCCGGAAGGGAATGAAAACGAGACCGCGGCAAGCGGCCGGCAAAGCGGCGATTTTACAGCCAATCGGCCTCTGGCGCTCGCTGGCAACCTGTCGGAGTTTGGCCGGCCGGGCTGCGAATCCGTCTGCGCGGTCCGCTATCTGCCGCTCGATGCCCATGGAACCGCCATGGGCCGGCGAATCGTCGAGTTATGTCCTCGCACAGCCGAATTCTCGTCTCGACCACCAGCGGCCCGGCAGGCTGCTGACGCGGGCGAACGCCGCAGAGAACCCATGGCGCTGGTTACACGGTGCGGGTTCATCATGTTGCAGTGATGGCTGTGGCAGACTCGCGAACCCACCCGTCGGATCATTCGCGATGCCTGTCACGCGCCGCCTCGTCGCCTTGCTTGCCTGCCTGATCATTGCGCCCGCGCAGGCGTGGGGGCCACTCGGCCACCAGGTGGTGGCGGCGCTTGCGCAGCGGCAATTGAGTCCGGCCGCCGAGGCTCAGGTGGAGCGCCTGCTGGCGGCCGATCGCACGCGCGCACTGGCCGACATCGCCAACTGGCCGGACCAGCTCCGGGACGATCCGGCGCAGCAGGCATTGTGGAAACGGACACGACGTCTGCACTACATCAACTTCCACGACAGCGGTTGCGATTACCAGCCGCCGCGCGATTGCCGGGATGGCCTTTGCGTGGTTGCCGGCCTGCAGCATTACGTGGCCGTGCTGGGCGACCCCGCGCAGCCGCTGGCGGCGCGTCGCGAAGCGTTGAAATTCGTGGTGCATCTGGTGGCCGATGTCCATCAGCCGCTGCACGCCGGCTACCGTGACGACCGCGGCGGCAACACTTTCCAGGTGCGAATGGACGGCAAGGGCAGCAACCTGCACCGGGTCTGGGATTCGGGGCTGCTCGATACCCGCGGCCTCGACTGGCAGGCCTATGCGAAGGTACTCGCTGCGCGTGGCCAGGTGCCGTTGCCGCCGGCGATCGCGCCATTCGGCAATCCCTATGCGCAGTGGGCGGAGGAGTCCTGCCGGATTACCGCGGAACCCGGTTTCTATCCGTCCGGCCACCGGATCAGCCGGGCCTATGTCGATGCCGAGTTGCCGCTGGCCGAGTTGCGTCTGCGCCAGGCCGGTCGACGGCTGGCCCAGGTGTTGAACGCGGCACTGAGCCGTTGATGCGCCGGTTCCCCGTCGTGTGATGCCGCCGACGGGTTGGCGACCTGACGATCGACGCTGGGATGTTTCAGGGCCGGCCGGTCGGCGCTGGCGACCGGCATGGCCGCCCGATGGCAAGAGCGGTTCACGTTGCATACGTTTGCAGATGCTGGTCAGATCGCCCGCATCTGCTAACCTGAATGACATGACTGAAACTACTCTTCGCCGTACCAAGATCGTCGCCACCCTGGGGCCCGCCACCGATGCGCCGGGCATGCTTGCCAAGCTGATTGCCGAAGGCGTCGACGTGGTTCGCCTGAACCTGTCGCATGGCCAGCCGGATGACCATCGCGCACGTGCCATTGCGGTTCGTGCGGCAGCGGCGGAGGCCGGGCGCGAAGTCGGCGTGCTGGCCGATCTGCAAGGGCCGAAGATCCGCATCGAGACGTTCGCGAACGGGCCGGTGCAGCTGGCCGAAGGCGACCATTTCGTGCTCGATTGCCGCGCCGACGCGCCGCCGGGCGATGCCCAGCGTGTTGGCGTCAGCTATTACGGCTTGCCGCAGGACGTGCACGCCGGCGATGTGCTGTTGCTCGACGACGGACTGGTGGCATTGACCGTGCTGGAAGTCGTCGGCGCCGAAGTGCGTTGCCAGGTACTGATCGGCGGCAAGCTGTCCAATCGCAAGGGCCTCAACCGGCAGGGCGGCGGGCTGTCGGTAACGGCGCTGTCGGACAAGGACAAGGCCGACATCAAGCTGGCCGCCGAGATCGGCGCGGATTTCCTGGCGGTGTCGTTCGTGCGCTCGGCCGAGGACATGCATCAGGCGCGCCGCTTGCTGCACGAGGCCGGCGGCAATGCCTCGTTGGTGGCCAAGATCGAGCGCGCCGACGCGATCCCGGTACTGGGCGAGATCATCGACGCCTCCGACGTGGTGATGGTGGCGCGCGGCGACCTGGGCGTCGAGATCGGCGATGCCGAACTGCCCGGCCTGCAGAAGAAGATCATCCGCGAATCGCTGCAACGCAACCGCGCGGTGATCACCGCCACGCAGATGCTGCAGTCGATGGTGCGCTCGCCGATTCCGACCCGCGCCGAGGTGCTCGACGTGGCCAATGCCGTGATCGACGGTACCGATGCGGTGATGCTGTCGGAGGAAACCGCCGCCGGCGATCATCCGGACAAGGCGGTGGCGGCGATGCGCCGTATCTGTCTCGGTGCCGAGCGCCAGTTCGAGCCGAAAGAGGACCTGACTAAGGGCAGGCACCAGCTCGATCGCACCGACCAGGCGATCGCGCTTGCCTCGATGATGCTGGCAGGCGAGCTGGGGGTGCGCGCCATCGTGGCGCTGACCGAGTCCGGCGCTACCGCGCAATGGTTGTCGCGTTATCGCACGGCGGTGCCGATCTATGCGCTCTCGCCGCTGGCCGATGCGCGTCGGCGCATGCTGATGCTGCGTGATGTGCATCCGGTGGCATTTGCCCATCAAGGGCAGAATTCGGCGGCCACGGCGCGTGCGGCGGTACAGCAGTTGTTCGCGCAGGGCCGGCTCAGTGAGGGCGACCGTGTGGTGCTCACCCATGGCGACCATGTCGGTCGCGGTGGCGGCACCAACACGCTGAAGCTGCTTTCGGTCGGTGCCGACGGCATGGTCGAGAGCCTGCGCGATCTCTGATGGCCGATCGCGGGTTGTGCGGCGGGCCGTCGCGCTTGCCGCCGGCGAACGCCGGGGCGGCTACACTGTGTCAGGACGTGAGCCGCGTCTTGCACAGGAGGTTGCCATGAAGTCGTCAGTTCATCCGTTCCGCTGCGGGGTGCTGTTCGTGCTCGCACTGGGCTGCATCGCCCCGGCGATGGCGCAGACCCGCAGGGTCGATCCGCAGGATCTTTATCGTTACTGGATCCTGCTCAACACCTCGATCAAGCTGGACGCGCCCAACAGCGGACTCAATCTGGACAAGCCCGGCTGCGCGGCCGTGACCTACACGGTCGGTTCGGATGGCGTGCCGATGAACGTGGCGCTGGTCAAGCTGGTGCCCAAGAGCGACCTGGGGCCGATGGCGGTCAGTGCGGTATCCCATTTCCGCTATGGGCCGTCGCTCAGCAACCGCGTGGGCGAGCCGGTGGCGACCTATTACGTCGTGCCGTTCAACGCGCCGACGGACAAGGCACAGCGCCAGCATCTGCTCGATGCCTGCAAGTTGCCCGGCTACGGCCCGTAGCGAGGGCCTTGCGGGCGGCACGTCCATGTCGCCAATTGGCCTATAATTCCGTTTTCCAACCATGCCGCGTCGGTCCCGATGCGGCCTCAACCTTGGTGTGGGCGGACCTCGCCCTTGCTACCCGGAGTCGTCATGAGTATTGAAGATCTCGAAAGCGTCGCCCTGGCGATGGTCGCGCCCGGCAAGGGCATCATCGCCATCGACGAGTCGACTAACACGATCAGGAAACGCTTCGAGGCCGTCGGCATCGAGAACACCGAGGAGAATCGCCGCGCCTACCGCGAGTTGCTGCTGACCACGCCGGGCCTGAACGAACACATCTCCGGCGCGATCCTGTACGACGAGACGATCCGGCAGTCGACCCGCGACGGCGTGCCGTTCACCCAGATCATGAAGAAGGCCGGCATCATCCCCGGCATCAAGGTCGACAAGGGACCGCAACCGCTGGCCGGTTTCCCGGGCGATGTCGTCACCGAGGGGCTCGACGGTCTGCGCGAGCGCCTGCAGGAATACGCCAAGCTGGGCGCGCAGTTCGCCAAGTGGCGTGCGGTGATCAACATCAGCGAGGACAACCCCAGTTCCACCGCGATCGAGGCGAACTGCCACGTGCTCGCACGTTATGCAGCGCTGTGCCAGGAAGCGGGTATCGTGCCGATGGTCGAGCCCGAGGTGATCATGGACGGCGACCACAGCATCGAGGTCAGCTACGAGGTGCACGAGGCCGTGCTGCGCAGCCTGTTCAACGCGCTGTACGAGCAGAACGTGATGCTCGAAGGCACCATCCTCAAGGTCAGCATGGTCATCCCCGGCAAGGATTGCGACGAGCAGGTGGACGTCGAGGAAGTGGCCGAAGCCACCGTGCGCGTACTCAAGAGCACCGTGCCGGCCGCGCTGCCGGGCATCGTGTTTCTCTCCGGTGGGCAGACCGACGAGCAGTCCACTGCGCATCTGAACGCGATGAACCGCATCGGGCCGCATCCGTGGCCGCTGTCGTTCTCCTATGGCCGGGCCATGCAGCAGGCGGCACTGAAGCTGTGGGCGAAGGACATGAAGGCGAACTACGCCGAAGCGCAGAAGACCGTGCATGCCCGTGCGCGGGACAATGGTCTGGCTGCGCTGGGGCAGTGGAACGGCTGATCCCCGCCGGAGCGAGTCTTCACGTCGCCCCGGCGGCGCGAAGACTTGCCCCAGGCAAGGTGTTCCGATCATCGTGAAGCCGGGCACTGGCCGCCCGGCATGAAGAAGCCGCGTTTCCGCGGCTTCTTGTCGAGCGTGCTACCTACTTGATCCGTGCGTCGGCGCGCAGCGCCTCGGCCTTGTCGGTCTTCTCCCACGAGAACGCGGTGAAGGTGTTGCCGTTGGCGTCCTTCAGCTGTTGCGGGCTGCGGCCGAAGTGGCCGTAGCTGGCGGTCTGCTGGTACATCGGGTGGATCAGGTCGAGCATCTTCAGGATGCCGTACGGCCGCAGGTCGAAATGCTTGCGGATCAGCTTCTCGATCTTGTCGTCGCTGATCTTGCCGGTACCGAAGGTGGTGACCGAGATCGAGGTGGGATGCGCCACGCCGATCGCGTAGCTCACCTGCACTTCGCAGCGGTCGGCGATGCCGGCGGCGACGATGTTCTTGGCCACGTAGCGTGCGGCGTAGGCGGCCGAACGGTCGACCTTGGAGGGATCCTTGCCGGAGAACGCACCGCCGCCGTGGCGGGCAAAGCCGCCGTAGGTGTCGACGATGATCTTGCGCCCGGTCAGGCCGCAGTCGCCGACCGGCCCGCCGATCACGAACTTGCCGGTCGGGTTGATGTGGAACTTGGTGCCCTTGTGCAGCCATTTGGCCGGCAGCACCGGCTTCAGGATATGTTCGCGCACTGCCTCGATCAGATCCTTCTGCTTGATGTCCGGGTCGTGCTGGGTCGACAGCACCACGGCGTCGATCGCCACCGCCTTGTCGTTTTCGTAGCGCAGGGTGACCTGGCTCTTGGCGTCTGGACGCAACCACGGCAGCGGCGCGTTCTTCTTCTTGCGCACCTTGGCCTGCTGCTCGACCAGGCGATGCGAGTAATGGATCGCCGCCGGCATCATGTCCTTGGTCTCGTTGGTGGCGTAGCCGAACATCAGGCCCTGATCGCCGGCACCCTGGTCTTCCGGGTTCTTGCGGTCCACACCCTGGTTGATGTCCGGCGACTGCTTGCCGATGAGGTTCAGCACGCCGCAGGTGGCGCCGTCGAAGCCGACGTCGCTGGAGTTGTAGCCGATGTCGACGATCACCTTGCGGGTCAGCGCTTCCAGATCGATCCATGCGCTGGTGGTGATTTCGCCGGCGACGATCGCCACGCCCGTCTTCACCATCGTTTCGCAGGCCACGCGCGCACGCGGATCCTGCGCGATGATCGCGTCGAGCACGGCGTCGGAAATCTGATCGGCGACTTTGTCCGGATGGCCTTCGGAAACCGATTCGGAGGTGAAGAGATGGCTGCTCATTGCGGGATACATCCTTCCTTTCGGATGAAGAGATAAATGAAGTTGGCCATGATACAACGGGTCGGACCGGTTTGCAGCCGGCTGGCGGGCCGGCGGCGCGGGTGCGGTTCAGCCGTCTGGACGGCTGCGCACGGCGGCCACCACTCCGGCACGGCGCCCCGCATCGGCGGCGATCGCCGTGCCCGGCCCGGTACAGCGCACGGTCGGCGGTGTTCGAAGGCGTCGTCCGGCCTGTCGCCGATCCGCAGCGGCCAGCGTGTCTGGACGCGATCAGGCTGATCGATGGATACGTGCCGGGAACCTGCGGGGAGCCGGGCATTCATGGGCGATGGTCCGCATTCGCTGCGCCGCGATGGTACGTGATGCCACGGGCGAAGGCACGCAAGACCGTTTCCGGCTCCGGCGAGCGAAATGCCGGAACGCATCAGGCTGCCGCGCGCAGGCCATCGCCCAGCAGGGCAAAGTAATCCCGGGTCAGCCGCAGCTGTTCGTCGGCGCTTTCGGCGCGCTGGGCTACATGACGAAAGGCTGCGTTCTGCGGGCGGTCCTTCGCATACCAGCCCAGATGCTTGCGCGCGATGCGCACGCCGGCCTGCTCGCCGTAGAACGCGTAGAGCTGTTCGAGGTGGCCGAGCAGGATCTGCGCCACCTCGGCCGGCGACGGTTCGGGCAGCAGCTCGCCGGTGGCCAGGTAATGCGCGATCTCGCGGAAGATCCACGGACGGCCCTGGGCGCCGCGGCCGATCATCACGGCGTCGGCGTCGGTGACCTCAAGCACGTGCTCTGCCTGTTGCGGCGTGACGACGTCGCCGTTGGCCAGCACCGGAATGCGCACGGAAGCTTTTACGGCCGCGATTGTCCCGTACTCGGCCTCGCCCTCGTACTTGTCCGCGCGGGTGCGCCCGTGCACGGCGAGCGCCGCGATGCCGGCGTCCTCGGCGATCCGGGCGATGTTCAGCGCGTTGCGGTTCTGCTGGTCCCAGCCGGTGCGGATCTTCAGCGTCACCGGCACGTCCACCGCAGCGACCACCGCCTTGACGATGCGCGCCACCAGCGGCTCGTCCTGCAGCAGCGCCGAGCCCGACCACACGTTGCACACCTTCTTCGCCGGGCAACCCATGTTGATGTCGATGATCTGGGCGCCATTGGCCACGTTGAAGCGGGCCGCCTCGGCCAGCATCGCCGGGTCGTAGCCGGCGATCTGCACGCTGACCGGCTCGGGTTCGCCGGCATGATCCATCCGCTGCAGCGACTTGCGCGTATGCCACAGCCGCGGGTCCGACGCGGTCATCTCCGACACGGCCAGACCCGCGCCGAGCCGTTTGCACAGCAGGCGGAACGGCTTGTCGGTGACGCCGGCCATCGGGGCGAGCACCAGCGGCGGGTCGATGCGGTAGCGGCCGATCTTCATCCGCGCATTGTAGCGGCAGCCGGGATCGCCGCCCGGCTCGCAGTCAGGGTGCGGCCACTTCGCCGCGGCCGGGATGCGCGCTGGCAAGCGCATGGGCATCGTGCTTGTGCCGGAACAGGAAGACGAACAGCAGCGCCACCACCAGCGAATACGACGCGAACGTCATCCAGATGCCGTGCCAGTCCTTGCTGCCGTCGGCGTGGGTGAACCAGGTATCGATGATCAGGCCGCTCAGCGAGCTGCCCAGTACCGCGCCGACGCCGTTGGTCATCAGCATGAACAGCCCCTGCGCGCTGGCGCGGATCGCCGGGTCGCTCTGCCCCTCCACGAACAGCGAGCCGGAGATATTGAAGAAGTCGAAGGCCATGCCGTAGACGATGCACGAGAGCACGATCATCCACAGGCCCGGACCCGGATCGCCGTAGGCGAACAGGCCGAAGCGCAGGGTCCACGCCAGCATGCTGATCAGCATCACGGTCTTGATGCCGAACCGCTTCAGGAAGAACGGGATGGCCAGGATGAACAGCGTTTCGGAGACTTGCGAAATCGACATGATGATCGCGGGATAGCGCACCGCGATCAGGCCCTTGTAGGCATCGACCGTGGCGAAATCGTGCAGGAAGGTGTCGCCATAGGCATTCGTCAGCTGCAACGCGGCACCCAGCAGCATCGCGAAGACGAAGAAGATCGCCATCTTGCCGTTGCGGAACAGTTTGAACGAGGTCAGCCCGAGCATGTCCAGCAGCGACTTGTCCGGCAGGCGTCCGAGCTTGGGCGGGCAGGGCGGCAGGCTGAACGCGTACAGGCCGAGTACCAGCGCCGCGGCGGATGCCACATAGAATTGCCCGGTCGAGGTTTCCAGATGCAACAGGCTGACTGTCCACAGCGCCGCGATGAAACCGATCGTGCCCCACACCCGGATCGGCGGGTAGTCGATCACTACGTCCTTGCCGTCACCCTTGAGCGCCGAGTAGGCCACCGCGATCGCCAGCGAGATCGTGGGCATGTAGCACATCATGTTCAGCAGCATCACCCAGAACAGGGTGGCGGGGTTGTCGATGCCCGGGATGATGAACAGCACCACCGCACCGGCGATGTGAAGCAGGCCGTAGAGTTTTTCCGCATTGATCCACTTGTCGGCGATCACGCCCATCAGCGAGGGCATGAACAGCGAGGCGATGCCCATGGTCGAGAAGATCGCGCCGAACTGGGCGCCGGACCAGTGCCGGTACTGGAACCAGTAGGCGCCGATGGTGATCAGCCATGAGCCCCAGACGAAGAACTGCAGGAAGTTCATCGCAACGAGTCGCAGCTTGAGGCTCATGGGCGGATTTCCGGCATCGGTGTTCCCGGGCAATGCCACGGGGCGATCCCCTGGCCTTGAAGCTTCGGCAGGTTAGACAACCGGCACGCGCCCGGCAAGGCGTGACGCAGCGCAACCCGGTCCGGCGGGTTCAATCCGCTGCGAACAGGGCCTCAGCCACGCGCTCGCGCAGTACCGGCAGCAGTTCCTCGGCGAACCACGGATTGCGTGCCAGCCACAACCGATTGCGCGGACTCGGGTGCGGCAGCGGCAGACGCGCGTGGGCGAGGTGTTCGCGCCAGGTCAGCATGGTATCGGTCAGGCGGGTGCCGCGTGGCAGGCCGAGCAGGCCCGCCTGCGCATACTGGCCGATCACCAGGGTCAGCCGCACCCTGGTGAGCAGCGGCAGCAGCCGCGGATGCCAGTTCGGTGCGCATTCCGGACGTGGCGGCAAGTCGCCGCCCGGTGCCGTGCCGGGGAAGCACAAGCCCATCGGCACGATCGCAATGCGGCTGGCGTCGTAGAACGTGTCGCGGTCGATCCCGAGCCAGTCGCGCAGCCGCTCGCCGCTGACATCATTGAACGGTATGCCGGTGTCATGCACCCTGCGCCCGGGCGCCTGGCTGACGATCAGCAGCCGCGCCGACGCCGATGCCTGCAGCACCGGTCGCGGTCCCAGCGGCAGCTGGGCCGCGCAGATCCGGCAGGCACGGATTTCGGCAAGCAGGCGATCCAGCCCGTCGGCGCCCGGCTCGCCGTTCAAGGCAGCAGTTTTCCCGGATTGAGGATGCCGTCCGGATCGAACGCAACTTTGATGTTGCGCATCAGCCCGAGCGTGCTCGGCGACAGGGCCAGCGGCATGAACTCGCGCTTGAGCATGCCGATGCCGTGCTCGCCCGACAGCGTGCCCTCGAGTGCGATCACCAATGCGAAGACCTCGGCCAGGCACGCCTGTGCACGCGCGTGCTCGGCGTCGTCGCGCGGCAGCAGGTTGACGTGCAGGTTGCCGTTGCCAGCGTGGCCGAAAGTGACGATCAGTACGCCATGGGTCGTCGACAGTTGCTTGATGCCGTCGACCAATGCCGGCAGATGGCTCACCGGCACGACAACGTCCTCGTTGATCTTGTGCGGCGAGATCGTGCGCTGCGCCGGCGACAGTGCCTTGCGTGCCGCCCACAGGGCGCGGGTTTCCTCGGCGCCTTGCGCAATCTTCAACTCATCGAGCCCCTCGCCACGGGCGGCGGCCGAGACTGCCGCGACGGCGCTGGGCAAGGTCTCCGGCTCGCCATCCACTTCGATCAGCAGCATCGCGCCGGCCAGCGGCACGCTGTCGCCGCCGTGGTCGTGCGCCAGTTTCAATGCCACGTCGTCCATGAACTCCAGCGCGCACGGCGTCACCGGTTGCGCCATGATTCGCGCCACAGCGCGGGCGGCGGCGCCGACATCGCGGTAGGTGGCGCGCAGCGTGCGCAGCGCCGAGGGTTTCGGCGTGAGTTTCAGGGTGGCTTCGGTGATCAGCGCCAGCGTGCCTTCCGAACCGATCAGCAACCGGGTCAGGTCGTAACCGGTGGCGCCCTTGCTGGTGTAGGTGCCGCAACGGAAACCCTCGCCGTTGCCGGCAACCGCACGCAGGCCGAGCGTGTTTTCGCGCGGGCTGCCGTATTTCACCGTGCGCGGGCCGGCCGAGTTGCAGGCCAGATTGCCGCCGATGCTGCACCACGGCGCCGAGCTGGGATCGGGCGGCCAGAAGAAACCGTGCGCCGCCAGTGCCTGCTGCAGGTCGCCGTTCAGCACGCCCGGTTCGACTACCGCGAGGCGGTTGTCCGGGTCGATCCGCAGGATCCGGTTCATCCGCTCGAAACTCACCACCACGCCGCCGTTCACCGGCACCGTGGCGCCGGTGGTGTTGCTGCCGCGACCGCGTGCAATCACCGGCACCCGATGCTTCCGGCAGGCCTGCACCAGCAACTCGACCTGGGCATGTTCGGTGGCGAACACCACTGCATCGGGCAGAGCGTGCAGGCGCGAGTTGTCGTAGGCGTAGGCGATGCGTTCGGCTTCGCCGGTGGCGAACGCATCGGCGGGGAAAATGTCGCGCAGGCTGGCGAGCAGTTCGGTGGACAGAGGCATGCGTGAAGCGTAATCCACTCGCGGGGATAATTTGCTGTTCACCGATTTCGCTGCAACCTCGATTTCGTGCAGGAGCGCGCTTGCGCGCGATGCTCTTGCTTTCCTCCGGCGAAGAGCATCGCGCGCAAGCGCGCTCCTACGGTACGGCAAAAGCATCGCGCGCAAGCGCGCTCCTACGGGGTCGATGCAGCCTCGAAGGCGCCGCGCAGCCAGTTACGGCGGATCGCATCGGCCGGGCCGTCGTAGCTGACCACATCGAAGCGGCAGGCACGCCGCGCGTGTTGCGGATGGGCCGCGAGCCAGTGCCCGGCGGCCTGGATCAGCCGGGCCTGCTTGCTGGTCGTGACCGAGGCGGCGGCATCGCCATGACCGGCACTCTGGCGATAGCGGACTTCGACGAACACCACGGTGTCGCCGTCGCGCATCACCAGATCCAGCTCGCCGTGGCGCGTGTTGTAGTTGCGCGCGAGCAGGCTCAGCCCGGCCTGTTCGAGCTCGGCGCAGGCGCGTTGCTCGAAGGGGTCGCCGATGGTGCGCATCAGCCCGCGGCCGACGGATTGCCGCTGGTCGACGATGAGCCTGCCGGCACCGGCTCGGTCGTTGCCGGTGGCGTACTGGAGGGAACGTCGTCCACCTGCAGACTGCCACCGAGCGGCCGCGCCAGACCATCCTGGAACCTGGCCCAGATCAGCACGCGACGCACGCGGCCGAACTGGTCCGCGGCAAGCTGCCCGCTGGCACCGGGCAGGTAACTGCCGGGGTGCTCGCGCAGCCAGTCGAGGTATGGCACAAGGTTCCAGGCATCCATGCCGAACGCGAACAGTCGTGCGGCGCCGTCACGGGCGGCCGGAAGCCGGGCGGCGATGTCGTCATGATTGGGCAGGCCGGGCTGGGCATTGAACAGCCATGGTGCATCGCAGAACTCCACGCCATCCAGATCGCGGTCGGCCGTGGCGTTGTCGGAGCCGGCATAGACGTGGGAGGTGGCGAAAATCGGCAGGTGGATGTTCGCGATCTGCATCTGCGGCAGCAGCATGCGCGCCTGGTTCGGCCGCATGCTGATGAAGATCCCGGTATCCGTGGCGGTCGCTGTGCCCGGCATCGTGTCGTTGCCGGTACCGGTGCTGGCAATCATCGGGATGCCGGCGGTTTTCAGTCCGCCGAGCACGTTGGTGAAGTCCGTCAAGGTAGCCATGCCGTCCAGCTGGCCGCCGCGGGCGGCCAACTCGGCCTTGAATGCGCTGGCGGCGCGCTGGGCGAAGTCGTCGCCGGAGATCAGCACATAGGCATGCCGCAGGCCTCGTTCGACCATGTGATCGGCAGCCTGGGCACCTTCGGTTTCCGGCAGCAAACCGAATTCGCTGGCATCGCCTGCCGGCAGTTGCCGGTTGTCGGGATGATTCAACGCCAGCACCGGCACGGGCAGCTGCGCCTGGCCGAACACCGCGGCGACTTCATTGCGGGCCAACGGGCCGACCACCAGTTTCGCGCCATCCTGGACTGCCTGCTGGTAGGCCTTGACGGCGCCGTCCGGTGTGCCATGACTGTTGTACACGCGCACCAGCGGACGCGGTGCGTGGTTTTGGCCGGCATTGATGTAGGCGGCGAAAAAACCCTCCCGGATCGACGTGCTGGCTGCCGCATAGTTGCCGTCGCCGGGCAGCAGCAGAGCGATCTGCGCCGGCACCTTGTAGCCTTCGCGCACATTCGCGCCGGGACCGGGCATGAGGGTGCCGACCGGCTGCTGCAGGGCGATCTGCGGCCGCGCCACGGCCACACCGAGCTGAGTGAGGGCCTCGTCGACCCAGGACAGCATGCGATCGTCCGGGGTCATCGCGGCAGCGCGCTGCTTGAGCGACTCGATGCCGACCTTGCGCAAGAGGTCGAGCGCCTGCTGGCGGTTCTGCGACTGGTCGAAACCGCTCAGTTGGCTGTCCATCTCAATACGGGTGCGCGCGGCGCCCCAGTTGTCGCCGTTGGCGGCCATCGCACGGGCGCGCAGCTCATACAGGCGCAACTGAAGTGATGGCGGCACGGTGGCGTTTGGCTGGCTGGTGAGCCGCAGTGCGGTGGCGGGGTCATGCCGGGACAGCGCCAGTTCGGCCTGCAGCAGGTCCAGACGCAACGGTTCGTCGCCACTCAGGCGTCGCGATCTGATCTGCGCAAGAGTGGCAGCTGCTTGCTCGATCTGACCTTCCTGCCGCCACGCCTCGGCGGCGAGCAGGCGATAGTGGTCCTGGCGGCCCGTGGATTGGGCGGCCAGTGCCAGATAGGCCTGTGCGGACTGCTCGAACTGCCCCTGTTGCGCCAGTGCGGCGGCACTGCGCGCGGCCGCGATTTCGGCCGGCGAGCGATGGATGTTCGTCGGTATGCAACCGGTCAGCGCGAATGCAAGCAGCAGTCCGATCGCGGCGGCGCGCGAGAGGCGCATGAGGCGCATGGGAATTCCCTTGATCGTCATGGTCGTCAATGAGCGATCATAGCGGATCGCATTGCCCGGTCGTGGCGCAGGAGTTTTCCGATGTCATCAGTTCAGCCCGGTTGCCTCTGGGTCGTGGCTACCCCGATCGGTCATCGCGACGATCTGTCCGCCCGCGCCATCGACAGCTTGCGTGCGGTCGCGGTGATCGCCGCCGAGGACACCCGTCACAGCCGCCCGCTGCTGCTGCATCACGGTATCGATACGCCGTTGATCGCATTGCACGAACACAATGAACGCGATGCGGTGGAGGCGATCGTGCGGCGGATGCTGGCGGGCGATTCGGTGGCGCTGATTTCGGACGCCGGTACGCCATTGATCAGCGACCCGGGGTTTCGCCTGGTGCGCGCAGCGCGTGCGGCGGGCATTCGCTGCGTGCCGGTGCCCGGCGCGTGTGCGGCCATCGCGGCGCTGTCGGTGGCCGGATTACCGAGTGATCGTTTCGTGTTCGAGGGGTTTCTGCCGCCGAAGGCGGCGGCGCGGCGCGGTCGGTTGCAGGAACTGGCCGGCGACGCGCGCACGCTGATTTTCTACGAATCCTCGCATCGGGTCGCCGAGAGCCTCGCCGACATGCGTGATGTCTTCGGTGGCGAGCGCGAGGCGGTGCTGGCACGCGAACTGACCAAGCTGTTCGAGACCGTGATTGGCGAGCCGCTGGCGGAACTGACTGCGCGGGTGATGGCCGATCCCGACCAGCAGCGCGGCGAATGTGTGCTGCTGGTCGCCGGCTGTGGCGAGGAGGCCGATGCAAAATTGGCCGAAGGTCGACGTATCTTCGCGATCCTGCGCGAAGAACTGCCGCTGGCAAAGGCGGCCAAACTTGCCGCGGCGATCAGCGGCGCGCCGCGCAAGGGGCTCTACGTGGGGTAGGAGCGCACCCTGTGCGCGATGCTTTTGGCGATGACATCGGTAAAAAAAGGCATCGCGTACAAGGTGCGCTCCTACTAGACTGCACGTGGAGTCGGCCGGACAGTCGCGTCGCGCGATAAGCGCATCGAGGAAAGTCCGGGCTCCACAGGGCAGAGTGCCAGGTAACTCCTGGGCAGCGCGAGCTGACGGCCAGTGCAACAGAGAGCAGACCGCCGATGGCCCGCAAGGGCACAGGTAAGGGTGAAAGGGTGCGGTAAGAGCGCACCGCGTACGGGGCCAACGCCGTACGGCACGGTAAACCCCACTCGGAGCAAGACCAAATAGGGGAACGATAACGCGGCCCGCGTTGTTCCCGGGTAGGTTGCTGGAGCCAGGCGGCGACGCCTGGCCGAGAGGAATGACTGTCGCGTCGCAAGACGTACAGAACCCGGCTTACAGGCCGACTCCACCTCTTTGCATGACACATCAACCAGCACGGCGCGTCGTCGCGCTGGTTGATGTGTGCGTGTGTGAACGGCGATTCATCCGCAAATGTGCGTCGCGAGGCTGAATTCGACGGCATGCGGTCCGAAACAGCGCGCGGACCATTGTAAAAAATTCCATGCATTCAAACACCTTCCCGGTGTTTCTGAGAAAACGCTGGACATGTGGTCACAATTCTTCCTTTACTCCTTGATTCACAAGCGAAATTCCCTTGACAGTCTCACGGGGCGAGACTATCGTGGGTTCGGGTGTGAAATCGTGGGTTTTAGTGGAGTCAACCAATCGTGTTCCAGGGCGAAACCGCCATCACTGTAGACGACAAAGGGCGCCTGGCCATCCCGACCGTGTTTCGGGAGCAGGTGGCAAGCGAGTGCGCCAATCGTCTGGTGATCACCTACAACCCGTTCGAGTCGGGTTGCCTGTGGCTGTTTCCGTACGCGGCATGGGAACTGGTGCGCGATCAGGTCAATGCGCTTTCCAAGGTCGTCAAGGCCCACCGCGACATGCAGATGAAGCTGGTCGGCGCCGCGGCCGTGGTCGAGCCCGATGGGGCGTCGCGCATCCTGTTGCCTGCCAGTCAGCGCGCCACCACCGGAATCGACAAGAAAGCGGTGCTGCTGGGCATGGGCGACAAGTTCGAGTTATGGAGCGAACAGGAACACCTGAAGAAGATCCGCCAGACCATCGGCGAAGGCGAGATCACTCAGGCAATGGCGGAATTGCGCCTGTAAGGCGCAATCGGCACGTGGTGGGACGGGAGCGGGAGTGCGGCATGGCCGAGCAGCAATTGCGGCACATCCCGGTGATGCTGGCCGAAGCAGTGGAGGGACTCGCCGTGCACACTGGCGGGCGTTATCTCGATGGAACGTTCGGTCGCGGCGGTCACGCTCGCGCCATCCTCGCGCGCCTTGGCCCCGACGGCCGGCTGTTGCTGATGGATCGCGATCCGCAGGCGATTGCCGCGGCGCGCGAAGAGTTTGCCGCGGATCCGCGGGTGGCGATCCGGCATGGCAATTTTTCCGGTCTGGCCGAGTGGGACGAGACCGCCGCCGGTCTGGACGGTGTGCTGCTCGATCTGGGCGTGTCGTCACCGCAACTGGATGAGGCAGAGCGCGGTTTCAGTTTCATGGCCGATGCGCCACTGGACATGCGCATGGACACCAGCCAGGGTGAGAGCGCGGCGGATTTCCTGGCGCATGCCAGCGAGCGCGAGATCACCGAGGTGCTGTGGCAGTACGGTGAAGAGCGTCATGGCCGGCGGATCGCCCGGGCGATCGTTGCCGACCGAACCGCCACGCCGTTCACCCGCACCGGCCAGCTGGCTGCGCTGATCGAGCGCGTGGTCGGCCGGCGCGAGCCGGGCAAGCACCCGGCCACGCGCAGTTTCCAGGCATTGCGGATTCGCGTGAACGGCGAGCTGGATGCGCTGCAGCAGGGACTGAACGCCGCGCTGGAGCGACTCAAGGTCGGCGGCAGGCTGTCGGTGATCAGCTTCCATTCGCTGGAAGACCGCGCGGTGAAGCTGTTTGTTCGCGACCATGGCGGTCGCGTGAAGAACAGCCGTCGCGGGCCGCCGGTGCCGGCGATGCCGGCACGGCTGAAGGCGGTCGGCAAGGCGCAGTTTCCTTCCGCGGCCGAGCTCGCGGTCAATCCACGCGCGCGTTCGGCCGTGCTGCGGGTCGCGGAAAAATTGCCCACCGAGGGCCAGTCCGATGATGGCCGGTGCGGGGAGGGGCGCGCATGAAGGCGCTCGGCGCACTGTGCCTGTTGCTGCTGCTGGCTGCGGTGCTGGCCAGTGCGATCGGCGTGGTGTGGACGCGCAACGAAAGCCGCGTCTTGTTTGTCCAGTTGACGGCCCTGCAAAATCGGCGCGATGCATTGAACATCGAATACGGCAAGCTCGAACTGGAGCAGGCGACATACGCCGAGCCACGCCGCATTGACGACGAGGCGCGGCAGAAACTGGGCATGCTCGATCCGCGCCCGCAAGACATCCGGTTGTTGCGTCGATGATCTGGCGCCGTCGCATCGCGTCTGCACAGCAAGGCCATCGCCGTGTCGCCGGACCCAGCGCGCGCCGGCGCATGGTGCTGGTAGTCGGGTTGCTGGGTCTGGCGTCGATCGGGCTGATGGCGCGCGCGTTTGACCTGCAGGTCGTGCGCAAGCAGTTCTATCAGCGTCAGGGCGATGCGCGCTTCCTGCGCGAAATGCCGATCCCGGTCTCGCGCGGAACCATTTTTGACCGCAATGGCGAGCCGCTGGCCGTATCGACGCCGGTGCTGTCGATCTGGGCCAATCCGTCCGAGGTGCTGGAGAACGCGGATCGCATCCCGCAGTTGGCGAAGGTGCTGGGTGTGGATGCCGACGAATTGAAGGATCGACTGGCGCAGCGCGCCGATCGCGAGTTCGTCTACCTGCGCCGACAGATGGTGCCGGAGGCGGCGCAAGCCGTGCTGAAACTGGGCATCCCCGGCATCAACGGACAGCGCGAGTTCCGCCGGTACTATCCCTCCGGCGAAGTGACAGCGCATGTGCTCGGCTTCACCAATATCGACGACCACGGTCAGGAAGGTCTCGAGCTGGCCTATGACGACTGGCTGTCCGGCAAGCCGGGCGCCAAGCGGGTCATCCGCGACCGTATGGGTCATGTGGTGGAGGATGTCGAGCAGGTACGCGCGCCGAAGCCCGGGCGCAACCTCACGCTCAGCATCGACCGGCGCATCCAGTTCCTCGCCTACAGCGAACTGAAGAGCGCGCTGAAGAAGTACCAGGCCGATTCCGCTTCGATGGTGATACTCGACGTGAAGACCGGCGAAGTGCTGGCGATGGTCAACCTGCCGACCTACAACCCCAATGCCGTCAATGCCAGCAAGCCTGCCCAGCGCCGCAACCGCGCGATGACCGACGTGCTGGAGCCGGGCTCGACGATCAAGCCGGTGCTGATGGCGGCGGCGCTGTCCAGCGGCAAATTCACGCCGACCAGCCCGCTGATCGACACCACTGGCGGCCATTGGTATTTCCAGGGACACGACATTCACGACACCCACGATTACGGCGTGCTGACGCCGACCGGCGTCATCACCAAGTCGAGCAATGTCGGTGCCGCACACATCGCCATGGACCTCGATACGTCGCTGATGTACGACACCTATCGCGCGTTCGGCTTCGGCAACAGCACCAACAGCGGGTTTCCCGGCGAAGCCTCGGGCTACCTGAAGATCGGCCGCGACTGGCGCCCGCTTGAAAAGGCCATCATGGGCTACGGCTACGGCGTCAACGTGACCGTGCTGCAACTGGCCAATGCCTACGCCACCATCGCCGATGGCGGAGTGATGCACGATCCCAGCTTCATCAAGGGCGACGACAATCCGCCGAAGCAAATCATCTCGCCGGACGTGGCACGTCAGCTGATCCAGATGATGGAAACGGTAACCGGGCCGGGCAGTACCGCTCCGGAGGCGCGTATCGCCAACTACAGCGTGGCCGGCAAGACCGGTACGGCGCACAAGGCCGACGCTGGCGGTTATGCCAAAAGCAGTTACACCGCGGCGTTCGCCGGGATGGTGCCGGCAAGCAACCCGCGCATGGTCGGCGTGGTGGTGGTCGACAATCCCCAGAAGGGCAGCTACTACGGCGGCGTGGTTGCCGCACCGGTGTTCGCCAAGGTGATGGAAGGTGCGCTGCGCCTGCTCGATGTGCCGCCGGACAACATCGGCCGCTGGTATGTCGGCGGCCCGTTGCAGGGGGCCGGTGGGCTGGTCGGCAGCCAGCCGCCGGCCGATGCGCCGCTTGACGATGCACCGATTGACGGGGGTACGCCATGAGTACCGGCCACGTCGATCAGCTGTTGCTGGGTATCGCCGACGCGCAGGTTGCCACCATGCCGGGTGTCGGCCGCATCGTCGTGTCCGGGCTGACCCTGGACTCCCGCCAGGTGCAGCGCGGTGACGCTTTTTTTGCGCTGCGCGGAGCGCATGGCCATGGCATCGAGTTTGCCGCAGGTGCAGTGCGGCGTGGCGCTCAGGTGGTGCTGGCCGAAGCGCCGGCAGTCGACGTGGCGCCACTCGACGTACCGGTGTTGTGGATCGACGGCCTGCACGATCAGGTCGGCGAAATCGCCGCGCGCTTTTACGATCGCCCGGCCGAGTCGATGCGGATCATCGGTATCACCGGCACCAACGGCAAAACCTCCTGTGTGCAGTTGCTGGCGCAGGCGCTGACCCATCTGGGGCATCGGGCGGCCACCATCGGCACGCTCGGCGCCGGTCTGCATGGCCAGCTTCGCGATGGCGATCGCACCACACCCGATGCCGTGACGGTCCAGGCATTGCTGGCGGATTTTCGCGATGCCAGTGCCAGCCATGTGGCGATGGAGGTGTCATCGCACGCGCTGGAGCAGGGGCGGGTGGCCGCGGTGGATTTCGAGGTGGCGGCGTTCACCAATCTCACCCGTGATCACCTGGACTATCACGGCACCATGGAAGCCTATGGCGCGGCCAAGGCGAAGCTGTTCGCCTGGCCCGGGCTGCAGACTGCCGTGATCAATATCGACGATGCATTTGGCGCCAGCCTGGCGGATCGACTGCCAAGCGGCGTGCGGGCATTGCGGGTCAGCATGGCGGATGCCAGTGAGGCGGAAATTGCCGCCAGCGGCATCGTCACCTCGGCCGAAGGGCTTCAATTCCAGCTGCGCACGCCATGGGGCATGCGCAGGCTGGGCAGTCATCTGCTGGGCCGCTTCAACGTGGCCAACCTGCTCACCGTGGCGGGCTGCCTGGGGGCGCTGGGCGAGTCGTTCGAGCGGGTCGTTGCCGCGCTGGAGAACCTGCAGCCGGTCAACGGGCGGATGAGCCGGCTTGGCGGCCTGCATGGCCTGCCGCTGGTGGTGGTCGATTACGCCCATACGCCCGATGCGCTGGAACAGGCGCTGACCGCGTTGCGCGCGCATTGCGCCGGCCGGCTGATTTGCGTGTTCGGCTGTGGCGGCGAGCGCGATGCCGGCAAGCGCCCTTTGATGGGAGCGATCGCGGCGCGGCTGGCGGATGTCGCGATCGTCACCGACGACAACCCGCGTGGCGAGGATGGCGATGCCATCGTGGCGCAGATCGTCGCCAGCATGGGTGCGCCATCGCCGACGGTCGAGCGCGATCGTGCAAAGGCGATCGGTCGCGCGTTGAAACTTGCGCAGTCCGGCGACGTCGTGCTGATCGCCGGCAAGGGCCATGAAACCTATCAGGATGGCGCCACCGGCAAGCATCCGTTCGACGATCTGGCGGTGGCGCATGCGGCGCTCGAACGGATGGCCCGGGAGCCGCGCGCATGATGCGGCTGAGCACCATTGCCGTCTGGACCCATGGTCGGCTGATCGGCGTCGACGCCGAGGCCACCGGGATTGCCATCGATACCCGCAAGCTGAAACCGGGCGAGTTGTTTGTCGCGATCAAGGGCGAGCGGGTGGACGGTCACGATTATCTGGACCAGGCCGCCGCGCATGGTGCGGTGGCCGCCCTGGTGACGCGCAAGATCGACAGCCCGTTGCCGCAGGTGCTGGTGAGTGACAGCGCGCTGGCCCTGGGCGATCTGGCCAGCGCCGTACGCGCGCAGCGCAACGTCCGTGTCATTGGCATCACCGGCTCCAACGGCAAGACCACGGTCAAGACGCTGACTGCGTCGATCCTGTCGAGGCAGGGCCGGACGCATGCGAGCAGCGGCAACCAGAACAACGAACTGGGTTTACCGCTGGCCTTGCTGGGCATGCCGCAGGACACGGAATTCGCGGTGCTGGAAATGGGCGCGGGCAAGCCCGGCGACATCGCCTACCTGGCCGCCATCGCACGGCCCGACATCGGCCTCGTCACGCTCATCGCGCCGGCGCATCTTGAGCGCATGGGCAGCGTCGAGGGCGTGGCGGAAACGAAGGGGGCGTTGTACCAGGCGCTGCCCAGCGACGGCGTTGCGATCATCAATGCCGATGACGGCTTCGCCAGTTTCTTCGGCGGACTGGCTGGCGCGCGCAAGGTTTTGCGCTTCGGCCTGGATCACCGCGCCGATATCGGCGCGGACATCCTCGAACTGCGCGTGGACGGCTCGCGCTTCGTGCTCAGCACGCCGATCGGCGACGCCGAAGTGTCGCTGCCCTTGCCGGGCCGCCACAACATCGCCAATGCGCTGGCCGCCGCGTCGATCGGCGTGGCGCTGGCGGTGCCGCTGGACAAGATCGTCGCCGGGCTGGAGCAGGTGCCGGGCGTGGCCGGTCGACTCCGGCGCGAAGCGATGGCGGGAGGCTGGACGCTGATCGACGACAGCTACAACGCCAACCCCGGTTCGATGGCCGCGGCGATCGACACTTTGCTGCTGGCTCAGGGCGAGCGCTGGCTGGTGCTGGGCGACATGGCCGAACTGGGCAGCGACGCCCGCGCGCTGCACGCGGACGTCGGCCGGCGCGCGCGCGAACGCGGCGTCGACCGGTTGTTTGCGGTGGGCCCGCTCGGTGCGGCAACGGTCGAGGCGTTCGGTGCGCAGGGCAGGCACTTCGCCGACAAGGCCGCCTTGATCGCCGCACTTCAGGCAGATCTGCATGGCGGCGTCACCTGCCTGATCAAGGGTTCGCGTTCGGCCGCGATGGAACAGGTGGTGGCCGCACTCGGAAATCATCCGTGCAGCACTGACCAGGACAACGAGGGGGCATCCGATGCTGCTTGAACTGGCGGACTGGATGGCGCGGCACTTCGCTGCGATGCATCTGTTCCAGTACATCACGTTCCGCACGATCATGGCCGCGCTGACCGCGTTGGCGATGTCGCTGCTGCTCGGTCCGCCGATCATCAACAGGCTGGCCGCGATGAAGGCCGGCCAGGTCGTTCGCAGCGACGGGCCGCAGACCCATCTGATCAAGGCCGGGACGCCGACCATGGGCGGCGTGATGATCCTGCTCGCGGTCATCATCGCCACCTTGTTGTGGGCGGACCTGCACAACCGCTACGTGTGGGTGGTACTGGCGGTACTGGTCGCGTTCGGCGTGATCGGTTTCTACGACGACTACAAGAAGCTGGTGCTGAAGGACAGCCGCGGACTGGCCTCGCGCTGGAAGTATTTCTGGCAGTCGCTGTTCGGTCTTGCCGCGGCGTGGTTCCTGTTCCACACCGCCACGTTGCCTGCGGAGACAGCGCTGTACGTGCCGCTGTTCAAGCAGGTGGTGTTGCCGCTGGGCGTGGGCTTCGTGCTGCTGGCCTATTTCATGATCGTCGGCTTCTCCAACGCGGTGAACCTCACCGACGGACTGGACGGGCTGGCGATCATGCCGACCGTGCTGGTCTCCGGCGCGCTGGGCGTGTTCGCGTATCTGGCCGGCAACAAGGTGTTTTCCGAATACCTCGGGATTCCCTCGATACCGGGCGCCGGCGAGCTGTCGATCTTCTGCGGTGCGCTGTCCGGTGCGGGACTCGGTTTCCTGTGGTTCAACACCTATCCGGCGCAGGTGTTCATGGGCGATGTCGGCGCGTTGGCGATCGGCGCCGCGCTGGCGGCGATCGCGGTGATCGTGCGCCAGGAGATCGTGCTGATCGTGATGGGCGGCGTGTTCGTGATGGAGACGGTGTCGGTGATGCTGCAGGTGGCGAGCTTCAAGCTGACCGGCAAGCGCGTCTTCCGGATGGCACCGATCCATCACCACTTCGAGCTGAAAGGATGGCCCGAGCCACGGGTGATCGTGCGCTTCTGGATCATCAGCGTCGTGCTGGTGCTGGTCGGTCTTGCCACGTTGAAGGTGCGCTGATGTTCGACTTCGACACCACCCAGGCAAAGCGTCGGCAGGGGCCGCGCGGCAGCTACGATCTGCCGCTGCTGCTCGCGCTGGTCGGGCTGGCCAGCATCGGCGTGGTGATGGTGACCTCCAGCTCGATCTCGGTGGCCGACAGCGAGCACCTGGGCGCGTTCTTTTTCCTCAAGAGACACTTGGTCTTTCTCGGTCTGGGCATGGTGGCGGCAGGCATGGCGATGCGCACAGAGCTGAAACTGCTGGAGAAGTACGCTTTCCAGCTGATGCTGCTGGCGTTCGCGATCTTGCTGGCGGTGTTCGTGCCGCACCTGGGCATGCGCATCAACGGCGCGCGGCGCTGGTTGAATCTGCTGGTGACCACGTTCCAGCCGGTCGAGGCGGTGAAGCTGATCCTGGTGGTGTATGTCGCCAGCTATCTGGTGCGCCATCGCGAGAGTGTGGAGACGCGTTTTCTCGGCCTCATCAAGCCGATCGCCGTGGCCGGCATCATCGTGCTGCTGCTGCTGGCGCAGCCGGATTTCGGTTCGGCCACACTGGTGATCGCGGTGACCATCGCGATGGTCTGGCTCGGCGGCGCGCGGCCGGTCTTCCTATTCCTGATGGGACTGCCGCTGATGCCGCTGCTGTACGTCGCGGCGACCGGCGAAAGTTACCGCATCAGGCGGCTGACCTCGTTCATGGACCCATGGAAAGATCCGTTCAACGACGGTTTCCAGCTGACCCAGTCGCTGATGGCGATCGGCCGCGGCGAGTGGACGGGCGTCGGACTGGGCTCAAGCGTGTTGAAGCTGTCGTATCTGCCGGAGGCGCATACCGACTTCATTTTCGCCGTCATCGGCGAGGAACTCGGGCTGGCCGGCATCGTGCTGGTGATCGGCCTGTTCGCCGTGGCGGTCGGGCGCGGGCTGTACCTGGGCCTGAAAGGCGTCGAGATCGGCCAGCGTTTCGCCGGTTACATCGCGTTCGGCGCCTCGCTGATGCTGGCGATGCAGGCGATCGTGTCGGTCGGCGTCAACCTCGGCGCGCTGCCGACCAAGGGACTGACCTTGCCGCTGATCAGCTATGGCGGCTCGTCGATGGTACTGACCTGCGCGATGGTCGGCGTGCTCTTGCGTGCCACGTTCGAAATCAACCGCGCCATCGATGCGCGGCAGATGACCACGCGCATGCCGACGTTGAAGGTGGCTGAAGCCGAAGCCGCGGTGAAGCCGCGCGAGGCGGTGGCCGCATGAACACGGTATGCCAGGCACCCGTGATGATCATGGCCGGCGGCACCGGTGGCCACATCTTCCCCGGTCTGGCGGTGGCCGAATGCCTGCGTGCGCAAGGGGTGCCGGTGGTCTGGCTCGGCGCCGTGGGCGGCATGGAGAGCACGGTGGTGCCGGCGCACCAGATCGAGTTGCACAGCGTCGCCGTAGGCGGCCTGCGCGGCAAGGGCCTGCGCACCCGGTTGCTGGCACCGCTGATGCTGCTGCGTGCGTTGTCCGCTTCACTGTTCGTGCTGAACAAAGTGAAGCCGCGCAGCGTGCTGTCGATGGGTGGCTATGTGGCCGGCCCGGGTGGGCTTGCCGCATGGTTGTTGCGGCGGCCGCTGCTGGTGCATGAGCAGAACCGCGTGGCGGGGTTCACCAATCGCCGGTTGGCGGGCATCGCCAAACGCGTGCTGAGCGGTTTCGCCGATGCGTTGCCGCGGGCCGAATGGGTTGGCAATCCCGTGCGTGCCGCGATTGCAGCATTGCCCGCGCCGCTGCAGCGGATGGCCGACCGCAACGGCGGGCCACGCTTGCTGGTGCTGGGCGGCAGTCTCGGTGCGCGCGCGCTGAATCTGGCCGTGCCGCAGGCACTGGCGCGGCTGGCGCCGATGCAGCGTCCCGAGGTGCTGCATCAGTGCGGCAGCCGCGGCCTGGACGAGGCCCGCCGGGCGTATGCCGAAGCCGGCGTCGAGGCCCGGGTGGTGCCGTTCATCGACGACATGGCCGGCAGCTATGCCTGGGCCGATCTGGCGCTCTGCCGGGCCGGTGCGCTGACCCTGGCCGAACTTGCCGCCGCCGGTCTTGGCGCGGTGCTGGTGCCATACCCGCACGCGGTGGACGACCACCAGACGCGCAATGCCGAAACGCTGGTTGCCGCAGGTGCGGCCCAATTGATCCCGGAGAACCGTCTGGACGCAGAATCCTTGGCGCAGCGCCTGGAAGCGCTGCTGGGCGATCGCGCCAAACTGCTTTCGATGGCGGTTGCCGCCCGCACCCTGGCCAAGCCCGACGCGGCACAGGCCATCGCTGTCGCATGTATCGAAGCCGCCAGCATGGAGGGGGCCGCATGACATCACGTCGACTGCATGCGCACGAAGATCTGATGAGCACGTTCCGCCGGGTGCACTTCATCGGCATCGGTGGCGTCGGCATGAGCGGCATCGCCGAGGTGCTGCACAACCTCGGCTATGCGGTGTCGGGATCCGATCGCGCGAACTCGCCGACCGCACAGCGGCTGCAGCAGCTGGGCATCGACGTGCACGTCGGGCACGCCGCGGAACATGTCGGCGATGCCGACGTGGTGGTGACATCGAGCGCGATCAGGCAGGACAACCCGGAGCTGGTCGCCGCCCGCGCTGCGCGCATTCCGGTCATTCCGCGTGCCGAGATGCTGGGCGAACTGATGCGATTCCGCCGCGGCGTGGCGATCGCCGGCACCCACGGCAAGACCACCACCACCAGCCTCACCGCCAGCGTGCTGGCCGAGGCCGGCTATGACCCGACGTTCGTGATCGGCGGCCAGTTGAACGCGGCCGGGGCGAATGCGCGGCTCGGTACCGGCCAGTATCTGGTGGCGGAAGCCGATGAATCCGATGGATCGTTCCTGCTGCTGTCGCCGGTGATTGCCGTGGTCACCAATATCGACGCCGATCATCTGGAGAACTACGGCGGCGATTACGCGATGGTGAAAAAGGCGTTCGCCGATTTCCTGCATCGGCTGCCGTTCTACGGTCTGGCCGTGCTGTGCATCGACGATGCGGAAGTCGCCGAGCTGGCGCGCTCCACACCGCGCCGCGTGATGACCTACGGCATCGAGGCGCAGGACGCCGACGTGCGGGCACTGAACCTCACCCAGCAGGGTTTCGAGATGCGCTTCGACCTCGTCCTGCCCGGTCGTGCCGAGCTGCTGCCGGTGATGCTCAACCTGCCGGGCCGGCACAACGTGCTCAATGCGCTGGCCGCCGCCACGATCGGCTGGCAGCTCGGCGTCGAGGCCGAGGCGATCGCCCGTGCGCTGGCGCACTTCCAGGGCGTCGGCCGGCGCTTCCATGCGCGCGGCGAAATCGCCCTGGACAAGGGTACGGCGCTGCTGATCGACGACTATGGCCATCACCCGCGCGAGCTGGCGGCGGTGTTCGCGGCGGCACGCGGCGGCTGGCCACGGCGGCGGCTGGTGGTCGGATTCCAGCCGCACCGCTACAGCCGCACGCGCGACCTGCTGGACGACTTCGCCAATGTGCTGGCTGAGGTCGACGTGCTGGTGCTGACCGACGTCTACCCGGCCGGCGAAGCGCCGATTGCCGGTGCCGACGGTCATGCGCTGGCACGTGCGGTGCGCGCGCGCGGCAAGGTCGACCCGGTGCTGATCGAGCATCCGCGCGAATTGAAGGACACCTTGCCGGCACTGCTGCGCGACGGCGATCTGCTGTTGCTGCTTGGTGCGGGCGACATCGGTGCGGCAGCGCTGGAACTGGCGCAGGCCGGCCAGCTGAGGACGAACAAACCATGAGCGAGCAGATGACGAGCCCGAACAAGATCGTCGACCCGGCGCAATTCGGCCGCGTCGCCGTGGTGATGGGCGGCAGCTCGGCCGAGCGCGAGGTGTCGCTCGATTCCGGCCGCAACGTATTGGCCGCACTCCTCGCACGTGGCATCGACGCGCATGCGATCGACGGCATCCCGGCGCTGCTCGATGCGCTGCGCGCCGGCCACTTCGCCCGCGTGTTCAATATCTTGCACGGCCAGCATGGCGGCGGTGAGGACGGCGTGCTGCAGGGCGCGCTGGAGTCGCTCAACGTGCCGTACACCGGCTCGGGCGTGCTCGGTTCCGCGCTGTCGATGGACAAGACCCGCTCCAAGCTGGTGTGGCAGTCGCTGGGATTGCCGACGCCGAAATTCGTCGCGTTGCCGCGCGGCGCCGATGTGCACGCGGCGGCGCGGCAGGTCGGGTTTCCCTTGATCGTGAAGCCAGCCAGCGAAGGTTCCAGCGTCGGCGTGACGCGTGTGTTTGCGGAGCGGGATCTGGACGCCGCGGTGACGCTGGCCACGCAATATCCGGGCGATCTGCTGATGGAAACGCTGATCGAGGGCGACGAGCTGACGGTCGCGATCCTCGGTCGCGAGGTGTTGCCGAGCATCCACATCGTGCCGAAGGCAGCCTTCTACGACTACAACGCCAAATACGTCGCCGAGGATACCCAGTACATCTGTCCGGGTTTGCAAGGTGTCGCGGCGGACGATCTGGCAAGGCTGTCGCTGGCCGCCTTCGATGCGCTCGGCTGCGCCGGCTGGGGCCGGGTCGACGTGATGCGCGACCATGCCGGCCGCAACTGGCTGCTGGAAGTGAACACCGCGCCGGGCATGACCTCGCACTCGCTGGTGCCCAAGGCCGCTGCGGCTGCCGGCATCGATTACCAGGAACTGTGCTGGCGCATTTTGGAGACGAGCTTCAATCGGGACCGGGGGCTGGGGACCGGGGACCGGCAGAGCGGTTCCGGCCTCGACCGCTCCCCCGACTCCGAAGGAGGCGCTCCATGAGAGGTCTCGTCCGACCTGTCGCCTGGTGTCTGGCCATCGCGCTGGTGATACTGCCGATCGTCGGGGTGCTGCGCGGATGGTTTGCGGCTAGCCGCTGGCCGGTGACCCAGCTGACCGTGCAGGCCGAGTTCAAGCATGTGAGCGCGGCGCAGATCCGCGCCGCCGTGATACCGCACCTGGGCAAGGGTTTCTTCGCGCTTGACCTGGTTGCCGTACAACAGGCGGTTGCCGCATTGCCTTGGGTCCAGTCGGTGGAGGCAAGCAAACGGTGGCCGGACACTTTGTTGCTGCGCATCCACGAGCGTCACCCGTTTGCCCGCTGGAACGACCGGCAGCTGATCAGTCAGCAGGGCATGGTGTTCGACGCGCCGGGGGCCGATAACGTCAGCGCGCTGCCGCACCTGCAGGGGCCGGATGCGCGATTGGCCGAAGTGGTGAGTTTCTACGCTCAGATCCGCAAGGCATTTGCCGCCACCCATTTGCAGATCACCGGGGTCGTACTCACCGAACGCGGCAGCTGGAGCGTGACTACCGCCAGCGGCGCGCAGATCGTGATCGGCGACCGCGATCAGGCCAGCCAGCGGCTGCAGCGTTTCCTCGGCGTCTATCCGCAGTTGATGGCCGGTCATACCGATGCCTTCAGCTATGCCGATCTTCGTTACACCAATGGATTTGCCGTGCGCTGGCCGCAGTCGCCGGTTGCTCCCCACGCTGGAGGCTCGCCCCGAACATGATGATCTTCCTATGAAACCGCGCAACGACAAGCAACTGGTGGTGGGCCTCGATATCGGCACTTCGAAAGTGGTGGCGATCGTCGGCGAGTACGAACCGGGCGAACCGATCACCGTGATCGGCATCGGCACGCACGTGTCGCGAGGCATGAAACGCGGTTCGGTGGTCGACATCGAATCGACCGTGCACTCGATCCAGCGCGCGGTGGAAGAGGCCGAACTGATGGCCGGCTGCGACATTCGCTCGGTGTATGCGTCGATTTCCGGCAGCCATCTGGAAACCCGCAACTCGCACGGCAACGCAGCGATCCGCGACCGCGAGGTGACGGCGAGCGATCTGGACCAGGTGCTGGAAGCGGCCAGCGCGGTGGCGATCCCGGCCGATCGCAAGGTGCTCTACAAGGAGTCGCAGGAATACCGCATCGACGGTCAGGACGGCATTCGCTCGCCGGTCGGCATGAGTGGGGTGCGGCTGGAGGCGAACGTGCATCTGGTCACCGGTGCGGCAGCGGCGGTGCAGAACATCACCAAATGCATCCAGCGTTGCGGGCTGTCGGTGGACGAACTGGTGCCGTCGGCACTGGCCAGCGCCAAGGCGGTGCTGACCGACGACGAGCGCGAGCTGGGCGTGTGCCTGGTCGACATCGGTGCCGGCACCACCGACATCGCGATCTACACCCAGGGCTCGATCCGCTACACCGGATCGCTGCCGGTGGGTGGCGACCAGGTCACCAGCGACATTGCCTACGGTGTGCACACGCCGACCGCACATGCGGAGGAAATCAAGATCAAGTACGCCTGCGCGCAGACAGGCCTGGCGCATGCCGAGGAGACCATCCAGGTACCCAGCGTCGGCGATCGCCCGCCGCGCCGGCTCGCCCGGCAATCGCTGGCGCAGAGCGTGCAGGCGCGCTACGAGGAAATTTTCGAGATGGTGCAGGACCAGTTGCGCCGCTCCGGCTACGAAAGTCTGGTCGCCGCCGGTGTGGTGCTGACCGGCGGTGCCTCAAAGATGGAGGGCGCGCTGGAGCTGGCCGAGGAGATCTTCCACAAGATGGTGCGCATTGGCGTGCCACAGCAGATCAGCGGTCTGGGCGATGTCGTCTCCAGTCCGCTGCATGCCACCGGGGTGGGGCTCCTGCTGCATGGCGCGCGCGCAGGCGGCATGCGGGTCAGTGGCCCGGTCGGCGGCAGCGTCGGCAGCCTGATCGAGCGGCTGCGCGGCTGGGTTACCAGGAATTTCTGACGGTGTGTGACTGTTTTTTTCAGGGTGATGCAGGAGGTATCGCCAAGGGTGAAAGGATCTTCGCCCAGCACCGGGAACCGACATGAGTCGCGATCCCCGGGTTACAACGACAACAACTCTACGGAGGACGGGAAATGTTTGAACTGATTGATAAACTCGCACCCAATGCGGTGATCAAGGTGATCGGAGTGGGCGGTGGCGGTGGCAACGCCGTGGCCCACATGCTCAATGCCAATATCGAAGGTGTCGAATTCATCGTCGCCAACACCGATGCGCAGGCGATGACCAGCTGCGGCTCGCGCACCCACTTGCAGCTGGGCGGCAACGTGACCAAGGGTCTGGGGGCCGGCGCCAATCCGGAAGTGGGCCGGCAGGCGGCGCTGGAAGACCGTGAGCGCATCGAGGCGATGCTGGAAGGCGCCGACATGGTGTTCATCACCGCCGGCATGGGCGGCGGCACCGGCACCGGCGCCGCGCCGGTGGTGGCGCAACTGGCCAAGGAGAAAGGCATTCTCACCGTGGCGGTAGTGACCAAGCCGTTTCCGTTCGAAGGACGTCGGCGGATGCAGGTCGCGTTGAAGGGCATCGAGGATCTGTCGCAGCATGTCGACTCGCTGATCACCGTTCCCAACGAGAAGCTGCTCAGCGTGCTCGGCCGCGAAGTCACGTTGCTGAATGCCTTCAAGGCTGCCAACGACGTGCTGCAGGGTGCCGTGCAGGGCATCGCCGACCTGATCACCGCACCGGGCCTGATCAACGTCGACTTTGCCGATGTGCGCACGGTGATGTCGGAAATGGGTCTGGCGATGATGGGCTCGGGTACCGCCTGTGGCGACGATCGTGCGCAGGCAGCCGCCGAGGCAGCGATCAAGAACCCGTTGCTGGAGGACGTCAACCTCAACGGTGCCTGCGGCATTCTGGTCAATGTCACGGCTGGCCCGAACCTGACCATGCGGGAGTTCGACGAGATCGGCCGGATCATCCATGATTTTGCCAGCGAAGACGCCACGGTCGTGATCGGTACGTCACTCGATCCGAGCATGAAGGACGATGTGCGCGTCACCGTGGTGGCTACCGGACTCAACCGTGCGGCGGCATCTCGTCAGCCGATCCGGATTGTCGAGACACAACAGGTGCAGATGCGGCCCCGGCCGGTGGTGCTGCGTACCGGCACTGGCAATGAAGTGGTCGATTACGCGCAGCCGGAACAGCCGGTTGCCAATCAGGGTCGTATGGATACCGGTACTGCCGGCGGCAAGGGGGCCGAACCCGGGTTCGACTACCTGGATATCCCGGCCTTCTTGCGTCGTCAGGCCGATTGAATGTGACCAGACTGAATGTGACCCGTGTTAAGGAAACGCGATGAATTGAACGAATGCCTGCCCACACTGTCCATGCCTGGATGGCGTGTATGCAGGGGGTATTTGCGCTATCGGTCGATCTCGCCCTGAACGAGTGCCAGCGCGGGCTGCAGCAGGACTAGTGATACCGGTCCGGCTACCGTCTGTGCTGGGTGAGGAGAATTGTGCGACAGGAATGAAGAATGACCAGCCGAGCGCGCTTACCCGTGCTGGTCGGATCGATGCGCCGTGCCGGATTCCCGTCCCTGGCACGGGTTTCGCGTTGATATTGCAGGATTTTGTCATGAGAGCCGTGCCATCAGGGCGGCGGCCTTCATGGATGAAGAAAGCATGAAAGTTTAATCAGACTGTACGGTACGGTTTGCTTTCACCGCAGGTTAAAACTGTGTTAGCATCCGCCCCTGATTGGCTGCTGCCTATACAGGTACCACTATCCAATGATCAAGCAGCGTACGCTCAAGAACATCATCCGGGCCACCGGTGTCGGCTTGCACACCGGTGACAAGGTGTACATGACGCTGCGTCCGGCGGCGCCGAACACTGGCATCATTTTTCGCCGCACCGATCTCGACCCGCCGGTGGACATTCGCGCCCGCCAGGACAATGTTGGCGACACGCGTCTGTCGACCACGTTGATCAATGGCGAGGTAAGGGTGTCCACGGTCGAGCATCTGCTTTCGGCAATGGCCGGTCTGGGCATCGACAACGCCTATGTCGACCTGTCGGCACCCGAAGTGCCGATCATGGACGGCAGTGCCGGACCGTTCGTGTTCCTGCTGCAATCAGCCGGTATCGAAGAGCAGAACGTGGCCAAGCGTTTCATCCGCATCAAGAAGCCGATCAAGGTGCAGGATGGCGACAAGTGGGCCAGCTTCGATCCGTTCGAGGGTTTCAAGGTCGGTTTTTCGATCGACTTCAACCACCCGATCATCAGCAAGCGCACTTCGCGCGCGGAGATCGATTTCTCCACCACATCCTTCGTCAAGGAAGTCAGTCGGGCGCGCACGTTCGGTTTCATGCGCGATATCGAGATGCTGCGCGAGCACAACCTGGCGTTGGGCGGCTCGATGGACAATGCCGTGGTGCTGGACGACTACCGGGTATTGAACGAGGACGGCCTGCGTTACGAGGACGAATTCGTCAAGCACAAGATTCTCGATGCCATCGGCGATCTGTACCTGCTCGG
>Ga0307377_10000603_pt1 | contig 47202 bp, 82 predicted proteins | sample TR3MG_FD_202535 | JGI IMG/M metagenome (GOLD analysis project Ga0307377, IMG submission 202535) | Soil microbial communities from Risofladan, Vaasa, Finland - TR-3 | ecosystem: Environmental > Terrestrial > Soil > Coastal area > Acid sulfate soil | place: Finland: Risofladan, Vaasa | collected...
CGTTTATCCCACTGGCTATTTCATCAATCAGAATAAACTTGTAGCCTTTATTTTCAGCGTATTTTCTCAGTCTGTCTTTTTGCCGTTCAAGGTTTTCTTTCTGTTTGGCAGTGCTACATCTGGCATAAATCACAGTCAACTTTTCTTGCTTCTCTTTCTCGACTCCCATATAAGCGTCTAAATCATCTTGACGGAAACGCCTATGTTTACCTGTAGTCTTGAAAGAGTTTATCTTGCCGTTGTTGGCAAGCGTCTTGAGCGTATTTATTGACACTCCAAGATATTCGCTTGCTTCGGTGATTTTATAGATTTTCATTAAGCAAGCCTTTGAAAATGTGAGCTATTACGTCAACAGTCCAGCCGTTTCCGAGCATTCTATATCGTTGAGTATTGCTAACACAAGAAGTATAGTTATCGGGTACAGTTTGCAGTCTTTCACATTCTAAAGGTGTTAGTTTTCTAATCACACCGTCAATCTCATACAATCCAGTTTTGCCACCAATCCCACCACTATTTGCGTTTAGGTTTGCTGATTTACCTTCACTCGAATAAACTCTATTCCCTTGTGAGAAATTTCGTTGTAATAATTTACCATCATTAAGCCATAGTTTATGCGTTGGTTTTATTAATCCACCCAAGCAAACCAATCCAGACTTTGAAGAATGTTTATCAATAGGTATAAATAATAAAGTATCTTTTGAAACAGTTGTCATAGCATTACTTTTTTCTGTTCCGTTTAGCTCGTAATTCTGCACCACTTTACCGTCCTCATTATATCTTCCTCTTTTTGCTAACCCTAAACTTTGTAATCCATCTTCGGTAATATCTTTTAGCAATAGTTCCTTATCTTTTGGTTGTGTTATGTTGGGTATGTTTGTCCAGTAATATCTCGTTCTATTTTGTGCTGAAACCAAATTCGAGTTTATAACTATCGGCTCTATACCTAAATACTCTGTTATAATATCCTGAAATTCTTGCTTCATTTTCACGTTTTCAAGCAGGAAGTATTTAGGCTTTGTTTCTTTCAATAGTCGTACAAATTCAAAAAACAGTTTGCTTCTTGGGTCGTCAAAGTTCAATTGTTTACCAGCAAAACTAAATCCTTGACAAGGGCTTCCGCCAATCAACAAATCAATCTTTGGCAGGTCAGCACCTTTTACTTTTGTTACATCGCCTATATGCTTTGTGTTTGGGTAGTTATGCTTAGTTACCGTCATTGCATATTTGTCAATCTCAGAAGCAAAGTAATTTTCAACTTTGATTCCAGCCCTCTCAAGAGCAATTTGACCGCACGACATACCATCAAATAAACTTAATACATTCATCTTTCATCTCCTTAACTAACTTCTCGTTTGCATCCACGATTTTCTGCATATCCTCAACGGATATTTCTTTTTCCAAAGGCTCGAAGAAGTAAACTTTCTCATCCTCTGTCTGGAAATACTCTTTGGTCACTTTGATAACTTTCATTTTTCATCTCCTATATTATAGTGTATTTTGGGTTAAAAAGCAAGTGATTTTAACCGATTTCTTTTGATTTTGTTGGATTTTCATAAGCAGTTATAACCTCACCATCATACCTGCCTCATGTACCCTATCCACTACCTTCTTCAAGTCGATGTATTCCTTCTGCCTTGGAAAGTAAATCTGGCGATTAAGCTCCGAGTCATATCCGCAGTTAGAAATCATAACTGTAGTCATTCCCTGCTCAGCCCACCACTCTAAAGTAGTTTCAGTCTTACATCCCTTGTAGCTGTCCTGAGCCAAGACCCAACCATTTGTCTGCAACTCAATAAAGGGGAACTTATTATCAAGAGCATTTAAATATTCGTGAAGATGCTCTGGATACAAAGTTGGCTCACCCTTACCCGTAATTATCACATTGGTTACTCCACCCTTATCTGCCAATTGAATAGCCTTCTTGAGATTCCGCATATTAACATCTTCAGCTTTCTTCAGCTTTCTTCTCAATCATATCCATGCCTGTCATCCGTGACACACAGAAAGGACATCTGGCATTACATATCTTTGTGCCTGCAACCAAGCTCATACTTTGAAACTTCATAACTTTAACTCCTTTTTAAGTTCATCATAACGAGCCTTACGCCACGCCATACGCTCTTCACGAGTCCTTGTGAAAACGCCCTCTTCCTCTTCCTCACAATATTCCTTATAGTCCTCATGAAGCTTCTTATGCAGAACCTTCATTTCAGGGGTCGCCAGAGGATTAAAAGGAGCAGGAGGGTTATCCCACTGCTCTTTAAAGTGCTTCTCTAAAGTCATGATACCACCTCCACGCTAAGGCTTTTAGTCACCTTTCCATTACAGGGAGTATCGGTAGGCTCATTAAGGGAGTTCAAGGCTTCATTCGCTTGCTTCTTAATACTAGCCACAAGCTCAGGGTCTTGAGTCAAAGCCTCTTTAACAAGACTATCCACAGTAACCCCATTTAAATGCGAAAGGGCAGCCAGAATAATAGTCCAAGGGTCTGCCTTCAAGACAATCTTTTGATTATAGTCCTCACCACGAGTAAGGCTTCCCTTAATCCTGACAGTAAAGTCTATATCATGCTTACCCGTAGCAATCTCTTTGGATGCCTTACGAGCCTTATCATCACTTATCACCTTTCCCAAGGCAACCATTTCTAATTCATTCAATTCACTCATTTTCAATCATCCAATTTATCAGTTACTTGTTTTTGTCTCCCTTGGAAGACTTAATATCGACCTCAACATCGCCACCACCTAACATCAAAGAAGCATTCTTCTTATAACCCTCTGCTTTCTTTTTAGATAAGCCCGACTCAGCCAAAGTCCCATCTATGTAAACATCATATTTTTTCTCTTTATCATCCATTACTTATACCATTTTTTAACAATTCAACAATCAATTCATTCGCTCTTTCAAAACCCTTAGCATTCTTATTTCGACTAGCCAGATTTCGATTCAACCAACCGACATTCCGCACCTTAAACTCCGGTACATCCATGCGCTTGGTCAATGACTCCAACTCATCTAACTTTTCAACTAATTCAGCCTTCAATCGAATTTCTCCTTATTTATTAAACTAACAACAGAATCACTAATATATAGCATAAATTATCCATTTTTACGGAAATTGTCAATAATTTTCTTCAAATCCTCACAGATAGCCTCTCTTTAGAGATTACCCCCAGTCATTCAGACTATTAAAAATGTGAGATATTACATCCACGGTCCACCCGTTACCAAGCATTTTATACCGTTGGGTATTACTTACTCCCTCGGTGTAATTGTCTGGAAGGGTTTGAAGGCGTTCGCATTCGATAGGTGTAATGCACCTAAGGTTTTGACCGTCTTTAATTACAGTCATACCGTTGGCTTGAGCTAGTTTATATGTTGTTGCTAGTAAGCAAGAAGCTTTTTGGTTGTGCGTTCTTATGTTTTTTATTGTACGTGGTCTATTTGCTGTACTCTCAGACAAAGGATTACCTGTATTCTTATCGAATATATCTTTTATAAAAAGGTTTTTATCTTTAGGTTTTGAAGATACCTCAATATTAGTCCAATATAACCTCTTTCTGTTCTGCGCTGATACTAATGCTGAGTTAATCTCAATAGGTTCAACACCAAATAGTTCATTAATATACGTAACAAATTCTTTCTTCATCTTAATGTTTTCGAATAAGAATTTAACATTAGGATTACTCTTCTTGACTTCATTCCATATTTCTATCAAGTCATGAACCAATGCCCCTCTCGGATCTGAGTCACCTTTCTGTTTACCAGCAACACTCCAAGCTTGACATGGAAATCCAGCCATAATCAAATCTACACTACTAAAATCTATATCCCATTCTTTCCATTTAGTTACGTCACCAAGTTGAATTGTGTCTGGATGATTCTTTTGGGTTACTTGGATAGTGTACTTATCAATCTCTGAAGCATAATAGTCATTAACACTAATACCAGCTCGTTTAAGTGCTACTTGTCCGCAACTAATACCATCAAATAAACTAAGTACATTAATCATTTCATTTCCTTTAATATATGAGATATCACCTCAACGGTCCACCCGTTACCAAGCATTTTATACCTCTGAGTAGGCGAAACGCCCTCCGTGTACCCCTCAGGCAATGTCTGAAGCCTCTCACACTCCACAGGGGAAAACTTCCTTACAACCCCATCATCTATGAGAACATTGTTAGGAACTCCCTTAAAGAGATTCGCCACCATACATACAGACTTATCCTTGGCAGCATCCGAATGGAAGAGATAAGACCACTTACTCCTACCAGTACTTCCCACCCTATCCATATAAGCCACCGCCTTTGAAGTATGGGTCAAAGCAGGGTCATAATCCTTATCCAATACATCCCTCAATAAAATCCCTCTATCTTCTGGCTGCTCTATCCCTGGAATGTTAGTCCAATATAAACGCCTCCTGTTCTGACCAGAAACCAAAGCAGAGTTTATAGCAATCGGCTCAACCCCCAAATACTCCGTTATCACCGCCTCCGATTCCTTCTTCATCTTTACATTCTCTAAAAGGAAATACTTAGGCTCGCATTCTTTCCACAATCTCACATACTCGAAAAATAACTTACTTCGAGGGTCATCAAAATTTAACTGCTTCCCGGCAAAACTGAACCCCTGACAAGGAGAACCCCCAATTAATAAATCAATCTTTGGCAAATCGGAGCCCTTAACATCTTCAACATTACCTATCTGAATGGTCTTAGGGCAATTCTTCTGAGCAATCTTAATAGCATACTTGTCTATCTCTGAAGCAAAATACTTATTCACAGGAATTCCCGCCCTTTCCAGGGCAACCCGTCCACAGCTCATCCCATCAAACAGACTCAATACATTTATCGACTGAATGACCGCTCTTCTCTTCATAACAATCCTCTAAAAATATGAGCTATAACATCCACAGTCCAACCGTTCCCCAACATCTTCTTAGCTTGATTCCTGCTAACTTCATCCGTATAGCCATCAGGAATAGTCTGCAATCTCTCACATTCTATACTTGTTAGATGCCTCCACTCAACTTCTGCCAATGGCGTTCTTCCAACCTTTATCTTAGAAGCTATATTATCCTTACCAACAGTGGTCAAGCAATTAGTCTTATTGTCCAAACGACTTTCAATATACTGAACTATTTTGACATCCTTATCATAATCAGCACGCTTCCCATGCCCATCTATACGCCTTCCCCTCATGGTAGCAGCAAACCAATCATCTTCACAAATATCACTAAAGGATATATCCCTATCCTCTGGCTCACATATTCCAGGAATATTCGTCCAATAAAATCGCTTCCTGTCTTGTGCAGAAACCAATCGACTATTTATAAAAAATGGCTTAACCCCCAAATGCTCACTTATAATATCTTGAAACTCCTGCTTCATCTTCACGTTCTCTAAAAGGAAACGCCTGGGCTTACACTCTCTCCACAATCTCACATACTCGAAAAACAACTTACTTCGAGGGTCATCAAAATTTAATCCCTTACCTGCTTTGCTGAAGCCCTGACACGGAGAACCCCCAATTAACAAATCAATCTTAGGTAAATCTGAGCCCTTAACATCACACACATCCCCTAATTGAATGGTCTTAGGGTAATTCTTCCGAGCAACCTTAATCGCATACTTATCTATCTCAGAGGCATAGTACTTATTTATTGGAATGCCAACCCTCTCCAACGCAATCTGGCCACAGCTCATTCCATCAAACAAGCTCAATACATTTATTGACTGGATAACCGCTCTTCTTTTCATACAACTGCATACCTCTGGATTACCGCACATCTCCTAATCGGCTTCTCCTTAAAGGGCAAGAACAAACCCTTGAATATATGGGCTATCACATCTACCGTCCATCCATTACCTAAAGCCGATAAGCTTTTATTAATACTATAATCCTCTTCTAAAAATGTATAACCATCAGGAACAGTCTGAAGCCTTTCACACTCTACAGCAGTAAGGTTTCGATAATGAGTATCTGTCACCGCAATCTTACGCTTAGTCACAGCCCTGGCATTTGGGAAACACCCAAACTTGCCATCAATATAAAACGCCCTGTCTTGCTGAGAATTATACGCCTTGCCACTCACATCAAATTGAAAATAATTCTTAGACCTTCTCGGATTATAAGATGAAAAATCTGTAAGTTCTACATCAACCTGTTCTAGAATATCCCGAATGGTAATCCTCCTATCCCTTGGCTGAGATATTCCGGGAATATTAGTCCAATAAAGTCGAACTCGATTCTGAGCTGAGACCAATGACGAGTTTATTTCAATTGGCTCTACCCCCATATATCTCGTAATCAAATCCTCATACTCCTTCTTCATCTTAACATTCTCAAGAAGGAAATACTTGGGCTTGCACTCCTTAACCAATCTCACAAACTCAAAAAATAGCTTGCTGCGAGGGTCATCAAAATTCAACTGCCTCCCGGCAAAGCTAAACCCCTGGCACGGACTCCCACCAATCAGCAAATCAATCCTTGGCAAATCAGAACCCTTAACCTTCTCCACATCTCCTATGTGAATGGTCTTAGGATAGTTCTTCTTCGCAACCCTTATTGCATACTCATCAATCTCAGATGCATAATACTTATTTACTGGCATCCTCACCCTCTCTAAAGCTACTCTTCCACAGCTAATGCCATCGAATAGACTCAACACGTTGACAGACTCCATAACCGCCCTACGCTCAATTACAGCACATCGTTTCACAGGAGGACGCAGGCCACGGAAAATATGAGCTATCACATCTGCCGTCCATCCATTACCAAGCATCTTATATCTCTGACTTTCGCTCGCCATGGCAGTATAATTATCAGGAATAGTCTGAAGCCTCTCGCACTCTACAGTCGTTAACTTACGATAACGAGACTTCTCATCAAGAAGAGTATGCTCCTTCAAGGAATAACTAGCCGTCAAACAATTCATTTTTCCATCACTTCGAGGATACATCTCCTTAGCCCTGCGAGGACTAAAGTCTCCCCCATGCTTCTCTCGATGCTCTCGACGCAAACGCTTTGCCTCTTCAGTCCTGCGCTCAGTAAAAGCAACACACTTCAAATCACTAGAAGCATGAATCCCAATACTGCTTACATCAACACAATAATCTTCCGACACATCTGGCTCTACAACATCCTGAAGAAAAATACCCCTATCCTCCGGTTGAGAAACTCCAGGAATATTTGTCCAATAAAGTCGATTCCTATTCTGAGCCGAGACTAGGTTGGAATTTATCAGAATTGGCTCAATCCCCATATATTCCGTAATCACATCACGGTAATCTTTTTTCATCTTGACATTCTCAAGGAAAAAATAAGTCGGATTACACTCATCCACTATACGAACAAACTCAAAGAACAGCTTACTACGAGGGTCATCAAAGTTTAAACCTTTACCAGCAAAGCTAAACCCTTGGCAGGGAGAGCCCCCAATCAGCAAATCAATCTTAGGCAAGTCAGAGCCCTTAACGCCAACAACATCACCTATTTGGATGATATCAGGATAATTATGCTTCGACACCTCAATAGCGTGTTTGTCTATCTCTGAAGCAAAATACTTATTTATCGGAATTCCAACCCTCTCCAGAGCAATCCTTCCACAACTCATTCCATCAAACAGGCTTAATACATTTATTGGGTGGACATTCGCATACTTACCCATCGCCATCCTTCACAGACACATCTCGTAATATTATTGTGAAGTATTATATACCTACGCAACCCTTCTGAAGTAACCCCAAAAGAGTTAAGTCCTTGCTTGAATGCAAATATCCTATACCCCTATGAAGATGAAGCCGAAATTGAGTCTCCAATACGCTATCGGTCAATTCCATCCCATCATTCTTACACCGTTGCCTTAATAATAAATAATAAATATCTGCATACTCTCCACCAAAAACCTTCCAAATCATCTCAACATTGCTGTAATCCCTAACCTCCAAAGGAGGGGGAATAGTCTTTTCAGACAGGGATAAACAAAAAGACCAACGACAAAGAACATTCCAGTTCTCTATCCCAGTACGTCTCTTAAGACTAATTAAATGATTCCTACCCTTCTCGGAAACTCTAACAACTTCAATCGCCATATTCAAAATACCCCTTCTCAATCTTTGTGAATTTTTCATCTTCCACATATTCTAGACGATAGGTCTTGCAAGTATAACCCTCAACATCCTTAAAATACTCAGAACTAATTTCCTCATCTGTCGAAAACATTATGACCTGGTGGCCAACACAAGGGAAATACCGCTCAATTAAATTCTTTCGATGCTGACCATCCAACCTGCCAAGGGGAGTATCAATAATAGTAGGCAAAGAACGCTCTGAAACCTTGGCCAACGCCCACAATATAGAAATCGCCAATAACTGCTTCTCTCCAGCGGACATCCTGTCTGAAGCAATTACCTTTTTCTTGTCATCAAGTAAAGATATAGAATAGTCCTCACCAATCTTTACCGAATCTAAAACCCCTTCCTTGCGAACTAACGAATCAAAACTATTAAAAATCTCAACCTCTATCTCGCTCAAATGACGACTCAGCACTTCCTTCTTGAAATCATCCAATACATCCCTTACCCCTATTGCATGAGATATGAATCTTTCCTTGTCATTTAAATGAAAACCATCCTTCATTCCACTCTCAATCTTAGCAACATAAGTCGCATTAGTCCGCTCAATACGAGAATCAACCTCTTCCAAATTCTGCCTCATCTTCTCAATAGAATTAGAGACCCCCTCTAATTCTAAAGAAACCCTCTCCCTTTCTTGAACAATCTCTAAAACTGAAGCCTTATCTGGAGTAGAAGCTGCTGCTCTCTCCAAATCAACTATCTCACCCTCAAGTCTCAATACCTTATCCGTAAGACCACTACCCTCAGCCATCAAGGTCTTCATCTCTCCATCCACTATGAATTGCAATTGCCTCTGAGTCGCCACATTGGAAATATTCAAATAAGCATCACACGCTACAGCTTCTTCATAAACCTTTCGACTATCATCCAGGTAACCCTTAATCTTCTTATACTCATCACTACCTGAATCAATTAAATCCAATGCACCCTTGTCTCTTTTATTTAAAACTTCCAATATTGAAGATGCCTTGGATGCTTTATATTCTGCCTTCCCCTGAGCAATAACCTCTAAAACTAAATCATTAACAATACTCAAAGGCAGACCTGAAGCTGCCATCCTCAACATCTCTCCCTTAAGCCCTGAAGACTCCTGCTTCTTCTCAATCAATGAAGATTCCACTTCACTAATCTTATCATAAAACTCTCCACCTAATTCTGAAAATTCTTTATTGACCACATCCAATCTTTCCGATAAAGATTCCGACTGGATAGCCTTATCACTCAAGGTAGAAACCAATTCCGCTTTTTGGGATTCAAGGTCTTCTATCTCTTTCTCCAATCCTTCAATATCCTCTCTCTCAGAGTCATCGCTAATATCAATACGATTCTTCTTCTCAAAAACAATCAAATCCTTATCCAATCGCTCAATCAAATCCAATCCCAAAAGAGAGCTAACAGCATTCTCAAGAATCTTAGAGGAAGTCCCAACATCAGCCAAATCCTTTACCTTCTCACCATCAAAAATAAAGAGACCAGAAATACGCTGAGGAATGAACTCATCTACATAATCTAACCAATGCTCTGAACGCACAACATCCAATTCGCCATTCACGGAAACCCTTAACGTCTCAGACCCACTCGAATCCCAAGACCGATTTATACAATAGGAATTCTCATGGCCACCAGAATGAGCTCTAAAATTAATCTCTACCGAAGAACCCCCAGTTGACCCCCAATGAATACAAGACTTTAAGAATTCCACATAGGACAAATCACCCCGTGTAGAACAGTTTGCCATCCTCCCATATAAAACCAACTGAAAAGAATCCAATAAAGAAGTCTTACCAGCTCCGTTCAAACCACCAAATAAAATAAGAGGTTTATCGGGCTCAGGGGTAAAGTCTATTGAATTCTCGCCACGATAGGGACCATAATTACTTAATACAATATTGTCTATTACCATTATTCAGAACTTTCCTCTGGAGATACCTCTAATAATTCCTCATGTCGAGATACAGCAATAGCTATTGCCTCCTCCTCATCCTTATACGCATTCGCCTTGAATGCCTTTTCAAATGCCTCAAACAAACCAGTCCTTCTTGACATCGTTCTAAAACGATATTCTACATCCAACAACTCTCTAATTAACTGGAACTGCAAATCCCCATCACAGGACTTCATTAAACAATCCATCTCTTCTTGGCTGACCCTGCGACTATCATCAAAAAAACCATCTGGATAATCGTCACCCACCACATCTTTATAAATCCTGGGCAAATTATCCTCAATCTCATGCTTCTGAGATATCCAAATGTCTCGAATAATACGCAACTCATCCAAAGTGATAACTTCAATATCAGGATATGGACCCAACTTCCTCAACTTATTCTGAACAACCAACAACTCCCTTAAAAAGAATTCACGAGCCTCCTGAGTATAAGGACCACGAACCACCTTGGGCTCACCTTCCTTTTGAATGATATGCATTCGACCATCCATCCTTCTAAAATCCCTTCTACCATCATCTATAACTCGACGGTCATCCCTGAACTCCAATTCATTCCTGAAATCCAATAAAGGACGCATCCAGGACTTCTCCTCATCGTTCTTAATCATGGCAGCCATGCTACGGTCTTTATCAACCAACGTACAGACCCAACATCCAAAACGACTGCTACCACAGCTAGGAGTGCTTGTATCCACAACCACGGGGCACTCCCCGTCTTCAGTCGCTCCCTGATACATGTTCATCAAATCTTTGTTATCAACGCCCCATGGATTATCGACCTGCATCAAATAAGTCCATACATCATCATTAGACCAATACTCAATCGGACTGTAAACATAACAATTCGGCATCGTTGAAGCTGGCTTCAAGTCCTCCCGGTCACTGGCTTGGTCATACTTCTCCATTAGCCTGCCTCTGGTAGCACTCTCACTTCTTCGAGTGCCTAAAAGCATAATTGCTTCCCCATAGTCCGAGACCACATCATTTATAAATTTATTGGATGGCTTAATCTTAAGACGGTCAGTACACCAACGAAAGTTAATACGAGGAGATGGATAACCCTTCCCAATTATATTAACCCAAAAACTATCCTCTGCACTAGGACGTAGAAGATGTGCCTCTACTGGGAAGCCATCAGATAAAGCCTGCTTATTGATACCATCTATCGAATTCGCAGACCACATGGCAACCATCGGATTCTCAACCATCGTATCCGTACTTACCACATAAATCTTTTTATGAATCTTATCCTTGGGGAGACCCCTCAATGATTCCCAAACTAATTGCAAAGTTGCTGTAGAATCTTTTCCGCCACTATAGCCCAGCACCCAAGGAATCTCATCAGAAAGATAAACATCTCTTACCTCACCCTTTAATAACTCCATCCCCTCTGAAAAACCCAAATCAGCAAAAAAACTCATAAAAATTAACGCTCCACGTAAATATCTTATACCATTATATCTAGATTCAACACTTCAATGAAGCAATTCTCTTAACAATTACACCCCAATCAGGTTCTTTTGTTAAATGAGACCATGAAAAACGAATAGCCCCCGAAGCCTGAACATCAGAAATACCCATCGCCTTCAACACATAGCTCAAATCATATGAACTAGACGTACATGCAGACCCATTAGAAACCGATATCATTTCCTTCGTATTTAAAATAAAAGCCTCTGAATCAACTCCATCAATGGATATATTGATAGCATTGTAAATGGATTTATCCATGGAACCATTGAAATTTGGACTCAAAGAACTCAGCCCACTCAATAAACCATCCTTAAATCGAAGACAATATTCCCTCCGACTCGCTTGGTCTTTCAAAGCAACCCTTGAACATTCACCCAAGGCAGCCACTAAATAAACTGGCACTGTTCCTGGACGCAAGCCACGCTCCTGTCCACCACCATAAAATAACGGTTCCAAAGGCAACATCTTATAATCCCTTCTACGACACACCAAAGCTCCCACCCCTTTCGGTCCATATATCTTATGGCCACTTATACTCAGCATGTCTATCCGCTTATTCTTAAGACTATCCAAGTCCTTGCCGAAACCCTGAGCAGCATCAACGTGCAAAAAAGCATCATGCCCTGATAGGATTTCGCATATCTTCTCAAGAGGCTGAATAATACCCGTCTCGTTATTAACATGCATCAAGCTCACCAATAAGGTATCTTCCCTCAAAGCCCCTCGTAATGCATCCACATCCACCTCTCCTGAGGACAACGATGGCAGATAGGTAACTTCAAATCCTTTAGATTCCAAATAGGCATACGGCTCTAAAACTGCCTTATGCTCTATTGTGCTTGTGACTATATGTTTTCTATTGGTTTCAATCCCGTAAGCTTCAAGCCCCAATATGGAAATGTTATCTGCTTCAGTCGCCCCACTGGTGAAAAACACCTCATCATCATCGGCATCTACTATGTTGGCAACCTCTTCTCGTGCCTTCTGAACAGCTTTCTTGGACTCTGCACCATAGATGTGGGTTCGACTGCCAGAGTTCCCAAACTCCTCATACAGGTACTTATCCAAGACAACACGCACTTGTGGGTCGATGGGGGAGGTCGCATTACAATCAAGATATATCGGTCTCATATTCATGTATCCATTATATACAAAAAAAGCCCCCGGCTAAGGGGGCTTCATAATTAATTAGGAATTCAGTCAAGCTCAGAATCTTCACCAGATTCGTCACCACCTTCAACCTGCTTCCTCAAGGAGCTATCCTCGTGGAGGACGATAACTGGACGATTCTCAATAGCACCGCCAGATTTCATGGTAATCTTTTTGATACCACTTTTATTTTTGGAACTTGGGAGAAGAACCCCAAAGGATTTAGAGCCCTCGCAAGGTTCAGAGGTCAATGATGTATACATAATCCGAGTACATTTCAGACTACCGCCATTATTGTCCTCGCAGAATTTATAGAAAATATGACCTTTTCCATTTTTGCTCGTACTAATAATACGCAACCATGCTCGGAAATCATCCTCACTTAAGCGAGAATCGACACCATCTGTGATAGGCTCATTCATAACCACACGAGCCATTGTATTCAAAAAGCCCACTGAAGAAAACACATCATTAACATGCTTCCCTCTTCGGAATTCTTTAAATCCAATTTCCTCAATAAGTATGGACAAGGACAATAAAATGGAATTTACAGCCACTTGAGAGTACTCCTTGGACAACTTTACGATTTTGAACTTATTGGTTTCACCACGAAGCCCATATCCAAGCATTCCAAGTATGGTATGCACAGAAAATTCATTCTCGATGCCACCTTTACTTTTACGAGGAACTACCTTATACCCATAAATATGACCCAACTCGTCAGCCCTTCCTATTTTACCAAAAAGCTCAGTAAGCTCTCCAGCATAATATTGAGCATTAACAAAATCTGAGGCTCCCATCGCATTACACGAATTGAGTTCAACAAATTTTTTGGCGATTTCGTTAACTTGTAACTTGGAATAAATGACAGCACGAAATTCTACTGCAATCTCACGACCAAGTTTCTTAGCCGCCCTTACTAAAGCAGTCAATCGTTGCTTCCCATCCACAATAAGAAGATAGCGACTCTCTTCTAACGATTTACCAGGCTCGGTCGCCAAGGCAATACTATTTTCGGGGAGGTAGGCTTGACTCTCTTTTTCAATCTCTTTAAGGGCAAACTCTCTTTCTTCAGGAGTAAACCTATCTTTCTTAGGCAGGTCTGCCTGAGCTTCCTCCATTTTAGCAACGGAATCATCAAGAAAGGCTTGATAGGCAAGGAACTTCTCCTGAAGACCTTTATTGACATACGTTCCTCTTTTTTCATCTCTTTGAATTAGAGAAATCGTCTGGGCAAGTTTTGTTACTCTGGCTTTCTTTTTATCATCTGATTCATTATCATTTTGCAAACGAATCAAATAATTATCATTATCATCACATTTAATTAAATCCGATGAACTAGCTCTTACTTTTACGTCAAACTGATTTGGCGCATACTCTGAATATTGTTCTATAAACATATTTTTTCCTTTATTTATATGTCTATTATTGTTTATAACAATCAATACTTATATTTCTTGATTGTCTAAATCAGACTTTGGCTTGTGCCAGTCTGACCAACTTACCAATTCGCCAACCATCATAGGTTTAGAATTGGACCTGCGACTTACTTTCTTTACTCCTTTTGTTAGTATTTTAATTGAATCATACTATCACTATACACCCAAACCCTCACTTTAAAACATTATTTTGAAATCATCTTTAAATAGAGCTATATTTAAAACTCTCATCATTTAAACTTGTTCTTAAAGCATTCTCATTCTTCTTGCAAACATCCAAATCCTTTAGAAGCATCTCTTTAGACCCTCTTCGCCAGATTCCCATATGCCATCAAACTAGCAGCCATATCAATTGGGTCAATAGTTGCCCCACCCTGCTCCTCAATCGAATCCATCACCTTCTTCTCAACATCCTTCCCATAAGTCTGTCTAACTTTGGCAAGCAGTACGACCAAAGGAACTCCATGCAAACTATGAGTAACTCGAACAAAAGAGGTCAAGGTTATAACCCTCATCATCTCGTCTGCACTAGCCATCAACTTCTTATCCAACTCCTCTTGAGCCTTGCCCTCAATCATCTGAACAACCTCTTCATGCTCTCGACAAGCACGCCCCTCACCAAAAGCCAAAGACTTACGCTTCGATACCACATTCCCACAAACAATACATGTCACTTCTTTAACTGGCATATCTCACTCCTCATTTAATTCAATATCAATTTCATCATTCGGGCATTCAGCCTTCCAGGCCTCTATCCCAACAGCAATACACTCTTCCATAGTCGCCTTACCTTTATTGGCAATTTCAACAGGAACAAAAGAAAGCTTATCCCTCTCCTTAGGATATTCTGCCCAAGTCGCTAAATACTCCTCAATCGAATCTTCAGAGGGGAAAGTAACCGCCTCTCCAATACCAACAGAATCAAGCTTACTCCAAAAACCAAGGCCCAACATCTCTCCAATAAAAACCCCATCATCTTCAGATATTAACAGATACTCAATCATTTTAAGTTTATCTTCAATCCCATCTCTTTCATTTTCAACAATGCCTCCGCATTACCCTTAGCATCATCTACTGGATGATGAGTGTGACTAGTTTTACGTAAATGCTTCCATCTCGAATAAACATCCTTCTGCATTCCGCAATAGATATCACCAATCCTTCGACCACTCCACCCAAACGGACAAACAAATAAACATCCAATCAAAAGCCACATTGTCTGAGCAGAACACAGGACGCCCTGCACTGTTCTCTTTCAGCCAAGTCGCAAACCCCTTCATGACCGCTACCGACTCTTCAAATTCCATAGTCTCTTCTCGACTATGACCACTAACAGCCAAGGCATCTGGAATCCAATCATCAGATATTGGCTTTAACTGACCATAAAAAGTCTTACTTAAAGAAGGCTCTACAATTACCGCCCCAAAACTTACCATTGAATACAATCCAGGAACTGGACCATCCGCTTCTACATCTACTACAATAAAACTCATTACTCCAATACTCCTTCAATTTCATTAATAATTCCATCCAAATCGTTATACAGATGAAATACAGTTCTGCGCCCTACACCATCAGTCTTTAAACCATCCTTTATCAAACGGTCAAATCTACGAGCCTCTCCCTCATCCTGATATCGAGCCTCCTGCTTATAATCATTATCTCCTCGGTCAAGATAGATATTCAATGAGGGGTAATCTTCTTCATATAGGTTATCCAAAGTAATCAAAGCATCTGCCATCTCATTGCTCACATACTCTCTTGCATAAATAGTAGACAGGAAAGTAGGAGAATCAGTCACGATAATCTCAATATCATGACTCAACCACCGATACTCATATTGCTGTTGCTTCCCGAATAGATAAAGTTGGTCATACTTGCGAATAGGACGCTTCATGGCAGCCCAGGACTTCACATACTCACTAACCAACTCAACCGAAACGTTCTTTATCTTCAAATGAGCAAATATCCTTGCAGCAGTCGTTGACTTTCCAACACCGGGGCCACCAAATAAATTAATTCTTCTGACTTTCATCTGACTCCTCCCATGGCTCCTCTGGCATCACCATTGTATGCGTACTCCAAAACACGCTCGATAATGCCATATCTCTAATAAATTCAATCAATTCTTTCTTGCTCTTCTCCTCAAGCTTTACATCCGTCCCCCCCTCAGCGACCAATATGTTTCTCGCCCTGGTTGTATTATTCATCGGAAGTTCAGCCGGGACCGGAGACCCATTAAGGGAAATTATCTCCCACTCCGCATCACTACTGGCCTCATTACCCTCCTCCAACACATCATGACGATACAAAACCACATCAATACGCTTTGCCTCCATCTTAGAACCAATAGCTACTGTCTGGCTAAATGGGGCTTCCCCCTCCCGACGAGGTTCAAATATCGTCTCGAATCGTTTTATATGTCCACTCTCAATCCCGTCCGCAATATTCACAACACTTGTTTCAAATCGTTCAGGGCACGAAAGCTTAATTAATATCACTCCGTCCCGATAAGCAGGACGATGATTTTCAAACTCCGACTCTACCATATTCCGAAGCTCATCCCATTCTCCATTGAAATGGGTAAACTTGCTTTCAGCCGTTTGCCTCTTTACAAAGTCACTTACTGCTATCTTCATATTTCAAATCTCCAATGAGTCAGGGTCTAAATTTAATATACATTTTATCTTATAAATTATCCTCGAAGTTATTCCAGTCGTATAATCCACACAGATAAAGTTATTTCTCTGACAATACAACATATCAGAATCATCATCCAATATCACATAATCACGGAAACGATGCATCTGGCATCCCAACGATTGAGTTCACCTGCATTTTGGAGCGCAGCGGAAAAATGTCAGGTGCAACGATTTGTTATACATTTTTTTCATTCATATAATCAAACAATGACGTCTCTTGCTGTTCAGTTTTCTTTGCTTTTCTAACTTTATTTCCATATTTTCTTTCAGATTCTTTCTTAAACTCTTCAATTGCATCTGGATGGTTTTTTAAAAACCACTCTGCATGATTCGACAAATATTCTTCTCTAATATCATCATCGTTTAAATCATTAGGAATTCTACTCATTCTTTCATCTACACTATCAAACCCTGTAAATTCTTGATTTAATCTATACTTTGTATTTTCAACATATTCAGGATTCAATTCTATTCCTATGCAATGACGTTTCAGTTGCTGACAAACTCTTAATGTTGTTCCGCTTCCTGAAAATGGATCAATAACAAGATCTCCTTCCTTGCTTGAAGCTAAAACCATTCTTTCTATAAGTCCCTCTGGTTTTTGTGTCGGGTGCTTTTGCCTGTTTCCATTGCAATAATGAACATGAGAAAACAGCCAAACATCGCCCGGATTAGCTCCTCGCATATTATTCCGAGAACGATAATATTTCTGGGGAACTCTCACATTATCTAAATAGAAATTATATTTCTTGGATTTAGTAAACATTAATATGTCATCATGTCTTGGGGAAAACCCTTTTGTTTTTCCAAGTCCTTGTGTATAATGCCAACTTATCCAACTATTAAAATACAGCTTTAACTCTCTGTCCAAAATGTCGTATAAATAAGAAACAAAACGAACTCCCATAAATACATAAATAGTTCCGTCTTCTCTCAAAACTCTTCTGGCTTCCGTAAGCCATTGTTTTGTGAATTCCAAATATTCATCAAAACGCTTTAAATCGTGGTTGTTTCCATAATCTTTGCCTAAATTATAAGGTGGGTCAGCTACAATTAGATTTACAGAATTAGAAGAAATATTCTTTAGTTCTTCAATAACATCACCACAAATTATTTCTGTCTTCATTTTATCCATCCATTCTGAATAGCGTATTCATGCCATTGCTGAAATCCTTTTTTTGAGTTCAGAAACTTTTTGTCCAACAATCTAAAAATATAAACTTCATAAGTCACCACCTAAAAAATTAATCATTCCGCCAAAACCCAAGTCGCCATCCGAGTCAAACTCCTCTCTCATATAAGTACGATAATTATCAATCACAATAGCTTTCTCTTCCTGAGATTTAGCTTTTAAATACTGTCCCTCATATTCCGAAGCTACCCAAAGGCCGCAGGCCAATGTCTCACACTGAGCTGTTAGCCATCCAGTACTCTTTATATCTGGATTAATGGAATCACTATAATGGTTTGTATCAAAACCATAAACATACGACCCATCTGAAGCCCTACTCCCAAAAGTAATACCACCATGGACGGGAATATAATCTTGAAATCTACCCCCCGATAAAGGCATCTTCTTAAACCGGCAATATCCATTGTAAAAATCAAAAGAAATCCATTTTAACATTTCCCTATATGCCTCTCGGTCTTTCATTGGAATGATTTCATTATGGACTATATAACATGCGACCCCATCTTTAATCCAAGTCTTCAACGAATCCTTATCAGGGTACTCTTCTGAATATTGTGCTAGCTCTTCTTCACTCTCATAAATAAGGTCAGATGGCTTACTACTCTTCACTATCACTTCCCAAACCACTTCTCATATAGGTGCTCATAACGACCTCAATGTAGCTACGGTCTTTTGTGAAAATGGGGATATCATGGTCAATTTCCCACGTCTTAAATACCTTACGAATACAAACCCCACGCTTCTGTGGAATAGTGTAATCATTCCAGTTAATTCCCTTCTCTATCAACATGTCTTGCATCTCTGCATTCTTTTTATCTTTGACCTGGTTGTGAGAATAAACAGAACGGGCAGCCATCTGGACAGAATTTCTAGTCCAATCCTGTTGTCTCCAAATGAAATAATTAATCACCTCATAATCTGGCAATACAAATACCCTTGAATCAAAAACCGCAGGAGGACTATCACCCCAAGATTCTGGACTTGAAGAAACCTTAGAGTATATACCGTTAAAATGAACGGTAGCCTGACTCGCAGAAATACTCACTATCTTCTGAACTTCCTTACCAAACCATGCCTGAGAATCACGAGCCTGATTGTCCATAACCAAAATAGAAATCTCATCCGACTGGGTATACCCCAACACTGCTCCCTGAATCTCCCTACAAAGATTTAAAGTAGTTTGTTGCATCGCATCCATAAGCTCATCATCAAATGGCTTATTACACTTCCAACTCTTCGTTCGAGAATGAAATGCCTTCCCATCAATACGTAATAACATGGGTAGCTTCTTGGTAAGACGATACTTGAAGGTACTCTCATAATCCTTCATTCTGTCACCTAAAGAGGTTCTATCCATTTGATACCTCACTTTCCTTTATCATTCCACTCTTCCAAGCCATCGCAACAGATACTTCATCTGGATATACTTGAAACAATTTATACCGATTACCATTATCAGCCTTAAATACCAATCGTATCACTTGAGACCGAAAATTATCATTACCTCTGTCCAGTGCGATAGACAGCCAATTAATCAATTCATCTTTATTATCCGCACTATTAAAATGGGACAAATACCTTTCCATCACTCCTCCAATTTATACTTATCAATACTTTTGTCTAGTTTTAAAACAAAAAACTCACAATTTTTAGGATTCTTCAATTCCTCAAACTCCTCAATGCTCCAATGAAACCACCGCATCAAAAATAAACGTAGCGTTAAACCATGCGTTACTATAAGAACGTTATCAGGACAAGATTCTTTCTCGAAATCCCTATATAATGTTTCAATAAAGGTAGATAATCGGTCATAAACATCTGCCCCCGACTCGCCATCAGAAATCCTATAATAAAACTTACCATAATCATCTCGCTCCTTGTCAATACCCCGTGCCTCTTCAATACTTCGAAGATGACCATAATCCTGCTCTCGCAAGCGAGGGTCTTCACAAGAAACCGCAATGTTACCTCTTAAACCACCAATTAGAAGATTCTCATATGTCTGGCGTGTCCGATAATAAGGGGACACATAAGACGCAACTTTTTCATTTCCTATAACATCACTTATCCTACCACCTGCCACCTGAGCCTGACGCTTGCCATCCTGGGTCAGATTTAACCGATAGTCCGGTACAACCTCATACTTCGAATGGTCAGCATTCCCCTCGGACTGCCCGTGGCGTATTAAAATTATTCTCTTTGATTTACTCATAATTATATTCCTTTCTTAACACTCTATAGCATCCATAACGAAAAATTACGGAAAATAATCAAAAAGTTTAAAATAAAAAACCCCGGCTCGTTTGAGCCAGGGCAATATTCCAAGGAGAAAGAACTATTACAAGATTCTCATCATCTTCTAATCTTCTTTACATCCCTCACATAACCATCAAAATTAGATACAGCATCCTTTAACTCCTTATGCTCAATCGCCAAAGCCTTTAAGTAAGAATCCCAATCCCTATTCTTATCTAATATCTTACCCAAAAGCTCTTTTATATAATCCGGCAAATTCAAGTCCCAAAGACTATCCTCCAATGCATTAAGCTCCTCATCTGTAAAATAAGGTTTGCCCGCTCTCACATCTCTCCGAGCAGGCTCCCCAGATACAAGACCTCTCGCAATATTCAACAATTCGCCTGCAATGAGCTCACTCATGATAAGTTAAACCTCGTCAGCCTTTCGAGCAGCCTCGTTACGGTCTGTTGTAAACTCCAACACTTTATAACCTGTAACAGTCCCAACCTTCTCAGCATCCTGGAGCCAAGCACCCAACCTTAAAAGATTGCCAGATACATTACCCTTCGTTCCATCGCTGAAAGTCGCCTCGATAATAGCATAAGTAGGAATCTTCTTAATCTTATCCATAACTGCCTTACGGAGACCCATAGGACTCATATTAGAAGCGGACATCAAATCCTTAGCAACTAAGACCAACTCTTTAGCCACAATGTCTCCACCATATCTCATTGCAGATGCCTTATCTCCTAAATACCTCTCAACATCAGACCACAATGTCTCTTGGTCTTTAACCCTCGTTAGAGCTGTAATAAGCCCACTAGGCAGCTCATCCCACATCACATAACCCTTACTTAAAAAACGCTTCCCTTCGCTACTCTCTGACCACTTATCCAAAAGCTTCTGCTGTCTGCTCATTAATTTAGCTTTTATATTCATCTTAATCCTCCAAGTCTTCGCTATCTATTTTATTCAAATCGCTAATCAAACCCTTCAAAGAAAGGCTCAGCTTCTTGATTCCTTTTCCTCCTGTGTTCCGAGCAATATTCGAAATCAACTTGTCAGCCTGGGTCAGATGCTTAACAGACTCCTCAATATCATCATCAACCCAGTCGGTCAAAGCCTCTAAACTTCTAGAGGCTTCAATCGCTCTTCCACTCTGAGCCATCTTTTTAACCAACTTCTTAGCCAACTTGCCACCAACTTCATCAGTTAATAAATGAGAACGCCCAGATTGGCCATCAAAATCCTTCCCACGCATACGGTCAAAATCAATTCTACCACCAGGCGTATCTAAATAAAATTCACCAAAACCCATATGCTCTAGCTTCGAACCAGAAATAAGATTTTGGCTACTATTAACAAAATTCGAATCAACATAAATCTTATTGCCATCAATATGATAATGACCATCACTAGAAGCAGTGCGTTCACCCCCATCAATCCAATCAGCATGCTCCTTCTTGGTAATCTTACGCATCTTCTCCAACTCCTGCAACATGGACCTCAAAGACTTCAATAACCCAGAAATATTTGCCCTCCCTCCATAACTCCGAGAAAGATACTGCCCCTCACGATAAGCCTGAGCAAGTTGCTTAGAAATACCCTCTAAATCCGCAGTAGTCTCATCATAATCAGGACCACCGCCACTTACCAAATCCTTGGCAACCAAAACCAACTCGCTCGATATTTTTTTACTGTCCATTTCAAAACTCCAATAAAATTGCTTTTACTGAAAGCTATGAATATAAAAAAATAAAAACGCCCTCCTACCGAAGTAAGAGAGCGTGGGGGGGGGGGAGGTGATAATGATAAAATCTAAACCATTATATACCACATATTACTATTTCAAATCATTTTCATAACTTATTTTCCACTTTTTTAACCTTCCATCTTTCATCAAAATTAAACCAACAACCACCAACCCGAATCTGAGAGCCATCAACAGTGCCAATTTCACCCTTAGCCCACATACGCTCCGAAACAGGACTGTACTCGACTATCACCTCTTCGACTTACTCATCTTAACTCCTTAATTTATTCAGTTCTGTCATGAAGAGGAATTGGATAATCCGCAGGGAAACGACTGTCAGAAGTCGAAATATACGTACCACCAAACATATAACCACACTTATCAGAAGGAACTTCCACAACTGGCTCAGCATGGGTGTAATCCCGACCAGACAAATGACGAGTCACAAGTTTAACCGCAGGATGCTTCTCATCAGCCTCAAAAGGACCATCAGCCTCAACAAGCGTAACCGACTCAGCCTTAGAACTTAAACCATTATTACTACAATCTCCGAAAGACGGCTTGAAGATTTCACAATGCAAACCCATAATCTTAACTCCTTAATGTTTAATTATTTAACTCACACTAATATATAGCATTTTGAAGAGCAAATTACGGAAATTATCTCAAATTTCTGAAGATTTTAATGAGCCTCCTCCTGCAATCCTATTAATCTCTTTAACCAAATCCATTCTCTTGAATTTAATATGTAAGGTACCCTTCTTGAACCACTTACAAGAAAAGTAAGGAGTCTCGCAATTGTAAGACTTCTCTCGGATAGCTCCCTTTATCGTAGTTCCTAAATCATCGGGAGGCTTCGGCATGCCCTGACCATCCAATAAATGAAAAATATTGTCCAATAAAGCCACATCACCTGCGTTCTCATAACACAAACACGTATTCTGGTAACGACTCTGAGGCTCAATAATACGCTCAAGAATCACCTTCTCACGCACCTCAAACTTGTCGTTGGTCGCATAGCAGTTATTCCAAGGTCGAAGCAAATTATAAAGCTCACTAATCGACTCCTCCATATATTTTCCACTATCTCCACGCATCTGATGAAGAAAACCCAAGATGTTGTCCTTGGTAGGCTCTGGCACATCTCCCTTGACAAGCTGCTCCTTGAACTCCCTACGCCTATCACGACACATTACCGCATCAATACCCGTCTGCTTGACAATATGCCTCCACGCACCCGTTCTGAGTTCCTTGTGTGATTCCTCAAGAGTTCCCATATTCCGTTTTAAGGGAATAGGACGGCAATAAGCACCAAAAGCCCCTTCCATTAACTTCTCAGACTGCTCAACAAGCTTAAAAGCCTCAGTCATATTGTCCTTAGAACGGTCATAAGCTTCTGCCATTGCAGAAATCGTCTGTGCCGGTATTAGCTCATTCATTATTTAGCCACCATCGCCGATAACAGATTCCATGCTTCCATCTCATCAACCTCCCGACCAAACTCAACGAAAAGAGCTTTTAACTCTTTATTTAATTTCTTAAGCTTCTTCTGAACCACACTTCGAGGCAATTCGCCATCACAAGTTAAATTCTCAGGACTTAAGTAACAAAACACATTATTAATGTCCTGGAGAACTTCTTTCTCTGTCCGCCTACTCATATCAATTCCTTACTTTAGATTAAACTCACGCTAATCTATAGCATTTCGAAGAGCAAATTACGGATTTTCTAAGCAGAATTTGGAAATTTTCTAGCCCGATATTCATTACGGTCATCGTAGGTGTAAACCTTTTGCTGCCAGTGCATATGAAAATCGAGCCATTTCACCTTATTTCCTCTCCACTCACTCGAATAAGCCTCAACTGCTCTCAGCATAACAAAGAGCCCCTCACGACTCTCATCATCATATCCCATGCCAGCAAACTCATACATCACATCATTGTGATATCCACCCTCATGGAAATCCTTCTTCTTAAGGAAATCACCATCCTTGAGAGACTCCATGAAACCAAGAGCCCCATAGGCATCATCTACGTAATAATAGAAACGAGTTGGACGCTTATAAAACCCCAATGACCTTAAGCAACTGTAGGTAAGATGACACTTGTAACGCCAGTGCTCACGTTCTTTAGGCTTACGCCTCTTGACCTTGTGAATCTTTTTTACTTGGTAATGGGTCTTTCTGGTAGACTTCCAACAACGATGGTCGCCATAGTATTCACTCGGAGCTTCATCATCCCACCTATCATGGAAAAGCTTCCATGTACGACGATAAGAAATGGCCTTACGGGCACACTTCCCACGATTCCAATTATCTTCGAACCATTCTAATTCTGATTCTTCCATTATGTACTCCTTCTAGTTTAGAATAAACTAGAAGATGTCATATGATGTATAACCCATCAGTATAAAGCTCCTATGTTAATTTGTGTACGACTATCATATCATCATTCTGTCATAATTTAAAACTAAAAAACCACCCTTCCGAGGTGAATCAAAAAGGGTGGCCTGCGACTAAGAAAAATATTAATTCTGATAAATCCTCTCAGCAATCATTAAATCTCTAGCTATCCTATTAACAATAAAATGACTTTTCTTTCTCCTTTTAATCTTGGTAGGTCCATCGCCAATATCTACATCATCACTATCAGGAATAATATTATCTTTAATATCAGCCCTGAAAACTCCAGATTGCTCATGAGAACGCATTAAAAAATCCTTCATTGGCATACCAATTCGAATAACATTCATCTTATAATTAGGGTCAGCAGTAAGCATCGCCGAATAACGATGATGCCCATCTAAAATATGATTATCAGAACTGATAATAATCGGGTCAGTCATCACTTTGACAACGCCAGGAACACCTCGCAAGTAAGCATCAGCAATACCATAAGTCTTATCAGCAAGAATCTCAGATTGAGTCGCCTTCAACTCGCCCACCGGAACCTTGCCAACCGTAACATCTGTCCCCTCGGCTTTGACTTCTTCCATCAAACTCTGTAAAACCGAACGGTCATCCTCTGGGTCTGCCCCGGCATCAACAGCAGCCTGACCCTTTCTCTGGTCTTTCTCATCTGGTGAATTCAATAATTCCTTAACCGACTTATCCATAATTTGCGGCATATGGTTTCGAGTAATACCCATATTACCCTTACAAACTGGAGGATTCATTTTACAAATATCAGCAGATTCTTTAATCCCCTCTTTTATACGACCCTGCAACCAATTTAGCTTCTCTTTTATATCTTTAACATTATCAATCTGTGCCTTATCTAAAACACCGCCAGCGCCAGCAATCAATTTTAAATTGTAATCAGGAATCTCTTTCTCATACATCTCAACTACGTCCTTTCGAACGTTAACCCCTGAACCCTTATCCTCGACACAACCACCATCTTCACAACCAGGTTTCTCTTTCTTTTTACTTGGCTCTTGACCAGGCTTCGATTTAAGAGGAACCTTATTTTTCACTGCTCCCCCACCTGGATTTACCGAGTGTAAAGACTTGTCCGCATCAGGATGCTCTTTAAGATAAGTCTGAAGCTCCTTCTTTGTTCCAAACTCCTTTGCCTTCTTGGTACGAGCAGCCTTCGGCTTTGCATCAAGCAATAAACCTATCGTCTCCATCATCTGGGTAACCAATCCAACAAATTCTGACTGAGTCACCTTGCCATCAGAACGAATTGACTCAATCTCTGCACTAATACCCTCCATCTTTTCCATCAAACCGCCATCAGACTGAGAATCGTTGCCACTCCCATTTTCATCCGACTCTAAAGCAGAAAAAGCCTCCTCATCCCCAGTTCTTACTGGGAAATCAGTCTCTGGATTCCAATCACGAAAACCAGAATCAACAGCATCCTCAGAAATGCGAAGCATCTCATTGGCAAGCTTCATTACTATTCTACTCTCAGACATAAAACTATCCTTTATATACGGCAATATGCCCCTTTACATAATCAGGACGACCCGCAGCATATTTCTTATTCACTAAGGTAAACGTCTTACCACCAATGGAGGCAATAATGTGCGGAGGAATAGGAGGGTCGGGCAAATTCACTTCATACTTCACACCAAGCCTTTTAAATTCGGCTCCAATGCTCATAAGGTCTTTAGTATTTTCTACTGCCTCGATAATTATATCTAAACCATCAGCAGATACCAAATCCCTAGCCACCTTTATCAACTCCTTTGCAACTCTCTCTGAAGCTGTCATCATAACCTTCTCCATGTCTTCAAGGGAAACCCTCGGTTTCTGTTTCTCTAATTTATCAAAAATTCTCTTTGCCATAATTATAAACCTGTACTTGTATGAAGGTCCCAAGGACCCCAATGTTCAGTTTGTAAAATTTTCTTTCGTACCTGCTCTGGCTTATATTTAATCACATTGTCTCCAATCTGGCCCAAAGAATAATAATCCTTCTTCGACATCTTAATATTGTTTCCATTCGAATGGTCAATCACGCTACCACCAGACTCTATCCAGCAATGTCCATAATTAATCCCTTCAAGAGGTCCCTGCCCTGTAACCTCGCCATGAACCAGAATCCAACTCGCACCACCAAATAAAGTTTCATCTATAAAAAATCTACCATTCGCCTCATAGCAATCACCCATCCCGGCTGTAAAAATATTATCCATCAGAAACTAAATCTCTCACAATCCTTATTAACTCACTCGCCATCTTCGCACCATATAAATCATTTGAACCTAAGGTTCCTTCCACTACTGTCCTCGTATTTCCAGTCTCCATATCATCCCACTCAATATTTATCATTCTCCCAATCTTCAATAACATCTTCTTCCAAGTATTTTTAGCCATACGCTCTGCATCCTCAAGCATTTGGCCAGTACCAGTAGATTTACCACCAACTGATAAAGCCTCTCCCCTTCCAGGAACAGCCTCGGACCTAAATCTAACAGTGATAGAACCATAATCATCAAAAACAACATCAACCTTATAAGGATACTCTTTAGCTGTCTTCCTTATCACCTCATAAACATCCCGTGTAACTGAATTGTTCATCTTCATTTTTATTTTATCAACTGGCATTATTTCGCATTCCTCTTCCAAGCAGCTCCAACCATATTGAGCCAGAATATAACATCACCAATAGTATCAGGGCGCAAACTCGCTCCAGAATACATCTTAGCATCAGCTATTGACCAATCCCAAAAACCATCCGTATCAGGAAGCTTATTCAAATCCATTGCCTTGGGAGGAAACTTTGCCTCACGCTCAGCAGATACCAAATCCTTAGCCACCAACTCTTCTGCTATCTCACTCTCATTCATAATCAAATCCCTTATTTTTGCCCATCACTTAATCCTTATACTTAAATAGACCCACTCATCAACTGGCTCGATTGAAACTTCAAGATTCTTACTACCAAAAGTCTTTAGTAAATCCTTCCTTATACGGACAGCCTCTGAAATATCCTCACGCCCAACCTCCTCATCGCCAACATCCCCATTATCTCGTGTCGCATACATCAACGAATCAGGACCAGTCTCTTCTAAATCAAACCAAGTACGACCAATAACATCCTGTATCTTCTCAGTCGTTGGAGTGTCAGAACCAGTATCGACAGGGTCTACCCCTAACATCTGATAAAACTTCTCATCCCCTACCGATTTGCGGGCTTTCATTAATTCCCCCATTATAACAGAAGCAGTCGGACGCTTCTTGAAAGTCTTTTCCCAAAATGGATTGGCATCGCCCCTGGCAGGATTGAAAATTTTCACATAATATCCAAAAAATTCGGGGGCAGCTAACTTTGAATAACTACCCTTTCCCATCCTCCACATAGACGCAACCGTTAATAGTCTCGAATTCTTTTGATTCTTTACCTCAACATGCGCCCCAGGAACAGGAAAACGATAGGGACCACTCCAAATCTTATATTTACCACCAAACTCAGATTCCAATTTACTAACAACCTTCTTCACAGCACTAGCCAATGGACGCAAATCAGGTTCAATAACATTCTTAAACTCTTCAAAACCACTATAACCATCAGCAAGCCTTAAATCACTCGCTATCTTAACTAATTCTCTCGCAATCTGATTCTCAGCAGCTGTCTTCATATCCGGCAGATAAACCTCAAGCTCTACGTAATCAGACCCATCATCGTAGCCAACACCCCAAGCACTCCTCGTACCCTTAAAACCACCAACTCGAAAAAGCAATTCAGCTGCACGAAGCGCATTCTTAACCGAAGTACCAAAACCTGCCTTACCCTTATAGGCAAACTTCGCCCAACTACGACTCGACTCACTTGGCAAATAAGTAAATTTCGAGCTCAAAGCCTTCTTTAAATCACCAATATCCACAACCTTCGAAGATATCTTAACCCGACCCAAATCCTTCAAATGACGCTTCTCATACGTAATCAACATGTCAAGACTTCGAAGCCTATCCTGGATATTGTTAACCAACACCTGAACCAAATCAACAGAGAGACCACCAGTCGAGTCCTCATTATCCATTCTTTCAATCTCACGACGTAAACGACTGGCTAAAACACCCGATTCTTCCAGAGCATCATAATCCCAACTACTCCAAGCCCGATTCAAATCATATTTCGTATCCTCAAGCTCTTTAATCTTATTATGGGAAATGTTCATATCAGAACGAAGGTCAATATCATCATACGACACCAAATCTCTAACAACTTTCAAAAGCTCTCCAGCAATAAACTCTCTGTTCATCATCAAACTCCTATCCTTCACGCTCAACTTTCTTTTTCATCTTTACTACATAGTTTGCTTTGAAATCTGCATCATACTGAGGCTTACCACCCTTCTCTTCTGAAGGAAGTTGAACAGAAACCAAATCCCTGGCAACCCTTAAAAGCTCTTCTGCAATCTTCTCTCTATCCATAATCCCTAATTCTCCTTAATTAAAGCAAATCCATATCTGCATTAAGTTCATTCTCTACTTGTGCCCCAAGAGCCTTCACCCTATTAAAGTTTCCCCTAGAAATATGAAGAGCCATATCTCTTACCATACCTAAGAAAATAGCCTCATCCGATGTAGCAGGATACTTACCCCTTAATGACTCTAACTTCTTAAAAACACCCATAAATCCCTTTTTTCTATCAATATCATCATACGACACCAAATCTCTAACAACTTTCAAAAGCTCTCCAGCAATAAACTCTCTGTTCATCATCAAACTCCTATCCTTCACGCTCAACTTTCTTTATAACCTTGGCTCTTCAAATCCTTGATAAATCTCGCAAAAGCTTTTTTATTGCTAAAGAGAGCAATATGATAGAAATCACTGCCGTCTTTATGTGTGCTAGTTCCATCATGATAGCTTACCGAATATTTTGTCTTCCCTATACCGTATTGCTCATAATAAACCTTGTCACCACTAACCAAACTCTTAGCCTTCTTTAGCCAATCAGGTAAATCATCGTAAGTGCCATCAATTATCTCCTTAAAATCACCCTCGTTAGAAGAAACCAAATCCCTGGCAACCCTTAAAAGCTCTTCTGCAATCTTCTCTCTATCCATCATAACTCTCCTTTTTCTAATTCTCTATCTTAATTCTTTGCCCAAAATGCCGCTTCACCCTTTTTGTCAAAGAAGTGTACAACAATGTCATTGTCCTTCTTGATGACGACGTACATCTGCTTCATCGGCTTGAGGTCGCCTCCAAAAACACTGTAGCGAGAATTGTCTCTCACGTAATCATAGATAGGCAAAGGGATTACCTTGTCCGCAGGATACCTCTTCGCAAAGTCCTTCGCAAGACTGTTATAATTCTTGTCACCCGTCCTGTCAGTGACGTAACCCTGGGGCTCTCCCCGAAAGAAAGTCGTTGTGCCGCTCCCAGGCGAATAGGAGAACCAAAGTGTGTAGTCTCCTCCCTGCTTGGCAACAAAGACCACATTCCCTGCAACCAAATCCCTGGCAACCTTCAATAACTCGCCAGCTATAAAATCTCTATTCATTATCAAACTCCTAATTTATTATCCGAAAATCTGTGCAGTATTACGAATAATCTTATTAAGCGGAACCCTCATTCCGAAACTCTGGTCCAAAAGTTCTGTCTCAAATTCACCCCAGTCCGGACGAAGCCCGCCAACCATCGCAAAATGCTTATTTGTATTAGGGTCAAAGTCCAAAGTCACATTAGCCTCTGCCTCAAAATCACTCCGAGTATAACCAGTCGCATTAATCGTAAACCATAAACCATTTGACCTTTCCTTCATGCGCATCTCGGCCTTGTCAACACCATTAATACCCTTCACTGCATTCAGGAGAGTGTTGGCAATACTCTTGTATATATTTTTATACTCTGAACCTAAATCTATATCTCCAGCACCTGTCAAATCCTTGGCCACCTTCAATAACTCTTCCGCTATCAATTCTCTATCCATCATAACTCTCCTTTAACATCTGCCGCCAATAAGTCTTTCGCTACCTTAATCAATTCAATAGATACTCTTTCACTGTCCATAAGGAAACTCCTAATAATTCCCGTTTACTAACAATGAAATATAAAAAAATAATACCTACGGCTTTACGCCAGAGCTGAATCCCATCAGAAATCCTACCTTCTTCTCTAACTCTCTTATCTCACTATAGTTAGAGACAAGCCCCTCATCTCTTAAGTGACCAATCTTACACTCTAACTCGAATATTTTATTTTTGGACTCCAAATCTAAATGGTCAAGCATTCCGCCCTCCTAAAAAAACATTAAACTATGATGCATCGCTCCCATCCCACATTTCACGCAAATAGCCTCACCACCAGATGGATTGCAACCTGTGTGGTCATCCCCCTCATGCTCGCAGTAATTATAATGTTCTTGCCAACCACTCCAATCATGCTCCCCCTCTACACACTCCGCACTATCATGAAACGCCCGAACTATCCCATGCTCTGTCTCAATCTCTTTAAAATAACTAGGCATACCTTAATCGCTCACATAAAACAAACATAATTGATTACCATAATCTCGCATCTTTACCTCCACAAAAGCATCTATATCATCCCAATTACCGGCTAAACTCTCCTTCTCAAACCACCAACCACGTATCTCACTCAACCATTCAATGCCATCCACAAAATTATCAACACGCCCCTCATCCCCTTCCTTGATAAGCTCACGTAACTCCATGGAAAACGTATGAATATATACATTAGAAGATAAATCGTCCCCATTTGTAGAAACCTCTATAACATTTCCATTCTTCTCATTCCTTAGATAATGTACCATGCTCGGCTCCTACAAATGGGGAGTGCTCTCAATTACAAAGTAGCTAAAACTCCTAAAAGAGTAGCAGTAATTACGCCACCGCTCTCACTAGCATCACGCTGAATATTACAAATCGCTTCAGACTGAGGATTGGGAGCCAAAGGAATAGGATTCGGACATACTGGAGGAGCAACACTTGCCGTACAATTATCACAGGCAAAAGGAAATACTCCAACCAATCCAGTATTAGAACCCAGAACTGTATTATGAAAATTCTTCACATCAGGATAATTAGGACCTGCATTCCATTGACCACCACCAGATAAATCACCATGCCATAAAGCATTCACGCCCGGAACACAAGAAATGTCCACAGTCTCCTGGGGATTACCTGATTGAAAACTATTGTTGATGATAAACTCAAATAAATTAATACCATCAGAGAACTCATCAGTAGCACAATTCAAAGGAGGAGTACCCGCAGTCAAATTGCCATTCAAACCAACACCCTCGGCAGGAATATAACTGACTGAAGCACCACCCCCAAGAGTAAAACTACCCTGAAGACCGCTACCACTTGTTATCCATGGTATCTGAGTCACATCCTGCAAGCAACCTGGAGTCGCCCCTAAGGTTAACCAAATCACCACATCTTCTTTCATCTTATTAACTATCTTTATCTCAGTCTGTGACATATCATTATTTCCATTTGTTTAATTTAATCTACCTGATTATATACCGCCCTACTCACTCTCTTTCTTTTTCTTCTCACACATCTCACGCATCTTACCTTCAGGAAGCTTCTCGCAACCAGACATGCGGTCTCTGGACTCTTTCTTTTTCTTCTCGCACATCTCACGCATCTTACCCTCAGGAAGCTTCTCGCAACCTGCTGTAACCATCTGCTCGGCCAATACCAAATCCTTGGCAACTTTCAACAACTCACTTGCTACTTTCTTGTTATTCATCATCTTAAACTCCTTATAATTTTTGCTGTCGCCAATAGAAGACCGACGACTCTTTAAACGCTTATTCAATTCCTTCTTAACCGTCTTCGCTACATCGCCCTTCCATGAACTAGCATTACTTAAAAAATAAGCCACGATAGAAGAACCACTATCCATTCCATAATCGTCACTAATCTTCCTTAAACTGTACATAGCATCCAAATAAGGTCTCGCCCCGTAGTTTACCTTCTTCCAATCATCCTCAATCAATCCAGCAATCTCAGAAAGAGTCATAGTGCCCAAACGATTTAAATTATCTACTAATGCAACCTTGGCAAAAGCCTTGGCTAAAATATTGGAGGTCCTACGAATATCGCTCATAATAAATCCTTAATCTATGTAAACTTTACCATCATCACCAACGTAGATATACTTTCCACCCATACGACTAGCAATCTTGTCAAGCTCCTTGCCTGCCTCAGGATAATCACCATCCCAAAAACCAGCACCATGACCATTCCGATTCAACCATAAGTCATGACCAATCTGAGAACCCTTATTCCCATCCAGGTCAAGTAAATCACCTGCCTGCTTTATGAACTTATTAATATCAGAACGGGCACCTCTTAAGGAAGCCCCGGCAATATCACGAATATTATAATTGCTATCTAAATTGTCTCCATCATCATCCGTCTCAGACCATAAGGCTGTAGTTAAATAGCCCTTCAAAATATCACGAGCACTCACAGAAGCTGCCAATCTCTGGCTCGCTTCCTTATCATCACCCATAATTACATAAATCTCATAAATAAAGGCATCATACCCTTCAGTCTTTTCCCTCTTGCGAATCTTCATCACTACCTCATTGCGAGGATAGGCTCTTTGAGCATCCTTTAAAATACTCTTAGCTGAAAACGGGGTTGCTGAAAATACATATACCGAACCACTCCTACGACCTCCAGGAAGATTCTTTGGCTTCTCCACCCCAATATAAGCAGAATTGTTAGGCATCTCTATCATCTTCTTCCACTTCAAACGATTGGCAATCCTTCCTGAAGCTAGCTTAGATGAAAATTTATTTTTCTTAAAATCAAACCCATAAATAAAATTTTCATGCTTATCAATAACGGCATCATATCGACGATTCAACCCCTTTTTATAATCAATAAGTGGCTTCCACCTCTCCAACGTTTCTTTACTAAACATACTTGGAAAAGCATTACCCTCATAATCATAAAATTCAGCATGGGGGCCCCAACTCAAATTCTTAAGACGAACCTTAAAACCAAGCTTCTTTAGTTCACGTCTTACCTCATTGATGCCAATCTTGCCACCTGCTACCAAATCCTTGGCAACCATTATCAACTCACTGGCTATTCTATTTTTATTCATCATGCGCTCTCCTAATACTCGCTTGGAAAAAGAATCGTTGTAGCAGACCTGTTCCATTCCGTTATAATCCAAATCTTGTCCGAACCCGACTTATAAACACCCATTATCCTGTCACCACTCTCGACCGCCTCATCATTCATCTCAGCATCTTCACGGGAAGTATCACCCCAATCTCCTCGTGAATACTCTCGAAAAGACTTATCTACAAAACGCTTGAAAGAAGGGTCTTCCTTCATCTTATCTGAAACTCCGCTCGTCATTACAACCTTGCCAAGCTTAAATTTTGCAGCAATCCTATTATTGGAAGAGGTAACACTACCACCAACAATACCGTTCAATACATCAACCAATTCCTCAACAGTATTCCGACCACGAATAACCCCTATCCCAAAAGAGCTCAGCTTCTTATTCTTCAGCTTCGTTAATTGGCTCAAACGAGTACGTAAAGACCGAACCTTCGCTATAAAATTTGGGTCTTCAGCCTCTGGCTCAAATAAATCCAAATCATCAGCAGTCCTGGAAGATGTAATTGGACGCCTATCAAGTCTAGTCTGTCCTATCTTCCATAATTCATCCAAATCAGCCGTTGCCGGTACAAAACCTTTAGCAGTCCTCATGGAAGCCTTCTTCAAATTCTTCTTAACGTAATTATCAAACTGCCTGCTAAGACTTGGGCCTTTCTTACTGTGATAATACTTAAAATGTAAATCTGGACCTTCCTTCATCTTAAGGTCAATAAAAACCTTATCATAACCACCATCAGGATAACCAAAACGCTCAACAGCCTTCTCCAAGTCTCGAACATTCTTAAACTTTTTGCCTTCCAAAGTCGGCAATCCATTCTTCCTCGAACCCTCGGCCATATTTATCTGAAAATAATTTAACTCATCCAAAACTTCCGCCACATCTGCTGATATTAAATCCTTGGCAACATTGACCAGCTCTCTGGCTATTTTCTCTTTACTCATGGTTAACTCCAGTCTGTTTAATGTAATTATTTAATTTCTTAATGGCATCTGCAATACTCTTTACCCTAGTTTTACGGAGCTTCTTTTTCATACCATTCTGAACGAACTGCTCCATCGTTCCATCACGATTGATGCGTATCCTGAAATATCGGGAATTCTCAAAAATATTATTCGCCCATTCTTCCTTCGGGTCGAAACCAATAGCAAGCATTAAAGAAGCTCTCTCATCTCCACCAAGTGTAGAAATACTAGCCCTCACAACCTCAGCATCAATCTTAGACTTTACTTCACGAATAATACTATCCTTGTCATCCACATCGAAAACCCCTTCAGCAGATAATCTCTCAGAAGCCACAATCTTTACACGACCACCCATCTCTGAACGATATTCCTCCGCTCCCATCTCGACAATCTTGCGAGCCTTAGACTTGGGCAACCGGACTTCCATATAATTAATCACATCATCAACACTAAGACGATTGCCATATTCCATCACCAAATAATCAATAGCCCACTTAGCATCATTAATTAGCCTCCAATCCTCAACAGCAACCAAATCCTTAGCTACTAGCAACAATTCCTGAGCCAATTTCTTCTTATTCATTACTCATATCTCCAATGTAAATGCCCATAAAATCAACTACTTAAAGACAAATAAGGCAAATCTATACGTAAAAATGTAATTACTTAGAAGCTATTTATTAAAAAATAATGAAAACAAACCAATATATTTAAAATAAAAATGCCCCGTTGGGGAACGGGGCGTGTGGGTTTCGTAAAACCCACTATGGGGGATATTAATAATAGCATACTGATATTATTTGTCAACTATTTACAAAAATTCCTGGATATTCATTCCTGCTCCTTGATTAGTACAAAATCTTCAGTATCCCAAAACCGCCTCCCACACAGGTCTCGGTCAACCATGCAAGCACCGTCACCCGTCATGAATGACTCTATCTTAGCAGTCAAATTATCCTCATGGCCCTCTGTAATATCCATGCCATAGCTAATCCTGCGCTTCAATCGCACAGTATCATCAATCTCAAATTTAATCTTCTTTGACATCATTAACCAGTTCTGATTCCATCAATCATTATGCCACCTCTTTAAGGTTTCGTTTAACAGTGGCTCTCTCAGACTTGTTAGCCATACGCTTACCTTCTGGTCTCCACCACTGGCGATGGTGCTTGCGCCATTCCCAAGCTTTCTTACTTATGTTATATGGCTTTCTCATTCTTAACTCCTTTATCAGTTACATTAATATATTGCATCTAGGGAGCAAAATTACGGAAAAATTTACGCTATTTTTCAAAAAAATTATTCGCTTCTTCCAAGGTCTCACAAGTCTTCACGCTTTGGCAGTAATCACTCAGATACTTATGGCACGATACAGAACCCTCATGATAACAAAACCACTCTATCGCCTGTTCGGTGTTATAAACCGTGTTAGGAGGACGACCCAAATCAAGCTTTATCTCCTTTCCCGTTCGCATCGCTTCCTCAGCCAATAACTCAATTACAGATTTATTCGCCATCGGGACAACTCTGATAGTCATTAAACAGCTTATCAATCATCTTAAGCTCTATCTCACTGGCTTTGTCCTTATATGCCTCAAGAGCATCCACAATCAAATCCTTAGCCTTCCGATGCCCTTCCAGGGTCGTCTCAAGAACCTCATCGGGGATAATCTCAAACTTAACTACAATGTTAAACTTAATACCACTCATTTTAACTCCTTAGATTAATCATTAACTCACACTAATCTATAGCATCCTCAGAGCCGAATTACGGATTATTTAAAATAAAAAACCCCTCAGGCATAAAGCCCAAGGGGCGGAGGCAATGAACTGACCCTCTCAGGAGGGAGGCGGAGAGCCAGAACAAAATTATTTCTTACTCTTCTTGTCCTTCTGTGGGGCAGTTCTGTCTTTCCCCTTATATGTTCGGTTGTCAAAAGAACCATCTTTCTTTGTGCTTGAGTTGCTTGCAACTCTCACTCCGGCTTTTACTCTGTCGAATAAACCCATACTTATCTCCTTTTATATCGTTTCATTTTATTCTACCTTCTTCTCATAAATATCGAAATACTCATCACCACATTTACGACACCAATTACGAACCTTTAAAGTCGAACCCTCTATTGAGTCAATCTCCATCTCCGGTTCATAAAACCCACACTTCTGGCAACGGTCTTCATCCGCAACCTCCGACAACTCATTACTCACCAATTCATCACTCATTTTATCAATCTCCTTCTAACTTAATACCTACACGAATAATTCCAACAACCTTGTCAACCTCTAAATCAGCTTTCGAAACATTCAACTGCTTACCACCATCAATAGTCACATGACCAATCCATTTGAGATTACGCTTCGTAATATCATCATCCAAACAACCCAATACCTTAGTCTTACCAACAAGCTCACCATTCAACTCAACATTAATCTCAACTATCTCAGAAGAATCAACCCAACGAGCTGCCTTGCGGTCAAATGCCACAACCTTACCCTCAGGGGGAAACATACCAGACTCACCATTTGTAAGCTCTGCATACATCCTATCTCTCAATATCAATCTTTGCATCATTTTATCCTTATTTCAAAACTATATGATTAAAACCCTCAGATGTCAATCGGTCATCATCATGAACCGCAACAACTCCAGGGCAAACCCTAATCTCATAACCACCATTCTTAATCCTATCAGAAAACTCCCCATCCTCCTGATGGTTTATTACCAAACTCTCATCCCAACCAACATCCACCAATACCTCTCTTCTCGCTACACATAACCCTCCTGTTACATATACATCATCATCAATCTCATCATAACCTAAAAGAACATGACCCTTAGAACCTCCATAAGTCGCCCAATCCCAATAACGACTCCCATCTGGATTCTCCATCCTCACACACAAAATATCAAATGGATACGCATCCAAAATTCCTTCCACAAACCCAGAACGAAATAACATGTCATCATCACAGACCACAACAATTTCTCCAGACGTAGCTCGAACACCACGATTTCTCATCAAACCTAATATCCCATCCCTCGCTCCTACCAACTCAGCAACGTAAATAACTCCAGGAAAACGAATCATCTCACCCAAATCTCCACATATCACTATCTCACTGTCCAGAGCCTGATTCTGGATGGAGGCAACTAGAGCTTCCAACTTGGCAATACGCTTGCCATCTGTGATTATGCAGAACGATATCTTCATATACCAAAATAACTCTCTATGAATTCTTTCGCTTGGGGGGCAACGATTGCATTGCCGTAACCCCGCAATCGTCCCACTCGCTCGGCAGCCCCATCAACCAACGGGAATGTGCCGGGTTCAACGCACCTCCACTTTCCATCTCGGCATCTAAGCCAATCAACATCTCGCCAGAAGCCGTTAGTCGAATCGGGACTGTCTCTAAATCCACCATCCGTGGAGGGCTCCAACTCGGAAGACTCTCCAAGTCCACCGCCACTCTCTGAATCTTTGCCATGTGAACCTGAGAGTACAGTCCCTGAAATCTCTTCAGATTCGGAGTCACGTTGTTCGCATCGTCCTCTATCGGGGTCTGCCATGTCGCTAGATGAACTTCGTTCCGTAATCTGCAAGCTGTTGTCCTTCCCTTCTCCACATAATCCTCTATCCAAGCATTCGGATTCCCCTCTCGCCCTGCCTCCTGAACGCTCGGTGTCTGCCAACTCGTTAAATGTACCTTCTCCCTCAGATTCGAGCACCCTCCCTTCTTCGCTTCCTTCGTGTGTTCCCCCTCCTTCCTCACGTCCTCCCTTGTGTCCATCGCCTTCGGTGTCTGCCAAGATGCCATGATCGCTGCACTCGGAACGTCCCTCGCTGTGCCCGTTTTGTATGCCCTCCCTTCCGGTCCCTTCCAGTCTCGGGCCATTGGAGTGGGCCACCCAGTACAATCTTTTTCTTTGATGCGGTGCGCCGAAACCACAAGCCGCAGTAACTGCCGACCCGATGGCATAGCCTTCTCCTTCCAAGTCTGTCGATACAAGGTCGAGCCAAGCCTCCCCTGACTTTCCTGCAACCTGCTCCCCAAAGACAAGCCCAGGGCGACACTCCTTGATGAGCCAATGGAAGCTTGGCCATAAGTGCCGCTCATCTTCAAACCCTTCTCCTTTGCCTGCCGTGCTGAAAGGCTGACAAGGACAGCTACCCGTCCAAACTTCAAAATCATCGGGGATTCCTGCACTGCGCAACGAATAACTCCACACTCCAATTCCTGCGAAGAAATGACATTGCTTAAATCTTCCGAGCTCGCTTGGCTTAACATCTTCTATACTCCTCTCATCTACAATACCATCAGCTATTAAATTATTCTTAATCAATTCTCTCAACCAAGCTGCCGCCTTTGGGTCTATCTCATTATAATATACCAAATTATTCTTACCCATCAGCCAACCCTAATAATATCTCTAGCTCTTTTCTAAAGCCCATAAACCAAATCATTTTTTCACTTATTCTCTTCTTCACGCCTACGCCCCTCCTTCTATTTAACGGGCTATTATATATAATAACCTAATTGTACACTCCCTAACCCTTGTTCTATAGGCTTTTAGTTTTTTAAACTGCGTTGCAACTCCCGCTTTAAACTTTGCAAATTCCATTTTGTGCTAAAAAATTGTCATGGGGTAAGCTACGAATGCTATAGCCATAAGATTGTAATATTTCTGTCGCACTTTCTAACTCCCCAAACCTATCTTTCATCGCATCAGTCGCAACTTTATAATTCTGCTCATAAAAGATAACAGGAAAACATCTCTTGATTGTATTTCCCATCCCAGATAAAACATAAGACTCAAAACCCTCAGCATCTATTTTGACAAACTCGCAATCCAAATTCATATCATCAATCGAACACATCTCAACAGACTCCCCGCCAATACCAACAGATAAGCCTCCTAAATTAAAACCAACCTCCGTTCCATACTCAACATCAATATCAATGGTTGGACCATCAGAGGGAGACTTAGCCATTTCAATATCTCCCATAATTGGACCAACCGCCTTATGGTAAGCCTTTATGTTCTCCATCCCATTATGACTAATATTTCTCTCAAGTAATTCAAATATCTTACCCTGAGGCTCAAAAGCATGTATCTGGGCTTCAGGATTAATCTGAGAATAAGCCAAACTGTGAGACCCCACATGCGCCCCTATATCCAATATCACCTTCGAATCAAGAATAAACTCTGATAAAGATTCGATAACCTTTTGGTCTGGAACCTTTTGCCAATCTACCAAACACTCTCTGATATAAGTATCATTGCTATAAACGGCTATCTCACCATATTTTGTTTGACCATATTCAATATCCATAATATGCCTTTAATGCTTTATGATGCTTTGCAATACCATGACCAAGAACACTATTCATAAAGATACCACTGCCATCAGGAACGGTAGCAAAGTTAAAATTAAAACCCTTATGCCCATCATTGCTTAAAGGCATACCTCCCAATACATATCGCCTAATATCCTTCTTTTCCAAATACCGAGCCATGAAAGCATCATCATCCAAAATATTACAACCAGCAAGTTCGCTAACTATTTCAAAATCTGAAAAAATATCTTCCTCCAACAGTCCCCTTCTATAACAAACACCACGATAGCCACCAAGAACATCCACTACGCATTCTCCCTCCACTTTCTCAGAATGAATAAATAAATCAAGATGCTTACCCTTCTTTTCCCAAATATTCCCCATCATGCCTATGACCCTGTCCTCTGAATTATAACCATCCTTCACAAGAAATTCAATTGTCCTATCTGAGTAAATAACATCATCATCAACTGTTATTATTCGGGTATCTAAATCTTTTTCCCTTAGGACCGTGGGAAGGAGTTTTGTTATTGGCCCATAGTCATCACATTGATAGACCGATATCGACTTCCATAAAAAGGAAGGAATAGTATAACCACAATTCTCCTTTAAACAGATGCGAGGCAGATTCAAAACTATCTCATCTGGCTTGTAACTCTGATTCAACAGGCTATTAATCGTGGGACCTAATCCATCAATACGACTTGGAATAGTAGTAAGACTAACAACTACTCGCATTATCAACTCCTTTTAAACTTTGTATATTCCATTTATCACGAGAGCCACGCCCACTCCAACCAACACAAGAAGAAGCACGCACATTATTCTCAGCATGCTATAATTTTTGGCATAATAGGCATCCCAAACTTCTTCAGCTTCCTCTTTAGTCGAACGCCATAATTCATCCTCAAGGCATAACAGGTCTAACGAGAAATCGCATTCCTCTTCACAGAAGACTGCATACTCGTCTCCTTCAATAGATGTTGCGACAACATCACATACCATTTTCCCGTAACAATACGGACACACTTCATGTTTCATCTATATAGTCCTTTCAAAGTTAGATATAATACTCTGTAGCTTGGCCTCATCATCAGGGGTGCTATGTGATATTGATAACTTACCCAATCTTAATCCTCGGAAATATCGGTCAGTAGCATCAAATGGTATCCCCTTCTCAAGCAAATCACGCATATACCACACAGGCACTTGCATGTCATTCATATAGGGAGTTTTATAAAGGCTCCCTCCTCTCGAAGAGCAGCGCATCATCTCAAAATAAAAAGATTCACCATCTATTTCATACTCGTATATGCTGACAATCTTATAATCAAAACTGTCATTAATATTCGAACGTTCACAACGAACTACAATATTCAAATCACTTACATCAATTTCCATAAAGACCTATCTGTTTTTTAACTGCACGGGGAGTTATTTGATGAATAAAACTCTCCATACCATTCCTCTTACGCCACTCATCAGAATTCCACTTCTTTCGATTGGCATCAATTTCTGCCTGTGTGGGCTCTTCATCATACATGGCCAGATTGTAAACCTCTACGTTGCCATTCTCATAGCCATCCATACGCCATGCAAAGTCTTTAATCCATTCCCCATTCTGGGAACGCTCAATTTCTATCTTCTCTACCTTAGGCTCAATCATCATTTAACTCCTCTTTCAGTTCTGCTAACCATTCCATATACTCCACATCATTATAAATTGGCTTAATTTCACTTCCAGGACGTAGCCCATCAAAAATGTGATTACCTTCAGCCAGATTCAATTTCATCTTCTTATGATAAACCTCCTTAACCAAACATAACAAATGCTCACTCGTACCACAGCAAACATCTATTGGAACGCTCATATCAAAAACCCTACCAGAACGAATACGACACCCAAAGATTACCTTCCAACGACCTATGAAATAATCACCAATCAAATCATAATCATAAATCTCATTCTCTTCTAAAAATTCCTCAGGAGTCACCACAAATCCTCGCTAGTTAATATTTTCTTCTTGAAGTCCTCAGGCAACTGACCAATGGTCATCGCATAATCCTTTGCTTTAGCACGGTCTAAATATTTACCAGATGCTAGATAAAAACCACCATTGCGAGTTGCATTAATAGGAGGAAGCAAACCAAGAGTCAAACCCATATACTCTATCAAATTATGATGACGGTTAGGCTTGGGTAACGCAATAGTTAAATCACCATATTTAATTGCCACTCCAACTATCGGGTCTTTTGGAGGCTCTCCATCAATACGGACTTCATTAGGCAGATACCAACCACACCATGATTCATCAAAACCAACCTTATACTTACCTTTATCAGACTCCCAAGATTCAATCACCCCTTGTTTTCCCTTAGTCATCCCATCCTTTGTAACTACAATTCCTTTACCCACATTAGATTTCATTCTACCACTCCCTGTATCCCTGTTTCATTTTCATTCTTTTCCTTGGCATTCCCGGTAAAGTTTCTAAAAGCTTCATCGCGGCAACTCTTGCAAATACTATGACTTATCTTGCCATCAAACTCCTTTATCTTCTCTGGACTATCATCCAATACCTTATCACACCATGCACAAACTATCATTTTACATCACTCCAAATAAATCCATCATCTGTCTCTAAAAATCCCATGTGCTTATAAAAAAACTCAATATCTTTCTGAGCCAAATCGTAACCACCAGGATAGACTACTATTCGAATACCGTCACAATTCTCTTTCAAAACCTCAATCATTTTCCGACCATAACCCTTTCCTCGTCCATTAGGCTTTACAATCAAACGGCTAAGATACCAATAGTCACCCATTAAGTCTGCATCCAATCCGCCTATGCAAGCCCCTTCATCCATCAGCATAATGCAAATATGATTGGAAGTTATGCTCTGGCGAATATCCATAATCAATTCTCTAAAACAACTTGGTCGGTAAATATGGGCAGCCCCTCGTGAATCCCTTCTCCATCCTCTAAACCATAATTACTCCGAACGTCTGGATTACGAGCATCAATTATATGACCAACTGGTAAACCATCATTTGAATCATTATGCAGGTAGCCCCTGACCATAATCACAGAAGTTAATTTATCTGGCTTCAAATAAACTGTTGGCTGTTCTCCGTCACCTATTTGCTCATCCACCACGAGGCACGGATACTTACGTCCATCTTCTTCTCTCTTTATCAAACGACTTTTTATCATGACTTTTCCTTAGTTTCCATGGATTCGAGATACTCCTCATATTCGCCCCAAGTCAAATCCAATTCATTATTGTAATAATCAACCCACTCATCATTCTCATACATCTCAACAAAAAGTGCATTTGAATAATCAGGAATATAGTTATTCTCAAACAACCACAAATGCTGATTCGCAATCGTGTTGACAACCAAATTGGCTTCCTTCTCATTATCCACTTCAACGATGAAGGAATCACTACCATTCACGCCAACCTGTGGGATGTGAACCACTCGCAATTTATTACTCACTATAAACTCCTCATTTGTAAAATAAGCCCTACCAGAGTAGGGCTCCAATATTCTTCTTAGGCGACTATCGCTTTAACTGAAGCAATAGAAGTCTTGTATCGAGCACCACGCTTGGTCATATACACCACCGGATGCTTGGGACGACTAGACTTATAATCCATGAACGTAACCACATCACCACTGGTGAGCTCAAGCTTGGTCACACCAGCCTCAACGCCCTTAAGCTTCTCAGGAAGCATGGAATTATTCACAGGCTCTGGAGTGTCAAACTCAGACATCCCTTCATCAGTCACCTTACCGATGACTGCCTTTACATCGCCATAGGAACACTTATACCCATTGGCACCTTTCTTCGTCTTGTAGACAACCGGATACTTTGCGTTGCCTTTCTTAAGCATTGTCACAATTCCGATTTGACCATTCACGGTCAGAATTACATCACTTGGATTAACAGTTCCTTTTTCCATCATTTTACCTCACTCATTATCAATTAACATTAACTCACACCAACATATAGCATCTGGAGACCTAAATTACGGATTTTATTTTAAATAAAAAAAGAGTCCGGTGGGGGAACACCGGACTTTCATGGGGAGTGAGGCATTCTTTCAGCCTCGGAGACCTTGGGATAGGTCTCTAGTGGGATACTCTTAGAATACCAACACAACATAAATTATTCAACCCCATTTTATAAATTTATTCTCATCAAACTCATACCCCTATATCAACCATTCTCATCATACTCAGCGACATCAAAAGGACAATCAATACCCCACTCAACAATATACAGACTCTAACTCAACCATCAATCATGATTACCTATCTGTATCTCATGCATCTCATGCATCTCATAACTCCCAATCATATTCTGCTCAAAACGTATCTTAAACTTAAAACGCTTCGGACTCCAAGACTCAATTACACCAACCTCACCACTACTCCGTACCGTAGCGCTACGTCCAATATTCTTACGCATCTTCTGATTGTCCACTTCCTCTGGCAACACAGTAGTCACCACATTAGATGCCACCATAATACGAAATGGATGAACTCCTTCTTGAGCTGCGTCTCTAAAGACTTTAAATCTTGAGGAGTAGAATCAGCCATCTTTTACTGCGTGATATAATTCTTGTCTATTCATTTTTTCCTCTCGTTTATTTTTTGGAGCTGGCCTATCGCTTAGCTAACCGACGTCCGGTTGAGCGCCTTGTTAGGCAAATCAAATGGTAGTGCCTCTTCAAACAGAGAAGTTTTTATAGCGCCATTCTTGCAGTATTCTTTTATAGCATTTGCGATGAATGTTCCAAGATTTACAGGAACAGCATTGCCAATCATCTGTTCAAGATTAGTTTTTGTACCTGAAAACTTAAAGCTAGTGGGAAATGTTTGTATGTAGCTACGTTCAATTGTTGTAAGCGGCCTAACATTACTAAGATCAACATTTTTTGGGTCGCAGGTATTTAATTTGTATCCCTTAGGTACGGGTCTATTGACCCCGCGAACAGTTGGGCTTGGCTCATCAATTGTGAAAACGCCACGTCGGTTATAGTTTCGAGGATGCCGATAATAAACCTCTAAGCCAAGTTTATTACCCAAGTAATCTCTAATTGTCATTTGTTTTTCTGAAAGGTTCTTTTTGAGAATACCATTCAATTGATTATGACTATCATTAAGATGACCAATTAAGAAAAATCTTGTTCTTGACTGTGGCACACCACAAAAAGATGCATCAAGAATAACTGATGTAAGACCATAACCGGTTTTTTCAAATTGCTTCACAACATCGGAAAGAATGTGACTTTTTTTAATTTGCTCAACATTTTCCATAACAAACCACTCTGGTTTTATGGAACAAACAATATTTGCAAAGTGATATGTTAGGTCTGCGCGTCCTTGCGTTACATCCCTTTTTCCAGCACTAGAGAAATCTTGGCACGGTGGGCCGCCCATAATTAAATCTGGCGAGTATGCTTTGATTTTTTTAATTGATTCCTTTTCGTTTGTTAAGTCCTGCTGAAAAATTGGGTGTGTAAAATTTTGCTTGTAAATTTCAATTGATGGCTCCCAATATTCGAATGCGGCGGCCACATGAAAGCCAGCTTTTTCAAAGCCCAGTGAAAGACCGCCACAACCAGCAAAAAGATCAACGCACTTCATTGATACCGTTTTATCTTTTACTGCGTGATATAACTCTTGTCTATTCATTTTTTCCTCTCGTTTATTATTCAGGTGCTTCCAACCGAATCTCATACGTCCACCCCTCAGTCTCTTTCAATACTCGCAACCAACGCTCACACATCTGGCGCATATTCTTAAGATTATCCTCATCATGAAAATAATCACTGTTCAATACAGCAGCATCAAGCTCATCAATCGCCCTGGCAATAGATTCGTCAGGGCGCATGGGAACATTCAATGAAAGCTTAGTATCTGGCTCATTAAGAATTACTGCACAGGGGAAACAATCGTTAACAGAATAATTCTTGTCATTGCCCTCCTGAAGCTCTGGATGATTGCTCCAATCAAAACGAACAAAATCCAAACGCCCACCTATCAGCATAATAGGATACTTCATAGTTCCCCCATCACCATCTGGCAACACCACCATTGGACCATCAACCTTGCAACTAATCTCTTTGAAATTCATTTTTGCCATTTTATCAATCCTTCAGTTTGCCCAAAGCAACCAACACGCTTGCCTTTTCATTCTCAAAATCCTCTCTCTCTTTCTTCAATTTTTCTCTCTCTTTCTTCAATTTTTCTCTTTCTTCAATTAAGGCATCCATCTCCTCTTTAATATTCCTATCCGCTTCCAATTTTGTCCTCTCTTCAATCAAGATACGAACTTTATCCTTAACATCATTAGCATGGCCTACCATGAACGAAAGGTGACGATATTCAGCGAAAAGTTTAAAACTCTTAGCAAAAAAGAGCTTACTCTCACGGGATAAAGATTCAAAATCAACAAAAATAGCGGAGAGCCATTCAACATTCCAGTCGCCAAATTCACAATTATCTTTCATATGATGACAACCCTTACAGCAAGGAACCGTTAAAGAACCCCCAACATTGTAAGGGTAGGGGAAATGGTCTCCCTCTCCAGACTTGGGAGCAACACCACCACAATAAAAACAAAATTCTGAATCTTTATCAATAACTTTGTTTAAGCGTTTTTCATTATTATCCAATTCGGATGACCACTCTTCGCCACCTGCCAGTCTATTTTCTTCAGGAGTATGTTTTCTTGCCATATCAATAATCTCCTAACAATTCTTGAAGGTAACGAAACTTCTCTTCAAATCCATCATCCCAATGGAACTTCTTATTAGGGTCGCACCAAACTACCTGCAACGCATCAAAGGGCTCACCATTATGCCAAATCCTCGTAATACACATCATATCCGTCTTAACAGAATCTTTAACCTTAATAAAGGTCACAGGCATATCATTAAAAGGCTCCATCGCAAACACGGTGCCATGTTTAAATTTCATATCATTATCAATTGCATACTTAACTAAATAATTTAGAACATAAGTAGACTGCTCGCCACCCATGCCCGTTAAAATCAACTCTGGCAAACCCTCATTCGTTAAACCAGTAGTGTAAGTAAAAGGAGGGTCAGTCCCAACTCCCGTCAAATGACAGAAGCACTCCGCAATGTTTCGCTCCACTTGAGCATAAAAAACATCCATATCCATTTTATTAATCTCCTTCAATTTAACTGGACATTACCACTTTCACGAAGCTCCTTGAGCATCCCACCTGTTAATATAATTCTCAC
>Ga0307377_10000604_pt1 | contig 47198 bp, 61 predicted proteins | sample TR3MG_FD_202535 | JGI IMG/M metagenome (GOLD analysis project Ga0307377, IMG submission 202535) | Soil microbial communities from Risofladan, Vaasa, Finland - TR-3 | ecosystem: Environmental > Terrestrial > Soil > Coastal area > Acid sulfate soil | place: Finland: Risofladan, Vaasa | collected...
CAATGAATCACCGTTTCCACCCATAAGCCGTTTTGTGGCTTTGGGCAGTTCATCGATTAGAAAATTCCTTATCGCATTACGCGGTGGCGTTTTCTTCATCACCTTCTCGTTAAAGACTGAGGCATAGCTGTTAACGAGCTGTATCAACTCGCCATCATCATCTTTGTTGAACGCAATTGTATTTACCGGCCTCACTTTTAGTTCTTCTGTTTCCATGCGACTTCCTTGTGCTTTTCCTTAACTCCGTAAATGTTATTACTTAACTTCATATATTATATTATCGACAGTTTGTACGTATTTGTCAACATAATTATTACTAAATTATTAAAAAATTATGTGTTTCCTTCCTAACTCCTTTTCCATAAAAGGTATATGTATGGCTCAAAAAGAAAGAAAAACTCTATATTTGCCTTCGTGGATAGTTGAAATACTGGATATTGAGGGCGAAAAATACGATGGACCTGGCGTTGTTGTCGCCTCCATGATTTATGCTTTCAGCGTCAAGAATCGAAAAGAAAAAATCAAGGTGCTACAGGATTATCGCGCTAATGAAATTACAATGGCATACGACGATGTTGTCGTTGAAGCCATTCTCGATGACATCTCTGCTGCAAAACCTCGAGCAAAGAAGAAAGATATTCAGAAGGTGCGTAAGTCCTCAAAATCCGGCTGATTTCCTGAATTTCCAGTTCTTTTTGAAAGTCAATAACGTTCTGTTTTCTTTTCATCATTTCCTCAACATTTAAGTTGAGGTGCGGTGTTATATAGTGCCGTTTGGGTGGCAGATATAACGAATAAAAAAAAGGCCCGACTCTCTCTCAAAAAAATCGGACCTTAAATTTGGAAAGGACTCCAAACGATGGCTAAATTACGCAAAAACGTTTTGAACGTCAAGAAAGAAATTGAAGAATTTGAAGAAAAACTACGAAAGCAGAAACGCAGGAGAGGACCATGGAAAGAATCGGGCATAGACTTGCCGCCTGAAGAACGGGACAAGCTATTTGCTAAGAGGCTCGTAGATGCTGTCTTTAAGCCCAAGCCAAAGAAGAAAAGTTAAGGGAATTAGCCATAGTCGCTTGCGGAGATGAATAATGGACAATGAGTCCATACTAAATGCCTTGAACGAATCTGTTGACGCCCTGGGCGATATCCCGGCCGAACTATGCACAGAACAGCAGCGAGAGGCGTATCGACATTGCGTAGCCGCCAGGGATGAGGCAGGCGAAATTGTTGATAACTAAGATTAGGAGAGTTAAAATGTGGAAATGGTCAATATATTTAATGAAATGGGGGATTTTGGTCGTTCTGTGTTTTGCCTTTGGCTGCGAAAAATACAATTCGTATCCAGGCAACTATTCTCAAGTTGCCAGCTATTCTCGCGCTGACCCAGATGTTATTGCTGCAAAAAAACTGCTTAAAGAAAAACAAATGCTTGTGGATGAAGATACACAGTTAGAATTGGAAGTAAAGATATTATTTTTTGATATAGATTATTTTGACAATGTCACTGAGCCTACATTCGTGTTAACTTTGAATGCGCAGGAACGGGAATTGTATCACGATATAAAAGAGGCTTATTCCGGTCCGAATGAAGTAATAATCATGCTTGCCCAAAAAGCGGAGTCTATCTATCCAGAGGAAAAATTCACTCGACTAATTCAAATAAATAAAATATTGTTTGAGCAATCAAACAGATGTACTGACCTTAAAGAAAGAATCAATGCTCATACTATAAAAGTTTTTGATTTCAATAGACGCTATGTAGCTAAATAAAAAATCATTGTATCCGACCTTCTTCAGGGCATGGACCGCTTTAAGCCGGAAATTATCATACCGTGAAAATAAACGACCGGCGGAACGCCACTCCGCCGGCCATACTGAAAAAGAAAGGAATCTCTAATTACCCTGGAGCAACTCTGTTCGTTTGACTTCCCGGGCGAGTATTTCGATATCATCCTCGACGGTATCGACATTTTTATATCCGCACTGCTGAAAATGGCCCTCTTCGGACATTACGGCTATTTCGTTCTTCATCATCGCAAGCCAGCTAAGCAATTTATTTATATGTTCTGAAGGCTCGCTCATCGCCCACCGTTCCTTAACATAACGGCGTATGTGGTCACACAGCCTATCGTAAACGTCAAAATGGAGAATGCCAACGTTGCCCATACCGGAAGCCTGTCTTGAAGTTTCGCAATAGCTTCCCACTGCATTTTATCGCTATCTTTCAGGGTCTCGATAGCCTCTTCGTGGCTCGCTACTATCGCCTCTGTACTTGCCATTTTTTCGCTCCGCTCATCAAAAATATTTCCATCGTTTCAGCAACTCGACAGTATTCTCACAATCCAAATCTTCGATCCGGCTTATCGCATTATAACCGACCCGGATTTGCCCGGCGGTCGCTTTTGCCGAGTCTAAAAGTGCGGCGATATTCGAGTCCTTGCCCGTAACATGGACCACACCGGCGCCGAAGTAGCCGATCCAGTCGTGGGAAGGCTGCAGCTTTGGCATTTCGCCTGTTGACATGGCGGCAATCATATCGCCCCATCCATCCAGAACTTCCGCCATTGCGTAGATGGCCGGATACCGCAGGCCGGTCTCGAATCCGTAGAAATAGGGCAGTCCGTCTTCTTTGCCTATGACGGTCCTGACGCACAGCGGCCCGCAGAATTTATTGGTCTCTAAAAACGGCGCCATCTTGTGCAGTGTATGGCGGTAAATAGTCGCCGTAGTCTCGATATCCCGCCTTCGCTTCGGCGGCCAGAACCACCCGATGACACTGCCGTTTCTCTCGATAGTGGAAAAAAGGCTGTTGGGAACGAGCTGGCCCATTACATACCAGGCCTGGAGACAGACTGCCGAGCCCTCTACTTCCTCATCGTCGGCCGGCATCTTGAATTGATACAGCCTGGCTATTTTAAGGCCGAACTCCCGATCGAATTGCAGGACATCGTTGAACGTACCGGCACCCCAGACATTCTTTATCCCAACAGCCGCCTTGCCGGATCCCGGCGAATCGAAGATAACAATGGTCTCATCATCGAGACCTTCATGCCAGTCGGCAACTTGAGACATTCCGCATATTGGATTTTTCCATGTTAGAAAAGGCGGTATAGTATCCGGCAGCCAGAAATCAACATAAAATCCCTCTTCGGCTATCCGTAGTGCTAAAGCCAATCCTTCACCTGATTTTGAGATTATTCTGAATTTAGGCATTGACATTGACCCCGACTCTCCTATAATAAAGCGAGCCGATAGGAAGTATTGTGCTTCCGACCGGCTCTAAACATAGACGTCCAGAGCATTTTCTTGATGTAATTCCTGTTTGCGTAAAATGTCATCAAAATATTCCTGAAAAACAACCTATTTCGTCTTCCTTCCCAATGCCATTTGGTCAATTATAAGATTCGTTCCCGGCTTAGCTCTCGGCGTTAGGCTCATCCTGCGGTTTATCGCATTATTTATGTACCTGTCCAGGAGCAATCCTTCCGTCTTTATATTATACTTCTTAACGTACTCATTCCACTTGGCGACCTCTTCCGGTTTGGCATCTTCCTGGGCGATTTGGTACGCCTTGTTCTGGAGTTTCTTTTTTATTACTCCTTCGGCAATCTTCTTTTCCGTCTTATTCGCCTTGGTATTGACATCTAACAACTTATAGACATCCATGCCCTCGAAGAGGTCCTTAATACCATCGGCACTTAGCGGCTTTTTCGATTGCTTGACGACCATTGCCATTTGCATATAAACGTGTTTACGGCCTTTCTCATCTTTGACTGTTTGAAGTTGTTTCCACAAAGACGACAATTCCGTTCGCGCCTTATTGCGACCTTTCCTTTCAACCATTTCCGGAATGGAAGCTTTATCCGACTGGTATTTTCTATCCAGCACATCGGTGCGTTCGTAAAATCTCTGCAAGGACTGTTTCGGGGCGTAAGATTCGCGCATGAACAAAGTGCCGAGTACCGGCCAGTCGCTCAGTGTGATTTCCTTTTTGCTCGCCAGGTCAAAACTTCTGCTTACCCGGCTGTATAAACCCCCGGAATAACTATTTACCAGATATTCAAGTTTGGCGGGAGAATATCCTATCGTCTTTCCGATCAGCTTCATCAACCTGCTCGTATAGATTTTGTACTGGTCCTCCGGCATCATCCCTTCGACGCTTGCGGGGACAATCGGCCGGCCGGCAAAGTCTCTATTGGCTATAACGTCAGCAATGGGACCCGCTACGGCCGGCCAGTCGGAGGGATTGGCCTGTCTAAGAGATTCGGATAGCATTTCCGTAACAAGTTTCGGGTCTTTGCGGTACTTCGCATCAAGGGCCGCTACCGGGGCCGACTGGAAGATATGGCCTAACTCGAATGGTACGGGAAGCCTGATAATCGTATCCGTGCCCGGTATTCTGAAATGCAGGTAGCCGTTGCGCTCATAGGGCGGCATTTCCTTGTACCATTCTTCATCCTTTGAACGCCACCAAAGCCATATCGCCGGGATCGTCAGGGAGGCTATTGCCTTGAGCAATGTTGCCCCCGGTCGCTCTTTTAATGTTCGCAGTATCTTGTCCGGCCCCTGGATGGCGGCGTTGAAGAAAGGAATAGTCTGATTGAGAACCTTTCCTATCTGGCCGTGCCTGCTGAAATTGGTCGTCACATCCTGGGCCGCATTTAGTGCGTAGAGAGAGGCTGCCACGCTACCCTTGCCGTATTTCTCTTCGGCCGCTCTCAGGGCAGGTATGAATTCTCCGATTCTCGTTCCCGCCTCGGTGACGCCAAACAGTTCTCGCAAAGCGTCAACGGGATGTGCGACGGTATAGACCACCTTGCCCTTTATGGTAGATACAAGTATTTCCTTTTCAAGATGCTGCAGGGCCCGTCTGTCTGCAAGTATCTGGGCCGACATTTTACCGCCGAGGGCCTTGAACTTCTGGGCGCCGGGTGTCCTGAAAACGTCCGCCGCTATCCCGCCAACGGCTGAGAGCGGTCCGGCCTTTGCGTGTTTCGATAAGACGGTAAAGGTCATGGCGTCCCGAGCGAAGTTTCTAATTAGGCCGAAAGGCGCGTTAAGTCCGGTAGCTCCGAGCCGCAATGCCCTTGTCGGCTTACCTAAGGTAAAGTTCCAAAATTTCGGGAGCGTGTACAGATCGAGTCCCTGGATTGCCCGGTACAGGTTCGGTTCGACCTCGTAAAACTGACGCTTGCCGTCAATGACGAACGAAACGATATTGTCCTTGCCGTAGTATTGAGAGGCGTTACTGTAAACAGTCAGGATTTCATCCCAGTGTTCGAGCATTGCTGACGATATCTCGTCCGGGTCAAGGCCCATTCGTTCGTATGCGATACGGGCTATTTCCTTCTTCAACTGCTCGGCCTCGAACTGAGTAGCCTGCGTGGGTGCAGGCACTTTCCATATCATCCCGCCCGTACCTTTTTTATCCGCGAGCCTGGCTAAAGCAACCGCCACTTCGGTCTTATGGGCAACGCCGATAATCTTCGCCGCCTGCTGTATCATGGATTCGAACGGGTCGATGACAGCCCTGCCTGAACCCTTTCTTTTCTTAACGGCCTTGGCTGTTCCTGCTACCCCCTTACCTGCTCCCTTGCCAACATTCAACTCACCTTCAAGAAATTCTCTCATAAATGGAATATAGATCGGATTCGCCGCTTCGATAATAGCCCTGGTCTTCTTCTCCATCCCGCCGGCTTCTACGAGATAATCGAGCAGCCGATGATTCCATTCGGTAATTTCCTTGAGCGTTTCCTGCCATTGCGGATTGTCGTATTTCTCATAAGTGTAATTCGCATCCTCGCCACTTATTCCGGGATTGAGTCCTTTTTTGTGATATATTCTTGCCTGTGCCGCTACTATCCATCGCGTGAAGGCTTTAATATCCTTGGCGACCGGCTTGACGATTTCTTTTAGCCCCTTGCCCGTTCTATTGCCTGCCAGATCGGTTGTGTAATTTTCTACGAAGAACCGGGCAATAGCACCGGCCTTATCCGCCCGGCCGACGGCTATCTGATACGGGTCCAAGTCCGCCCTCATTTCTCCTTCTTTAATACCCGACCGCCCCATTGCCCTGCGAATCGGCTCCAGTTCACTACGGAACGCCCTTTCAGCCCACAGGCTTGATCGCTTGATCCGCTCGAACATAGTGCCTTTTGCCGGCTTCCTGCTAATCTGCGATTCTATCCGGGCCTCCGCGCCCTGCAGGCGCCAATTGGTAATCATCTTCTTTGTGATATTGAGCTTTTTGTCAATGTCACGATGGTCCGGAAGATAATCTTCGGCGAACCACTTGGAAACGGCGGGAGCCTTTGTTACGGCCTCGTCCCCGGTAAGATACTCTCGAATGAACTCGGCGAATCCCTCGGACTTATAACCGCCGGGCGGTTTTATCGAGCCGTACAATGCCTTGCCGAGCGCCATTAGCTCTTTTGCCATATCCGCGTTCGGCGGATTCTTACTGAGCCGGTTATTGAGAGTCCAGTCGATATGATGGCCGATTTCGTGCATGGCCGTCGTGAGTTTCCGAACGTCCTTCAAGCGAATACCGACAGCTTTAGGGTCGAACCATCCGGCGTACTTCTTATGGTGTGTCGCTACCCCCCGCATCGGAATGTTGAACGCCCTCTCGATATATGTAACGATCTCGGTAGCAGTCTGGACCTTGCCGGCGGGCTCCATTGATACCTTGATCCGCCCTGTTTCCCCGCCTACGTCGCCGATAGCCCCGCCGCCTGTGGGCTTGGGTTTGGGCTTTTCTCCGGCAATAACCTCTATGCGTGATTCCAATGCCTTTTGCAATTCTTCCGATGTCTGTCCAGTTTTAACAGGCATAGTTACTGTTCTTGTTTTGCCGTCAGGACTTGTAGTGAATATTGGTCTGTCAGGGAAAGGAAAATAGAAATTGACTGTCTCATCACCGCGAATTGCGTGAAAGTCCAGCGCATCCATAAGAAAACGTGGATTAGCCGCGCCGAGTATCTTCCCGCCCGGCTGAACATTTATTTCCGTATGCCCGACTTCAGGGGCAGATGCAGCAAAACCGAGCGAACCGTCTTTGTTAAGAATGATTAAGACGCCTTTGGATTCTTCGGTTGTCAACGAAGCCGCCTGATGCAATCGGCGCCACACCATAGGCAACTCGTTATTGATGGCGTTGTAGGATATTGTTATCGCTTTTTCGTTTGAAATATCAGGAATGATATCTTGCCATTTCGGGAACTTCATTCCTGATTTATCTGCTTTGCCAAGAACGCCTTTTCTTAACGATGTATTATCTGTGTATATTCCATCTTTGCCCCATTTACCTTTTGCCATGAACATCCGCCGGCCATCGGTAGTAACAAGATTATCACCTTCAACTAAAACGCCTGATATTGCATAACGACTTGTTTCCTTTGCAGTTGCTTTTTGAATCGCATAAATGAAGTCCTCTTTTTTAGTTTTGGCTTTGAAGAGTTGCTTTGTCTTGCCGATTGAAGGCTGTTTTTTCTTCTCGGACAGCTTCTTCATTGTCGCCATTTTTGCACCAATGGCGCCGAGTTCCTTCTCTTTGCCGGGCATGGCGAATAACGAGACGTCGTCCTGCGGCGATTCTATCTCGATTTGTAAGGTGCGATATGCTTGATCGACTTGTTCGTGGGAGTATATAACCTCTGTAATTACCGATTCGCCTTCAACCATTCCAAGTTTATATATACCAGCATGCGCAAAAGGCGTATCTCTACCTCTTTGTAAGTTTCGGGCTTCCTCGATTATTTTTGCAGCATCTTCTGGTTTCGTTGGGTCGAGTTCTCCTGTTGGTTCGAGGGAAACAGTTGGCCTTGCTTTCCTCTGCTGTTCCTCAATACTTGGTTTAGGCTCAGTAATGGTTTCTTCTTTTGTGATTTCATCTGCTTTTCCTTCTGGAATTTGTAAATCTCGAATATCATCCACAATGAATTCTTCGCCATCGGGGAATTGAATGGCCCACGAATTTGGTTTGCCACGCCAGATTTGAATATCTATAATTTCGCCAGTTTTTCCTGCTGCATGCGTCAAATGGGCAGTGGAGGGTTTGTCCACAATGCGCACTATATCCCCTACTTTTAATTTCTCCGACTTCGTAACGACTTCGGGCTGTTCGGCTTTTTCTTCGGTTGCCTTAAATGTCTCATCTTTCAGCTTTGCATCGGACCTGGCCCATGCCATCGCCTGCGATCTGGATTCAAACGTTTGCCCTCGCATTCCTACTATTGTTTCTCTGTTTCCATTCGTAACCCTTTCAACAATAAACTGATTTGCCTCTGGCTCTACGATCTTGTAATCAATTCCTTTCGGCGTCCGTGCAGCGCCGGTTCGCTCAAGTTTGGTTGCGAATATATCGTATGGGTCTTGTGAAGGAGTTGGCTTCTTTTCTTCGGCTTCGGGGGAAACTTTTTTGATTGTATAAACAATAATATCGGAATCTTGTTTTATCTTTTCTCTTACCCCTTCAACTTCGACAAAATCCGATTTAGTAGTAGTGTGAGATTCCAATACAGAAAACCCCGCCTTTTTTGCGAGTTCTTTTATCTGTTCCGACTTCCAATAATGAATTGTTTTGCCTGCTGTTTCTATCTTTGTATATTGATGAATTTTTGCTATTCCACCCGGTTTCAAGACTCTGTGGATTTCGCCTAAAGATTCATCTAATAGTGAACTGTGCAATGCAGCTATAGAAAATACCGCATCAAAACTCTCATCAGGGTATTTTAATTTTTCCACATTGCCTTTTTCAAAAGTAATATTTTTTAATTTGCCTGCGTTTTTCTTTGCGGCAGAAACAGCTTGTTCTGCAACATCTATTCCCGTTGCAGTATGACCTTGTTTAGCAAGAAAAATACTATCCCGCCCATTGCCAGTTCCAATTTCTAATATGTTCGCTTGCTTTATGCCTTCCTTTTCCAGGTCATCATTCAATTCTTTTGAAAGAGGGGACGGTTCTTTGTCTGTCATCCAATGTGGAAGCTCTCCTTTACGATATTCCGCTTTCCATTCCTGAGTTGTCAATCCTTCAGCAAAATCTTCTACTAAATTCTTTTCTTGTGGCGTTCCTTTGATTTTTACTTCCCCTTCAGTCTTCCACGGCTGCTTTGCCTCCGGCGGAGTAACAGTCGCCGCGGCGGGCTTAACGGCGGTGGGCGGGGCTTCGGCCTTTAACGGCTCCACGACAGCGACAGGGGCCTTCTCGTCAGTGATAGCGGGAAGCCCGGAAGTATCAACGGCCTCGGAAATGGGGGGTATTACCTCTTGCTGGCCCGGTTCCGGCTCATAAGGCGTCTTTCGCCCTGGCTCGGGACCGAGTATCTTTTGACCGGCATACTTCACGGCCCCCGGCGCAAGCAGTACGCCTGTTTCGATTAACATATTACGGGCCTGGAAGTCCTGCTCGAATCCCGCTGCTATACGCTGATCGAAGGTAGCATTTTTACCGGCCCCGAAGTCCTGTACGCCGAACAGTCCCCTGAGATATGTACCTATCCGTTCTTCGCCCCACTCGCCGAGCAGGCCGTTGTATCCGACTTTCGTTCCGGCTCTTTTCCAGAACTCAGAATCGGAAATACCAATACTCTTTGCGAATTTACGCATCCCCTCCATCATCTTGCCGCCGAATGGCAGCTTTGAAACAGCCTTGCCGAATCCCGCCCCGGCAGTCTCGGACAGGTTCTCAATATAGACATCGCCCCACGCCTTGGCTAATGCCATGCCGCCTTTTTCGCCGCGATCGATCTGGTCGATAAGGGCCGACTGTATTCTGTGCGGCTGCATCGCCGTCATCTTTCCGGCAAACTTCAGAGCGCCCGGAACGGATTTGACTTTGCCAATTCCGCCGGCGTACATTTCGGCCATGTATGCCGGAAGATCAGCTATTCCGCCAGCGATTGAGGCCGGTATGGTTTCGCCCCTGGCTTGCTTTTCCTCGAAGTCCGTGACTATCTTTTCAAGTTCTTCCTTCGTCTCCGGCTGTTTTATCGTCAGGTATTCGCCCATCGGCATTGTGCCGTAACCCGGACCGTATTCACCCTTGCTCAGTCTTTTTTTCGCTGCCGCCGATCCCTTTTTCTCGTAATCATGTAACGGGCTAAATGGCAGGTGGGCCAGTACATCAATGGTTCTTATACCTTTGAGTTTTTCGCCAAGCGTTTCCGGCGCCCAGGAACCCTGCGCACCCGCTCCGCGGAACACACCGCCTTCCTTTTCGGGCAGTCCGACCGACTCCGGCCTGAGCCATTGATCGGCCAGGTTAGTTAACCGAACCGGAGGGCTTCCAATTATCTCATCGAAACTCCTGACCTTCGGCTTTTCAATAATATCGTCGAAGTTCCGCAATTTCGGATCAGGACCGGATATAATATCTTCGAAAGCTCTTACCATTTAGATTTCCACTTCTCGTAATACTCTTTCGCCTTCTTTTTGTCTGTCTTGGCGATAATCCGTATGTTATCTTCAAATTCTGCAATGGTTTTAGGCTCGGCAGGGGCAATTTGCGGTGCGACCTTTTTGATGCTCGGCGTTTTGAATGAAGGTGATCTCATAGCATCAGCCGGTCCGTAAATATCTATGCCGGGAGATTCTATCCGACGCCTGGGCGGCTTTGGCGTTCCCAATAATCCCTCTAACGGCGGGAGAATATCCGGTTGCAAAAAACCCTTTTCGGCCTGCAATGCCATTTCTGCTATTGTCGGAGTCTGCCCGAGATTCACATTCGGGACAGGTGTCGGTGTCGGAAGAGGCGCCGGCGGAACATTATTCGGCCCGCGATTTAATGAGTCGATCAGAGAGTCCGAACCGCCTGCCGCGGGCAAACCGCCGTTATCCGGGAAAGGTTCGGGCCCAGGGACGCCTCCGGCTTCATTCATCTTTTTTACCAGGGCAAACGCATCCTCTATGGAAGCACTTTCTCCAAGCATCATCTTAGCTTCCATTAACTGGTCTATAAAGCTTGGGGGCGCGAAAGAATATGCCGGTCTGCCATGAACGTCATATTTCGTTGTCATCTTTTCGCCGGGCCTGCGTTTCCCTCTCGCTTCTTCCTCCGTCATGGGCGGTCGATTGAGATAATCTTTCTGCGCCATCTGCCATACCTGCATAGCTTCTCTCATGGCACGGTCCCTATCTTCCATTGCCTGGTTGCGTTTCAACTGTTTGCCCTTCAGGAGTCCACCCATAACGCCGCCGAATATATCGCCGAATGCCTCGGTCTTACTTTTCTGCCTTACTTGTTGAATAGGCATCTTAATCTCCTTTTTTTATCGTGGAAAATTACTATACCACGGTGAAATATCGCTTGTTCCATAATAAGGTTGATTGACAGGGACACGGGATAACGTCGAAGCTAAAGATGTATCTCCGGTATTGCCCCCGCCGCCCATCATAGCCAGCATAGCCAACGAACCCAATCCGCTGGCCATTCCGCTCGTATTGGCGGGCTCAGGCATCCAGTATTCCGGCTTACTCGTTGCCATACCGACTGCCTGCTGTAGTGAATAACCCATATCCTGAAGCTGTCTTACGAAGTCCTGGTAACGTGCCGTCAGTTCGTCCTGCTCGATTTGACGCGGCAGGGTGCCTAAAGCCTGTGAAGCGGCGACTCTCGACTGTGGCACATTCTCGGCCCAGCCCATCTGGTTAAGTGCCATCGGCACGGCATTCAGACGATTCATACGCTCGTTTTCGTACAACTGGCCCAGGACCTGTGCCATCGAGCCCATCGCTCCTTCCTCAACCTCCCGCTCCTGTTCCAGGCGCCCGCCGCCGAAAAAGGCGTCCCTGCCGGAACTCCTCGCAGCTATACGATCTTTGGCCTGCTGCAATTCGCGCATAACGTTTGTGCGATATGCCTCATAATAAGGCCCGGTCGCCGGGTCATACGTCTTGCCGGATAATGTGTTTTCCAGCTCCTCTGTAGTCATACCGAACAGGTTGCTCTCGGTAGGCAATGGCTCGGAAAGATATTCGCCCAGTCCCTTCAGGCCCATTGTCTCGTATTCGCTCATGGGCGCCGTCATCTGGCCCCCATACGGCTGGCCGGACACATCGATAAACTCCCTGCCCTTTGCCGTCAATGAGGGCAGGAGAGACCTGTAAGCCTCTATCTGCTCCGGGAGCATTAAGAGCTTTGGTTTTTCTTTCTTGCCGAATAGCGAACTGAGGCCCGCACCCGCCCCCGCTCCTAATAACCCTACTGTTAAAGGATCCATTTTTTATTACTCCTTCAAATATTATCACACAGTGACGAGCAAACGGTAAGTTATTTTAAGGTACTCACTGTTCGCCACCGTCACCCAATCGACTTCTTCCGTAAAAACATCCCGCACAATAAGAATCGGGTAGCAATTTCCAGAATAATCACCCCATAGTACGACAATCGAGTATTCCTTAATCACAATCGAGCCGCCGGAAGCGTTTCTAAAGATTCGCTCTATATCGAAATAAGTATCGGCGCCGTCAATAATGGGCTCCCCGAAAAATCCGCCGCTGTACTGAAGCTCCCCGGTTCCGACCCCGTGATCTATTTTCTGATGGAGCGTATATGTAAGGGCCGTATTGGCCGCCACTCCGTCTCCTACCTGAATCCCGACGTCCTCGCCAAACTTCTCGCGGCTATCATAATAAGTATATACCCTGCTGCCGCCGAATACCTGGGGGCATTTAAGTAAATTGTAAGTTTGGTAACTACTGGAATTGTTTCTCGGCGTCCCGCCCGTATCTATCGGATATACGTATGTACCGGTAATAAGGTTGCCGTAGAGCAGGTGGAGGAAATTTTTCACAAAACTTTTGGACTGCCACGCCCGCGAGCTTGTGATTCCCTTTTCCGGATGAATCGTTTGCACTTGTAATTGTAATTGAAACATTATTACGCCTCACATGCAAAAGTATATGTCAATGTTAATTCCTGCCCGTTAGCGATGGATACTGGCGTCTCCTTGACGTCACGAATAACCAAAGGACGTATAGAGTAACTACCGTAATATGAAGCGCAGACTTTCAGACCGAACTCCGTAACGTCGATAGTTTCTCCGCAGCCGTTGGCAAAAGTCCGCGTTAAAGTTATCGTGGATACCAGGTCACCATCATCTTCAGGGGCCGTAAAGCCGACAGTGCCGTGAACCATCATGCCGTATGACTTGATCTTATACGCCACACCGTCAACGTCCGTATCGTTGGCGAAGCCGCCGTAACCGTCACCGGTGCTATAAAGATTGAAATAATCCGGAGAGCCGTCTACAGTATCCTCAATAATGCGTTCTTTCCCGCTGAGGGCGCCGGAAGTCAGCTCAATAAAATACTGGTTATACTCATCGTTAGACAAAGGATTGCCGCCGTTGTCATATATCCGATATTGGTTTGAAAAACTCGCATGGGTAGTTCCCGTCAGGGCCGATGCGACAGGAGCAACCGAACCATTAGTAATCTGCTTTTCGAGATTGTGATCGGTGACCGCATGGGTAGTCGTGCCGGTACCGATAACCGGGCCCAATGTGGGGTTAGAGGTTTTCGTAACATTTAAGTCATTGTCTGCTACTATGCCTGCGATGTACGTCTCGCCGTCCATGGAATTGACCACATTGCCGAGGCAGTCGGCCATTAAATATCGCAGGATCTTCATCCAGTTGGCGTTGAAACTTTTGCATGGAAACTTTTCATACCCGACAAGTTTTCCTTTCCCATCCCGAACACATGCGTCTATCGTCACCCTGATGGATACATCCTCATCCTTGATTTCCCGCCTGCGCTTCAAGTCATCGAGCGTAGCAAAAACGTTTCGAGGATGGATAATCTTTTTACTTGGTGTTAGTATTTTCATTTTTAATGTCCTTTACGGAGACGGAAAAAGAAGATTGCATCGAAGCTCCGAGCTTCTTTTTTTCCTGCGATTGCTTTTTTGGTCTTTTTCCAAACGTATGAGTTCGCTTAATCATTTTATTTTTTCCTTTAAGATACGCTTCCTTCCACATAATCCGTCACACTCAGCGAATCGAAAACGTTGACTTCCAGAGATATTACTATCGTCACCGCATCCGTCAGGCCCACAGAATCGTTCAGATTTATAGACAAAGGAAACTTGAAACTCGAATTCATCGAAACTTCTATCTGTTTCGTCTCGTCCATCGTTATGATCGATGCGTCAAGGACACTCGCCTCCAGCTCGTGACGATAACCATTAAAGTAATCCGTGTCGTCTATACTGTCCCTCTGTATGGAAGTCAGGCCGCCTGCCTGCACCGTATTTTCAACGTCCATACTGATAATCGAGCATTCTCTAACGTAGGCATCCATCCAGACCCTGTAGTAAATCTTACCGCCGAAGTCCGCGCCAGGCTCCTGCCACACCCATGACCAGAACGGCTTTTGATTAGCCCCGCCGGTCGTAAGGACCTGGCCGTACTGGCCCGGGATGAGTCTTTCGATATATTTGTTATCTTCCCAGTCTTCCCAGATATAAACTATCGAGCCGGTTGGCGAGGCTAAGATATATGCCAGCAGTGCGTCAACGTAGGCCTTGATAGCGTACTCCGAGACCGCCGCATACATTGAGGCGTCAGCCAGCGATGTATCGTTCGAGAAGCCCGGCCCGTGCGCGGTAAAGGCCCTCGATGCGTCGATCAGGAAGGCGTACAGGTGGTCTTCCACATCCTGAAGGCCGGTAAGGCCTCCGTGGTCCAGCGTGCCGATCTCGATATTGATATTCTCAATCAGTTCATCGATATAGTTTTTCAGCGAGCGCATCAACTGGGCCTTGAGGTCGTCGAGAGTCCGGGTCAGCTTGCGGGCGTATCGCTGAGTCTTGGCATCGCCTATCTGCTTAGTGCCTGGGTAATTGAGTTTTTTACCTATCTCAGACATTCAATCTCGCCCCCGCAATCTGCCAGTACATCACGGCCTTCTGAAATGAGAAGGTCTGGTCTTCCCGGGCGTTTCTGAATCGCCAGCGAATCTGCCGGAAGTCTATTCTCTTTTTGACCGTTTGGGGAAGTTCAAGCGTTGTACTGGTCGCTAAAGTTTTCAGCAGCGTCCAGCTCTTGCCCTTGTCCTTGGAGTAATATACATCCAGACTGCCGCCCGTATAATATACATCGAGCCTTACCGACCGGTTCCGAGCATCCGGGCCGGCCGGATCGAAATCCTTCGTATCGAACCACGCATCTATTGCCGTCCCGTTGTCGTTAGTCTCTATGGTACTGTACTCGTAAACGTAGCCGTCAACGTCGCCGAACAGCAGTGTCGGCGTCATGCTCAGCAGCCTCCGGTCGCCGATCCTCCAGTTCATATCGCGGACCTTCATCGTCAAATCGCCTATCCGCAGGGCGTTCTCGATGTAGTAGTGGCCGTAGGCCGTGAAATAGTCGGAGAATTTGTGCCGGGTCCACCGGCCGGACTGCCTGTTGAGACACCAGGCGATATCGGGATAGTCGGCATAAGTTGAGACGACGTGGAGCCAGTATTCCTTCTCATCTGCCAGGTCCACACCGAATGCCCGGTCGATCTGCTCGGTCTTGAGGATTCTGAACAGCTCCTTGCGAATGAGCTTGCCGATGTCCTCCGCCTCGATACCGTCGAAGATATAGAAATCGTCCCATCCCAAAAAGACAATCTCCTCGCCTAAGCAGACTGCGCTTCGGCCCGAGGCGCAACCGATCTCCGGCACCTTATTATCGAAACGGAAGATATCCGTATCGTCGCTGGCGTAGCCGAGCCACAGGCTTTTATCCTTGAGAACGACCAGGTAATCGCCCTTGTACCGCAGGGCCTGCTTAATCCAGTCGCTGCCCGGCAGGTCTTTGTAGCTGGCATTACTGGTAAGCCAATTGGTAGGATCTGCGGTGTTCGGCCATCTTGCCCTCTGGTGCATCGGGTCGCCGCCCTCGACAGTATCGAGAGCCATTAGATAATCTTTGAACTGCCGAAGTAGTGCGGCCTTCGGCGGTGAGCCCTCCAGGTCCATCAGGACATTGCCGTCGTACCTCTTGATATTGTCCTTGCCGTTAGTGCAGCACCACCACATATCGGCCTGGTCAACTTTACGGATATGGTCGAAGCTGAAATAGTCGGTATCGTTGCCGGTGAAGCAGTCGTAAGCGTTGAAATCGTCTATCAGGATATCGCACGCCCCGAAATCCGATGTCGCCTTCAGGGCAATGGAACCCACGTTTGTCAGGTCCGAAGTCAGGTTCAGGATTCTCAAATCAAGGTAAACCTGCGTCCAGGTACCGGCGGCGAGGGCGGGAAGGTCCAGGACTCTCAGCGGCGGGGCCTTCATGGCGGCGTCGGTAAGAGAAAGCGAATCGCTCACCGATACATCCAGTACGGTCGGCGAATCGACGGCAATCTCAACACCGTCCGCCAGGCCGATGGTATCCTGAACATACACACCGTAGGCATCAAGGCTCATTACCGGCCCATCGGAGAGAGCCAGTGAATCGTAGACGGAAACGTTAAGGGCCGAAGGGAATCCGACAGCATTCAAAACAAACTGCAAGTCGCCGGCCGCCAGGGCGATGGATGACTTTATCCAGAAACGGATATGGTCGTAAGCGCTGATATCCCCGATGGCCTTTTCCCTGAACACAACCTGGCCGGTCCCGAAATCGGCGCCTATCGTAATTTTGACGGAAGTTTCACCCACCTTGATGTCAGTCGTTTCGCGCGCTACCGTAACATCGGCAGAAGGAACCCATGCCACGGGATCGTCCTCGCAGTCGTCGAGCAATACTTTCTCGGTCAGCAGGTCCCATATTGACGTACTGGAGTTCCAGCGGTAAATGTCCTTCGTCGTCATGGCCAGAAGGTACGTGGCCCCGGACATCTTCCTGAACTGGTCGAATCCCATTACAGGGCCGGACAACGGCAGGTTGGAGCCGAATGTCTTGTATCCATGCCGTTTTTGGATAAGCCCGTCCTGAACGGAGACATTTTGACAATTACTCATTTCAACGGGCAGGATCTCGTCGCCCGCCTGCGAGTAGTTCAGGCCCCCGATCGGGGCAGGGATTAGTTCTGTAAAAGTCCTTGGCATTTTTCAGTATCCTATAGCTATCCAGAAAAACGGGATTGTCCCATCCATACTGTCATTTCGGTCAATTTTGAAATTGGCGGCTGAAACCGAAGTGACCGGCAGGACACTTTGCATACCGGACTGTTTCCCGATAGTTACGCAGGCCACACATCCCGTTGGAAAGGCATCGGCAAAAGTAAAAGTTTCTTCGGTATCCAGGGTCGAATTGGCAGTCCCCATTTTTACTATAAACCCGTTAGGAATCTCGCAGCTTTCTCCGCCAATATAAGGTGAAGGGTCGAAAGCGGCCGGAATGCTGTCGTCAACATATTTCTTGTTGGCTATCATCGCGTCCGTCGTCGGTGCCGCAGAAGAAGCCATTAAGGACTCATCTGCCAGAGTAGCAATATTACTGAAAGTCTTTGCACCGGCAATGGTCTGATCGCCCGTCATCAAAACGACGTCCTGTACTTCTGCCCAGGCCGTGCCGGTCCAGTAATACTGCTGGTTTGCCTCGTCGGTAGCGATAGCGATACAACCCTTTGTAGTTGTCGCCGGTACGGGGAATGCCGATTTGAGCCCGATGTAAGACACGGTGCATTCGCCCGGCTTATGCTCCCCGACGTCCGTATGGCCCGTCTCATCGAGGTAGGCCTGGTGCTGGACGGCGAGCCGTTCCCGGACATCTTTGCGAATCTGTCTCTGGTAGTCGTCTAATTCATAGCCGAAATTATCGTCATCAGGGAATTCTTCCTGCCATGCTCGTGTTAAACTCATAGTATTTTCTCCGAAATATTCTTGAAAGGTATTTGGAAATGTGTATAATAAGCGAGCCGCAAACGGAGATTAGGCTCCGAAAACGGCTCTAACCGCAACCAACTATTAAGGAGTTGATTATGGCTGAAACAATCGTAACAAAAACATGCCGGGTTTGTAAAGAAACAAAACCAATCTCGGAGTTTTATACAGACCGAACACACAAAGATGGCTATAAAAATATTTGCAAAAGTTGCCGTTTGCAACAATGTAAACAATATAGAAAAACCAAAGAATATAAAGATGCTCAAAAGCGATATAATAAAAGTGAAAAAGGCAAGGCCAGAAAGAAATGGTACGACAAAAGCGAAGAAGGTAAGGCCACAAGGAAGCGGTATCGCCAAAGCGAAAAAAGCAAAATTTCTTTTCAAAGATATCGATTTCTTCGATCTGAGTATGTTAAAGCTAAGAATGCGGTTAATAATGCAATCAGGGTTGGAAAAATTAAGCTTGTGAATCAGTGTCAATGTCAATATTGCGAAAATACAGCTCAGATATATCATCACAATCTCGGTTATGATCCCGATCATTGGTTGGATGTTATTCCCGTGTGTCGCCCATGCCATTACATTCTTCATAATTACACTCCGAGGTTCGCACCATCAACAGGGACCATGCCTTTCTCGATGCCGCCCAATTCAAGTGATTGATCGTTCAGAATTATTTCAGCCAACCGCTTGGTTGCCTTGTTTTCAAAATACTCCATTGAAGGATCTTTGGCCCATTCCAGGGCCAACGCAGTCGCTTTCCATTCGATAAGATTATGGAACTTGGTTGTAAATACGTTTGTGTCGTCGTCTTCCACCAGAAGCGGGAGGTAAGACCAATATTCCATATCAAAAATAAATGCCTCATCGCTGTTACAGGAATGATCGGGCAAACAGAAAAGCCATATCTTGAACTGCTCGATACAGAAATGGGTCGGCTTCCCCTTGTCCAGCAGGTAAGCGAAATAAGGGTCGTCCTCGATATCGGTCTTGTGCAATTTAGTCAGCGGCACGCGGTTATCGTCGGCGTCGATAAGTTCGACGTTCTTATCCTTGCGGAACTCCCATGCTCCGGCTGTCGTGCCGTCCGGCAGGTCGTACTTGCGCTGCAAATCTATCGTGGACGCCTGGACCTCGTTGACGAGGAACGATAGGTCATGGGAAATGAGTTGCCCGTTCGGAAGGATGACCTGCCCTTCGCAGCTCCATCGGACGGCATCGTTGATCCAGCCGTTGAGCATAGCGGTCGTCAGGTTCGTAAACTGCTCGCCTTCGATATTGTCGGTAACATTAGTTATGATTTCCGAAAACTGCATTTTCTTCATACTCCATAAAAAAAACCCCACACATGGCTTTGCCACGCATGGGGCTCTCTTTCAAGGTATCCCAATCTCTCTATTGACTTTTTACTTACTTATACTTTCGACCAAACAGCCGAACTTACTTCACCGGTCTTGCTCCATTCACAATCGCTCGCATCCGACACCGGCGTCCATTCGGCTGAGCTGCCTTCGGTCGGGGGTTGCCAGTCGGGCAATCGCACGCAGGCGACTGCATCGGCCAGACCAATGATATCGGACACGGCAACGACAAAGGCAACACCTGGTTGAACGATATCGACCACATCGGTCAGGAGCAGAGAATCGAAAACATCCACATTAAAAACCGTCAATAAAACAGTCTGCTCGTCAATGACGGTAAGGGTATCGTAGACCGAGACTTCATAGACGGCAAACTGCTGTTCGATTGATTCCGAAAGCGATATCGTATCGTACACATTGACCGAGAGCTCGCTCGCTTCCACAAGAGTAACATCGGCAGCGTCGTTCAGACCAAGCGAATCGGAAACGAATATTTCCAGTACTGGAACTTCGAGGCCGGTAACATCCATAACGCCTACCGAATCGGAGGCCAATACCTCAAGGACCGGCAGTTGTATCGTCGTTTCATCAGTCACGCCAACAGAATCGAATACGCAGACTTCATAGACGGCGATCTGTGTAGTTGTAACATCCGATACGCCAATCGAATCAAAGACTGATACTTCAAGAGCCGGGATCTGGGCCGTCGTTTCATCAGTGAGGCCAATATCATCGTAAGCAGATATCTCATAGACGGCGATCTGAACATCCGCTTCATCGCTTACTCCAATATTATCGGCAACCGACAGTTCGTAGAAATTCAACATGCCGGCCGTGGCTTCCGTCACCTGAACATTGTCATAAACATAAATGTTCAATACGGCTGCATCCTGGCGGATCGCCGTGGCGCCGTCCGTGAGCCCTATGATGTCGCCGACAGCAATTTCCAGTAACGGATAGAAAGTATCGACCGCATCGGTCAGACCAATGGTATCGTAGACTGAGACTTCCAGAACGGGCAATTCGACTACGATCTCGTCTGCCAGCCCTATACTGTCAGATACGAAAACTTCTAATACAGAGATGGATATTTCGACGGCATCCGTGAGGCCAACTAAATCCGATACCGACACTTCCAGGGCTGGAATCTGAACAGCGTCCTCATCGCTAAGTCCTATAGCATCGGCAACGGAAACTTCTAAAACTGCAATTTCAACAGCAACATCATCACTCAACCCTATTCCGTCAGTAACCAAGGCCTCGTACAGAGACAAAGCTGCATCAACTGCCTCCGAAAACCCAATACTATCGCTAACAGAAATCTCTAATACCGGTATCTCGTTAGCGACATCATCAGTTAAACCTATCGAATCAAACACGGATACTTCCAGGACCGGTATTTCAACAGCGGTTTCATCAGCCAAACTGATACTGTCAGTGACCGAAACCTCATATAAATCCAGGGCCAAATCAACCGCATCGGCCAAGCCAATATCGTCTGAAACGAATATTTCCAGCACCGGGATTGATATATTCACATCATCCGTGAGTGAGATTTCGTCAAAAACCAAAACCTCTATTGTTGGCACAAGCAGAGTTACTTCATCAGTTAGCCCAATATCATCTGAGACTGAGACTTCAAGAATTGGAATCGAGGCGGAAGCTTCTTCGGAGGCGCCAATATTGTCAAAGACGTTTATAAATAGAGAGCTTCCAGCAACAACCTCAACATTGACAAAATCTGTTACGCCAACAGAGTCAACCCCAGACGCAAAATGTATTCCTATATTTGTATTAACTGTCCATCCCAGACCTTCTAATGTTGCTTTATCAGTTTCGCCACCTGCTGATGGAGCAGCATTATTACCCGCCAAATCCAGCGTATTGAATGCCCCATCGACGCCACTATCCACAATATCGGAAAGGATGTTATCGACTTGTGACTCTGTCAAAGAACAGTCATCCATGTCGACTCCGTCTATGCTTGCTGTTAGGTCAGCGAATGCACCAGAGGTCGTATCGTAATCAAACGAAGTATTATTTGCCGTGAGAAAATCAAGTAAAGGCGGCCACGTCCACTGTGAAATATCACCAGAAAGAGAAGTGTTATAGCATTTGAAATCCACTAAACCAGTTGAATGCGTCCATCCAGATATATCTCCTGTAACAGAAGTGTTTTGCAGGTATAAATCGTAGAGAGTATTAGGAAATGTCCAACCAGAAATATTGCCAGAAACCGATGTGTCAGCGAGGCTAAGAATTTCCAGAATGGTATTAAATGTCCAACCAGAAATATCGCCAGAAACGGATGTGTTATGAATGGACAGAGTATCTAACGCAACAGGAAATGTCCAACCAGAAATATCACCAGAAACGGATGTGTTGTAAGCATAAAAGAGTTCTAAACTACTCGGTAACGTCCAACTTCCAATATTACCAGATACCGATGTGCTTTCTACTCTAAAGGTCTGAACGCTGTTCGGAAGTGACCAACCAGAAATATCGCCGGAAACGGATGTGGTTGCAAGATTTATAATGCTTAACCCAGTTGGCATTGTCCAACCGCTGATATCACCTGAAACATTAGTGTTTTGTAAAGAAAAATAAGTTAAATCATCTGGCAATTCCCATGACGCAACGCTTCCATACACATCATCGTTATATAAATTTATATAAGTTATAGAATCATAATCACTGCAAACATATTCAATTTTGTCGTCAGTGGATACAGATATGCTCCCTGCCACTCCAGATGTTAAACTGCTGTCGTAGGCATCGTTAATCCAAACCTCTACCGTACCGGAGGGAAAATTAAATTGTGGAGTTATGGTCGTGTCGGATGAAGCATAGACGGTCAATACGACGGCTGCATCCTGGCGGATCGCCGTACAGCCGTCTGTGAGTCCTATGATGTCGCCGACAGCAATTTCCAGTAACGGATAGAAAGTATCGACCGCATCGGACAGGCCAATTGTATCGGAAACTGAGACTTCAAGAGGCGGCGGCGTCTCATACGTCACCTCCATCGTCACGTAGTCGATATAAACGTTGGAGTTATTGCCTGTCGGTATGACAGCAAGAGCCACGCCGAAATCTGCATCCTTCACCCAGGCTGCCGTTAAAGAATTGCCCCAGAGATTGTCCGCTGCCCCTATCGTATAAATCGTCTCGCCAGTCGCTATAGCAAGTGGTATTGGCGTTGAAGCAAGGTTTGTCCCTACCTTGTTGCCGTCAACATCCAGAAGCTGCGCTAACGCAATTCCAGATGCACCAATGGTATAGTAGCCCTCAACCCTGACTGTGATACCAAGAATTGTCGCGCCAGCCGGAACAGCACTAAAGTCGAAACCTTTAGCCTTCAACACATAAGATTCAACACCGCTATCAAAGGCGGCATCGTCAATGTAAGCATAGGCAGCGTCATTAGCCTTGATATTGTCCGGATCGATCCATGTCAAATGATCGTAGGGAGCCTCCGACGTTGTCGATGCTACTGTCGGATATTTTGCCCCTGTTGTTGCCATGAAATCTCTTTACGGGTATTGTTTCCCTGTCGAAAGGTCAATGTGCTTACAGAATATGTTCGTATCGCACAAGAACGGATACTTCTTCCGTCCAATCTTAGGCCAGCCAGACCGTTTCAAAACATTATCTTTAATAACTCGAGCGCACCAGTTAAGGTCGGAAGTGCCGCTGCCGGAAGCGAAAGAGTTCGTATCGCGGTCGTAATAGCATTTGGCCGGAGTCTCGAAGACCTTCCTTGTCTTGCGGCCGCCGACGGTTTCGTACTCCTCGCTCTCGTTCCACATCAGCTTGATAAGCGATGAATGGATCAGGAGAAATCCCGTGGGAACGCCGTCGGCCCAGACCTTGTCGCCTATTTTGAAATCTTCATAAGCGCCCGTGCCCAGGCCTCGATAGAGAACCGGCTCGGTGTAATTGCTCTTGAGGTAATACAGGCCGCTCACAACGGGAATGGTCGCTTTCTTCATATACTGATTCAGTTGCAGGAAGGCGTCGGGCGGCGCAATAACATCATCCTCCCAAAGAAGCATCCACTCGTAGCCCTGGTTGACTACATCCTCGCAGCCGAAGTTCTGGGCGTCGGCAACCAGGAAGTGCAAGGGCACGGTACAACCTAATCCCAAAGAACGGCCCCCCGCGGACCAGTTGGGGGGCGTAGGCTGCCCGTGCCGAGACATTGACCATTCCATTCGCACAATGCCCAGGGAGGCCGTGACGATCAGTAATCTATTCCTCGGGTTCCCGTTCGCTCCGCTCTGTATCAGCTTGGCGCCGCCTATCATCGTCACCTGGCTTGACAGGTGCGGGCTTGACGGTTTCGGTAATTTCGACATTGACTGCATCGGTTATTTTCACTCCGTCACTTTGAGTCATTTTTAACTCCTTTTTTCTTCGGTGACATTTCAACCGCATCGTCCGGCCTCTGCTTATCGAACTTCGGTTGCATTACAGGTTTTCCTTTTTTGTCTTTGCGCGGCTCCATGATGATCTCAATGCAGCCGTTCAGAGAAAACACGCTCCTGATGATCTTCCACGGCAGGGGCTTCTTGTAACTGCAACTGTGCCACAATTGAAAATCGGGATCGAAGAACTGGAACGTCGCTTCGTTGGGGCACATATAATGCGCCGGGTGGGCTGCCTCCAGGTAACTTCCGGCATAAGGACAGCTCAAGAGCAACTGGCCATCGTGCCGGCATATACGCCACAGTTCATCCATGACCTGAAAGCGGTATTTCGGCTCTATATGCTCCCAGATATGCGACATCAAGACCTGAAAACAGCTTCTGTCGGGCACGGGCCAGGGGAACCGCTGAATGTCCCAGACGATGTCCACGCCGGGCTGCCTGTACTGATCGAGACCGACAAATCCCTTCTGTTTGAATTGCCCGCAGCCTATATCGAGCTTAATGCCGCTGGCTTTTCGGAATAACGCTTCGTTCACTCTTTTTGCCATCAGCCAAAATGTCCCTTCCGCTATTTTAGGTCGTCGAATAACGCCATTCGTATGAGCAGTTAACGCTCTGCGTGGTAGCCAATGCCGAAGAAGCGAAAGCTTTGCCTGCCAGCAGCGAGCCGGACGAATTGGCAAACACCCCGATATTGGCAATCGTTACGGCGCCCAGTGCCCCGTCAAAGGCTACGGACATGCGGGCGGTCAAACTGTCAATAACGGAACTCTGGGCAAAAGCCGAGTAGTAATCGGAATGGCTGTCAGCAAGTTCCACATCACTGCCCACGGGGTTGCCTGTTCCACTACCAAGCCTGAGACCGGCGGCCTGGACGGATGCGGCTCCTATCGGGGCGGCGACGATGCAACTGTTCAAGCCGTAGTTGGTAATCTGGTTTTCAAACCAGCCGGAATCGCCAACTATCTTTTTCGTTTTCTTGTCCACGATTTGCAGACGTGCGAAACCCTTGATGCCAATGCAACTTGTTAATTTTTTAATTCTCATTTCAATACTCCCTTTTATGTAATTGTTAAGGCAGGTAAATACGCTTGCTTTTATTGTTTCCTTCCCGCCCTTTACTTTTTCTTCGGTTTGGCCTTCGGTTCTTGTTTATCCGGCTCATCCGGCACTACCCCCGGCTCTTCTCGATGCACGGCAAGCAGATGCTCCTTGAACAACTCGGGAGTCTGCCTGACCGCGCCGCACAATTTGCAGGTCAATCCCGTTTCCTTGACGGGCGGTACCGGGGCTTTCGCCGACACATCAACCTCTTCACCGGAACTCGGATCGTAATAAACACCATCCTGTTTCCAGAGGGTTCCGCTCTTTGAGCCGGCGATATCGTAAGGTCTACTTTTGTCTAACATTTTTCCATCTCCTGTAATATTTTTCGATTGCTTCGACTATTCTTTCAGGCTTGAGGGCTTCCATGCACTTTGCACCATCGTGCCTTACGTTTAATGGGATAATATTGCCGTCCACAGTCTTAATCTGGGCCTTTGATACGAGGCATTCGCCGTCGTAAATCAGCCTGTGACACGGCTGGCAGTTAACCGGCGCGGACAATGCCGTGCAGTTCTTCCAGTATTTTGTCAGGTTCTCCGGCGATGAATGACTGAGAAAGACGATCTTGGGAGTATCGTAGCAGCTTGCAGCGTTGAGCACCCCCGTCTCCGGACCTACAACAAGGTCACAATATTTCGTCATCAGCATGGACTGGCGAATGGTCCAGGCGCCGGATTTGTTGAGAGTGTTCTGATGTTTCCACGACTCCAGGATCTTGCACATCTCATCGCCGACCGTAACGATAACAATGTCCGGATGCTTCTGATGGATTGTGCCGGCCACGATGTGGGTCCAGGGATAGCATTTATGCAAACTCGAACCCGACAGCGACCAGAGAATCATAAACTTGTCTTCATTCTGCTGACGGATAATCCGGGCAAGCGATTCTTCCATATCGGTAAAATGCAGTTCCGGTAATTGGCCCTTCATATCGGGATAACCGGCGGCATCCATAGTCCTGTCCATATAATTGATATTGCAAAGCTCGTTACGCTTTTTGTGAGAAAGATGATATTCGGCAGTGCCCTGTCGAACCAGCAGCGTTTTTTCCACGCTTTCGCAGAGATTGACGACACGGTCGAATCCTTTGCCGATTTCCTCCCAGTACGGACCCAGCTCGGCGTTTGGAACAACGTCACGCTCCTGCAGCATGAACTCGTCTATCCAGGGACATTCCCTTAATACTTCGGCCGAGTAAGGAGTGCAATTATAAGTGATCCTAAAGCCATCGGACTTGAGTTGTCTCAAAACCGCCGTTGCCCAGACGGCATCGCCTAAAGCACCATAGCGAATAACCAGGCAAGTTTTTCCAGCCTTTTTACGGGGGAACGCCACGAAACCGTTATTGGATTTCAATGGCTCGGTCATGCAAGCCGGAAGAATGCGCCTGAGCATACCGACACGCTTTCTTACAATGATTTGGAAGCTGTATTCGTTGCTCGAATTATGTTCCGTGGCTGAAATCAGTTTGAAGTTGCCGAACTTCTTGAGAATAGCCCAAATATCGCGCCACTCAAAATCTTGTTGATGATTTGGATTCGCCCCGGCCGTTCCGACATTGGGATAAAACTTTCTATCGGGAAGATACAGGATTAGGTATCCACCCGACTTAATCACGCGACACCACTCCCGTAGGATCGGTTCAGTACATTTGAAATCCTCGAGGCAGTGCGATGAAAAGACGTAATCGAAAACGCCATCTGAAAATATACCGAGTGCATTATCTGCCGACAGGTCCAACTTGATATCGGCCGCCGAGCCAGCAATGTCTATCCCCGTAGCTTCATCGCAGACCTTCTCATTCCCGCAACCAATGTCCAACCCTGTTCCCCGCAGATAACTTGCTACCCTGTATCTGCACTTCTGGGCCTCGTAACCCTGCGATAATTGCGAATTCCACATCTGTTATCCTTTCGTCTTTACTCTTAATCCTGCAATTTGACTGCATTGACTGCGTATGTGTTCGATATGAGGTTTCAGATCTTCGGCGCTCGAGTCTACTTTCGGATGGCTGAGTGTCTGAAACAGCTCCCCGGTAATCCATTTGCGGGCGTAATAATCCATATCGAGAATCTTTCGTGCGCATATTTCATTCGAACCGTGCACTTTAGATACCCCGCCTTCGTGAACTCCCCGGGCCCTGACAATATTCCAGATTTGAAAACCACGCGATCTTGCCGTAAAGCAATAATCGCTGTCACTGCCGACAAGCTGCATATTCTCATCGAGCAGGCCTATCTCTCTCAGCATGGCCGTTCGCATAATCCAGCAGCAGGCACTGGCCCATCGCACCTGTGCGTTATCGCGGAAAACAGCCAAGGACCCAATTGCGGCAGTACCCAACGGGTAAGTACCCACCCCGCCGGCACATATAACTTCATCGGGATTGACCTGAGATAATTGAAGAGGCATTCCGATTCCGCAGTCCGGCATACCGTCCATAAACTTCACCATCTCCTCGACGGCCCCTGCCTCCAGGTACATATCCTGATTGAGAATGATAATATACGGTTCCTGCGGATCGCTTTTTAAGAATGCCCGCAACCCGACGTTGACGGCCCGCGTGAAATAGATATTCTCATCGGTATTATCGTGGATATAAACTTTGACATGAACCGTCTGTTTGCGTAAATGCTCAAGGCATTTGTCGAGCTGCTCTCTGTTTTTGAAGAATGGGATTACCACTGGAATCATCTTCTGCACGGCTCCCGCAAGTTCAGTAGTTCTCGCCTGTTTTCTTCCAAAAACTCGTAAGTTGGAATTATCTCTTTAGTAAACAACTCCTGAGAGGTTTTTTCTATAACCCCAACCCCGTAATCGACATCGAAAACATACATGCCCAGGTCCGGCCTCGATGCCCTCAGCTCCGCCCAGGCCTTCCAGACATCGCCGCACCAAAGACCCTTCCTGACGTTGACAGGGCATTGAAGCCCTTCCGACGTCGGGTTGCAGTCGTGGACTACGATAAATCCGTTTTCCGTTATGAGATTAAGCGCGTTATTTATATCTCTCAAAGCCTGTTCGGCCGTATGCAGGCCATCGACAAAAATCAGGTCGAACTTTTCACCCCTGTAACTCTCGAAGAAGTCGTCAGAAGTCATTCTGTATTTGCAATCCTCATTCGGGTCGACACCCGTCTTGTAATCGCAATTTATCTTATTGAAATTCGTTGCGGCATTGTCTACGCCGATTTCCAGGTACCGGGACAGGTGATGTTTGCTGATTAGGTCATTGATAATATCCGTCCTCAACACGCAATAATCACCTAAGTGCGCGGAATATTTCCCAGGATTATCTCTGATACATTTCGGCAGTTCGGACAAACCTGTGAAACTGAACTCATAACCGGGCCGGCCGAACAGGTCGATACCCTCGCTTCTGCATTTCTCGATATTCTCTATGTTCGTATATTCCGGCCTGTCGCATTCCGTATGAGAGAAAGCGCAGAGTTTTTCCGCTATCCTTTCCGCACTCATCAAGTAGGCAAAATGCCACCCGGCATTAGGTAATATTAGCCGATCTTCTTTGCCCTGCCGTAATTGCCGGGCCGATTCGTAGTCTTTGTAACGGCAGAAAGCAGGCCATATCCAATCCCTCTTTTGGCGGCAGTTAAGCCAGTAATAATAGTTGCGCATACTCAGCCTGCCGGGTAAATTGGTCATTTTTATAATCGGCATGACATCGGCACTGACGATCTCATCGGCGTCGGTAAGGATAATTGTATCGTCGGGAAGGCATACGGTTTTCAAATAATCGTCGATAGATTCCCTCTGTCCCCATTCATTGGCCCAGGCATCCGTAGCGTGATATGCGGTATGTTGAGAGATAATATGAACGATTCTGTCTTTGTGCTTCCTGTATCGCTCGCTGTTTTCGCAGAAATACAGGGGCTTTGGCTTGCCGGTATAAGTCCTGTCGGATTCGACCAGAACGAATTTATCGACAAGGCCGGACAGCTCTTCCAGGCGAATATCCAGAAGGTCGAACTCGTCATAAAACATAAAAGTATTGTAAATTAAGCCCATGTTTATTCCTATAAAACATCCGTGCGGGAGAGACAACGCATCCCTCCCGCCGAATGCCAAGACGAAAGGACTATTCTGTTACGCGAACAATCTCTGATACGTCAGTCGCAGATTCAACGGACCGACAATACACACTCCGGCATTGACCGTTTGTGTACCGGTTACATCGACCTGGAGTTCTGTATTGGCTGCTATGTCGGCACATGCGGCCGCCGTCATAGTTCCATCAACGTCAGTCAGGGCCGTATTCGTACCGATAGCGATATCGCCGAGCTGAGTAGTGCCGTTCATCAGTAGAAGGTGTGAACTCGAGACGTTCCCAGCCGTCAAAATCTGGGCCTTCATCGCCAGCAGTTTGCAACGGGCGAACAGCTCGAATTTGGAGGCATCTGTAGCCTTGGGAATCAGTCCCGCCGCATCCGACGCCGTTACCGTTGAAGTACCGCTAATATTGGGAATTTGCATTTCAGCCGCTGCGTGATACAGCGGATCTGTGTAAACTTCGCCAGACATATTAATTTCTCCTAAAAATAGGGTTGACTTGTTGATTTGAGGTGATACAATAGAATGAGCCACAGATGAGGTTATGACTCACCTGCGGCTCTAAACACGACAATCTATTAAGGAGATCGCCATGTCTGAGACAATTCAAACAAAACGATGCACAAGATGCAAGGAAGTTAAATCCCTTACGGAATTTTACCGAGACAAGATCAAACTTGATGGCCATAGCAGCCAGTGTAAAATTTGCAATATCAATCGAATCAAGGTATCCCGCCAAACGGAACGAGGTAGGATTATGTCCTGTAAAGTCTCGCTTCATTACCGGCAAAAACACCCCGAAAGACATAAAACCTCCCAGAAACACTATCGCCATACTGAAAAAGGCAGAACTTTCGGTCGAGTCTCCAACCTTCTCATAAGACTCTTCCATCCGGAAAAATGGAAGGCAAGAAGAGCCGTCCAACATGCCGTTCAAGCTGGCAAAATAGTTCCTGTTCATACTCTCAACTGCCAGAATTGCCAGCAAAAGGCACAGGAATACCATCATACTAACGGCTATGAGCCGGTGTTTTGGTTTATTGTCATTCCTCTTTGTAAACAATGTCACCGCCTTGTTCATAAGTAGTTGCCTATTCAGCACTTGTGCCATGAATAATATGAGGGGTCCACCCCTTGGTCGTATCCACACTATCCCCGGTCTTGCTGACCGTGTCGCACCATATACTCTTGAAGGTCGTCAGGGCCCGCCAAGCGATAGACTTGTCCCGCCCGTGGTCCTTTACCTCATAAGTAATGAGAGGCGCCATGACCGGTATCTCCATCACCGCATCGTCGCCGAAAACCACAAACTCCCCGTAAGAAGTATTAAAAGAGTTGGAAAGGATGTGGTTCTCTTTAACGAACCGGCAGTTGTATATCTTGCCCGCCTCGTTGGTCAGTCGCTGCTCCGGCTTGGTGTACTTGTAAACATCTATCCATGCCGTATCGTCTGTGAGACCGCGGAGCGCCTTTACCGATGCGACACATACGTAGTTGCCCTCGTTATCGAAGGGCGGCACGTTCCAGATCGTCAACTGATCGCAGATGTTCTTAACGTGGTAGCTGTTAAGATTCGAAGCAGCGGTGTCCGTCGTTGTTCCGGCTGTACCCAGGATGAATGAATCGGTGGTGGTACAGGTGTACTTTGCGAGCGTGTCCTTGAAGGCCGCTGCACATGCCCGGTCGAGCGTTTGGGCCTGGTGGTTCCTCAGCCGCTTGTGGATCATGTTGTCGATATTGAACTCCGACAGCTTTTCGATCTTGCCGGTATACGGAATAGCAAGACCGTACTCGGCAATAGTCGCCGTGCCCTGCCCGAGCACGAAGGTGGCCCTCGGCATGGTAGTGGTCTCGACAAGGGTTCCGTGAGTGCCGGGAATATCGCCGATCTTATCGAAGAGGACGATTCCGCCCTTAGACCCTGCGTTCAGCGTGTCTTCCTTGATGTTACAGAACTGGGTGAATCTCATTAACGGCTGGGATGCGTCCCAGATTTTATGTGACAATCGCGGGTTGGTCAGATAACCGCCGAGCGTGGTTGTCATCCATAATTGTTGTGATGCCATTTTTAATACTCCTTAAAATCAACTAAGGAGCGACCGTCTGCGTTTGTGCGCGTCTGGCTCTCCTTTGTTGGACATAACTTTCACCGGTCAATTCCGGCGTTTCCGCTGCTGTTGAAGGAGATGTCGTTCCCGATGCGGCAAGTCCGGAGGCTTTAGCGGCCGCAGCGGCCTTGACCTTGGCATCCGCCTCGGTTTTGGCACGTTCGGTCTCAGCCTCTTTCCTGCCTTCGGCCTTTAAGGACTTTATATGATCGCGGGCATTTTCAACGGCACTTTTGATACGTTCTTCCGGGGTTTCGAAAGGAGAGGTATTTTTCTCCAGGAAATGTCTAACGATAACCTCGTTAGGCCCGTTGTCGCAAACATCCGGGTACTTCGCCCTGACGTTCTGCGCAAGCAGCTCCTGCTTGAATTTCGCACTCAGATTACCGACAAGTTCTTTGACCTGCTTTCCGGTCACGTACTCTTCGGCATCTTCTTCATCCGAGCCGGCTGCCGGCGCATTTGCGCCCGGGCCGCCGTGGAGCCTCGAATAGTCGACGTAGGGACCTATCGTATCCAAAAGCTGCTTGTTACGAGCCGCTTCCTGGGCCGTCTGGGTCAGCTTCGCCTGAAGCTCCTTCTGGCTTTCCTGAAGCTTTGCGTGCTCTGCCTTGTAGTCGGTTTGGTCCTCGGCTGCTGCCGCCGCTGCGCCTGCGCTGTCATTGTCGCCCGCTGTTTGATCCGCTTCAATTGTCCCGGCATCTTGCTGGGGTTGGCCTGCGGATACATCGTCATTTTGAATATTCTCATTTTCTGCCATCTTCGTATCTCCTTTTTCTGCGCTTGAGTCCCGTTGGGATTGTTCAAGCTGATTACATATAAATAAAAAACCCGCATCCAACTCGGCACACACCGAATCGAATACGGGCTTCTTTTCGCTTATCGTATCGCTATAATAGCGTTTTAAGTTTTAGAAAGAGCTAACTTAGGGATGTATTGGCAACTATAGTTCTGGAACTCCACCTGAAACGGTCCATTCTTACTAATCAATGAAGCGCTAAATGACAGTACATCACCGTAATGCCAATCGAGACGCCAAAGTTCGTGTTTGCCAATCCAATAGACAGAATCCTCAGCAGCAACGAGGTCTTGGCAAACATCGAGAGTCGGCAGGGCAATCGTAGTATCATCGGGAAGACCATTCTTGCTTCTTCCACATCCACAAATGCCAATCACGTTATCCGAATGATTCGCAAAAAGGTGGAACCCTCGCCAATCCAAACTCACAAAATGCCCTTCGTTCATCAGTTCGCAACCTACCAAGCCGCGAGCCAAGGGATGGCTCTTGTTTAGCGGTGTACCTAACAGTGGCTTTGCTACGGCCTTAGAAGTACAACCAATACCAAGCAAACCGATTGCCGACTGAAAACATCTATGTATAAAACTTCGTCTATTCATTCTTTCACCTTGCTTCTCTTCGTCATAAAGACGTCTTTAACTTGACCGTCCCGCAAATGGACCTCGACAGTTACCTGTCCCGTGAATCCCTCCCGCTCCGGCACACGCGCCATTATCTGCTCGCCGAGCGATGTCTTGACGGCCTCGCTCCTGAGTATCGTACTGGTTCGAGACAGGCTTTTTGTTCCGTTACTCATGCTTGCCCATCGCTTCCTCAACAACCGATTCCCGCTCAATCTCGGCGGCCTCATCGATCGCTATATTGATTCGGTCGAGAAACTCGTTGATTGCCAGGAGCCGGTAGCGGCACTTGTTCATTTCGGCCAGGTCATTCCATTCGGTACTGATAAGTTGCTGCTCAAGACCCCGCCTGGTTTCAAGCAGGTCGGGCAGAATAATATCCTGCCAGCCCGGGGACGCTATCATGGCCCTGAGCTTACTTGCCTTTCGCAGCGATTCGTTGATTTCTTCCGGTGGCTGATTCTCGTTCATTTGACTATATCCGCATTGCCTAATATATCATTTTGAGTAACCATATCTGAAATCATTGCCTTACATCTTCTTCCTAAACTTTGCCGAATGCCTTTTATTAAACAATCGTCTATTCTGTCCCATACTGTCGCAGGTTCACCACCATTTAATATTTTATCTCTGCATTCAAGACATATATCAACAGCAGGTCGACAAGGGATGTGTTTTTCATTATCATTTATTTGCTCTAAAACTATCGTTGTGAACCATAGCCGATAATCTCCAGATTGCCCACCCTGAAATTTCCTGCTTTCACCACATATATCACAAAATATTTGTATCATTACAGGTCTCCTTGATTATTTATTCCATATAAATCTGTCACTTCATATACTGCGTGTGCCATCTTTTATCCTCTCACTCATTTCAATACTTTCTCCAGCCTCACAACAATAGCTTCGCATTCTTCCGCCAAATCATCGTTCGTAATATACCTGGCCCCGCCGAGCCAACTGAGCCGGCTGATTAAAAGATGAAGAACCTCGTGTTTTGCATGGGACTCGGGACCTGGGTCTATCTTGGCGGAATCCTTGCTAATTTCAGTATTCAGACTTACCCTTGCGGCTTTATCTTGCTCCCAAATCGTCGCTCCTGCATATTGACCGTCCAGCTTCTCATGGAAAAAGTCTATGCGGTACTGAGTCAGGCCCAGTTCCTTCTGCCATCGCAGGAACTCGGCCTTGAAACGCTTGAAATAAATTTTAGATGTTAACATATAGATTTTCTCTATAGGATTCTTTGGCAATGTCATCGGCAGTACCAGCGTCTTCGTTTGGCGTATCCACTATCCAATACGGTTCTTTGTTTCCAAACGCCATTTGCCATTCAATGCTCATTATTCAAATCCCTGCTTCCTTGCCTTTTTTTCCCGCCTGGCCTTTATGGAATCTTCCTGCTTGCTCAGATCGTCCGGCATACTAATCTTGTGGACCTCGAAGGTATAATCGTACTTTTTCTTCTTGTCATTCTCGTTGCTGTTACTACTGATTCTCGTCAGCTTGATTTCGGCCTTAACGGTAATGACCTTGCCAATGTCCTTTTCGTCAAAAGAGGACACGCCGGCCACACCCTCGTCGCTGTAATAGACGGTCGGGTAGTATTTAGCTTTTTTGCCCCTGGTTGACATAGTTTCCGGCTTTTCGCCCAAGTCAATTTCTTTCATATCTTCACCTTTTTAACAGTTTATTCCTGCCACCATTCCTTATCGTCGGACTCTTGAGCCGTCATATTGCCGCAATTGCCACATTCGAGATTGTCAAGATCGCTTATGGCCGGCACGATAGCTGTCTGCTCGTGACTGCAAATACGACACCGTAAATCAACAACAACCCATTCCTCACTAATCCCCAAATCTCTCAGTTCTTGCGTGACCTCATCCAAATCATTGACCATGATATCATTCAAAGGTCTATTGATTTCTTTGTACGCTTCAATGACTTTGGTCTTGTTTTTGAAAAGAATCATATCTTCAACTCCCAAACCGTCACATTATATGTCCCGCCGCACTCGCAGGCATCGTCTCCCTGCATGGGACAAATCACAGTGACCGTCTTCGTCCTGCCGCATCTCTCGCAGCGATAGGAACGAACAGTATTCGGATTCGGATCAAACATTTACTTGACTACCTCAACTTGACTCGCTTCCAATCGCACGGCACAACTGTTACAGTAATCCGTCCCATGCCCCTCGACATCATTTCCGTCCCAATAGCACCTGTAAGACTTCTTGCATCCGGGACAAGTAAAAAGTGGTTTCAACTTCCAAAAAGTTGGACATGAAAACAATTTATGCGACCAACGCTTAAAAAAGCCCTTCTTCTTAACTACTGTAAAAAAGGTCATTTCCCCTGTGCTATTTGGATATGATTCTGCTGCCATTACTTGACTACCTCAATACCGAGTAGCATCTTGATTTGACTACAACTTGTTTCGGCAACGACAGGGGCAAATCTGAATCCCCGGTCATCAATATATAAATCCGCAATGGGTTTATTGCCTGTCTCTGGTGGATTATGGTCGCATGAATTTATACTATCGAAATCAAAATTGTGATGTGCGAGCCATTCAAATAATGCAGGAGTTACTTTTCTGGTTGTCCATAAAATACAACGATAGCCAGCATTTTTGAGCAACCTAACTAATTCTGCTGTTTCAGAAATAGGGTCGCCAAAAACATCAACACCCTTCCACGTGTCATAAGTCGCACATACACCATCAAAATCAAAACATATTGTATTCTTCATTTCTGGCTTTCGTAATCATGCAGCATTTCACAATCAGGATAATCACACAAAAACCCGTCCACGTGGCTACACCCTTCTTTTTTGTAGAGCCTACAATGACATACGGGGTCATTCGTGCTTATTAGTATTCGCCTCCAAAGCGGGTAGTAGTTCTCTCTCGCGCCCTTCATATACAAACGATATATCTTTTTAAGCCATCTTAGCATTACGAGACTACCTTCCCTTCTTTGTCGCCTTCTTCCGGCTTCGAACATAATGCCTGAGATTGTCCTGGTCTTTCTCGGCGCCCATACGCGCCCTGATAGAGACCTCGGCACTGGCCTTGCTCGTCGAGCTACCCACTACCTCGTTGTGGTCCTTGTTGACGATCTTCCACGGCCGCTCGGCACCTTTTACGTATCGGATTTTGTATGGCATTTTCTATCCTTTCACTTTCTTCTTTTTGCCCATCTTCTTGAACGTCTTGGCGAGATTCGCCTGTCTCTTGGTCTTTGTAGAAGCCTTCGAGTCGGACTTTGTCACCTTGGCGGCGTATTCCTGAACACCCATACCAGCCTTTTTTGCCTTCTTGGTAAAGGCCCCTTCCTGCATATCCATACCCTGAATCCACTTCTTCTTTTTCTGGCTCGACTTTCTTGATTGTACATATCCTTTAGCCATATCAAATAATCTCCTTCGGTATTACCTCATTGGCGATGGTTGCGGCTGTCCTGCCGGTTGTGACGGCGCCTGGCCGGGCGGTAGTTGCGGCCTTTGTTGCTGCTGTGGCATTTGCTGCTGCATCATCATCTGTTCGGGCTCTTCCTCGCGGTGGGCCTCATCCAGGTTCCAGAGACTAAGTAGTCGCTCCCACAAATCCTTCACATCGGTACACTGCGAAAGCTGCTGGTTCGCAAGCGCCAGACTCAGGGCCTGCACGAGATATTCCACCTGCTGTTTTTGCAGAAGCAGTAAGCTCAATCCGCCGACATTGAACTGATAGCGCTCGATGTTCTTGAATTCATCCGTAAACTGGCAGAGCATTTCATAGCTGCTCCGCAGAATTTTTCGTATCGTATTCATTTCTATCTTCCGGGCGATTACATCGAAATAACCGTGAGACTCGCTCGTCTTGATCTCGATCTCCCCCAGTGTCTTGGATTTACCGCCGGGCATCGCGGTAAGAAACTCCGTCACTGCCGTACCTTCCTGCAGCTCCCTCGTGACAAGTTCGAACACCTTGAACGCGTCGGCCGCAATCCCATGAGTGTTTACCTGGGTGACAACAGGTCCTGTTGTTCCCGGCTTGGTCTTAATGAGCTTGCCGGGGAATATGCTGTGCATCCTGGCCGGCTCAAGAAGTTTCTGCGGATCGTACTCAAGCATCATATTGACCGAGTAGTTCAGGTTGTCTATGAACATATTCAACAGGTTATTCAGCGTATACTGGAGCTTGATTTCAGCCTCGACCATTGATTTCCCTGCAAGACCGCGGTGAGGATAGGGCATGGGCACGCAAAAGTCGTATGGCGGCTTCTTATTCTTACTAAGAGGTTGTGGGTTGCCGTCGTTCCTGATGAGATACCTTTCGTTTGCGAGCATCAATAGCTGGCCCTTCTTTTTCTCCTTGCCATCCTTACTGACCACGGTACCCCAGAACTCAAGGATCTTTACCTTTTTTGATTCCGACTTATGCTCATCGAGACCACGCCTCTTGTTCTGCTCGGCATTTTCATCCGCCTTCTGCTCACTGGTCTCCGTGACCTTATCGATCTCATCCATATCGAAGACATGGCCATCTTTGTCGGACTTTTCAAAGCTTTCGTTGGCTTCCTTTGCAACCTCGATTAAATCGCAGAGCAACATTTCTTTGTACTCGATAATGTAGCGGGGCGGCTCATCCTGGAACGGAAGATAATCGGGCGCGATATAGATGTGCTGTACGTCTTTAGTCTCATAGCTCAATAGTTTATTTTTAACTATCCACAGCCGTTTGATTACACCGATACCCAGCAGGCAGGCGGGCTTTATCATCTCACCGAAAGCCGATACGAAGTTCGTCTTCTTCAAATGTGCTTTGAACCTCTTATCATCTTCTTTGCACTGCTCCTCGTATTCGTTCAACTTCTCTTCGAGTGACTTGACCTTCTCTTTCGCGGCGTCTACGGTGGCATCGGCCTGCTCTATCTTTTTCTGCTGCATCTCTACAGACTTCGGGGCCTCGGGATTCTTTGGATCCTTCTCAATTCGCTTGAGTATTTCATTGACCTTGACGTATATCTTGTGAGCAGACTCCTGGGAATGAGCCAAATCCTTTCGGGCCCGGCGGATCATCGACTTTAACGGCAGTTTGAACTCATCGTCGAGCTCGATATGGAACAGCTTCGAGGTTTGCAGCGTCGCCCGCTCGATCAGCATGGAGGCACGCTCTATTGCCATGAATAATTTTGGTATGCACGTCTTGGACTGCCAGGGCTTCTTATCCTCGTAGTCCTGCTTGTTCTGGTATATCTGCCATAATTCCTGCCATTCTTTACGCAGCGTCTTGGTGGCTTCTTCGGCCTCTTTCTTGCAGTCCGTAATCCACTTGATAAGGTATTCGCTGTCGTCGAGACTGACAACACCTTCGTCCGTGGACTTCGGCTTGGCGGCCTCTTTGTCTTCCGTTTTCTTCTTACCTTTTGCCATAGTTATTCCCATACCAAAAGAAAAAGGGGCACGTCAGTTTCCCAACGCGCCCCTGGATAGGCTGCGATGATACCAGCATCTCGGCGGTAGCTACTCCGCCTGTGCCTGCTTTTCTTTTGGGTGTTAAACTATATTATTCATTAAGGAATCCTGGCCTTCATCTTCTTAAAATGTCGGTCTTCTTCTTTGTGACTCAAGTAATAAGGTTCACCATCGAAAGGTTTATAAATAGAATCTATTGCATCTTCAGAATAATCATCTTCGAGCGGCTCTTGAAATAATTGAGAAAGAGGATCACCATCAATGTGAAAAGGAGACCTATCTTTCTTTTCACTTGCAGTTTGTACACCATGAGTACAATGCCAACAATATCCATCTTGCGACCTCGTATCTCGTCCACAACCAAGACAATTTACCAATTTTCTGTCTTCGTTATATCTCATTTCTTGTCCTCATTGGGGCCGTTTATTCCCAGAGCTTCCTGTACGGCAGCGTCACATATCAACTCATCAGCACTTTTTTCTTTCGACTTAAATTCACCACACCAATCATAATCTCCGTTTGTGCATGGGAATACCGCGATACGTCCACTATCACCTTCTTCGCACTGGTCGGGCTGGTATAGTAACGCGTTGATAATTACAGGGCTATGGCATCTGCATTCTCCATATTTATTATCATCCTCATCCGTCCCGCCTTCTTCAAAATCCCAATATTTGCAATCTTCACATTTTGCCATAATCTATCCTGTTTTCTTTTCAACTTTTGCCATATCGAAACATCTTCGGCTATAACCGTTTTTTAACTTGACCTGAGAAGACGGGCCTACTCGAACTCGCTCTTTGTCGCGTAGGACTCCACCAGGTCGTTCTCATCCGAGCCTTCGCCTTCATCATCGGGGTAAATAGCTTCATTATCGTAGCCGATCTGCGTAAGCCCCCAGAGCCCATAGACAAGACAATCTGCTCGGTTAGGGCTGTGGCCTATCCTGTCAGCCTTCTTGAGATCATCCTTTGACTCGATCTTGTAGCCTCTCGGAGTCAGCTCTAATCCGGTCTGTGAAAGTTCCTCGATGAGTATCGGATCATCAGGGATACTTGCCTGACTCTCTCGGAAAGCTATTCGGGCCGTCCACCATATCTCTGCTCGGCGATTGAAGCATAGCGGGTCTGTCAGTTCAGATCGCTCCGAGGAGTTGACGGAGATAATGTTCCTTTCTCCCGTCTTAGAAAGCCAGCTAACTACGCCGGATCCCGGCCCGATTACGTCCACTACAATAGCCTGAGCCTTAATGTCTATCCTCATCGCCTTGCAGCGTGAAGCTATCTGGTCCGGCTGCTTGTTATTAAAGAAATCATGGGCGATTACCTTGCCGTTCTTGATACCGTATATCACACCCTCATCCCCGCCGCCCGCCTCGGCAACCCCGCACGGATCGCAAGCCACAATTGTCTTATCTCGCAGCGTATGGTAGGAATTGCCAATCGCAGCTTTTATCCAACTGTACGGTATGACCTTTTCTTCAGTATCAATATCCTCCCAGCTATTGAGTACGAAGCGGTTGTAAATATGGGGTGAATCCTTCTGCATTCGCACCAAGTCCTGAATGAAGTCAAGCGGAAGATTTCTCTTGTTATCATACGAATTAGCCTCGTATAGATCATAACTTCTCGGGTCGTATGCTTCCTCTACTTCTTTGTAGCTAAGGCCCGACTCCTTAGACATTCGCTTAATCTCTTCATCGCTCGGCCTTTCAGTATCTTTTATCTTCCATGTCTTCCATATCCAGTTGTGGCCCTTTGTATTTGCTATAACACAGCCATAGTGCGGTACTCCATCCCGCCTAAGCCTGCCCCTAAGCATATTGAACTCATTATCGGTACTGAACTCCTCCGCCTGCTCGATTACAAAGCCGCCCAAATTCATGTTTGCCAATACGTCTGAATTGTTCACCTGCTCTCCGTGCCTGAACATAAACAATGAGCCGTTTTCAAATTTTACATTTTTGTCTGATCCCACTTTCAAGCCCGTGTACTTCTCGAAGTCAGGTATAGTCGAGTCCTCAAGCCGCGTGAATTCCTTACGAACGATAAGCCATTCATTATTAGGGTACTGCTCACATTGCTTGACGGCCTTCAGGATTCCAAACATCGTCTTACCTGTGCCCCACGCCGATACCATCGCCGGGAACCTGTGCTTCGAACGTGTGAAGCCGGACTGGTACGGCCTCATCTTGATGTGCTTTACCACCTGCCCTTCGCCTTCATTTGTCACATTCATCATCATCCTCAAGAATGATTTTGACCGAGCCGCCTATTTTTACGTCTTTCTGGTCTCGCATGTCCGTTACGTTGATCGCTGTGAATTTGTACGACAGCGGAGGCGTCAGGCCGCTCAGGCCCAGGTCGATGAGCCAGTCCTTGCGGATCTCTTTGGCGCACGTAAAGGCGTCGCTAAACTCTTTATGATAAGTCGGGCTCTTCTCATTTATCCAACCGTATACATGCGAGACGTGAACATCTATTTTCTTTGCGAACTTCCTCAGCGTTGGCATCCTGGCAGGGATCAGCTTGTAATCCATCCACTTTAACGTTTTGCCGTCATTCTGGTAATGTGGAATTTCCATTTTTTCGAACGGCTCAATATCAAAGAAGTCTACGAGTATTTGGCAGAACTTAGGCTTGTACTTTGTGGGACGGCCCTCCTTCAGCTTCTTTTTCGCAGTTTTTTTCTTCTTTGCCATGACGTGAGAATGATTCGGCAATCGGGCGTGAAATACTTAAACCGGCATGACTATACTATACCCCCCTTACCTTCACTTCAAAATCGCAACCGTTCTTATGTCGGCGTTTTGTTGCCGAGAGACTTTAATCGATATGCGTCAATATATGCGAGATAACAGGCGTGCTAACTATGCCTCGACTTGAGATCGTCCATCCTGCGTCAAGCTGGAATGAAAAAAGGGAGTCGGATTACGCCGACTCCCCACCTTGAGAAAGCTGCACTGTGTTTGTGTTAATTATGCTTTGAGCAGTTTCTTGATTTCCGGCTGCGTTGCCTTCACGTATCGCTCACGCACCTTCGGATCACCGAGGTCATTTACCATTGCATACCGCAAAGTATCCCGCACCGTTGTCGTCTGACGATTTCCTTTGATGACATTAAGTACGCAGCGAGCTGTTACGATATCATCACCGCCCGCGTGTTTGCCTTCAAGATACTCTTGCAGCAAGGTAATGGCTTGTTTCTCCAGTTTTTCAAACTGCTGTGCCCTTTCTTCAGTTATTTCCAAAATACTCATTTTGTGCTCCTTTCGTTTGGGTTCTGTTCGTCTCCGTTCCTTTCACTTCAGCTCATGTCCACTTGAATTCTTTACTATTCTTCTCGTGTCGTCTCCCTTCAAATCCTCACGACTCATATCCCATTGAATTCTACTCGTTTCTACTCGTTTCGTTACCACACAACTCATATCCCATTGACTTCTACTCGTCTCTACTCGTCTCTACTCGTTTCTTTACAACTCGGGTCATGTCCGTTCCACTCCATTCCAATTGAACTCCTTTCTGGTCTCTTTACCTCTGCTCTACTCAAATCCCTTCCGTTCATTTCTTCTGGAGTTCTGTTCTGCTCCATTCATTTCCGGTCATTTTTTGTTTCGCTTCTTAGGAATCTTTACTGCGTCTGTGGTGAACACCTTCCACATAACAATCTCGAACCGCCCAAAGGTCGGCCCGTAGGCCCCGGCCCCACAACGGAAACCGGCCACCTCGAATAAACTCCGCACGAGGGATTCGTGAATGGTGTTTTCTGTCACCTCAACAATGAAATGAAGGCTCCACGGCATACGAATCAACGGTCTTCGTTTGATATGCCGCTGACCTTTATCATCCGGGAATGAACGCTCGTCATAGTCGTCGGGATTGAATGCGCGTTTCGGTTCGATGTAAACTTTCTGGTCATCCTCAATCCCGTGTACGAAAATGCAGGCTTCACACATGGCCTTATACTTAGACCCCTTTTTCGATTCCATATCGGAACCTAAAATAGTCGCCGCACCCCGCCGCCGGCTGTTGCCGATGAGCATCATGCGGATATTGTCCACCGGTAGATAGATTCCGATTTTGTCATGGTAACACTGCAAGGGTAACTCATCTTTCCATGCGTCCTTACCCTTCTTTTTGGCCGCGCCTCTTTCTACTTGCTCCGGGTCAAAAAATCTGTCGTGCAACATAGGGGCTAAACTCTTGACAATCGCTTCATTCTTGTACATTTGTGTCCATCCTTTCATTTTGAATTCTGTTCATTTCTATTTTAGTCATATCCGCTCAGTTCAACTCCTCTCAGCTCACCTCCGTTCTTATTGAATTCACCTCCTTTCTCTTCTGTTCCCGTCGTCTCATATCTCCTCTATTCCCTTCGTATTGCTTTGATTTTCATTCCAACAGTTCCTTAATTTCATTTTCACCCTCAAGCCTCAAGTTCTTCCGTAATATTCCCCAAATTTCCGAACATTTCCCTGTCGCTCCGCCTCATGTAATACTTAATCATCTTGGCGTGCCAGTTTTTCGAGTTCTTTTTTCTCAGCTTATTTACTACCATTGCAGCAAACTTATATGGCATAGACACGGCCACAACGGGCTCGTTTAAGTCAAGCCTAAATATCTCCACGAGCAGTTTGTGATTTGTTATGCAGACCTTGTTTATGCGTGCCTGGAGAAACTCCACCGCCTCTTTCTTGCCCTGGAGCCTGGCATTAAGCATATCCTCCGCCGTGTACGTCTTTTGAGCATTAGCATTTACCAAGAAGCACTTCCCTGTTAATTCTGCCCTTCGCACTCATTGCCATATCGACGGCCTTTTCGATCGCTTTGTGGATCCAGATGAAACAATTCCTTTGGTCATCGAGCACTAAAATCGAATTGAGCATAAATATCTGCTCCCAGGTCAGGTCCAGCAACGATACGGTTTTGCCTGTCCAGTCAATCGCCCAGTGACAAGACAGGCATAGTTCCGTTGCTATTTCCTCAACTGCCCCCATGCCTCGCAACCTGGCAAGGCTGATGAACTCTGCGAACTGCATAAACTGCCCGAAGCTGAACCCGCAAAACGAAACAAGCTCAAGCTCGTGTTCGTTGTCAACTTTAATCTGCATGATTTTTGTCTCCTTCCAGGGCTTGCTGTGCCATGTAGCTAATATCAGTAAGACAATCTTTCAATGATTTACCTAATATACTTGGGTGCATTGTTACTTTACCGATATCGTATATAGTACCTTTTAAGCTATCAATCTCCTCGTCTTTGGCCTTGAGGTCTACCCAGTTTTTGGTTGCTCGTTTAGTCTCCACCACACACTCATCCTCAAGTTCAAGGATTCGAGTTTTGTGTGCCTTGAGTTCGGCGGTCAGGCGGTCGATGATGTCACAGAGTTGCAATAATTCCTCATACTCATTCTTAATGTGGTTTATTTGTAATTGCTTAACATCTTCATCATACGACTTACAAGCCCCGGCCAAAGCATCAGTAAATCGCTTCCGAATACTTTGCGTTGTCTCCGTCGGCTCGGACTCAAGAAGTCCAAATAATTTAGTAAATGATTCCTCAATCATCCTGCCCCAACCGAGCGGCTGCATCCGGTGTGTTTTTCTCATATCATGCAGCAGTTTAATCGCTTCCTGTACTCTACTCATTTGTCACTTCCTTTCAGGGCTTGCCCGCTAACCGTTTGGATAATTAGAACCGTGTTCCTGAACCCAACAACATACCACATAATGAAATTTTCTATGAATTTCTTCCACCGGCAATTGTCTCGAATCATCTCGTATTCGACATTTCGCAAGCTCCAATTTTTCCATCAAGGAGTTGATGTCTTTTTCTTCTACTGCTATTAACCTCATCAGTCACAACCTTTCTAAAACAACGGGTAAATGGATTCGAACCGCCTCTCTCAACTGGAAGCCGAGCGTGCCGCCTGTGTCACTTCACCCGCTGTGGTTAATTTTCTTATCACAGCATTTAATACTTTGACATCGATACCGATATTCTCTGCATCAATGGTTTTCCATTCGCCTTTTACTCTCGCATCTTTGCCTTGTTTTGAGCGTTTTGGGAAAGGTGGAACAAAGACCATGACCAAATCATTTTGCTTTGTTATTCCCTTTTTTATGATTCCGTGCCCATCCGGCACATTCAATTCGCAGGTCCACGGTCCGCATCCGAGGTGGTCCCATCCCTTTTTGATCGCCGTATTTTTGTTTTTCATTTCGTTCTCGAATCTCTAATTTTTCCATTAGTCAAAAGCAGGCCCGCCCGGTAGGAGGTGAGAGACGAGCGGGCCAACGCTTAAGATCATTCATTACTGCTCGGCTACTCAGGCTGTTCTGCTGTATCGCTCTCTTTTGCGCCAGCAGCTTTGTCCCAATTAGCTACAGATTCGGCCACCTGCAGGCGTGCCTGTTCGATTTCAGCATCGGTGATTTGCTCGCCGGCAAGCACCCGTTTCGCAATGTCGGCTATCTCTTTGGCGACGCCAACTCCTTCGGCCACAAATTTAAGAATCAGTAAAATTGATTGAGTGTCCACAATTAGCCTCCCTTTTGAATATTGTAATCGATTAACTTTTCAAGGACCGACTTGAAAAGTTCTATCACATCTGGTTTTGTATTGCCGGTTTTCAAAGCTTCCTGCCAGACAATCAGGTAGTTCTGCCCCGAGTGTATTAGATTCGTTATCTGTTCAGTCTCATCTGGTGTGAACTTGCCAGCTTGTTGCAATGCCGTCAGCGTGTCCACTGTTGCTGAAAACGTTTTCTGCGAAGCCAGTAGATCGGCTTTCGGATTCTCCGCCCATATACAGCCGGAAGCCAGCAGTAGAAAACAGAGAAGCAACATCAGAGATGTATTTGTCACCGCCTTTCCGTTACCAACCCGTGCCATACCTTTGAACAGATCGTAGCCGCCGCCGGCAGACAGTCCGATGAGTACGCCTGCCAATAGCCAATTCTCAATCCCCGCCAACGCAAAAGACATCAGCGCAAGCCCGATACCGAGCAGAGGAAACAGCGGCTTCCTGATCTCTGGCGTGATAATCGGCCACCTGCCGATAATTGCCTTAATGAACTCAACGGCCAGTGCAATCGGCACGGCCATAGCCATCATCATCGGCGTAATGGTCACGTCCATTCCGCCTAAACTTTGTGTCATTTCTGCAAGCATTTCTTTCTCCTTAAAAAATAGTTCTGATAATTTCCACGATCATCTCTATAATTAACAGCCACAACGCCAGGCTGATTGTTAAACCCAATGTCCATCCCTGTAATCTGCTCATTTTTCTCACCACGAATTAACACGAATAAACTCAAATTTCATTTGAACAATCCCTCCTGTCCACTTGGCCAGCATTGCTGTTTTTCGGTTTTTTTACTCCTATAGGCCGCTGGTCTGCACCATTTCCTCTGTAATCGTTTCCATGTGGGATTATCCTTATTGCCGTCGAAGAGCATTGCGAATGGTAGGAATCCATTTTCGGCGTCATAAACCCTTTCCAGCCTGCTCTCTGCCCGCTCCAGCGTATCGCCTTCAAACCCGATCAGTACATAAGCAAATCGGCCGCCAATATTAAACCCGCCGAGCAATTCTTTCGCCTTCGGCAGTTTATCCAGGCTCTTCTCAGTATCGAACGCTACAAACATAGTTCCCAGCCTGTGTACTTTTCGCAGATCCCGCAACCGCCCGACATGCCACTCCTCCAGGAAGTCAAGATCCAGACCGCCCGGAAAGGATGCAGGCATCGGCTGTTGTGCCAGCATTTCAAAGACCTTCTCGATATGACCACGACTGCACGCCAGCAGGTTATTATCTTGAACGATATACCCCGGCTGGATCTGTAATTCTCGTATTTTCCCTTCACGCTGCGGGACCAGGCACCACGGGCATCGCTTCGGGCAGCCCCGGGAAGAGAACGTCACGCCCTTCTTGACGAATCGCCCAGGCACGAACTCGCCGCCCGGATCGCCAAACGCCGGACCGCCAACCTGAACATTATCGAAATGCAGCGACCAGGCCCTTGCTAATGAGTACGCAGCCTCTATGTCCCATGTAAACGTTGCGGAAACTAAAACCAACTCGCTACGCTTCCAATCTCGTACAAAAAATGGTGGACTCTTATAGAAAGCCAGATCATCAGTCGGCGTCCACTTTGTTTTTCTCGCAAATACTCGAATCATGCTATCACCATATAATTGTTAATAATTGGCGGCGGGAACAATCCGGCGACAAGCCGGCATAGGGATTAACTTTACCAAGTAAAACTTTTTATAGCAGCGTTCCCGCCGCCGAGGCCCTTAATCCATTGGTTCACCTCCTTTCGCTTCGTAAGTTTTTGCTATATCGGTTCTGAATCATTACGCCGATTCACTGTCTTCTGTAATTTTCACCTTATCATCTTGTGGCGTAACTAACACTTCGACACCATCGCAATGGCACTTGATTGTGCCATCCTCAAGTCTCTGTAGGTGCTCCTCTTTGATTAGTTCCAGAAGTTTTCTCTTCAATGTGACTTCATTCGCCAGTGCTTGCTGCCTTAACCTTACAGACTTTTTGTATTCCCTTCCTATCTGAGCGATCTCTTTTGAATGTTCCGGTGATACATCCATCAGGGGCATCTGCTCTCCTACCGGAACTTCTGACTTTTCAACTTCGTTTTGCATTGCCAATTTCTTCCTTGCCATGTGACACTTCCTTTCTTTAATTTTGTTTATTCATTTGGTAACAAATCACTTGACTCACCAAGCTATCGGGTACTTCAAAAAAACCCTGCCTGCCTTTATATGGAATCGGCCCTATTTGTTTTAAGTTAGAAAACAACCACGCATATCTTTTGGGCCTATAATCTCCAAAAGCATACTCATATCCACATGGTGTATTTTCTTCTGTTATTTCAATACATCGTTTTAACTCGCCAATAGCAACAATACAGCCAAGAGGTAGAATTTCTTTCAACATATCATCATAATAGAAGCAGCCTGCTTTATTAGGTCTATGTCGTTGCAGAACAGTTACAAATGGTGTGTTTCTAACAATATCAGAATCCCATTTTCTTTTAGCTGCATGAATAGCAACTGGCCCTCTGATATTTGTTTTCCAACTCCGTGTTTCAATTTGTTTTTCGCCAAGCGCTAATAGTGTAGCCCACGGTTGCCATAAACTAATACATTTCATTTTTGTACCTCTGGTGCGTCAAGTGATTTAATGCCATTCATTTTCAAATAATATTTCTATACCGAAAAGGCGAACGTTGGGGTCTCTTGTTTTTTTGTCTCGGCTAACTGTCTATCGGCCTGAATGTGTAGTTCATCTGCAACCTCTGACATAGGTTTTAAGAATATATCTGGCGTATTTAATCAAATCAGAAACACGTTGGCCTTTAGGGTGAACATTACACCATAATTCAAGATTTTTAGGGTT
>Ga0307377_10000605_pt1 | contig 47118 bp, 41 predicted proteins | sample TR3MG_FD_202535 | JGI IMG/M metagenome (GOLD analysis project Ga0307377, IMG submission 202535) | Soil microbial communities from Risofladan, Vaasa, Finland - TR-3 | ecosystem: Environmental > Terrestrial > Soil > Coastal area > Acid sulfate soil | place: Finland: Risofladan, Vaasa | collected...
TTGCCATCAACTACGGGGGACGCCAGGAGATTCTGCAGGCGGCCTTTGCGCTGGCTCGGGAGGCGGCCGCCGGTCGGGTATCGGTGGAGGAGCTGGATGAATCGCATTTCACGCGGCATCTCTATCGGCCCGATGCGCCGGACCCGGATCTGCTGGTTCGGACCGGAGGGGATCTGCGGGTGTCGAACTACCTGCTGTGGGAGATTGCGTACACGGAGATCTATGTGACGCCGGTGCTGTGGCCGGATTTTCGGATGGCCCATCTCTATGAGGCGGTGGCGGACTATCAAGGGCGCGAGAGGCGCTTCGGCGGAGTGAAGAATGCTGTCTAGAAGCTGTTTCATAACCCGCCTCGGCGGGTTATGAAACAGGAGCACAAGCCGCCAGGCTCCAGAGGCGCATTTCATGCCAGCGTCTCGAGCGGACAGCCGGGCGAGTGAGGGTTGTGAAATGCGCTGTAGAAAATGGGGCAAGTTCGGGATCGTGGTAGGGGGGCTCGTGGTGCTGCTGGCGCTGGATACGCTGGCGGCGCTGGAGGGGCTGCCGCTGCTGGTGATCCTGCTGGGGCTTGCACTTCTGGTGATGGACCGGCTGCGGAGGTGGCTGCTGGGGCACGAGCGGGCCGGTCTCGCTCTGCTGCCGTTCATGGCGGCGGCGCTGGTGCTGCTGCTGGGATTCACGCGGGGGCGCGATCTGTCGCAGGGGGTGCTGCTGGTGGTGACGCTGGCCGTGGTCTTCGATGTGCTGCTGATCGCCTTGGCGCTGATCGGGGAGGCGAGCAAGCGGGGGGTGAAGGGGGCGCTGGAGTTCGTGGGACTGACGGGGCTGGGGCTGGTGTTGGGGCTGGTGCTGTCCCTGGTATTCATCGTGGAGGTGGGCCGGCTTGGCGGAACGAGCCTGGCGGGACCCTGAAGGGCCGGATGGCTTCGACGAAACAGATTGCGCTGCTTGGCTCCACAGGCTCGATAGGCCGCCAGACGCTGGATGTCATCGACTCTTTCCCAGACCATTTCCGGGTGGTCGCCTTGGCCTGCCAGCGTTCGGTGGAGGCTGTCGTCGCGCAGGCGAGGCGGTATCGGCCGAAGCTGGTGGCGGTGGCGGAGGCGGAGGCGGCCGGGCGGGCGGCGGAGGCGCTGCGGGGGAGCGGGATCGAGGTGGCGGCGGGGATCGACGGGGTGACGCGATGCGCGGTGCACCCGGAGGCGGACCTGGTGGTGGCGGCGGCGGTGGGTGTGGCGGGGTTGCCGCCCGTGTGGGAGGCGGTGCGCGCCGGCAGGACGATTGCGCTGGCAAACAAGGAGCCGCTGGTCGTCGCCGGGCATCTGATCACGGCGGAGGCGGCGCGGTCGGGGGCGCGGCTGCTTCCGGTGGACAGCGAGCACTCGGCGATATTCCAGTCGCTGCTGGGACAGGCGCGGGAGGCGGTGGCGCGGGTGGTGCTGACGGCGTCGGGTGGGGCCTTCCGCGATCTGCCCCAAGAGGAGCTGGAGCGCGTGACGCCGGAGCAGGCGCTGGCGCATCCGACCTGGAAGATGGGAGAGAAGGTCACCGTGGACTCGGCGACTCTGATGAACAAGGGGCTGGAGCTGATCGAGGCGCGGTGGCTGTTCGACCTGAGCCCCGAGATGCTCGATGTGGTGCTTCACAGAGAGAGCATTGTCCATAGTCTCGTGGAGTTCGCGGACGGGGCTGTGATAGCGCACCTGGCACGGCCCGACATGCGGCTGCCCATTCAGTTCGCGCTGAGCTATCCGGAACGGCTGAGCCGCCCGGAGCCGCCGCCGGATCTGGCAAGTATTGGGGCGCTGCACTTCGAGCCGTTCGACGGGGAGCGGTGGCCGTGCGTGGGGTTGGCGCGGGAGGCGATGGCGGTGGGGGGCACGGCGCCGGCGGCCTTGAATGCGGCGGACGAGGTAGCGGTGGCGTGGTTCCTGGATGGAAGGATTCCCTTTACGGCGATTCCGCGGATTATCGCGCGGGCGCTCGAGGCGCATGAGGCGGGGCCGGGCGATTCGGTGGAGGCGCTGCTGGCGGCGGGGGCGGAGGTTCGGGAGTTCCTGGAAAGGACGCAGACGGCGTGAACTTGGTCAGCATAGCAGCAATCACACTGGCGTTCGGGTTGATCGTCTTTTTTCACGAGGCGGGACACTTCCTCGCCGCGCGGCTGTCGGGCATGGCCGTGCACGAGTTCTCGTTCGGGATCGGGCGGCCGCTGCTGTTCTGGGTGAAGCGGGGGGAGACGCAGTATTCGTTCCGTCTGTGGCCGTTCTTCAGCTACGTGCGGGTGGCGGGGATGGAGCCGGGTGACGAGCATCCGCAGGGGTTCAGCAAGAAGTCGCGGCTGGCGCAGGCGTTCGTGCTGGTGATGGGGTGCCTGATGAACTTCATGCTGGCGGTGGGGATCTACATCGTGATGGGAACGGTGCTGGGGCTGCCGGTGCCGGAGCCGCGCGTGCGCGAGGTGATGCCGGATACGCCGGCCGCGCGGGCGGGGCTGCTGCCGGGAGACGAGCTTCTGGGAGTCGGGAGCAAGACCGGGCTCTCGGTGGACGAGATTCGGGAGGCGATTCAGAAGCATCCGGGGAAGCCGCTCGACCTGGAGATAGAGCGGGAAGGCGAGGCGAAGACGATCAGCATCACTCCCATGGTGGAGGAGGCGTACGAGCTGAAGGGGCTGAGGATTCAGAAGGTGCCCATCGGGCTGATCGGCATTCGCTTCGACTTCACGCGGAAGCAGGCGGGCGTGGGGGAGTCGATCGTGCTGGGGTTCAGGGAAACGGTGGCGATGATCCAATTTCAGGCGGCGGGTCTAGTGGGGGTGATCACGAGGCAGGTTCCCCCGGATGTGATGGGGCCGGTCGGCGTGGTTCACATAATGTACGGGGAGGCGCAGAGCGGCTGGGCCGAGTTCCTGTCGATGTTTGCCCTCATCGCCGTCGCCATCGGGTTTGTGAATCTGCTGCCGATTCCGGCGCTGGACGGGAGCCGGCTGGTGATCGTGGCGATGGAGGCGATCCGGCGCAAGCCCTTCGACAAGCAGAAGGAGAGCCTGGTCCACCTGATCGGGTTTGGGCTGCTGCTGGCGCTGGTGGTGGTGGTGACGTACAAGGACATCCTGCGGATCGTCACGGGCGGGGAGTAGGCGCGGCCGGAAGGCCCTACGGACGTTCGCCCAATGAAGTAGCATTGGGCGAACGTCTTTCTCCAGGCATTCGCTGGTTTTCTAATGAGTTTCGCCCCTTACTTCTTTGGGCGAAACTCATTAGATCTCGCTTGGAAGCTCCACCCAGGCGCCGGTTCTGTTGGACTCTTCGAGGGCGTCGATGATCCTGAGGACCTGCGCTCCCTCTCGGAAGGTGGCGATGCAGTCCGACTTCTCACCCCCCTTGAGGTAGGCGACGATGTCGCGGAACATGCGGGCGAGGGCGTCTTCGGGGCGGGCGAACTCCTTGGTCTGAAGGGGGAGGTCGGTGGGCCGGGTGGGGCCAGGGGTGAGGACGAGCTTCGCCGTGGGGTTGAAGTCGCCCGTGCCTTCGAGCCACTGGAGGAGGGAGGGGGACTCGTAGATGAGCTTCCCCCGGTCGCCCTCGATCTCGATGGTCTGATTGCGTTGCGCGTTCCAGCTCAGCTTGACGGAGCCGACGCCGGGGCCGGCGAACTCCAGGAGCGCCCAGCATTCGTCGGGCACGTCGACCTTGCGCCGCCGGCCGCCGACTTCGCCGGGGCGGTGGGGCACGAGGGTCTTGCAGCGCCCCAGGACCCGCCTGATGGGGCCGGCCCACCAGGTGAGGAGGTCGAGGATGTGGGCCCCGAGGTCGGCGGCGACGCCGGCGCCGGAGAGCTTGCGCTGGAAGCGCCAGCGGAGGGGCTCGGCGCGCATGTCGACTCCCCAGGAGGCGGTGACGCTGACGGTCCGCCCCATATGGCCGGCGGCGGCCGCGGTCTTCATGGCGATGGAGGCGGGGGAGAAGCGGTAGGGGACGAAGGTGAGGTGCTTGACGCCGGCGGCCTCGGCGAGCTGGTAGAGATCCTGCGCCTCTTCTCCTGTGAGGGCGAGGGGCTTGTCGCAGATGACGTGCTTGCGGGCTCGTATGGCGTTTTGCACGAATTCGGCGTGGGTGCTGTTGGGGGTGACGATGGCGATTGCGTCGACGTATGGGATTGTGAGGAGGTCCTCGAAGTTTCGGGTGGAGATGGGGACGGCGAACTTCTCGGCCATGGCCGCGGCGCGCTCGAGGCGGCGGCTGAAGACGGCGACGATCTCGACGTCGGGGTTGGCCTGGAGGCCGACGGCGTATTTCTGCCCGAAGCCGGTCCCCGCGATGGCGATCCGTAGCTTCCTGTCCAATCTGCAACTCCTCGGTCACGCATTATAGCACAAGGCGCGGTGCGAGGGAGCGGGGAGCGGGGCCCGCGGGCGGGGCTCGGCGACGGGGGTTCGGGTGACTGCGGCAGCCTATGGCTCGACGGTGATGACGGAGTTGCTGGTGCCGAAGTCGTTGGGGACGGAGTCGGCGTTGGGGTCTTCGACCCATTCTCCGTCAACGATGAACCTGTATTGGTAGGTGCCCGGCGGCAGATCGACGGCGGCGCCGAAGGTTCGGCTGCGGGGCTTCATGCGGTCCATGATGATGGGCCTGGCTTCCCAGTCGGTGAAATCGCCGACGAGTTGGACGTCCTTGGCCCGCCGCGCCAGCAGGCTGAAGAGAATCCGTTTCATGCCTTTCCTCCAGGCGCTCGAACTGCCTCTGGAGCCTTCTTGAAAGACGCTATCAAGCCTGGGGAGGGGTGTCAACGCGCGGTCGCAAGGCTCTGTTGCAGGGCGCAAACATCCTCTGTGCGTTTGCGCCTACGCCGGGCGCGAGGGATGGCTGAGTGGGGGGAAGGAGGAGAATGGCGGCGGGCCGGGTAAAGGCGGAGTGGCGTCGTGAGGAGACAGAAGGACGGGCAGAACTGACGCGGCTCAGAGGCAGAAGCAATGGGACGAGAGCACATGGCAGAGATCGTGGTGCGGGGCGGGATGGTGATCGATGGGACGGGAGCGCGGGGGCGGCGGGCCGATGTCGCCATCAGGAGCGGCCGGATGGCGGCGGTGGGGGAGCTTGGGGTGTGGGGCGCCGATGTCGTGCTGGAGGCGGCGGGGCTGGTGGTGGCGCCCGGGTTCATCGACATGCACACCCACTCGGACCTTTCGCTGCTGCTGAATCCGCGGGCCGAGAGCAAGATCAGGCAGGGGGTGACGACGGAGGTGATCGGGCAGTGCGGGTTCTCGCCGGCGCCGGCGCCGGCGTCGCGGAGGGAGGCGGTGCAGAGCAGCTTCGGGGAGTGGGGGGAGAAGGTGGATTGGACATGGAGGAGCTTTGGCGAGTACCTGGAGGCATTTCGGGCGCAGGGGACGGCGGTCAACGTCGTTCCGGTGGTGGGGCATGGGACGATTCGGAGCGTGGTGATGGGGCAGGAGGACCGGCGGCCCACGGAGGGGGACCTGCGGCGGATGCGGGAGGTGGTGGAGCGGGCGCTGGCGGAGGGGGCCTTCGGGATGTCGAGCGGGCTGTATTACGCGCCCGGGATGTTCGCCGATACGGATGAGCTGGTGGCGCTTGCATCGGTGATGTCTGAGGGCGGAGGGGTGTACTTCAGCCACATCCGGGGGGAGGGGCGGAATCTTCTGTCGTCGGTGAGGGAGGCGATCGAGATCGGGCGGCGGGCGGGGGTGCCGGTTCAGATCTCGCACCTGAAGGCGGAGGGGCAGCAGCATTGGGGTCGGACGGTGGAGGCGCTGGCGCTGATCGAGGAGGGGAGGGAGTCAGGCGTGGATGTGGGGTTCGATGTGTACCCGTACACGGCATGGAACACGAGCCTGGCGCAGATGCTGCCGGGCTGGGCGCGGGAGGGAGGGGTGGAGGCGATCGTTTCGCGCCTGACCGATGGGGCGACGCGGGCGCGCATCGCGGAGGAGATCGCGGCGGAGGCGGCGGCCGATCCGGGGCGGTGGGAGCGCCGGCTCTTGGCGTCGGCGAGTACGGAGCGCAACCGGCGGGTGCAAGGGAGGGCTCTCGCGGAGATATCCGAGGAGCGGGGGACGCCGCCGGTCGAGACGGTGCTGGATATCCTGGTCGAGGAGCGGCTGGACGCGAGCATGGTGGGTTTCGGGATGTGTGAAGAGGATGTGCGGCGGGTGCTGTCGCATCCGCTGGCGACGATTGGGTCGGATTCGGCGTCGCAGGCGCCGTATGGGATTCTGGGGGAGGGGCATCCGCATCCGCGGACATATGGGACGTTCGCGCGGGTGCTGGGGCATTACGCGCGGGAGGAGAAGCTGTTCTCGCTGGAGGAGGGGGTGGCGAAGATGACGGGGCGGGCGGCGGAGCGGCTGGGGCTGGCCGATCGGGGGCGAATCGCCGAGGGGATGGCGGCGGATGTGGTGGTGTTCGATCCGGAGAGGATCGTCGATATGGCGACGTATGAGAAGCCGCATCAGTATGCGGCGGGGGTGAGGTGGGTGATCGTGAATGGTGTGGTGGAGGTGGAGAGAGAGGAGCACCAGGGGAGGCTGGCGGGGAGGGTGCTGGGGCGGGCATGAGGATGGCTGCGGATGACGTTGATTGCGTGTCTTGGTCTGTGGGGGGCTCTCCCGCCGCCCCCCACACCCCCCGCGGGTCCGTGCCGGACCGGCGGGGTATTGACAGTGACTTCAGCCTGGGGCGTTTCTGGCGGGGCTGGGGATGTGGGCGGTAGGTGGCGACCGGAAGATGCCTTCCGGTCGGAAGTCGACAGGGGGGCAATGCCCCCCTATGAACCCCCCGGAACGGCAACGGCCGTTGTCTTGTCAGAGGCTGAGGGGTGTGGCCGCGGGGCGCGGCCGGGGATGAGGGCGGTAGGGGGCGCCGGGATTGTCATCCCGGCGGAAGCCGAAAAGGGGGGCAGTGCCCCCCTTTGAACCCCCCTGCTGTAACCGCAGATTCCGCAGATTGGGCAGATTAGCCGCCCGGAAGATTCCATCCGGGCGGAAGCCATGCAGGGGGCTTCGCCCCCCGCAAGCCCCCCGGGAACGGCAACGACGGTGGTCTTGTCAGAGGCTGAGGGGTGTGGCTGTGGGGCGGGGCCGGGGGTGAGGGCGGTAGGTGGCGCCGGGATTGTCATCCCGGCGGAAGCCGAAAAGGGGGGCACAGATCAGCTTTGCGATAGAGTGAATGCGTCCCTAGGTCGCCTTCGGCGACCGGGATGGCGGCCCTGCGGGCCTAGCCACTTCGAGAGGGGAGGGACCCGTTCGGCTGCGCCTCAGGACAAGCTCCTCCCCTGAAGGTTGGCGTTCCGGCACTTACGTCCCGGGACGCCAATACACGATTCTTCCCCCTCCCCAACGACCCGAGACGTCGTGGGAGCGTTCTCGGAGGGACCCCCCGGGAACGACTCCCGGCACTAGTGTGCCGCGTATGCACACGGCCCGGGCAGGAGGCAAGCTCCTGCCCCACGGGTTCTGGCGGTGCTATCGGTGGGCGGGGGTGAGTGCGATTGGCAAAGGCTCCCGCCCCCTCTCGACCCCCGCGGGAAATGGCGAAGGGCCGGGGCAGGAGACACGCCCGCCTGAGGCGGGCAAGGCTCCTGCTCCGCGCGCTGTCCTGCGCTACTCGATCTCTTTGATGTCGTAGTCCTTGGTTCCGAGGCCGATTTCGGCGGCGGTTTCGACTTGGAGGTAGGGGTCTTTTCGCCATATCTTCCAGAAGAGGTGGCCGTCTTCTTCGGCCATCTGGAGCTGCTCGGGGAGGGAGCCCTCGATGTAGTCCTCGACTTTGATGGAGTCGAGGGCGGCTTTTTCGATGGCGACGATGTCGTGGGAGGCCATGATGCCGATGTCGGGGACGAGTGAGGGGGTGCTGAATCCCCAGCAGTCGCAGAGGGGGGTGATGTTGGTGAGGGAGGTGATGTAGAGGACCCGGTTGGGCTCGAAGGTGTCGAGGACCGTCTTGGTGGTGCGGGCCATGCCCTCCTGGAAGTACCGCCTGCCTTCCTCCTGGATCTCGATGGCGTGCTCGGGGCACGATGTGACGCAGTGCATGCAATAGCGGCAGTGGTGGAGGAAGACCTGGAACTCGCCCTCATCGGTGAAGGAGATGGCGCCGGCGGGGCAGTTCTCCTGGCAGATGTGGCAGTGCTGGCAGGCGTCCTTGTCCCAGGAGAAGGCGGTGTCCATGAGGGCGTGGATCGCCCCTCGGGTCGGGACGGTGACGCAGCCCATGGCGATGTTCTTGATGGCGCCGCCGAAGCCGCAGTGCCCGTGCCCCTTGCCGTGGCTGAACACGATCATGGCGTCGGCGTCGGCGATGTTGCCGGCGACCTCGACCTTCTGGAGGGTGCGGTAGCCGACTTCTTTGGTGATAGAGTACTTGTCCGCGACGCCGGCGACGGGGATGATGGGTGCGCCGATGACCTCTTCTGTGTAGCCCCGCGCCTTCGCCTCTGCGACGGAGAAGGATCCGTCGGTCGCGAAGGGGTGTGCCCCGACATCCTTGAGGCGGGACATCAGCAAGCGCACGAACAGGGGGTGGATGGTGGTGTATCCGAGGTGGCCGCCGACGTGCATCTTTACGGCCACGCGCTTGTCGCCGAACATCGACTTGAGATCGATCCCATCGAGCATCCGGCCGAACTTGGCCGGGAGGGTTGCTTCGGCGGATAGCTGCTTTACTTTCGCCGAGCCGAAGTAGACTGTGCTTGACATGATTCCTCCACTTGCAGCGAGTTCATCTGAGCCCCCTCGATAGCAGTTGCACTCCGATCTGGAATGCCCTGCCTCGGCGGCCGAACGCTTCCCTCGTGGGGCGTGCGGCCTGGCCAAGGAGGACCGGGCGATAGGCTTCTCTCGCCCGGTCGACCGATGTCGAATCTAGCACGGCGGCGGAGGGGTTGTCAAACCAAGAGCGGCGTCCGATTGCGGGTGAAAGCGGTCTGCATGGCGCGATGCGCGAGGAAGCGAACAACTTCGACTGATTGCCCTCGATGTTGAGGGGTTAGGCATCTGGACAAAGCGGATGCGGCGTGGTATGGTTCCGACGCAGTGAGCGGCCGAGGGAGGCCCCTCTCATGATCGGGGGACGATATGAGAGGGGTTTTGTGTTGGCCGGTGGGTGGTGGGACACGGGGTTATGGCGACACATCAGGTACAGCTCAGCCTACAACGTGCGGCGCGCCGGCAGCGCTCCGTGGCACCCCTCTCTGTCTATGCCGCGATAGTGAGCGGCCTGGCGGGTGCGATCGGAGTCGGCGGGGTGTATTTGGGAGTGAGGGTCCTCGAATCGGGGTGGCGGACGGGGATCGGGCTGGGCGTGTTGGGGGCGGGGGGTGTGGCCGTGGCTGCGGGGATGCTGGGGGCGCGGCTTTCGGCCTCGCTGGGGGCGGTGTGCGAGGCGGCGCGGCTGGTGGCTTCCGGGGACTTCCGAGTGCATCTGCCGAGCGGCCCCGGGGGCGAGATGGCGCGCCTGGCGGCGGCGTTCAACCAGATGGCGATGACGATCGCCGAGGATCTGAGGCTCCTTCGGGAGACGAACTTCGCGCTCGAAGAGACGGTGCGGCGCCGGACGGCGGAGGCGGAAGACCGGGCGAGGGAGCTGGAATCGTTCCTCTACGCGGCCTCTCACGATCTCCGAGCGCCGGTGCTGAGCATCCAGGGGTTCGCCAATCTGCTCTCCCGCAATCTGAGCCGCCGGCTCGACGAGGATTCGCGGGAGCACCTTCTGCGCATTCGGACGAACGCGGAGGCGATGGATGTGCTGCTGAGAGACCTGCTGGAGGTGTCTCGGGTGGGGAAGGTGCAGGAGCCGAGGGAGTGGGTGGACGCGGGGGAGATCGTGGCGACGGTGCTGCACGACCTGGAGCCGGAGACGAGGCGGTTGCAAGTTCGGGTGAAGGTGGGGGACCGTCTGCCGATGGTGGCCTATGCGCCGCGCCTGCTGGCGCGGGTGTTCCGAAACCTGGTGGAGAACGCCATCAAGTTCATGGGGGACCAGCCGTCGCCGGTGATTGCGGTCGGCTGCGAGGGGACGGCACAGGGACACCGGTTCTTCGTGGAGGACAACGGGGCGGGTATCAAGCGGGAGGATCGGGAGCGGGTTTTCGGGCTGTTCGTGCGGGGGGATGGAACGCGGGCTTCGGGCAGTGGGATCGGGCTTGCCATCGTGCAGCGGATTGTAGAGACCCACGGGGGGCGGGTATGGGTGGAGGAGCGGCCGGGGGAGGGAAGCAGGTTCTGGTTCACGGTTCCCGGCGACGGGGTCGGAGATTCATAGCTAGAGTAGTGAGGTGTTGGCATGGGACAGGCAAAGCTGCGAGCAGTCATCGTGGACGACAATCCGGACCACGCGCTTCTCATGCAGAATGCGCTGACGGAGGAGCTTGGGGCCGAGACGACGGTATGCGGGTCGACGGCGGCGGCGCTGGACGAGATCGGGAAGGCCAGCCCGGACGTCATCGTTCTAGACTACCATCTGCCGGATTCGAGGGGATGGGAGGCGCTGGCGGCGATTCGAGATCGAGTGGATGTGCCGGTGGTGGTGGTGACGTGCCGGGGGAGCGAGCGGGCGGCGGTGGGGGCGCTGAAGGCCGGGGCGGAGGATTACGTGCCGAAGGAGGGAGAGTATCTGCGCGCATTGCCGGCGGTGGTGCTGCGGGCGGTGGAGAATCACCGGCGCCGCCGGGATGAGCTGAGCGGGCTGAGGCGGATTTCGGAGGCGCTGGCGGGGTCGCTGGAGCTGGAGGCGGTGGTAGTGGCGAGCCTCGACGGGGTGATGGAGCTTCTCCGGCCGGACGCGGCGTGGCTGGTGCTGCCGGAGGCGGACGGATCGCTGGAGCTGGTGGGAGCGCGTGGGATCTCGCCCGAGGGGACGCGCAAGCCGGAGGCGGCCTTCCTGAGTCAGGGCGCGGCGCCGGTTCTGGTGAAGGAGGGCGAGCGGCCGGGATTCCTGTGCGCGGGGGCGCGGGCGGCGGGACGTTTCGGGGCGCACCATCTGGAGCTGCTCGGGACGATCGCGAGCCACACGGCGAGCGCGGCTCGGAATGCACAGCTCTTCGCCTCGCTCGAGCGGGCGAAGGCGCAGTGGGAGCGGACGTTCGATTCGATCTCCGATCCGATCCTCATTAGCGACCCGCAGTTCCGGATCGTGCGGCTCAATCGGGCGGCAGCGGCCTGCTTCGATGTGCCGATCACGGAGGCGGTGGGACGGGTGTGCTACGAGCTCGTGAAGGGAAGCGAGGGGCCGTGCCCGTGGCACGACGCTCTCGGCCGAGGGGTGCCGGTTTCGTGCGACCGGCATCTGGCCCATGTGGATCGGTGGTTTTCGTTCTCGGCGTTTCCGTTCGAAAACGGGGAGGGGAAGCGGGTGGGGGTCGTGCACGTGCTGCGTGACATCACGGAGGAGAGGGCGATGCGGGGGCAGATGGCTCAGGCGCAGAAGCTGGCGGCGATCGGGGAGCTGGTGGCGGGGGTGGCGCACGAGCTGAACAACCCACTGACGGGGATTCTTGGATTCGCCCACTTGCTGCTGCAGAAGGGCCCCGAGGCGGCGATGCGGGACGACCTGGAGAAGATCGCGGGGGAGGCGCGGCGGGCGGCGCGCATCGTGCGCAATCTGTCGGCCTTCTCGAGGGAGGCGTCGAGCAGCCGGCTGTCGCGGCGGCCGGTGGACATCGACGAGCTCATTGGGAAGACGCTGGAGCTGCGGGGATACCAGCTCAACGTGAGCGGGATCGATGTGGTGCTGGCGCTGGCGGGGGATCTGCCTCGGACGGCGGCCGATCCGGACGAACTCCAGCAGGTCTTCCTGAACATCATCAACAACGCCGAGCAGGCGATGGCGGGACGGGGATCGCGGAAGAGCCTGGTCATCCGCACGGAGCGCTCGCAGTCCGGTGGGATACGGATCCAGATCCGGGACAGCGGGGCGGGGATACCGGAGAAGGTGATGGACCGGATCTTCGATCCGTTCTTCACGACGAAGGAGTCGGGTCGCGGGACGGGGCTGGGGCTGTCGGTGTGCTACGGCATCGTACGGGCGCACGGGGGATCGATCGGGGTGGCGAACCAGGCGGAGGGAGGAGCGGTGTTCACGGTGGATCTGCCGGTGTGCGCGGCGCCGCCGGGCGAGGAGTCGGAGGAGGAGCAGCGGGAAGAAACGCCGGCGGTGCCGCCGTGCGCGATTCTCGTCGTGGACGACGAGCCGGTGGTGGCGGCCTACGTGGAGCGAGTCCTGGCGGAGGAGGGACATCGGGTGAGGGTGTGCGAGGAGGGGGCAGAGGCGCTGGCGCTGTTGGGGAAGGCGGAGTTCGACCTCATTCTGTGCGACTTGAAGCTCCCGGACATGAGCGGCCGGGAGATCTATGAGAAAGCCGTCGAAATGCGGGCGGAGGTGCGCCACCGGTTCGTGTTCCTGACGGGGGATACTGTGGGGCCGGAGACGGGGGAGTTCCTGAGCGGGCACCGGCTGCCGTGGCTGGAGAAGCCTATTCTGCCGGAGGAGCTGAAGCGCGTGGTCGGCAAGCGCCTGGCGGTGGGGGCGGCGGTCAATGGGTGAGGCCATGCGGGAGCGGGTGTTGGTGGTGGACGACGATGCCTCGGTGCGCGGCTTGCTGGCGCAGGTGCTCGGGGACGCGGGGTGTGTGGTGGAGTGTGCGGCCGATGGAGCGGGCGCCTTGGGGGCGCTACGCCGGAGCGAGTTCGCCCTGGCGATGGTCGACCTGCGGCTCCCGGGGATGAGCGGGTTGGAGCTGGTGTCGGCAATCGCGGACAACTGGCCGGATACGGCGGTCGTCATCGCGACGGGCGTGGACAGCGTGGCGACGGCGGTGGGATGCCTGCGCTCGGGAGTGTACGACTATCTGACGAAGCCCTTCGACATCGGGGATGTGGCGGCGAGGGTGCAGAGGGCGCTGCACCGGCGGCGGGTGATACTGGAGAACCATCGGCAGCAGCAGCAGCTCAGGGCGAGCGTGCGGCGGGAGACGCGGACGGCGCGGCGCGTGTTCCTGGGGGCGATCGATTCGCTGTCGTCGGCGCTGGAGGCGAAAGACGACTCGACGCGGGGGCACTCGGAGCGGGTGAGCCGGATTGCGAGCGAGATTGCGCGGGCGATCGATGCGCGGCCGGAGGATTTGAGGCGAATACGCTTGGCGGCGCGGGTGCATGACATCGGGAAGATCGGGGTGAGGGAGAGCGTGCTGCTGAAGCCGGGGAGGCTGACGGAGGAGGAGCGGCGGCAGGTGCAAGTGCATCCGGTGGTCGGCGAGCGGATTCTGGGGCCGATCTTGCTGGATGCGCAGACGGTTCGGATCGTGCGGCACCACCACGAGCACTATGGAGGGGGTGGGTACCCGGACGACCTCGTCGGGTCGGGCATTCCGCTGGGGGCGCGGGTGCTGGCCGTGGCGGACGCTTTCGATGCGCTGACGAGCGACCGGCCGTATCGAGGGAGGCTGTCGCCGGAGGGGGCGCTGGCGGTGCTGCGGGAGGGCGCGGGGCAGCAGTGGCAGCCGACTCTGGTGGAGGCGCTGGCGCAGGGGCTGGACCTGATTTGGCCCATTGTGTGGCGGGGAGAGGGCAGGGGGAGCCTGGACACCGGCGAAGCACGTCGCAAGCAAGGGCAGGATGATCTGCCCGATTCAGGACATGGAGAGGACAGATGAGCGAGAGAAAGCTGTCCGAGGCGATAGGCATAGATGAGACGGCGGTGGAGTCGTTGGCGCGGGCCAACATCCGGACGCTGCAAGAGCTGAGCGGTGCGGATCCGGAGGCGGCGGCGATGGCCTCCGGGATACCGGTGGAGCGGATTCGGGAGTGGCAGCAGAAGGCGCGGCGGGCGGGGGCGAAGCGCGGGATGGGCCCGGTGGCGAAGGGGTGGCTGGTGGGGGTGATCGGGGTGGTGATCGCGGTTCTGCTGGGATGGGTGCTGATGGCGATCGGCTCCAACCGAATCAAGCAGGCGGAGCAGGTGCGGGTGGCGGCGGAGTCGAGGCTGAACGTGGCGCTTTCGTTCGTGGCGGTAGAGGCCATCGACGAGCTGCGCCAGGCGCGGCTGGCACTGCACAACAAGAACTGGGGGAGCGCGCAGACGACGCTCTCGGGGGTCGAGGACAAGGTGACGTTTCTGAGGCAGATTGCGCCGGATGAGCGGAAGAACGAAGTGAGCGCGGTGGCGGATCAACTGACAGAGGTTCAGAAGGCGGCGGGGGAGCAGTCGAAAGATGTGATGGAGCGGGTGGACGCGCTGGAAGCGGCGCTGGACGCCATGACGCAGGCGAAACAGGAATAGGCGGAGTAGTCGAACGGGGCGCGGCCGCCGGGGGCGCCCCCGCTTCAGCTTGCCGGGGAAGAGGTCAGAAGCTGTTTCACAACCTCCATCGGATGTTATGAAACAGCAGGACAGGCCGCCAGGCTCCAGCAGGCGCATTTCATGCCAGCGTCTTTAGCGGACAGCCAAGCGAGTGAGGGCTGTGAAATGCGCTCTAGGAGTCGGCGGGGTTGCGCTTGCCGCTCCAGGCGTCGATCTCGAGACGGTAGACGGCGGTGCGGGCGAGGTCGCTGGGGCTGAAGGGCTTGCGGTCCTCTGCTGGGCGGGGATGGGGCGAGTACTTGTCGACCAGCAGGCGGAGGCCGCGGGTTGCATCCTCGGAACTGTCGAGAACGTGGGCCTGGCCGAAGACGATCACGCTGTCGTACTCCACATCGAAGGCGCAGGCATTGGGGCCGGAGATCAGCGCGCCCATACGGCAGGCGTTGAAGCAGACGCGGGGATTCGCCGCGACATTGGTGAAGAGGCGGCCGGTTCGGGCGGCGTGGAAGTAGATGGCGTGGGAGTCTTCGTCGTAGGCGAAGTTCAGCGGCGTGAGGAAGGGCTGGCCGTCGTACTCGGTTGCGAGGACGCCGAAGGGCGCCTCCTCGAGGTAGGAACGGATCCAGGCGTCGTCGTCCACTGCGCGCTCGCGGCGGCGTATGTGAGTGATGGACCGGCTGTCGGAGGTGGCTTCGGGCATACCGTTTCCTCAATACCTGAATTAGCGACACCATGATAGCCGGGATGGGCTTCGTTAGCAACTCCCGAAGGAAGAAGCCGCCCGGTTTTTCACCGGGCGGCTGGCTATCTGGAGCAGGACGGTTGAGGCTTAGAATCTCTAACAAAACCCCTTCGGGCGATGGCTGCGCAGCAGAGAGACCCGCCGCAAACGGCGGAATGCGGGGTTTTGTTAGAGTCTCTTAGAGCGTCTATCAATACCGCTTGCGCTCCGCAATCAGAACCGCCTATGTGCCACCAGAGGCCGGGGCCGGCGGTTCTGATAGCGGTTCTCAGAGGGTGACGATCCGGCCCGACTCCATCGACTTAGCGGCGGCGAGGCAGATTTCGAGGGCGAGCTTCGCCTCCTCCGGGGTGACGGTCGTGGGCTTCGTGCCGGCGTCGAGGCAGTCGACGAAGTACTTGACCTCGACGAAATAGCCGCCGAGGGCCTCGATGTTCCCCGAGGTGCCGGCAGTGCCGGCCGTGGGCACTTCGGGCTGGGGGACGTCGGGATGGGCGACGCCGCCGTCCCGCGGCGCGACGAGGACGCTCGGCGTGAGGCGGGAGTTGATCTCGATAGAGCCGCCTTCGAGGTTGATCTTGAGACCCATGGTGAAGGGGAATTCCGCCGCCATGTCGAGGCAGCCCTCGGCGAAGCCGACGGCGCCGGATGGGTGTCCGCTGGTGGTGGTGAAGACGGAATCGAGGGCGCCGGTCTTGGTCTTCACTCCGTTGGCATAGACGGCCTTGGGTTTCCCGAGTATCCAGGCGATGAAGTCGAGGTCGTGGACGTGGAGGTCGAGCACGGCGCCGCCGCTGAGTTCGGGCTTGAAGATCCATTCCTGCCAAGACCACGTCGGCGGCGGGGACATGCGGGTGGCGCTGGTCCAGAGGATCTTGCCGAGCTTGCCCGAGTCGAGCAAGTCCTTGACGACGACGTACTCGGGCCAGAAGCGGATGACGTGTGCGACCATGAACTCGACGCCGGCCGCGTTGGCGGCGGCGATCATGGCATCGCAGTCGGCGGGCGTCATCGCCATGGGCTTCTCGCAGAGGACGTGCTTCTTCGCCCCGGCGGCGGCCTCGACGGCCTGGCGATGGAGGTAGGTCGGCATGCAGATGTCCACCATGTCGATGTCGGAGGCGAGCATCTCGTCGAGGGTGGCGAAGGGTATCGCTCCATACATCTCGGCGAACTTCTCTCTGCGATCTTCCTCCGGGTCGCAGACGGCGGCAAGCTCAGCGTTCGGGAGGGCCGCGTGGCACTGAGCGTGGGTTCCGCCCATGAAGCCGAGTCCGGCAAGTCCGACACGAACCATTGTATCGTCTCCCTTCGGTGTGATGGCGGGCATTGGTTCGGCAAAGGCGCTATAGATGCTCGCGTATCGAAGTAAGGATCGCACGGCCCGTGCGCACGATCAGAGCGTTTCCGGCTGGGTTTCGCCGGCACTTCGTTTGACGAAACCCATTAGGATTCTAGGGCGCCGCGGTGTCGCTGTCAAGGGAGACCGTCTCGGCCTCCTTCGTCGGGAGTGGCAACCGCCAGCTTATTATGGCGACGGCGACTCCAAGCATGGCGAGCAGCCAGAAGACGGCTGTGTACGGCAGGAATGTGAGGATCCAGCCGGTGAGCAGGGGGAAGAGGGTGCGGGGGGCGGCGAGGGTGCTGAGGAGCGCGATGTAACGGGGGCGCTGCTCGTGGCCGCTGAGCTCGAAGAGGTAGTTGTTGGTGCCCATCCAGAGGGGAGCGGCCGATGCGCCGGCGGCGAGGAAGACCAGAGCGAAGGTGTAGGGGAGCGCTCTCTGGAGGCCGGGCACTGCGGCGCCGGCGGCGGCCGTGAGCGCGGGCACGGCGAGGGCGAGGAGGGGAACGAGGGAGACGAGCATGCAGGCGCCCCTGATCACGGCGCGGGGGCCGCGCCGGTCGTTGAGATAGCCCCAGACGAGGCTCAGGGGCGCCCCCGAGAGGACGGCGGCCACGATGTAGATGCCGGCCATCTGCTGGGGAATGCCCAGCTCCGTCGTGGCGTAGACGATGTAGAAGGGCGTGGTGAAGCTCAGGCCGAAGGCGAGCAGCGATACGAGCACGAGCGAACGGAAGCCCTGCCGGTGAAGGAGCTCCGGGGCGCCGGCGACGAGGTCGCGCAGCGATTGAGGGCGTTCGAGCACCGGACGAATGGGCTCCCGCAGTATCCCGCATCCGATCGTGGAGATGGTCATGAAGATGGCGGCGAGGGTGAACAGCATGGTGTAGTTGATGGGGAAGCCCGGCCCATTGGGCCCGAGCGCCCACCGCACGAGAAAGCCGATGCCGAAGGTGGCGAGTGCAGTTGTGAAATGCATCGTCCCGAAGAACCTGCCGCGGAGGTTCGAGGGGATCGATTTGGCGATGATGTCCTGCCAGGGGACGGCGACGACACCGTTCCCTGTCGAGGCGGAGACGAAGGCCACGATCATGAAGGCAAGGGTGAGAGTGGAGTTGCCGACGCCGCGCGTCCAGAGGTAGATGACGAAGAGGATGAAGGGCAGGCGACCGAAGAACACGCCCCAGCGCAAGTAGGGGAGGCGGGCGGGGCGATGGCCCAAGATGGCCGCCATGGGGAGCTGGGGGAGGGTGTAGCCCAGGCGCTGAAGGGTCGTGACGAGACCGATGATGACGGTCGAGGGGGTGAGGGCATGGATGAAGAGGGGGAGAACGGCCACCGGATCGACAGAGGCCATGCCAGTCATGAAGGCGCTGGCCTCCATGATTATGAAGCGGAAGTTCCAGCGGGTGTGCTCGCTGGTGTCGTGCTGTGGCGCCGTAACGTGCTCGGGTCGTTGTGTCATAGTAGCGGCGATTCCGGCAAGGCGGCGATGGCCGGGCGCACCTGAGCCTATACCCCGCGGCGGAGGGAAGTCCTCTGTGAGGACTTAGGGCCGCAATCGGGACGGGAGTCGGTCAGGGGGCGGCCGGGTGGCCGGGCTCGTCTTCCGTGGAGATGTGGGGCATGGTCAAGGCGGCGGAGAGCGCGGCCGCTCCGCAGACCGTCAGCAGGAGGAAGATTGCGGCGAAGGAGAGGTAGCCGAGCAGCCAGCCGACGACGAGCGCGGCGAGGGCTGAGGGGATGGTGCAGAGGTGGAAGATGGCGAGGTAGCGGGGGCGGTCCTCATGGCTGCAGAGGTCGAAGAGGTAGTTGGTCGAGCCCATCCACATGGCGCCCATGGCGGAGCCGCCGGTGAGGAAGACGAGGCTGAAGAGGTAGGGGAGGGCGCGGGCAACGGCGGGCAGGGACCCAGCGAGGGGGAGCAGAGCGGCGGGGAGGATGAGGGCGAGGAGGGGGGTGCTGGTGGCGAGGATGGCGCCGCCGCGCAGGACGGCGCGGGGCCCGCGGCTGTCGTTGAGATAGCCCCAGAAGATGCTGGCGACCGCGCCGCCGATGGTCATCGCCCAGATGTAGACGCCGGACACATGCTCCTCGACGCCGAGATGCTGCTTTGCGTAGACAACGTAAAACGGCAGGGTGTAGACCACGGCAAAGCCAAGGAGTGCGACCGTGACGAGGGCGCGGAAGGGGCGATCGCGGAGCATGGGGATGGTGCTGAGGAGAAGCTGGCGGACCGACTGAGGGCGATCGAGCACGGGGCGGATGGGCTCGCGCACCAGCCAGCAGCCGACCACGGAGATGAAGAGGAAGACGGCCATAGCGGTGAAGAGAAGGGTGTAGTCGAGAGGGAAGCCCGGGCCCGAGGGCCCGAGCGCCCACCGCACCGCAAAGCCGACGGCAAAGGCGGCGATGGCGGTTGCGAACTGCATGGACCCGAAGAAACGGCCGCGCAGGCGGGGCGGTATGGATTTGGCGATGATGTCGTTCCAGGAGATGCCGAGGATGCCGTTTCCGAAGGAGATGCAGGCGAGGGCGATGGCGAGGAACCAGATAACGAGGCCGCTGTTTTCGATGCCTTGGAGCCAGAGGTAGCCGACGAAGGCGAAGAAGGGCAGGCGCCCGATCAGGACGGGCCACCGGAGAAAGGGGAGCTTGTGGGGGCGGTGGCCGAGGGCGGCGGCCATGAAGATCTGGGGTGCCTTCCATCCGACCTGCTGGAGGACGGCTATGGCGCCGATCACCACGGTGGATGGTGTCAGCCTGGCAATGAAGAGCGGGAGCACGGCGGCGGGGTCGACCCAGGCGAGTCCACTCATGAAGAAGGTGGACTCGCCGACGATCACGCCGAAGTTCCAGCGTGTGTGCTGGGCGCTCTCGTTCCGGCGCGAGGGAAGGGTCGTCGCCATCTCTCTCCCGGGGTCCCTACGGTGTGAGGCACATCAGGGAACACGTAGCCTGGCAGTTACCGCTCGTGTGCCTGGAATCCTGCCAAGCAAGTGAAGCGGGGATGGGCGGGCGGCCGACGGCCGACGGTATCATGGCTGCCGCGCGATGAGGAGAAGGGGCGGGTGAGAGGTAGTTGGTTCGCCTCCCTTTCTTCTACAGCGGAAGCCAGGTGCCGAGGCCGGCCGCCTTGGCGCGCGCGTAGACGAGCGGGGCGGTCGCCATGTCGTCGATGGCGAGACCGAGGTTGCAGGCGATGGTGCGCTCCTCGGGACGCTCCCGTCCCGGCTTCTTTCCCGCCACGAGCTCGCCCAGGGAGGCGTAGATCGGCGGGATGTTCTGGAAGTAGCCGGCCTCGCGATAGTGCTCCAACTGGGGGATGTCGTCGGTGGTGAACTTGTCGACCTCGTGGAGCGCGGGGCCGTCCCAGTAGGAGTCGAAGTCGACGAGGGAGGCGAAGGCGCCTTCGTCGAGCCAGCCGGCCTTGATGGTGGCGTGGGGTTGGCGGAAAATGGGGCCGGCGGTGACGACGAGATCGCAGCCGTGGACGGCCTCGCGCGGCTCCTTCGCCACGACCACTTCGAGGCCCCACTGATCTCGAACATCGGAGGCGAAGGCGTCGGCCTGGCCGGCGGCCGTGTCGTAGGCGACGACGCGGGCGAGAGGGAAGAGCGCGTTGAGGGCTTCGACGTTGCTGCGCCCCTGGACGCCGCAGCCCAAGATGCCGACGGTCTTCGCGTCGGGCCGCGCCAGGTGCTTGGCGGAGAGGGCGGTGGCCGCGCCGGTGCGCTTGGCGGTGATCCAGGTGCAGTCCATGACGGCGAGGGGGAAGCCGGTTTCGTCGTCGTTCAGGACGAGCAGCCCGGAGATATAGGGGAGGTTCTTCCGCTGGTTTGCGGGGTATCCGCTGACCCATTTCATGCCGATGGCGCGGAGGGCGGGGATGTAGGCGGGCATGGCGTGGATGAAGGCGTCGGGGCGGGAGTGGACGCCGGGCTTGGGGGGCATCTCGGTGCGCCCCTCGCCGTGCTCGCGGAAGGCGGCCTCCAGGGCGTCGATGATGTCGGTCATGGTCACGCGGGCGAGTTCGACGTCGGCGCGGGAGAGGTAGAGAAGCTGGTCGTAGGGCATTGGCTCTCTCATATGCTGCTTACTTTGTGATGGTGTGCGATTCGGCGCGAAGAACGAGGGGACCTTTCACGGGTGGTTGGTGGGGCTCAGGCCCACAGCTTCCTATCGAGCCCGCGGTACTGGATCGCCTCGGCGATGTGGGGGAGGGCGATGGCGTCGGCGGCGTCGAGGTCGGCGATGGTGCGGCTGAGCTTGACGACGCGGTCGAAGGCGCGGGCGGAGAGTCCGAGCTGATCGATGGCATTGCTGAGGAACTTGCGCACGTCTTCGGTGAGGGCGCAGAACTCCTTGATGTGGCGCGGGAGCATGTGGGCGTTGCAGAAGACGCTGCCGTGGCCGAAGCGCCGCGTCTGCACGTCTCGGGCGCGCTGGACGCGGGCGCGGATAGTGCTGGAGGGCTCGCCGTTGGCGGGGGTGAGCAGTTCATCCCGCTTGAGCCGGGGCACCTCGATGTGGATGTCGACGCGATCCAGCAGAGGTCCCGAGATGCGCTGGAGGTAGCGGCGGATCTTCGTGACGGAGCAGGTGCAGTTCCGGGTGGCGTCCATGTAGTAGCCGCAGGGGCAGGGGTTGAGGGCGGCGATGAGCATGACGCGGGCGGGGAACTCGGCCGTGCCCGCCACGCGGCTGACGTTGACGACGCCGTCTTCGAGCGGCTGGCGCATGACTTCGAGCGCGTCGCGGTTGAACTCGGGCAACTCGTCCATGAAGAGCACGCCGTGGTGGGCGAGCGAGATCTCGCCCGGGGTCGGTATCCTGCCGCCGCCGGCGAGGCCGGCGGCGGAGATCGTGTGGTGGGGTGAGCGGAAGGGGCGGGTGGTCACGAGCCCCTTGCCGGAGGGAACCTTTCCGCTGATGGAGTAGATCTTGGTGACTTCGAGCGCCTCTTCTATCCGCAGCGGCGGCAGAACGGTGGGCAGCCGCATGGCGAGCATGGTCTTGCCCGACCCCGGCGGGCCGACCATGACGACGTTGTGGCCGCCGGCGGCGGCGACCTCCAGGGCGCGCTTGACGTGGGGCTGGCCCTTGACCTCGGAGAAGTCGATGGGATAGGAGGGGTCGGAGAGGTTCCACTCGCCGGCGGTGGAGGGGGCGGGGGCGCGTTTCTCGGGCTGGGCGACGACTTCGGCCGCCTCCCAGAGGGTGCGGACGGGGTAGACGTCGAGGCCCTCGACGACCGTCGCCTCGGCGACGTTCCGGGCGGGGACGATGATGCCGGCGCGCTTCGCCTTGCGCGCGGCGAGGGCGATGGGGAGGACGCCGGAGACCGGCCGCACCGACCCATCGAGCCCAAGCTCTCCCACCGCGACGAGGCGTGCCATGTCCTCGCCGACGATCTGCTCGGTGGCGGCGAGGACGGCGAGCGCCATGGGGAGGTCGAAGGCAGGCCCTTCCTTGCGGATGTCGGCGGGGGCGAGGTTGACGGTGACGCGCCCCGAGGGGAAGCCGAAGCCCGAGTTGCGGACGGCGGAGGCGACTCGTTCGCGCGACTCCTGGACGGCAGCGTCAGGGAGGCCGACGACGGTGGTCTTGGCCAGTCCCGAGCCAACGTCCACCTGGACCTGCACCAGGTGGGCGTCGATGCCGAGGAGGGCGCAACTGTCGATCTTGGCGAGCATCGCTTCACTTTTCGCCACTTCACCGCCTGCCTCCTCTGGCGGTTGATTCGCGCGGCCAGGCGTGGAATACTTGGCGGGAGAGAACGGGTTCGAGAGAGGAGGGGACCATGCGCCACGTGCTGACAGCCCTTGTCCTGGCCGCCGCTGCCGTCTGTCTGCCCGCGCCCGCGGAGGCGAAGAGCTTCCACTACCCGTCGATAGAGGTCCGCGCGCAGGTGCGGGCGGACGGGTCGATGCATGTGGAGGAGGCGCGGACGTATGAGTTCCGCGGGAACTTCCACGAGGCCTGGCGGAAGATACCGCTTCCGCCGCAGGTCAGCATCGAGAACTTCGCCCTTTCCGAAGATGGAACGGTCTATCGGCAAGAGCCAAGCGGCGCGCCCCGCACGGTTCGGATCAGCCAGAGCGGGCTGGGGTATGAGGCCTATTGGTATTACGATATCGCGGACCGGGCGGCGACGTTTCTGCTCGAATACGACGTGATCGGCGCGGTGGAGAAGCACGCCGACTATGCCGAGCTGTATTGGAAGTTCGTCGAGCCGGACCGGGGGGTGCCGGCGGATAGGGTGCGGGTCACCGTAACGCTCCCCGGCGGCCTTCCGGCCTCCGGCATTCGCGCGTGGGCGCACGGGCCGCTGTGGGGCAATGTGGAGGTGGAGGAGGGGCGCGTGGTCTTTACGTGCGAGCCGCTGCCGGATGGGGAGATGCTGGAGGCGCGGATCCTGCTTCCCACGGCCGCCATCGTGTCGAGCCCGCGATCTTACAATGACACAGCGGAGTCGCGGGTGCTGGCGGAGGAGGGCCGGTGGGCCGGCGAGGCGAACGAGAGGCGGGTGCGGGCGAAACGGAATCTCTTCCTCCAGTGGGCCGTTCCTCTGCTCATGGTGGTGGCCGGCGTGGGCGCGTGGGCGAGTCTCTACTTTCGATATGGCCGGGAGTACAAGGAGGAGAACCCGATCGAGTATCTGCGGGAGCCGCCGGAGGAGTGGAGGCCGAACGAGGTGGCGTTTGTCTGGCGCTGGGGCGAGCTGAATGCGCAGGATATGACGGCCACCCTGATGGACCTGGTGCGGCGGGGGGCGCTGAAGCTGATCGTTACCACGGAGCGGCACGAGCGCCTGGGCGGCCTGCTGGGGGAGTCGGTGGAGGAGGAGTATGCCATCGAGCGGGTGGGGGAAGAGCAGGAGTATCTGAGCGACTCGGAGCGGTACCTCGTGCGAAGCATCCTGTTCCACGACGTTCCGGGCGACATGGTGTCGATGGACACGTTCCAGGAGAAGGCGCGCAAGGACCCGCGAGGGGCCTACAGCCGGTTCAAGGCGTGGCGGAGCCTGGCGAAGCGGGAGGCGAAGAGGGTGGCGGTCGTGGACCCCGTCAGCAAGAAGATGCTCGGCGTCGGCGCCGGGCTGGGGTTCGCCATCTTCTTTCTGTCCATCATCCTGGGGGCGATGACGCAGTCGCCGGGATTCTTCGTGTCCGGGTTTGCGGGCTTCGCGCTGATCCCGGGCAGCTTCGCGATCATGCGGAGGACGCGGGAGGCGGCGAAGCAGCTGCACAGATGGCAGGCCTTTCGGCGGTATCTGAGGGACTTCTCGCAGTTGAAGCAGTATCCCGCGCCCGCCGTGATCCTGTGGGAGCAGTATCTCGTCTTTGCCATCACGCTCGGGGTGGCGGACAAGGTGATCGGACAGTTCAAGGAGCTGTACCCGCAGGTGGCCGATCGGGCCGAGGCCGGCACGGCATTTCCGCACTGGGTGAACGCCGGGGGGAAGCCGCTGGCGGGGATGGATTCGATAGGGAGCGTGCTGTCTTCGTTCAGCTCGACGCTGGCGACGGCGACGAGCTCGATGAGTTCGAGTTCAGGCAGTGGGGGCGGGTTCTCGGGCGGCGGCGGCGGCGGGGGTGGGGGAGGAAGCAGCGGGGCGCGGTAGGCCCCTATGGAGCGTCTTGTATTATAGTAACGCTCGGCATATCCATGCCGAGCGGAAACTGCCGGCGGGGGTGAGGCCTAGCGGCTGGACTGAAAGGCGCCTTCGATCACGTCGATTCCCTCCACCTTGCCGTCGGGTGTGATGGAGACTTCGACGACGTCGAAGCGGGTGACGCGATCGCGGTTTCTGAGGTAGGCGGCCGCAGCGAGCATGATGTGGTGCTGCTTGCCGGGGGTGACGCTGTCGCGAGGGTCGAAGTCTTCTGTGGAGGTGCGGGACTTCACCTCTACGAAGACGAGGGAGTTGCGGTGCTCGGCGATGATGTCGATCTCGCCCCGCGGGGTCGTGTAGTTGCGCTCGCGGATGCGGTAGCCCTTCGAGCGCAGGTAGCGGGCGGCGTGGTCCTCGGCGATGCGCCCCAGCTCCTGTGTCGTCTTCGGTTTTCGCCGCCCCCTCCACAGCATGACGGCTAACCCTTGTAGGGGAAGATCTCGTTGATGGGGGCGTCGCTCAGCTCTTTGAGCGCCTGCGCGAAGCGGTCCACGGCGGCGTCGATCATGCGCTGTCCCTTCTCCGCCGTCGCCTTCGTCGGGTCTCCGATGCCCGAGTGCCCGCAGGTATACAAATGCCACGGGTTCACGAAGAAGATGCGGCCCTCGGAGAAGATCGATCGCCGGATCTCCATGGGTTTCGCCTCGTCCATCTTCACGTGCTCGGGCGCCAGACACAGCATCACGGAGGTCTCGATCTCGCAGGCGTGCCCCGTGTCGGATGTCTCCCGCACGGCCTCTTCGACGTCATGCGAGAGGGTGAATTGCTCCGCCATTCCCACGAACCTGTCGAAGTTCGGTGCCAGCTCCCGGAGCGCCGCCTGGAGCACGTGGGTGTTGCCGCCGTGGCCGTTCAGCAGCACGATTTTGCGGACGCCGTTGCGCTCGCAGGTTCGCACGACGTCTCCCACTACATCCATCAAGGTTCGGGGCTGAAGGCTCATGGCCCAGGGGCAGAGCCGGACGTTCTCGTTGCAGCTTATGGGGAGGGTCGGCAGGAGGAGGCACTTGGCGCCGCGCTTGGAGGCCTCCTCCACTGCGCGCTTGGCGAAGCGTGCGACGGCGACCGTATCGGTGCCATAGGCGAGGTGATACCCATGCGGCTCCGTGGAGCCGATGGGGAAGACGGCGACCTCGAAGGTCTGCTCGGTGACCTCGGGCATGCGCAGGTGGGACAGACGGGATTCTGACATTGCGTATCTCCTCCAGGTATGGGATGGACTTTCCGTGCGCGGGCGGGGACATCCTTTGTGGGGGGGAGGTTGGGGTTGGGGATGTGTGGCGGCCGGCGTCGCGGCGGAAGGAAGGCAGTGGGGGGTGGGGAAGAGGGGGGGGCGAGGGGTTCCTGGGTTACCGCGCTGCTACTCCCCGAGTCTGAACGCGCCCGGGCGCGGGCGAAGGAGGCGAGGGAGATGGTAGACCGATACACGAAGGTCGTTCTGACGGTGATTGCGGTGGCGCTGATGTGGCTGTGTCTGTGGGGAGGGGGGCCGAAGTGGGGGACGCCGGCGGAGGCGGCGGGCCAGGCGAAGAGTGGCGTGCCGGAGGTGATCCGGGCGCAGAAGTTCGAGTTGGTGGATGAGGAGGGCAAGGTGCGCGCGGTGCTGGGGCTGGGTCGCGACGGGGCCCCGAATCTGGACCTGAGCGACGCGAAGGGCCTGAAACGCGCGACGCTGGCGTTGCTTCCCGACGGCAGCCCGGTCCTCATGCTGAGTGACGCGAGGGGCGAGGAACGCGCGACGCTGACGGGCGGACCGAGTCTGACGATGCGCGACGAGACGGGCGGGGAGCGGGCGACGCTGAAGGTGCGTTATGACGGCAGCCCGAGCCTGGTGCTGCGTGATGGAAAGCGTGAGGTCATCGCAGCCCTGCCGTAGACCTAGCCCCCCTCGCAACTGATGGGGAAGCACGTCGAGCCGGCGGTGCTGAGGGCCGTCGGGAGGTGGGCGGCCTGAGGGGGAAGGACGCCGGCAAGGGCCGACGAAGAGGCGGGCGAGGGGTTTCTGGGTTACCGCGCTGCTACTTCCCTACTCTGAACGCGCCCGGGCGCGGGCGAGGAGGCGAGGGAGATGCGAAGCTGGCCCCTGTGCTCGAAACTGCTGTTCTCTCTTCTCGCGGCAGGGAAGGCAAGGCGCTGAGTAACGCGATGTCCGAAGCATTTGCAGCGGTCCTTCCTCCGGGGCCGTAACGAGTGTGACGGTTTGTCGTTGGCCTCCGCTTAAGCTGTAGTCATGGGAGCCACCTGCCCGCGTCGAGAGCCCACACGACGGGTCGCGAGAAGAATCCGCCGGAGGCGGACAAGTGTCGCTCCTACGGGAGGGTGGAACGGCCGGCGGGCATTCGGCGCGACGGCAAAGGCCCGGCGGGCAGGCGGAGACCAGCCCGCCCTACAGAACGGCGTCGCCCCGAGGACGGGGCTCCCACAGGGAGGGGGAGGCGGCTGCGCCGCCTGCACAGGTTGGAAACCTGTGCTACCGGGAACGGTCGGGGGGGCTTCGGCAGCAAGCTACCGAAGCAACAAGGAGGCACATTCTTGTGCCGATAGACTGAACCATCGGTCGCGACAAGAATGTCGCTCCTACGGGAGGGCGGAACGGCCGGCGGGCGGGGATCGGAGGGCTTCGGCAGCAAGCTACCGAAGCAACAACAAACCTGTGCTACCGGGAACGGTCGGGGGGGGGGCTTCGGCAGCAAGCTACCGAAGCAACAAAGGCCCGGCGGGCACAGGCGCCGTAGCCGTTTGCTTGCCAACCCCTCGCCCCGACGGCTATAATCCTCCCGATGAAACGCCAGACCATCATTGCCGGGGCGAGTATTATGATGGTCGCCAGCCTGCTCAGCCGTCTCCTGGGGTGGGTGCGCGACCGGGCCATCGGGCATTTCTGGGGCAGCACGACCCACACCGATGCTTACTGGGCCGCTTTCATGGTCCCGGATCTGCTCTACTATCTCCTCGCGGGCGGGGCGGTCAGCGCAGCCATCATCCCCGTCTTCTCCGGCTACCTCCGCCGCCGCGAAGAAGAGGAAAGCTGGCGGGCTGCCAACACTATCCTCACGCTTTTCGGTCTGTGCGCTCTGGTGGGCGTCGCTCTCATCATCATCTTCGCCCGCCCTCTCGTCTCCGTCGTGGCGCCCGGTTTCGGCAGAAACCTCGGCCCGGAGCAGGTGGTCGAGTGCGCCCGCTATGTCCGCCTGCTCGCGCCCATGGTCATCTTCACCGTCCTCAGCGCGTTCTTCACGGGCATATTGCAGGCGCACCGGCACTTCACGGCGCCCGCCTTCGCCTGGATCGTCTACAACTTCGGGATCATCGGGGGCGCCTTCGTGGGGGGGATGGTGGTTGCTCGGCGGTCGGGAGTCGAGGCGGGGCTGCTCGTGCTCTGCCTGGGTGTGGTCGTCGGCGCCTTCCTGCTGGTGGCGGTGCAGCTGCCGAGCATGCTCGCCCGCGGGTTCCGCTATCGCCCCTCCCTCGACCTGAGCCATGCGGGCGCGCGAGAGGTGATCCGCCTCTTCCTGCCCTACATGGCGGGGCTCGCCTTCACCCAGATCTGCCTGCTCTGGTTCCCCAGCTTCTTCGGCTCCTGGTTTGAGGGCGGCGTCACCACCCTGCGTTACGCCAACCGCCTCGTCGTCCTGCCGCTTGGGCTGTTCGGCGTCGCCATCTCCACGGCGGTCTTCCCGTCTCTCGCCGACCGCATGGATGCCGGGGACACGGCCGAGTTCCGCCGCCTCTTCTCGACCACGCTGCGCGCTGTCTTCGTCCTCTGCGTGCCCTGTGCCGCCGCCCTCTTCGTCCTCGCCGGCCCGGTGCTTCGGCTGCTCTGGAAGGGCGGCGAGTTCGGAGAGTCGGCTGTGGCCGCCGCCGAGTTCAGCCTCCTCTTCTACGTCGCCTCACTCATCGGCCTCTCCGGGCTCCAGATCGTGAACCGCGCCTTCTACTCCGTCAAGGACACGCGCACGCCGCCGCTCGTGGGCATCGGCTACACCCTCCTCATCGTCTTGCTTGCCATCGCCCTCATGCACACGCGTCTCGAGTATGCGGCCATCGCCGCCGCCACGTCGGTCGGGACCACCGCCGGCCTCCTCGTCATGTTCGTCCTGCTCCGTCGTCGGCTTGGCAGCATCGACGGCCGCGCCATCGCGATTTCCTTCGTTCGGGTGTCGCTTGCCTCCGTCGTGCTGGGGCTCGTCGCCCTCATCGTCTCCCGCTGGATCGGCGCCGCGCTCGGCGTCCCCGCCACTCAGTTCCTTGCGGCCGCCCCTCAGGTCATCTCGTCTGGCGCGGCGGCCGCCCTCCCGGCCTCCACCGGCGCGGTTGCGATTCAGGTACTAGCCAGCATAGCCGCCGGTGGGGTATCATATGTGGTGGTGCTGTATCTACTCGGGGCGCCGGAGCTGACGAGCTTCCTCGAGGTGCTCCGCCGTCGACGGGCGGCGGGCGAGCCTCTCTCCACCCAATAGGTGACGTGAATGCCGCTGCCGGCCCAACAACGCATAAGGAACTTCTGCATCATCGCGCATATCGACCACGGCAAGTCCACCCTGGCCGACCGGATACTCGAGTTCACGCATACGGTCGAGGGGCGGCAGATGCGGGAGCAGGTCCTCGATCAGATGGACCTGGAGCGGGAGCGCGGGATCACCATCAAGGCGAGCGCGATCCGGCTGCTCTACCGCGCCCGCGATGGCGAGGAGTATCTGCTGAACCTGATCGACACGCCCGGCCACGTGGACTTCACTTACGAGGTTTCGCGCAGCCTCGCCGCGGCGGAGGGGGCGATCCTCGTCATCGACGCCGTGTCCGGGGTCGAGGCGCAGACTGTCGCCAACGTCCACCTGGCGGTGGAGCAGGGACTGGAACTCATCCCCGTCATCAACAAGATCGATCTCCCGAACGCCTCGCCCGAGCGGGCCAAGCAGGAGCTGGAGGATATCATCGGCCTGTCGGGGGAGGAGGCGATCCTGGCGAGCGCCAAGCTGGGCCAGGGTGTGGAGGATGTGCTGGAGGCGGTCGTGCAGCGCATTCCGCCGCCCGAGGGGGATTCGGCGGCGCCGCTCCAGGCGCTCATCTTCGACTCGCACTTCGACCCGCACCGGGGCATCGTCGCCTACGTGCGGGTGCGCAACGGCCGCATCGCGCCCCGGATGCAGATACAGATGATGTCGATCGAGGGCTGTTTCGAGGTGCAGGAGGTGGGAGTGTTCGGGCTGGGCCTCGAACCGGTGAAGGAGCTGGCGGCCGGCTCCGTCGGCTATGTCATCGCCGGGGCCAAGGAGATCGGCCAGGCCCCGGTCGGCGACACCATCACCGACGCAGACAACCCCGCGGCGGAGGCTCTGCCGGGCTACCGGCCGGCGAAGCCGATGGTGTTCTGCGGGATATACCCGACGGAGAACACGGACTTCCCGCTGCTCCGGGCGGCGCTGGAGAAGTTGAACCTCAACGACGCGGCGCTCACCTACGAGCCGGAGCAGTCGGCGGCCCTGGGCACGGGGTTCCGGTGCGGCTTCCTCGGGCTGCTCCACATGGAGATCTTTCAGGAGCGGCTGGAGCGGGAGTACGATCTCGACCTGGTGCTCACCGCGCCGAGCGTCGTGTACCGCGCCCATACGAGCGGCGGCGAAGTGACGGAGGTGGACAGCCCCGCCAAGCTGCCGCCGGCGGATCGGATCGAATTCATCGAGGAGCCGCTCGTGCGGGCGACCATCATGACGCCGTCGGCTTACGTCGGTCCATGCATGGAGCTGTGCCAGGACCGCCGGGGCGAATACGAGGGCATGGAGCAGTCGCATACCGACCGGGTCGTCATCACCTACATCCTTCCGCTGTCGGAGATCATCCTCGACTTCTTCGATCAGCTCAAGTCGCGGACCCGGGGCTACGCCTCGCTCGACTACGAGATCATCGGCTATCGGCAGTCGGACCTCGCCAAGCTGGACATCCTCATCAACATGGACCCCGTGGATGCGCTGTCCGTCATCACGCACCGCTCGCGGGCGGAGCAGCGGGGACGGCAGCTCGTGAAGAGGCTGCGCGGGGCGCTCTCCCGGCAGATGTTCGAGATTCGCATCCAGGCCGCTCTGGGGTCTCGCATCATCGCCGCCGAGCGGATCGCCCCGCTTCGCAAGAACGTGACGGCGAAGTGCTACGGCGGGGACATCACCCGCAAGCGCAAGCTTCTCGAAAAGCAGAAAGAGGGGAAGAAGCGCATGCGCCAGATCGGGCAGGTGAGCGTGCCGCAAGAGGCGTTTCTGACGGTGCTCAAGATCGCAGATTGATCTCCTGCCTGTAGGGCGGGCGCATCCACGCCCGCCGCTGAGTCTGCCCCCAATCCCAGGCCGCTCGTGGGGTGTGACCGTTCTTGCTAGGTGTGGCTGAACAACCCCGCTGGGAGGAGGCACATTCTTGTGCCGATAGACTGAAGCATCGGTCGCGACAAGAATGTCGCCCCTACGGACCTAGGCTTCTCGGTCAGACCCCGCTCGTGTCACCGTTTGACACCCTGTCCCGCGGGGTGTCATAATGTCGGCCCGAGCGAAAGGTGTCTGCCCAGATGCTCCTCACACTCCTCAAATCCAAGATCACGACTGCCACTGTGACGCATACAGAACTCGAATACGAGGGGAGCATCACCATCGATGAGGATGTGATGGAGGCGGCGGGACTGGTGGCGGGGGAACAAGTGCACGTCCTGAACCTCAACAACGGCGGGCGTGTGATAACATATGTGATCCCCGGCGAGCGCGGCTCAGACGCCATCTGCCTCAACGGGCCGGCCGCGCGGACGGGGCTCGTAGGGGATCGAGTGACGATCCTCTCCTATGCGCACATCACGGAGGAAGAGGCGCGAACGTGGAAGACGAGTCTCGTGCGCCTCGACGATAGGAACAGAGCGATCAGATGAGCGGTGTCGCAGTTGACCCGAGAACCGAGCTCGCCGACCGGATCGCCCGGCTGAAGAAGGAGCGGCAGGCGGTCATTCTCGCCCACAACTACCAGCTCGGCGAGGTGCAGGACATCGCCGACTTCACCGGGGATTCGCTGGAGCTGAGCCGCCGGGCGACCGAGGTCGAGTCTGATGTCATCGTCTTCTGCGGCGTGACGTTCATGGCCGAGACGGCCAAGCTCCTCAGCCCCCAGCGGACCGTCCTCATTCCCGACCCGCTCGCGGGGTGCCCGATGTGCGAGATGGCGCCGGTGGAGGCGGTGCGGAAGCGGAAGGCGGAGCTTCCGGGCGTGCCGGTGGTCGCCTATGTGAACACGAGCGCGGACGTAAAGGCGGAGGTGGATATCTGCTGCACCAGCGCCAACGCCCTGGAGGTGGTAGAGAGCGTGGCGGGGGATCGCATTCTCTTCGTGCCGGACAAGAACCTCGGCCACTGGGTCCAGCGCCACACGGACAAGGAGATCATCCTGTGGGAGGGGCACTGCCCGACCCACCAGCGCATCCTCACCCAGGACGTCGAGCGCGTGAAGGCGGAGCACCCGAAGGCCAAGCTCATGGTGCATCCGGAGTGCACTCCCGATGTCGTCGACCTCGCCGATGAGGTGCTGAGCACGGGGCAGATGCTGCGGTGGGCGCGGGAGGCCGAGGCCGAGGAGATCATCGTCGGCACGGAGGTCGGTCTGATCCACCGGCTGAAGCAGGAGAACCCGGAGAAGACGTTCTATCCCATCTCCATGCTGAGCACGTGCCCGAACATGAAGCGCATCACGCTGGAAAAGGTGGCCTGGGCGCTGGAGGATATGCAGTACGAGATCGACGTGCCCGAGGGCATCGCCGACAAGGCGCGTCGGTCCATCGAGCGGATGCTGGAAGTCGTGTGATGATGGGTGATATTCCCGAAAGCGTCGTGAGGGATATCGTCGCCCGCGCTCTGGCCGAGGACATCGGCCCCGGTGACATCACGACGGCGGCGACGGTTGCGCCCGATGCCGACTGCCGCGCCGAGATCGTGGCGAAGGCGGAGGGGGTGATCGCCGGCCTGGGCGTCGCCCGTCTCGTATTCGGGATGCTCGATCCGCAGATGGCGTTCCACGAAGTGGCGGCGGATGGCGGGCGCGTTTCCGAGGGGATGACCGTGGCGCGGCTGTCCGGGAATACGAGAGCTTTGCTGGCGGCTGAGCGCACCGCCCTCAACTTCCTCCAACGCATGTCGGGCATCGCCAGTCTCACCGCGGAGTATGTGGAAGCGGTCGAAGGCACCGATGCCCGCATCATCGACACGCGAAAGACCGCTCCCGGGCTGCGGCTGCTGGACAAGTACGCGGTGAGGATGGGAGGCGGGCGCAACCATCGGATCGGCCTCTTCGACGGCGTGCTCATCAAGGAGAACCATCTTCGCGCCGCCGGTGGGGTAGGGGAGGCCGTCCGGCGGGCGCGGAAGGCGGCCCACCATCTGGTGAAGGTCGAGGTCGAAGTCCAGACGCTGGAAGAGGTCGAGGAGGCTGTCGCCGCCGGCGCGGACGTGATTCTGCTGGACAACATGGAACTCGATGATGTTCGCCGGGCGGTCGATCTCGTGTCCGGCCGCGGTGAGATCGAGGTGTCCGGCGGCGTCACTCTGGAGACGGTCAGGGCGCTGGCCGAGAGCGGCGTCGATTACATCTCCGCCGGAGCGCTCACGCACTCCGCCCCCGCGCTGGACCTGTCGCTGGAGGTCGCCGATGACTAGCGCTCCCGCGACCCCGCTCTCGGCGGAGACGCTGGTGGCGGAGCTGCACACGCGCTGGCTCGGCAAGGCGCTTCGCCTGCTGGCGGAGGCGACCTCGACCATCGACGTCGCCAAGCAGTGGGTGGAAGAGGGAGCGCCCCACGGGGCGGTCGTCATTGCCGAGCGCCAGACCCAGGGCCGCGGCCGGGAGGGCCGCCTGTGGGCATCTCCCACCGGCGGGCTCTGGATGTCGATGATCGTGCACATCGAGGCGGAGAAGGCGGGGCGGCTCGGGATGGGGCTGGCTGTCGCCGCGGCGGAGGCGGTCTCGGCGGAGGCCGAGTGCGAGGTGGGGCTGAAGTGGCCCAACGACCTGCTCCTGGACGGCCGGAAGGTGGGCGGCGTTCTGGGGCGGACAGAGGTCGCCTTTGGCCGGGTGGCGACCGCCGTGGTCAGCCTCGGGCTCAATGTCAACTTCTCCGTTGCCGATCTTCCCCCAGAGCTGAAGGACATCGCCGCCACGCTGCGGGATAAGACGGGGGAGCGCTGGTCTCTGCCCCGGCTGACCGCGGACGTGCTGGCCCGCTTCGAGGAGATGTGGCCTGCGCTCGCAGGCGAGGAGGGGAAGCGGGTGATGGACGGCTGGCGGCGGCGGGATATGCTTCTGGGCAGAGAGGTGTCGCTCGAAGTCGCCGGGAAAGTGCTGAGCGGGCGCGCCGCGGGAATCGACGAACGAGGCGCGCTGGTGATCGTGACCGATGGGATTGAGCAGACCGTTTCGGCCGGCGAAGTGTTCTCGGTCAGCGAGGTGCCATCATGACAATCCGCAGTTGCAGTTTGGGCGATCTTCCGCGAATCCTACGGATCGAGAGGACCTCCTTCGGGCAGGATGCGTACAGCGTCACGACTTTCCTGGCGCATGTCCTAAGGGATCGCAGGGGCCTGGTTGTGGTGGAGGACGAGGAGGGGCGAATCGCGGGCTATGTCCTTTCCAGGGTCGGGCTCCGCTGGCTCGGCGTGCGGCGAGGAGGGATCACGTCGATCGCGGTGGATCCTCGCTGTCGCCGCCGCGGGTTCGGCCGGGCGCTGATGGCGGCCGCCCTCGACTACCTCCGTGACAATGGGGTCGAAGAGGCCGATCTCGAAGTGAACGTCTGCAACCGCGCCGCCCAGTCGCTGTACCAGGCATTCGGGTTCGTCCAGTCGCGCTTGCTGCCCCACTACTACGGCCCGGATGATAACGGCTTGAAGATGGTTCTCGATATGCGCACTTCGCCCGCCCCCCACAGGGCGGTGCAGGCGGGCGGAACCCACCGCCGTGCCAATTGACGATGCCCGAGCGGGGGGCGAAGTCAGTGCCGGCGTCTCCCTGATCGATACGCACTGCCATCTCAACCACCCGAGGCTGCTTCGAGGATTGCCCGATGTGCTCGCCCGCGCCCGCGCCGCGGGCGTGGCCGCCGCCATCGTCGTCGGCTACGACCTGCCGAGCAGCAGGAAGGCGGTGGAACTGGCGGAGGACCACTCGGATATCTGGGCGGCGGTGGGCGTGCATCCCCACGACGCCGCGGAGGTGGGACAGGACGACCTCTCAGAGATCCGGGCCCTCGCCCGGTCCGAGAGAGTCGTCGCCATCGGGGAGACGGGGCTGGACTTCTATCGCAACCTCTCACCTCGGCCGGCCCAGGAGAAGGCCTTCTCGGAGCACCTCTCTCTGGGCGCAGAGCTGGGACTTCCAGTCATCGTCCACTGCCGCGAGGCGCAGGAGGAGGTGCTGGCCGCCCTGGAGTCTGACATGCCTCCGAGCCCCGTCATTTGGCACTGCTTCGAGGGCACGCTCGACCAGGCCCGCCGGGCACTGGACCTGGGGCTCTTTCTCGGGTTCGGGGGCCGGGTGACCTACCGCTCCGCGGATGAGCTGCGTTCCGTCGCCGCTCACATCCCCGCCGACAGCATTCTTCTGGAGACCGACTGCCCGTATCTCGCCCCGGAGCCGAAGCGGGGGAGAGACAACGAGCCGGCGAACCTGGTCGCCATCGCCGAGGCGATGGCGGCGATCCGCGGCAACGAGAGGGAAGCCTTGATGGACACGACGAGTGAGAACGCGTTGCGGGTGTTTGGCCTCAACAGAGCGCGGCCATGAGTGACCATAAGCCGAAGCACGTCATCGACTTCCACACCCACGTCTTCCCGGAGCGGGTGGCGGCGCGGGCGATGGAGAACCTCTGCTCCACCTATGAGGTCACGGCCGTGGCCGAGGCAACGCCCTCGGGATTGCTCGGGGTCATGTCGGAGAGCGGCATAGACGCGGCCGTGGTGGCCCCCGTCGCGACTCGGCCGGGGCAGGTCCGCTCGATCAACGAGTGGGCGGCGAGCATCCAGTCGGAGCGCATCGTCAGCTTCGGAGCGTTCCATCCCGACCTGCCGGACCCGGCGAGCGAGGTCGAGCGAGTCGTCGCTTTGGGGTTGAAAGGGGTGAAGCTCCAGCCGAACTTCCAGGAGATCCCCCCCGACGACCGCCTCCTCTGGCCCGCCTACGAGGCGGCCCAGGGCCGGCTGATCTTCCTCTTTCACAGCGGGCAGGAGATCAAGGCGGTGCCGCGCGTCCACGCCCAGCCGGCGGCACTGGCGCGGGTGCGAGAGGCATTCCCAGGTCTGACGATGGTCGTCGCTCACATGGGCGGGTACCAGATGTGGGACGACGTCCGCGCCCATCTGCTGGGGAGTGATGTGACCTTCGACACCTCGTACTGCGCCGAAGACGATCTCCCCAACGAGGACCTGGCAGGGCTCATTCGAGAGCACGGAGTGGAGCGCGTGGTCTTCGGCTCCGACTTCCCCTGGGGGCATCCCGGCAGAGACCTCCAGCGCCTGCTGACGCTCGGGCTCTCCCCTGGCGAGGTCGAGGCGATTGCCTGGCGGAACGCCGGGGACCTTCTGGGGCTGGAGCTTGAATGACGTGTGCCGAAGAACAGAGTTTGCGGGAGGCGAAGCGCATGTCGGATTGCATCTTCTGCAAGATCATCGCGGGCGAGATTCCGTCGGAAAGAGTGCATGAAGACGAGGTCGTGGTTGCATTTAGGGACATAAACCCTCAAGCGCCGACACACATCGTGATAATTCCGCGCAAACATGTGCCGTCTCTTGGACATCTTGTCGCCCAAGACGATGCCATCATTGGTCATCTTGTGCGAATAGCGGCTCAGATTGCCCGAGACGAGGGCATAGCCGAGGGCGGCTACCGGCTGGTGGCCAACTGCGGCGCCGCTGCCGGCCAGTCGGTGGATCACGTGCACTTCCACTTGCTGGGGGGTCGGCAGATGGAATGGCCGCCCGGTTAGCCGCCGAGGCGGCGGGTGGGGCCAGCGGGCGCCGGGGGCATTTGACAATGCCAGGCAGGGGTTGGTATAATGCAGGGCAAGGGACCCAGGCGTGTGGGGTCTTTGCCGCGCGTCTAGGTCAAACAAGATCAGAACCACCGAAGACTTCCTGGGAAGCACGGGGACTCTCCACACCCGCGTAGTCTGGTGGCAGGAAGGGGGGGAGAGTATGGCGATTCACATTCGTGATAATGAGTCGATTGACAGCGCGCTCAGGCGCTTCAAGCGCGAGCTGCACCAGCACGGCGTGCTGGAGGCGGCACGACGCAAGGAGCGCTACGAGAAGCCGAGCGACAAACGGCGCCGCATGCAGGCGGCCGCGATTCGGCGTGCCCGCAGGGCCGCCCGTCGGCGCGGAGACCGCTAATCGCACCGTGGAAGGCGCGGCCAATTCGCTAGCGGCAGCTTTGCTCAGGTCCTCAGAGGGCCGCCCTCTCTAACGGAGTCGGGCGGCCCGGGTATTCCTGAGGCCGCCAGGGAGAAGCTAGGCGCAGTAGTGGACGACGTTTCGGAAACCAAGCTGGTCGTTGGGGACGATGACGAGGCGGTCGCTCTGGCGGGCAGTCGAGACGAGAACCTTCGGCTGATAGAGCGATCCGTCGGGGCCCGCATCGGGGCGCGGGGGAACGAGATCCGCGTCAGCGGCACGCGGGAGCAAGTCGGCCGGGCGACCGAACTCCTGGGCGAGCTGATGAAATTGGTGCGGCTCGGCCATCCGATCACGGCGGGGGAGGTCGAGTACGCGGCCCGCCTCGTGGGGGCCGGCCAGGCGGTCGCCTCGGAGGCGGTGTTTTCGGACGTCGTGCTCGTGACCGACCGGGGGAAACCCGTCAAAGCCCACACTCAGACGCAGCGGGACTACGTGCACGCCATGGCGCGGGCCGATCTGACCTTCGCCATCGGTCCGGCCGGAACCGGCAAGACCTACCTGGCTATGGCGATGGCCGTGGGCGCGCTCCGGGAGAGCAAGGTCTCGCGTCTGATCCTCACGCGACCGGCGCTGGAGGCGGGAGAGCGACTGGGGTTTCTTCCCGGCGACATTCAGGCCAAGGTTGACCCATATCTTCGTCCTCTCTTCGACGCGCTTTATGATATGATGGACCTCGAAAAGGCGCAGCGCCTGATAGAGCAAGGGGTGATCGAAGTGGCGCCGCTCGCCTTCATGAGGGGACGGACTTTGAACGACTCTTTCATCATTCTCGACGAGGCGCAGAACACCACGCCCGAGCAGATGAAGATGTTCCTCACGCGATTCGGATTCGGATCCAAGGCCGTCGTAACCGGCGACATCACCCAGACGGACCTGCCTCGGGGACAGATTTCGGGCCTCAATCAAGTCAGAGAGGTGGTTCCGGGAATCCCCGGAGTGGCGTTGGTGTACTTTTCCGATCAGGACGTCGTGAGACACGAGCTCGTGCAGCACATCATTCAGGCCTACGAGCAGCACGAAGCGCGGAATACCGGAAGCGGCAAATGAAACGACTGCGCGTTGCGCGCCAGCGCAACGGCGAGCGGAAGAATCGATGGCCGCACTGGCCCACAGCGATGCGCGCCGGCATCGGGGTGGTCACGTGGGCGGCGCTCTCTCTCATCCTGCTGGGCTACAACCTCTTTCCGGGGCGTCTCTCGCTGCGGGTGGGAGAGCCAAGCAGCGTGCTGGTGCGCGCGCCCCGCATGGCTCAGTACGTCGACCAGGACGAGACAGAGCGCCTCCGGCGAGAGGCCGAGAGCAGGGTCCCGCCTCAATACAGCCCGCTCCCCTACGCCCGGGCCGACGCGGAGAAGCGCGTCAGTCGGGATCTCGCCGGGCTTCGTGAAGCGAAGGAATCGTCGTCAACGCCGGAGGCGATCGGCAAGGCAGTGGCTTGGGTTCCGGAGGAGTCGGTTGGCTGGCTGGCGTCCGCCCCGGCCTCGGCGCTGGAGAGGCTCGAGGAGGACGCCCGAGGCGTCGTGCGGGAGGTGATGGGCAAGGGAATTCGCGAGCACACCGGCGACCTCGGAGCGGCGAAGGAGGAGGCGGAGGCGCTGGCGCTCCGGGTCGAGGGGAAGCCCCAGCCGGCCGCGCTCATCGCCCAGATAGCACAGCGTCAGATCGCCCCGAATCGCCGGCTCGACCGCGAGGCGGAAGAGGCGGCGCGGGCTGAGGCCCGCCAGCGAGTCCAGGAAGTGGTCCGGACCATCGACGCCGACCAGCCGGTCGTCTTCGAGGGCGAGCGGGTCACCCGGGAGCATCTCGACATGCTCCGGGCCCTCGGGCTCACCAGCCCGCGACTCGACTATAGACGCTTGCTCTCGACCATCCTCATCGTGGGGCTTGTCGTCCTCCTTCTGGGGCTTCAGACTCGAAACTGGGCGAGGCCCGTCTACGAGAAGCCGAAGTGGATGCTGCTCCTATCCCTGCTGGCGGTGGCATCGCTCTTCGTCATCAATCTCGTCACTCTCGCCCTCCCCAACGTCTGGATGCTCATCGTCCCCGCGGCCGCCCTCATGGCGGCGGCGCTGCTGGCCGACACCGTGGGGATGGCACTGGCTCTGGCCTTGAGTTTGCTGGTCGGGCTCATGGCGAATGCCGGGTTCCCGGCAATGCTGCTGGCATTGGGCAGCGCCGCCACCGCCCTCGCTTTCTCCTCGCAGCTCTGGCCGGTGTCCCGTCTGCGTGTCATTATCGGCGCGATGGCGGCAACCAACCTCGTGCTCGTCGCCGCCGTCGGCCTGCTTCAATCCCAGCAAGCTGCCGCCATCACCCGGGAGGCGCTCCTTGCGGCCGGGCTCTACAGCCCGGGGGCGGCCGTGCTGGCGCTGGGGGGAATCTACATGCTCCAGCGCCCCTTCGGCATCACGACGCACCTGGGTCTGCTCGAGCTGCTGAGCCCGCAGACACCGCTGCTCAAGCGGCTCCAGGCGGAGGCCCCAGGCACGCACCATCACTCGATGATGGTGGGGAACCTGGCCGAGGCCGCCGCCGAGGCCGTCGGGGCGGATGCACTCCTCACCCGCGTCGGGGCCCTCTATCACGACATCGGCAAGCTCTACCGACCGGCCTTCTTCGTGGAGAACCAAGCGCTGCTGGGCGTGGACAACGTACATGACCGGCTCTCCTCCTCGCTCTCCGGCCTCATCGTCGTCTCACACGTCAAAGACGGCGTGGCGCTGGCGCGGCAGCACCGGCTGCCGCCGGAGGTGGTGAACATCATCGCAGAGCACCACGGCGCCACCATGATGGGCTACTTCTACCACCAGGCGCTGAGCGGCTCTCGCCCGGAGGATGTCTCCGAGGACCAATTCCGCTATCCCGGGCCCCTGCCCAGCACGAAAGAGGCGGCCCTGGTCATGTTGGCCGACGGCGTTCATGCGGCGGCGAAATCCATAGAGGAACCCACCCCCCAGCGGGTCCAGCAAATGGTGCGGGAGATCATCCGAGAACGCGTGGTGGGCGGCCAGATGGAGCACTGCGAGCTGACCTTCCGCGAGGTCTCCACGGCGGAGGCCGTGATGAATCGCGTTCTCACCGCCCAGTTATGCCGCAACCGGATCGCCTATCCCGAGCAGATCGAGGGTGGGGTCGGACTGTGAGCGCAGGTGACCGTACTGGTCCTGAACAAACAGAAGCGCCGCCTCCGGCGGAGGTGGTTGCAGGAGCTAGCCGAAGCTGTCATGCAGGCGGAGGGGTGTCATCCCGAGGCGGAACTGAGCGTAGTCATCGGTGACGACGGATGGATTCTAGATCTGAACCGGGAGTACCGAAAGAAGGAGAGGCCGACAGACGTTCTGGCGTTTCCTCAAGACCTGAGCCCGGCGGGAACGGCTCCGCTGCTGGGCGACGTGGCGATCTCGGCCGAGACGGCGGCTCGACAGGCGCAGGAGCTGGGGCACAGCTTGGAGGAGGAGCTGGCTCTTCTGCTGACCCACGGCATCCTCCACCTTACGGGCTGGACCGACGAGACGCCGGCGAAGCGGAAGCGAATGATGCGTCGGGCGCAGGAGCTCGTCCGCCGGATCCGGCGGAACAGCTCGAAGAGGTGAGGAGGCGAGGCCTCCTGGAAAGCTCCCGCAACGCCGTCGAGGGGCTTCTGCATGTGCTCCGGCAGGACTGGCACATGCGCTTCATCTGCCTCGTGGGGGCGGCCCTCATGCTGATGAGCGCGCTTCTGCGCGTGAGCCGAATGGAGGTGCTGCTTCTCCTCCTCGCCATCAGCCTGGTCGTGCTCGCCGAGGTGCTCAACCGTGCCATTGAGGTGGTCGTGGACCTCGTCAGCCCTGACTACCACCCCCTGGCGAAGGCGGCCAAGGATGTCGGCGGGGCGGGCGTCCTGGTCGCCACGATATTCGGAACCGTCGTCGCTCTCGGGGTCTTCGTCAACGCCGAGGCATTGAAGGCGCTCCAGGGGCTGCCCACCCGCCCGGAGCCCCATATCCTGCACGTCGGCCTCGTCGGCATCGTGACCGTGGTCGCCGCCGTGATCCTGGGCAAGCTCTGGGGTGGGCACGGCAGCCTGACGCGGGGCGGGCTCGTCAGCGCCCACAGCGCCCTTGCCTTCTTCTGCTTCGTCAGCATCTGGTTCCTCACGCCCGATATCATCGTGCGGGCGCTCGGCTTCGTCCTCGCGCTGCTCGTGGCCCAGAGCCGCGTGGACGCGGGCATCCACACGGTGCGCGAGGTCATCATCGGAGTCCTGGTCGCCTTGCTCGTAGGCGCCGGCCTCTACGGATTCCTGGCGATGCGAGCGGGGGGCTGAGATGTCGCCCGGTCACTTACGCCCGATCATCATCATCGCCCTCCTTCTCTGCATCTCCGGACTGTTCTCGGCGGCGGAGATGAGCTTCCTCGCCATGGGGCGCCGGCGCTCCCGCCGGGCGGCCACGGGACGGGTCGCCGTCGTTCTGGAGAAGCTCCTGGCCAACCCCGGGACCACCCTCGGCGCGATCCTGCTGGCCATCACCGCCGTCAACTACTCCGCCGAAGCCATCGCCGCCAACTGGGTGATCACCGGCCTCAACCTGCCGGTCTGGGTCGCCATCGTCGGCATGGCCGTGCTCGTGCTCGTGTTCGCCGAGGCGGTTCCGATCAGCTACGCCGCCGCCAACCCGGAGCGCGTCGCCCGCGCGGTCGTCGTGCCGGTCTGGTTTGTGACCGGCGTGCTCACCGTGCCCGCCCGCCTGGTGGGCGCCATCGCCGAGCGCCTCACGCTGCTTCTCGGCGGCCGACCGCCCCCGGAGATCCCCGTCACCGAGCAGGAGATCCGCGCCATAGTCAGCCTCCAGGCCGAAACCGGCGGTCTGGAGGAAGAAGAGAAGGTCATGATCCATCAGATCTTCGAGTTCGGGGATAAGGTGGCGCGAGAGGTGATGGTGCCCCGCACCGACATGGTGGCGATAGCGGATACGTCCACCGCCCAGGAGGCTGGCAAGGCGGCCACAGAGCACCGCATCTCTCGATTGCCGGTCTACCGGGAGAACCTCGATTCGATCATCGGGACCGTTCACGTGAAGGACGTCATCCCGCTGCTCGCGGCGGGGAAGGGCGACGCGCCTGTGACCGCCGTTATACGCGAGCCGCTGCGTGTTCCCGAGACAAAGAAGCTCAGCGATCTACTGACCGAGTTCCGCCGCAGGCGGCGCAGCCTGGCGATCGTGCTCGACGAGTACGGTGGAACGGCCGGGCTCGTCACGCTGGAGGATCTCCTCGAGGAGGTCGTCGGCGACATCTACGACGAGTACGACGTCGTCCGGCCGGCCGTCGAGCATACGGTCGGCGGCGGCATCATCCTCGACGGCAAGATGAGCGTGGGCGAAGCCGCCGCGGCGCTGGGGATCGATCTTCCCGAGGGGGAGTACGACTCGCTGGCCGGGCTGCTGTACGCCCGTCTGGGCGCGGTCCCGCGGCCCGGCGACGAGGTCGATCTCAACGGGATGGCCCTGATTGTAGACGAGCTGGACGGCCACCGCATCACTCGGGTGCGCGCCGTGCTCAAGCAAATCCCCGAAGAGGAGTCACCGAGCGAGTGAGGTGTAAGGACGGGTCCGCGGGGGCGGGCCGCTAGCTATGAGCGATTTTTCATCGGCTACAGCACTTGCTGAGCTTGGCAAGTTCTCCGGCCAGATCGCGGGCATTGTCATCTGCTGGCTGGTGCTCGGATTCAGCTCGCTTTCGGAGGCGGCGCTGGTGCGTATGGAGATCGTCCGCGCCAGGCAGCTCGCCGAGGAGCGGCGATGGGCCGCTAACCGCCTCGTCTACCTCGTCAGCAACCGCCAGGAGGTGCTCAGTTCGCTCATCCTGCTCATCAACCTGTCCATCATCGGCGCCGCCGCCTACACCACAGAGATCGCCATCCACCTCTCCGGACACGACGAACGGTGGATAGCCTTGGCCTCGGCCGGGATGATCGTCTTCCTGCTCGTCTTTTGCGAGGTGACGCCCAAGACGTTCGGCGTGCGGCGGGCGGAGTCGGTTGCGCTCGCCCTGGCGCCAGTGCTCTTCGTCGTCTATCGGGTGGTGCACCCCCTGGGTCGCCTTCTCCATCTCGTCGGGCTCTTCATCATCCGGCGGGCCCTCGTCCCCGTCTTCGGCGGCAGGGTTCTCGCCGGGTTGCCCCGGTACTCCGACGCGGAGGTGCTCGAGCTGGTGGGCGAGGGGGAGGTCAACGGCGACATCGAGACGGAAGAGCGCGAGATGATCGCCGGGGTCATCGAGTTCGCCGACAAGGTCACGCGCGAGGTCATGACCCCCAGGACCGACATCATGTGGATCCCGGCGGAGGCCTCCCTGCTGGAGGCGGCCAAGGTCAGCGAGCGCACCGGCTATTCGCGCCTCCCCGTGTGCGTCGAAGACGTCGATCACGTCATCGGCGTGCTCTACATGAAGGACGTCGTCTCGGCCCTGGGCCTAGGCGGCCCGGATCTCACCGCCGGGCAGGTGGCGCGCAAGCCCGTGCCGATGGTGCCGGAGAGCAAGAAGGTTGGCGAGGTCCTGACCCTGATGCAGAGGAAGCGCCTCCACCTGGCGGTCGTCATCGATGAGTACGGGGGCACGGCGGGCCTCGTCACCATCGAGGACCTGCTCGAGGAGATATTCGGCGAGATCCGCGACGAGCACGACTTCGAGTCCGAGTCCATCAAGCTGATCGACGTGCATACGGCGGTCGTCGATCCCCGAGTGAGCGTGGACGATTTCGAGGATCACTTCGGGGTGGAGCTACCCGAGGGCGAGTTCGACAGCATCGGCGGGTTCATACTGGACCAGCTGGGCCACCTCCCCACCGCCGGCGAGGAGCTATCCTGGCGGGATCTGCATATCATCGTCGAGGCCGTGTCCGAGAATCGCATCCAAAGGGTGCGCATCGTGCGCGCCTCGGAGGAGGCGGAGGATGAAGAGGGAGACGGGCAAGCAGACTGAGTGGGACCACCTCCTTTCGGCCGCGCAGGCGGCCAGCCGGGGAGCCCACGCGCCCTATTCGAACCTGAAGGTGGGGGCCGCGCTGGAGGGCGAGAGCGGAGCCGTCTATGCCGGGTGCAATGTGGAGAACTGCTCCTTTGGCCTCACCGTCTGTGCCGAGCGCGTTGCGCTCGGCTGCGCCGTGGCTCACGGCGAGCGCAGCTTTCGAAGGCTTCTCATCTTCACTGACGGTGCGGGCCCCCTCTCCCCCTGTGGCGCCTGCCGCCAGGTCCTGGCGGAATTCCGCCGGCAGCTCCCCATTCTCTCGGTGGGGCGGGGAGGCGTGCGGCGGACGTTCGATCTGGCCGACTTGCTCCCTCAGGCCTTTGACTGGCCGGCAGGAGAACCCTCGGGCGAGCAGGAAGTCTGAGGGACTGAGTCTACTGGGCTTCGGGGTACGATCCGAGGATGCGGAGGATCAGGGTGTGGTCCCTCAGCTTCTCCAATGCCTCCGATAGCCGGGGGTCGTCGCGGTGACCCTGCACATCCACAAAGAACATGTACTCCCACTGCGTCTGCTTGGTGGGATGCGACTGAATGAAGGTCATATTGATCTCATGGCTGCTGAACACGCCCAGCGCGGTGTGCAACGCTCCGGCCTTGTGAGGCACCGAGAACACGAGCGACGTCTTGTCCGTGCCGCTGGGCTTTGCCGCCGACAGTCCGATCACCACGAAACGAGTGCGGTTGTCCGGCTGGTCCTGGATCTTGGATCGCAGCGCCGGGACGTCGTGGAGCTCGCCCGCGAGGGCGGGGCCGATGGCGGCCGTCTTCGGCTCCTTGCTGGCAAGCTCGGTCGCCCGAGCGGTTGTTCCCATCGGCACGACATCCACTCCGGGCAGGTGCGCCCGAAGCCAGAGACGGCACTGCGCGATCGCCTGGGGATGGGAATAGAGACGCTCGATCTCCTCCAGCGCTCCGCAGCGCGAGAGCAGGTAGTGCTCGATATCGACATAGACCTCGGCGCACACGCTCAGCTTGGACTCCATGAAGGAGTCGAGCGTCAGCGGCACCACTCCGGCGGTTGTGTTCTCGATGGGGACCACGCCGAGGTCGGCGTCCTTCTTCTCGACCGCGAGGAAGACATCGGCAATGGCGTCGAACGGCCTCAGGTCCGCCCCGGCGCCGAACTGCCGACGGGCGGCGATGTGGGTGAAGGACCCCGCCGGGCCGTAGTAGGCGACGGCAAGCTGCTTCTCCAGCAGCCGGCTCACGGCGAAGACGGCGCCGTAGATGTCTCGCACCGCCTCCGTCGTCAGAGGCCCCTTGCTGATGGCCGCCAGCCGATCCAGAATCTGGCGCTCGCGGGCGGGATCGAACACCTCGACGTCGGCCCGGTCCTTGGCGCGGCCGATCGCAATCGCCTTCTCCGCCCGCCGGTTCAGCAGCTCCAGGATGGCTGCGTCGAGCTCGTCGATCTCACGCCTGATGTCGTCGATGTTCATGCCGTTCCCCGCAGATCGTATCGAAGTCGAAGGTGTAGTTTCTCCGGGGCGGCCGGCGCGCCCTCTAGGGCGCGCGGGGATAGGAGGCCGGGTTGACCCATCAACGGAGCGAGAACAGGCCGGGGGAGGCCGTCCCCGAGGGTCTCTGGAACAAGTGCCCCCAATGCGGCGATATGCTCTATCAGCCGGAGATGGAGCAGGACCTGTACGTCTGCCGACACTGCGGCCACCATCGTCGCCTCACGGCCAGAGAGCGAACCGCCATTACCGCCGACGAAGGCTCGTTCATCGAGCACGACGCGGCCATGCGCAGCAGCGATCCCCTCGCTTTTCCCGGCTACGCGGCGAAGCTGGAGGAGGACGCCGCCGCCACGGGCCTCCACGACGCCTTCATCTGGGGCGAGTGCAGGATCGAAGGCAGACCCGTAGCGGTCGCCGTCATGGACTTCAGCTTCCGCGGGGGCAGCATGGGAGCCGTCGTCGGGGAGAAGTTCGCCCGCGCCGCCGAGCACGCGGTGGAGCGTAAGGTCCCCTTCGTCGTCTTCGCCTGCTCGGGCGGCGCCCGCATGCAGGAAGGCATCGTCTCGCTCCTTCAGATGGCGAAGACCACGACCGTCGTCGGGCGGCTCAAGCGGGAGCGCATCCCGTTTGTCATGGTGTACACCGATCCGCTGACGGCGGGAGTATTCGCCAGCTTCGCCTCCGTGGCGGACATCGCCATCGCCGAGCAGAAGGCGCTCGTCGGCTTCGCCGGCCCGCGCGTCATCGAAAAAGCATTCAATATCAAGCTGCCCCCGGGCAGCCACACGGCGGAATTCCAATACGAGCACGGCATGGTGGACAGCGTCGTTCCCCGCAGGCAGCTCCGTCCGCTCCTGGGGCGGATTCTGCGCCTTCTGTCTCCCGCGCCCAAGGAAGACGTACAGTGAGTCGGTGGCTTCAATTCGACAGGCAGTTGCGGGAAGTCGACGAAGATATCGGGAAGCTGGAGCGCTTGCTGGCCGCGCCGAGCATCAGCGAAGAGCGTCGCACTCAGGTGAGGCGACAGATGGCAGACATGCGGCGGCGCCAGGCGCAGATCACCCGGGAGGTCTTCTCGCGCTTGAACGCCTGGGATAACGTGCTGCTCGCCCGTCACGCAGACAGGCCCTATACCCTCGACTACGTCAAGGCTGTCTTCGATGATCTGATCGAACTCCACGGCGACCGCCGCTTCGGCGACGACCCCGCCATCGTCGCCGGGCTGGCATCCCTCGAAGGCCGCACGGTGGCCGTCATCGGGCACCAAAAGGGCCGGGACGTGAAGGAGCGGCAGTTCCGCAACTTCGGGAGCGCCCGGCCGGAGGGATACCGCAAGGCGGGCCGGGTGATGCGCCTGGCGGAGAAGCTCCAGTGCCCGGTCATCAGCTTCGTCGATACGCCCGCCGCCGAATCCCGGCCGGAGGCCGAGGAGCGGGGCATCGCCAATGCCATCGCCGAGAGCATGCTGCTCATGTCTGAGCTGCAGACCCCCATCGTCGCCATCATCATCGGCGAGGGCGGCAGCGGAGGCGCCATCGGCATCGGCGTCGCCGACCACATCATGATGCTGGAGCACGCTATCTACTCGGTCATCCCGCCGGAGTCGTGCGCCGTCATCCTCGAGGCCTTCGGGCGGGACCCCAAGCGCGGTCCGGAAGCCGCCGAAGCGCTGCGCCTCTCCGCCGCCCGGACCAAAGAGCTTGGCGCGGTGGACGAGGTGATCCCCGAGCCCCTGGGCGGCGCCCAGCGCGACCCCGCAGCCGCCGCCCAGCACGTGAAAGCCGCGCTCCTCTCGGCGCTCGACCGACTCCGAGAAGTACCCACCGAGGAACTCGTGGCCGCGCGGTACCGGAAGTACCGCGATATCGGGCATTTCGTGGAGGGGTAGGGGAGGCGTAGGGACCGCGGGCCGCGTCTTCCGCTCGTCGCGCCGGTAGGGCCGATTGAGCTTTCCTTTCGAACCTCGCAACCCCCGCGCGCGCCGCAACCGCGGACAGGAATTGACCAGGGGAAAGGCTAAGCGGTAAGAAGGAAGCTCCGTGCCGGTGGAGGGAGTCGAACCCCCACGGGCTTGCGCCCACCTGATTTTGAGTCAGGCGCGTC
>Ga0307377_10000608_pt1 | contig 47036 bp, 78 predicted proteins | sample TR3MG_FD_202535 | JGI IMG/M metagenome (GOLD analysis project Ga0307377, IMG submission 202535) | Soil microbial communities from Risofladan, Vaasa, Finland - TR-3 | ecosystem: Environmental > Terrestrial > Soil > Coastal area > Acid sulfate soil | place: Finland: Risofladan, Vaasa | collected...
TTTAACTTTTGTAACCCCGGACTTTTTCACTTCACTTGACAAAAATAGAGCTTGACAAAATCTCAAACTTGACATATACTATAATTACATATTAACCAGGGAGGAATTTATGGAAGAGAAGTCTAAATTATGGAAAGATAGTGGTAATGAAAAAATAATAGAAGATATAAATAAAAGTAAAAATAAATATTATTCAAATTTTATAGATGCTTTTTTGTTTAATCTTGCAGAAATTTTAGAAATTCCAATTGGTATTATCTGGAGGTATAAAAATGTGGGAAAAAATAGGTAATTTTATAATTTATGAATGTTCTGTATGTGGAAACGATATAGCAATTTCTTCAGCTAAACCACCGGATACTTGTCTTTATTGCTCCGGTGAAAAAATAAGTAAAGAAAAAATGATAGAATATCTTGCAGAAAGATTATCCTGTGAGCACTGGAAATGTGGAAAGGAAAAAAGCTGCAAAAATAATTATTGTGCAAATGACAAAGGTTATCCTAATACAAAATGTTGGATTGCTCTGGCAAAGGAAGAGGTGAAAATAAAAAATGGCCAGGGATGAAATAAATTACAAATATTTCCATAGTAAGTTAATGGATCTGGATTATTGCATGCATAAAACTACCGGATTAGTAATTTTCAAAGATGCCACAACTTACAATCAAGAAGAAATAAAACTATTAAACAAACTAAATAAAGACGATTCAATACCAAAAGAAAAAAAAGAAGAACTAATAAAAAAACTCCACGCTCTGAAAAATGTATTCAAAGGAATAATTATAACAGATGAAAAAATTCAGGAGATAAAAGATAAAGAGGAAGTGAATGCGTGAGTTGGCACTATTTGCAGGGGCAGGAGGTGGTATCCTCGGAGGCTATCTCCTGGGATGGAAAACAATTTGCGCCGTCGAAATCGAAGACTACCCTAGGAACGTACTCCTTGCAAGACAGCGAGACGGCCTCCTCCCGGCGTTCCCGATATGGGATGATATTACAACGTTTGATGGCAAGTTGTGGGCAGGAAGGTGTGATATTATTACCGGGGGGTTCCCTTGCCAGGACATTTCTTGCGCAGGAAAAAGAGCTGGGGTTGATGGACCTAAATCAGGACTCTGGAAAGAAATGGTCAGGGTGGTTCGGGAAGTTAGACCAGAATTCGTGTTTGTGGAAAACTCCCCAGGATTATTCAGTTCTATTCGAAAATATGGTAGATGGATCGGACCTCCGGGCATTACAACTATATTCAGAGACTTGGCCGAAATGGGGTACTATGCAAGATGGGGAGTGTTGGGAGCTGAAGACGTTGGGGCCCCGCACGAAAGAAAAAGGGCGTGGATCTTGGCCTACACCAACGGCCAGCGACTCCAAAAAAGGATTAAGCAAAACCCGGTCAAAATTAAGACAAGGGGGAACGGATCTTACAGAAAAAATATTAACTGGTGGGATATCGACCCAGCAGACCTACCCAACACTAACAAGCAGTATGATGACCTGGGGGGACCTGGAGCAAGCAAAATTCAGCAATCAAAACAGACCAAAATATCAGGACGTAAAATATCCGACACCGCAGGCCAGGGATTACAGAACCGGACAAAAGAAGAGACTCATCAGGAAGCAAAAGAATTTAAACGACCGCTGCGCTACTCAGAAAACTGGCCTACTGAATCCCGAGTGGACAGAGTGGCTAATGGGATTCCCCGTAGGGTGGACAAAATTAAAACCCTTGGAAATGCACAGGTTCCATCGGTGGCTGCACTTGCATTCATTATTCTCAGTGAAGGACTAATATGAAACTACTAACACAATCAGAATTCGCCCGACAACTCCACATCTCCAGGCAGGCAGTAGGAATCGCAATAAAAGAAAAAAAAATAGACACGGAAATCCAGGGAAAAAGAAAATTCATAAACATGGACGGGTATAAAACAATCCAATATATTAAAGCCGATAATTCTCACAGAAAGTATATTGCAAAAACAACACCCTTCCAGGAGAAAAAAAAAGGCAAGCGACCAGCTAAAAAGAAAAAAGTAAAAACAAAAGTAGAAATAAAAGAAGATTCAGAAATATTAATAAATCTTAGTCCTGAATTACAAGAAAATAGTACTATAGCAGCAGTATATGAAAGAGCAAGGACAAAAGAAAAACTCGAAATGGTCATCAAAAGAAAACTGGAAAACGCATATAAAAGAGGAACCCTAATTGACAGGGAAAAAGTATATAATTCTGTTATGTTTTTTCTGGACCGGATATTTCGCAACATCGAACTACTCAGCGGAACCTTCCTCTCAGATATTGGTAATGAAATTATAACCGAAGGAAAAGTAACCCCTGCAATCCGGAAAAGATGGGTTGATGAAATTTTGTCTCAGATAGATGAAGCAAAAGCAAAAGTAATCGACCACATTAAAACCATCGAAAAGAAGCAGGCTAAATAATGAAAATATTAAAAGAATGTATATATTCAGACGATATTGCAGGAAATCATTTATATTGCATAAAATTAGAAAATAAGGATATAAAAAGACGTGAATGAAACTTTAATATTGAAATCGGATACTTTTTTATTTTCAGAAGAAGAAATGAAACCATTAATTAAATCATACTCATTCTGGCAGGATTCTATTCTCCAATCAATAATATATCTTCATATTCCATCGGGAAAAATTGATTGTGATCCATGCTACAGAACAGGAGGTTTCTATAAAAGTGGTAAAATATCGGTGCCTGAAAAAATATCAGACATCAATCCCATTCACGGTGTCCCTTTTCATGATTGTAGAAAATTACCATATGAAAACAACTCAATCAACAGCCTGATTTTCGACCCTCCCTTTATTATTTATCCGGGTAAGAATAATTTTAATATAATGAGAGAATATGGAAGTTTCCGAACTAAAAAAGAACTTTTGCAAATGTACAACGATTCATTTATTGAGTTTCACCGGATATTAAATAAAAATGGTGTACTCATTGTAAAATGCCAGGATGGAACCTATGGCCCTGATTTATTTTTATCGCATATCGATGCTGTTATTTTACCTTGCAGAAGGACAGGATTTAAAGAATTAGACTTTTTAATTTTATTAAGCAAAGGCAGGCCAGAAAGAAGGGATTGTATCCAGAGAAAAGTTAGGAAATACCACAGCTATTTTTGTGTGTTTAAAAAAATATGACAGAAATAATAATCCCCACAGAAACAGACTCTACTTGGTTAATAGATGCGTTTAGACGCAGACCTACAAAACGCCATAATATAGAAATACCAGAATATTCAGAAACAACAATAATACCCGCAGGTAAATACACCGGAGCCCAATTCCGCCTTGACCGCGCTCCATACGTACGTGAACCGCTGGAAATGTTAAGCCCAGGTTCAAATATTCAGATAGATGTATTAATGTTTCCTGCCCAATCCGGTAAAACCACAATTGGTGAAATATTCGTAATGTTTTACATCGAAATTGTACCCTCCGAGATTATGCATGTAGATTCTAACGCCGATCAATGCCGTATCTGGTTCAATTCACGTATTTCCCCCAGGGCATCCAGGAAAGGAATACAGTTTAGAGCACAAACAGAGGATACAAAATCCAGAAGATCCGGAAATACTATGTTTGCAAAAGAATTCGACGGTGGAAACCTGGACCTTGCCTCCGCTCTTTCGGCCTCACAACTTGCATCAAAAACAAAACGCATTATACATGCCTGCGAGGTTGACCGGTGGCGTGAAGAACTTGGTCCGGAAGGATTAACATGGGAAATTATGTATGCACGTACACAAGCCTGGAGCGACCAAAGAAAAATACTTGCAGAATCTACCCCTACCACCTATGAAGCTTCCCTTATATGGCCCCTATATGAATCAGGAGATCAACGTCTTTATTGGGTAGAATGTCCGATTTGCCATGAACCCCAAACCCTGGAATTATACGCGGAAAAGAAGTATGGCCTATTTTATGAAACCAAAGCCGGCAAAATTGACATGCGTTCAATTTTTTATATCTGCCCTTCTTGCGGGGAATCATGGAAAGAAAATAGAAAGCATCATGTATTAAGTACTGGAGTATGGAAACCACAGGTAGAGGCAAAATCACCATATATAGCATCACACCATATTAATGGCATATATTCCCCTTTTCTAACCTGGTGGGAAATTGCCGAAAAACACAATAATATTAATGGAAATCACAAACTTCAACAATCATTCGACAATCTTGTAATGGGAAATCCTTCAAAAGAAACCGGGATCCGGCCCAAAGTTGAAAAAATAATCGAATTAAAAGGAATATATCGTGCCGGCACGGTACCGCAAGGCGTTCTTTTCCTCACGATCGGGGCCGATGTACAACAAGGAAATAAAGGAGATGAAAAAAACCCTCCCAGAATAGAATTGGAAATCCTTGGAAACGGCCCAGGATACCGCACCTGGTCAATAGATTATATGCGATTTGAAGGTGAAGTTTTTGATTATGCAGCAGGAGCCTGGAAAAAACTTCATGATTGGGCAGTAAAAACCAAAATGATCTTTAAAAATAAAAAAAATGAAGAATTTAAACCTGTTATGATTTTTATTGACTCTGGTGATGGAAATCTCACGTCAACAGTATATAAATTTACACAAACCTGGAATCTAACTTTTCCCATAAAAGGAGCCGGATCACTCAAAGCCCCTGAAAAAGGAGATCCGATCACAAAAGAAAATTTTACCAGGTATAGATATACAACTGTAGCAGAGGGTTTAACCCTCTATGTTATCGCCACTAATTTCTATAAAACCATGATTTACAACAATCTTAAAATAAAAAGGACCATGGAAAACATTCAACCCCCTGGATTCTGTGATTTCCCATTTGAATATGGACAGAAAGGGACAAATTACGAAAAATATTTTTCCATGCTGGCAGCAGAAGAAAAGCTCAAAGACGGTTCCTTTCACGACGGAGGCCGCAGGAATGAGGCCCTTGATTGCCGCGTGTATGCCTTATGTGCCGCCGATGTTTACCTTTATGGCCTGGTAAAGCAGGTCCGGGATGCTATGACAAAGGCAGGAATGAAAAGGGATGATGTGGACTCAATCAACAGAGGCTGGATAATCGAAAAACTAAAAAAAGAGGCCGGATTACCAGAAGGATATTAAAAATATATCATTTTTTTTAATTTTTTTCAATAAAAAGCTTGACAATACTCCGACTATGTGGTATATTAGTATTAGAGAGTGTATGAAACACTGTCAATAATAAGGAGGCGGTTATGAAGACATTATACCATGCAAGTAAAATTGAAAATAAGGAATGGATACTAAAAGAAGGATTGGAACCTTCATTATCAGAAAAAGAATCAAATGATGAAAGATTAAATACTGAAGCTGTTTATGGTTTTGATAATCCAGAGGATTGTATGGGATTTGCTATGGATAATGGCATGGATGAGTTTGTAATTTTTCAGTTTAGATCTGATTCTTGTATAATTGATCCTGAATACGATGGAGAATCATTCGCAGTTACAGGGACTGAAAACATACCTTGTACAATTTTTAAAGAATATTTAAGATAAACACCGGGCCGTATAGCCCGGTTAAAATAAGGATAAGGAGAGGGCAATTATGACAATATTACCAACATGGAAAACAGACAGGATTTTACAAATCATTAATGGGATAAAAGAACAACCCGTTAATATTAATGATTTCAATACAAGGGATACCGAAACTGTTAATATCCTTGTAGAACAGAAAATAGTAATGATAGAAAATAATAAACCTTTTCTTACAAAAAAAGGTGAAAAACTTCTTACTAAAATAAAAGCAAAATAAACCAGGGCTGTTAGCCCTCAAAAGTCCCTTCAAATGGCCGGGGAAACTCGGCCTATTATTAAAAACCTCTTGACATAAAATAAAAACTATGATAAATTATAATCATGCCATGTCTCACTGCCGAACGTAGGGCAGAATTAGAACTACAACTCACAAGAAAAGAAACCCAATTAACAAATCTATACTCATCTTTCGACGATTTTGACGGTGTCCGGGAATATAAATTTAATTCCGGAGAAGATGCGCAGCAAACAAAATATCGCTCTTTATCAGAATTACAAAATATTATTGACAGATTAGAAGCTAATATAGCCAGAATTAGAAATTTACTTGGATTAATGGGATTAAGTAATATTGTTTTAAGAAGAAAAGGATATTAAAATGGAAATAGTTAATTTAGAAATTCGAAAACAAATTTTCAGAGATTGGTTATCGGAAGAAATAAACAAAGGCAATATTAAGATTCAAGATTTAAATGAAAATACTTTAGAGAATTTTTTAATACCTGAAAATTGGATAAATTCACCAATACCATGCATAAATCCAAGGAAGTTAAATGGGAATAGTTAATTTTTTATTTAAAAAACAAATAAAAAAAATATCTGAAAACATAGCAAATATCCATATATCAAATTATAGAAATACGATAAAAGCCACTTACGGCAATCATGGAAGTTATAACGGAATGAATTCAGGTGCTAAATGGCCGGGTGGTTTATCCGCTCCTGGTTCCGCTGTTCATATCGATCATTATACTACCCGTCAAAATGTCCGATCTGCAATACAAGATTCTACTGTCGCTAAATCAATAGTTAGCAGATATTCAGATACAATAGCAGATACTGGCATAAGAAGAGAATCCACTCCAAACGCTTCAATCCTGGGTATTACCCCAAAAAAAGCAGAAGAGTGGGCCGAAAATGTTGATTCAAGATTTGATCTCTGGGCAGGATCAAAAAAACAACATAGATCAGGCCTATATACTTTCTATCAATCACATAGATTGTACGCATCCTGGATATTCCGGGATAATGATATTTTTACCAGGCTTTTTTATTCTCAAAAAAGAACCCTGTTAAATCCTCTCCAATTCGATTTTATAGAGCCTAATCAAATCCGGGGTGATGCCTACACCTCCAGTACATACCAAACCTTAACCGATTATGATGGAATAATCCGCAACCCGGATGGAACTGAAAAAGCGTTTAAAGTATGGCTACAAATCCCCGGAAAATATGAATATAAATATATTGATATTCCTGCCATAGGTCCAAAATCTGGAAAAAAAATGATGTTGCATGGATTTTCACCTGAATACGCTGGACAAGGCCGCGGATTTTCACCTTTAGCAGGGGCAATACAGGAATTTCAAGATATTACCGATTTTAAAGAGTCGATCATAAAAAAAGCAATTGCTCAAAGTAGTCTGGCAATCGGTGTTGAAAATGAACAGCTTGATCCATCAAACCCATTAGAAAGTATAAGTTTCAAGCCAGCAGGTCCTACCATAACTGATACTGGTGAAGCATTCGTTCAAGTTGCACAAAATACCACATCAATCCCTAATTATTCCCAACTCCCGGAAGCAACTCTTACAACTCCCGGAAGTGTAGGAGTTTTCAATCTTCAACGTGGCGATAAGATGAAAATTTACGAAAATAAAACGCCTGCAGAATCCCTTGACTCATTTCTAAATTCTTTCGTTTCTTATGTTTCCGCAAGTGTCGGAATGCCTATTGAAATGCTGTTGATAAAATTCAACGCCAGTTACTCAGCACTCAGGGGAATAATAATGGTTTTCTGGAGAATCGTCTTGATGTGGCGCGCGGAAATGGCAGCCGATTATCTTGATCCTACATTCGAAATGTGGTTATCAGAAGAAATTGCAGCCGGTCGGGTAATGGCACCAGGCTGGAGTGATCCGATCTTAAGGGCTGCTTGGTTATCAGGAAATTGGGTTGGTTCACCTATGCCACAGGCAGATCCGGTTAAGGCTGCAAAGGCAAATGAAATTAATGTCAAAATGGGATTAACAACCCTGGATAGAGAATCCAGCGGTTTAAACGGTTCTGTTGGAAAAACTAACAGGGCAAAATTGAAAAAAGAATATTCTGAATTACCTCCTTCACCTTTTGGAAAAGGTAGTTCAGAATCAAATGAATCAAATATAGAGGGGGAAGAGTCAAATGGCTGATCCTGTAATAATTCCGTGTCCTGCCAATACCTGGACTCCTGTAGCTATAAAAGTGAGCACAGGATTAATACATAGAAAAAAAAGCCTTCCTATGTATCTCCAAACATATAGAGATACAGGAGAATTAGCACCAACAACCCGTGATGAAGGTATACCAGTTTTTGTTAATTCTAATACAGCAATTATTTCTGCTGCTGCAAATATAGATGTTTATCTTTGGGCAATTGACAAACCCGGAGAGGTGAGAGTGGATTTACCAGGAGAGTAAAATGAGTGATTTGATTGGAAATACAACTCCCCCATGGAATACTCAATCCGATAATGTTAAATTTACCCCGGAAGGTGGAATAGCAACAAGGGTAATTAATGACACTGGAGCCCCGAGTATCAAGGGAACTGTTGTCCATGCCTCACCAAATATTGATAATGCTGTCTCGCTGATTCCAATAGATAATCCAGATCCTTGCGGTATAGTCTATGATAATGGAATTCCAGATGGTGAATACATATGGATAGTGCAACATTTAAAAGCAGAAGTATTATATTCCACACCAGTTACACGTGGAACCTTTTCAAGATGTCCTTTAGCTGCTGATGGTGCAGGAATAGTAGGACGGGCAATTAATGAAGTTCTTCCAATACCTCCATTTGCAACTGACAAACATTTTCTTGAAATAGGACATCCAACAGAAACAATTGCAGCTCCAGGGCTTGCAATGACATTTATACATTTCAATTAAGAGGATTTATGAGCGATATTATAGGTAATGGAAAAATGGGAATGTGTTGTGCTCAACTTTTGGTTACTGGAAATTCAAATTCAATACCAGAAACATTTACGAAAATGAACAAACTAAATTTCCCAAACCTTATTTTCACACCTGAATTCAATGGTCTAATAACTTTTGATGAAAATACAGGAATTTTTATATTGCAACATGAAGGAATGCTATTAACGTCAGCAACTCTTAATCTTCATGCCCAACAGGCATCTTCTGAAATTAGATTAATACCAGAATTTAACGATGGTACTGGATGGATATCAGGTGCAGGAAAAAAAGTTGTAATTACTGCTATTACCCCCTCACAAATAGAATGGACCGGAATGAAAAAATTAAATAAGGGATCACAAATTAGATTCTGGTTTTCAGCAATATCCGGAAATATAATTTTTGAAACCGAAACACTCGACCCAACTGGTCTTAATTGTATAGTACCAGCAGCAATATTTTATTTGCAGTGGCATAGAGAATTTGAACCATTAACCTAAAAGGAATTTAAATGTGTATGGATGAATTGACAGTAGATGAAAAAAAACAAATTCTTGACGCCTGTACTGACATGGGGAATCTAAAAGGTTTTATATCGACTATCCAGACTGCTCAAGAAAAATTAGAACTTAAAAATGAGCACTTGAGAGAAAAAATAAATGAAGAAATAATTGAGAGAAAAGAAGAACAAAAGGAAATTAGAGAAGATCATAAAGAAATGAAAAAAGAAATTGATGGAAAATTTGAAGTACTGTTTACGAAACTCGGAAATGTAAATAAAAGAATTGACAATAAAGTAAATGAAATTAATAAAATGATAGATGAAAAATTACTACCTAAAATAAATGGTATAACTAAATGGATAATAAGTGGTTTATCTGGAATTTTAGGTAGTATTATTATAAGTATTATATTATTTTTTATTGGAAAAGTAGCTAAATGGTGGTAAAATGAATGGGAAAATCAATATTTTTTTTATTATTAGTATTATTCTTTTTTTTGCCCTGGTCGGAATTTGTATGTTTTTCGGAAAAAATTTATATTCTGACTCAGACACAATTAGACAACTTGAAGAAAACACAAGAGAACTTAGAAAAGAAAATAGCGGTCTTAAACTTGGCTTTGACATTATTAGCAGAGAATCCAGGAAACGTAGAGAAATTAATACAGAATTACGAAAAACAATTAATGGAATTGAGAAAGATAAAAGACGATATACAGAAGACATTGAGCGCGTCAGTGGAGAGCTTGAACGAACGAATAGAAAGCTTGACCGACTCAGAAAAGAGGCAGAAACAAGAAGTCAAGAAGCAATTGCAGCGGGTGGAGAAATCAGAAGAGAGATTGAAGAACTTGGAAAAATTATTGAATCGATTGAAAAAAAACCAGATAATTGAAAATATTAAATGGTGTGCCATTGGAATTGCAGCGGGAATAGGACTTAAAATTTTATTCGATTATTTTCTTGACAAATAAAAATTATAGGTATAGGATGGATAGATGTATAAAATTTGGGCTTTTTCAGAACAACACCTCATAGACTATCAAACAAAAATTGAAAACGCAACAGTAGAAGAAATTAAAGCAGCTTCAAGCATTTTTGGAAGCGATCCTCTTCCCGGAATATTATCAATATCAGGAAGCACAGCACAAATAAAAATATATGGCCCCCTTTCTCAAAATGGCCCTTCTCCTATAGCTCGTTATTTTGGATATACCGGAACCGGGTACTTACAAATTATCGATGCAATAAATGAAATATCCGAAAATGATGAAATCACAAAAGTAGAATTACTTATGAATACTCCAGGTGGTGAAGTACTTGGAGTTGATGAAGTTTTCCAGGCCGTTAAAGACCTTTCAGGAAAAAAAGAAGTTATCGCCATAAATCAAGGAATGATTGCATCCGCTGGGTACTGGATAGCATCAGCAACAGAAAAAATAATAAGTAATTCCCCTGTAAACTTCACCGGTTCAATTGGTGTGATTATAACAGCAGTAGACACAAAAGAAATGGAAAAAAGATATGGGGTTAGAGTCGTTACTGTAGTTTCCAGAAATGCATCCAATAAAAACCCGGACGTATCAAAAAAATCAGGTGTTGAAGAATTACAAAAAACTGCTGATGCATTAGAAAGAATTTTTTTTGAAAGGATTGCAGAAGGAAGGGGAGTCACTACCGAGTATGTAAAAAAGAATTATGGCCGTGGTAGTATACTTGTTTCCCTCGATCCGGACGGCACTGATGCCATGGATGTAAAAATGATCGATGCCGTTATCACGGAAAAAAATAATAATTCAGATGTTAAAAAAAATAAAGACATAGAATCTAAATCAGTTAATACCCCCGCTATTATTGCGGGAAAAAATAAACAGGAGGTTACTATGCCAACATTTAAAGATTTTCTCGCAGAAAACCCCGCCGCTAAGGCTGAATATAACGCAGCCCTTGAAGAAAAATACAAAGCGGGGGTTGAAGCAGGAAAAGTATTAGTCAGAGAAGATATTAAAAAAATATCACCATTTCTGACAAGTTCCGAATATGATGATGCAATCAAGGCAGTGGCAATAAAAGGAATCAATGGTGAAATTAATATTGATACTGTTATCGCCATGGTGACATTGGAAGATGCCAGAAAAGCAAAAACAGAATCAACAGAAGCAAAAAAGGAAACCGAAGAAATCGGAGATACTCCACCGGAACAAGTTGTGACAGGCGGCAACGCATCAGGTGATATAACAACCGAGGCCGATTTTCAAGCAGAAATGGCCAGAGTAAAGGCGGTGAAGTAATGGGAATGCAAAACAGACTTGACATAGATACAAGGCCATTTATTCTTGAATCCCTTCCATCTTGCAAGAGAATTGACAAAGCCATTATCCTCACAGATGGAGCCAGGGCTACACCACTATTAAGCCGGACCCTAATGGCAAAAATTGCGGCAACCGGAAAATGGGTACCTTTCACGGATGTGGCAGCAGTCGATGGAACAGCAAAACCAGCAGGTATTTATGATCCGGAAGGATCACTCGGAGATATCGCGGCCGCCGATATAGTCGCGGGTGATGTTATCGATGTACCTATAATTATTTTCGGCGCTCTTTTTGATGACAGTAAGCTTGTAATTGAAAATGCACTTACTCTCAGCACAATAATAGCTACCGGAACAATCCAGGCAGAGACTGTAGCAGATGCATTAATGAAAATATCATTAATTCCACAGTCTGCTATTTCAGGATCAAGTCCTGAAAATCCAGCGGTATAAGGAGGAAAATATGGCAACACCAAATCCAGTTGATTTTTATAGTCGCTATATGGTTGAGATGTTCGACCAAAGAGCAGCTTTTCCATCAGCTCATGCTTTTTTATCTTTTTTTGGAAATCCAGTGTCACCAGCAAAAACGCATTTTTCTCAGGATGAAAAATCTGTTGATATTGATATCATAAAAGGTAATGGCAGGCGTCTTGCGGCTACCGTCCATAGGGGACAAAGCTCAAATGCTATTGACAGTAAAAATACTACTGATTATGAATTTACAAATATATCAAGAAAATGGCCTCTAATAGAAGAAGTAGATAATATAAATTCTACTCAATTATTAAATCGTCTGCCTGGTGACAATCCGTATGAACGAAGGACTCAAATGGATAGAAATAGAGCACTTGCATTAGACCTTCACACCGATCAAGTGAGAAAAACAATCCGTACATGGGAATATTTTGCAAGAGAGGCGGTACTTACAGGAAAACATCCCGCTATAATTGGAACAACTAACAACGCTTTAATTTATGATTTTTATCGCCTGCCATCCCATACCATAGGAGTTCCGGCTCCCTGGGATACAGGAACTCCTGATATATTAGGGGATATCGATAAAGCTCTAACCTTAGTTGAAAATGATTCAGGAAGAATACCCGATTTTCTTGCTCTTGGTGGAAGCGCATTAAATGCATTTATAAAAGATACAACAGTAAAAGCCTTGGCCGATATTAAAAATTATGAACTAATTAGAGTAGGTGATAATTTTCAACCACCTACACAATACAGCCGCTATACTAATAATGGATGGACAGCAATAGCTCAACTAATAACACCACTCGGAAGGCGTGTATGGATCTTCACGAACAGCAGAACATTCACTAATAACGCAGGAACAAGTGAATATTGGATGCCTCTAGACAAAGCTTTTCTGTTAAATACAGAAGCAAGATTTGATAGATATTTTGGACCCCGTGACAGAATGCCAGTAACCCCGGTAGAAGCTCAGTGGTACATGCAAAACTTTGGATTTTCTATGATGGCACCACCAATGCCTCCTGAAATTACAAATATTGGTAGTATTATAATGCCGCAAGCTTTCTTTTTTGATGCCTACACACCAGAGGATAAGAAAACTACAGTGATGAGAATGCAATCAGCTCCTATTTTTCCAACAACCGAAACGGATGCAATTGCAGTTCTTACTGATCTAATAACACCATAAGGAGATAAAATATTATGGCTAAACAATTATATTGGAATGGTCCAGGAGTATATGGATTTGGTGAAAAAGTATTAAAACCAGGGGATCCAATACCAAAGGACTGGAGTAAAGAAAATTTTATCCGGTTTAAAAATAAAATTGGTGAAAAAATTGAAGTCGGAGTAATTGAAGATACCGCAGAATTAAAAACAGAAATCAAAAAACTCCGGACTGAAATTAAAGACCTGGAAAAACAGAATATAGAATTACTCGAACAGATCGAAAAAAAAGAAAATGGAGGTAAGTAGTGGCATTAACAATAGTACCAAACGGTAAAACTCTGTATTATGGAAATCAAGTAATCAAAGCTGGCAAAGAAGTTCCTTCGCATATAAAAATTACATTCGATGAATCCTATATACCACCACCGTCCTTGCCACCTATAGAAGAACCAGAAGAACCAGGGGAATAAATGACAAATCTACGTGTGCGGGCTGCAAATGATGCAAGAAAACTTAATGTAAGGGATTGGGGATTACTTGTTGAGTTAATTGACCCTGATGGAAAAAAGTATAATACTGATAAAATAACAGGTGAACCACTCAAAAGCCCATTACTTACTTATGACCGTACACGGGTAATACCAGAAACCGGGGAAGATATGATAGTTGCAGAACCAACAGTCGTTCTTTCCCGGTTAAGCCTGGAGCGAATACCGAAAGCTGGGGAAACCTGGACAGTAAGAATTCAAGAGAGTCCAACAAGTGAAATAATGGTTGATTATATTATTTCACCTACTAGGGCACCAGAGGGCGGAAAATCTCTTGAATTAATAAAGCTTTTCTTACAGAGGATAGAACAATCAGCATGATGAATTTTAGAATTATCAAAGATTCAATTATAACTATACTCGGAACAGCAGCAGCAGGACGATTCCGAACAGTGGGATTCCAAAGACAGACTAAAGCAGCAGAAGAGGTAAAGGGAAATTTACGGCTAGTTACCGTATATTATAGCACTGGTTATTTTCCAAAACGATCCGGAAGAAATACCGGACCCGTTCAACATGACATAACTTACCGTATAGAATTCACAGTTTCAAGTCCAGCTATTGGAAATCTTGCTATTATAAATAATCCTCTAAGCACCCCTGCTGAAATATCAGCAGCAATAACAGGAATTCAGGAATCAGCATATCTTGCAGATCAATCAATTGATGAATTGTTTGAAATTGTTTATCAAATACTTATGGATGGTAATAATATTGATATGCAGCTACCAATTGGAACAATAGCAAATCGTTGGATAGACTCAATTCAAAAAGATGAACCCCGTACCAGGGGCGATCTGGTAGAACTTACAGGAAGTTCAAATCTTACATTAAGAACATCAGAGCAGATTCTTGGAGATCCGGGAACACCTGGTGCAAATATAATAGATACTACCCTGGATGTTAAGGATAATATCCCTAACATCGCGGGTACGTTAGTCGATAATTCATAGGAGGAAAAAAGTTATGGGAATAATATCTACAAGTAAGGCAGCAGGGGTTGGATCCTCTGTTGAAAATCAAGCATTTGCTGTTACAGCTCAAGTAGTGCCCAGAAAAATAACAATCGTAGGAACATACGATCCTTTGAAAACGGATATAGTTCCCGATGTTCCAATAAGAGTATTTTCAGCAGAGGAAGTTGGAGCGTTATGTGGATATGGTTTCATGATTCATAGGCTTGCTGTACAATCATTCAAAGGAAGCGGAAATGGAATTGAAACATGGATAATTCCACAAACAGAAGACGGAGTAAAAGCTACAGGAAGTATAGATTTTACCGGATCTACTGGATCAGGGGATACAATTTTTTTATATATTTCCGGAATTCTTGATATGCCAGTTGAAATACCTCTAAGTTCGGGAATAACAGGAGCAGATATTTGTGCCCTGGTTACTGCTGCAATTAATCGAATAAAAGAATTACCAGTAACAGCAGTACTTAATATTGTTCCAGAAATTTGTGATATAACAGCAAAGAGTACAAATGTATGGGGTAATGACATTTCTATTGCATTTAACAAAAGACCAGGTGAAGAATTACCACCAGGTGTCATAGCAGTAGTAACTGATATGACAGGCGGATCAGGGACATATGATATTAGTGATGCGATTGACGCACTTGGTGTAGGAGATAATGCTAATGAAAAATTTATTACTGAACTTATACATGGATATGGTACAGGAGGATTAGATATCCTAAGCGAATATGTCGGAAAAGGTGATACAAAAACAGGATGTTATAGCGAATTAGTTCACAAACCATTTCAGAGTCTCATAGGTGATGTTTTGGCGGGTTCGTCAGGATTTACTTATGTCAGAAATATAGGCAACCTCAGAAAAGGAACTGATAGAACTAATGGAATAATATGTGTTCCCGGATCGGTTTCGCACAAAGCAGAAATTGCAGCACAAGCTATGGGACATCGAGCACGAATTGCGAACATAAGGCCTGAACAGAACTATGTAGATATAATTCTGGCTGATATTGATCCTGGGGATGCAGTTGATAGATGGACATCTTATTACAACTTTAGGGACACCGCAGTAAAAAATGGAATTTCACCTACCATTGTAAAAAATGGAATTGTATATATGCAAAACCTTGTAAGTTTTTATCACCCTGATAGTGTTCCTGTAAATTCTAATGGTTATGCATCTTTTCGTAATCTTGCAATTATTCAAAATCTTCTTGATTCTCAATATCGAACATTCAACACAGAAAAGTGGAAAAATTTTACGATCGTTGAAGATGTAACAAAAGTTACTAATGTAGAAGCAAGAAAAAAGGCTCGCGATATTGATTCTGTTATCGATGAATGTGTAGCTCTAATTACTGTATGGCTAGGATTAGCTTGGATATATGAAAAAAAATATTCAATCGAACAACTCGCATTACCAGGAGCAGTAAATATAAGAGCGGGCACAGATGGATTTGATATTAATTTGAAAACAATACCTTCAGGGGAAGGTAATATTATGAATATCAATACAATTCTTGATACCAGCATAGCGGTATTAAGTCAATAAGGAGGAAAATTAATGGGTGATGTAGCAGGAACACCAAGAAAATGTATGATAAATGGAATTTCCTTTGATGTTATGGCTGACACTGATATAACTCAACCAGGAGGGAAATTTTTAAATGAATCAATTTCAACTTCAGGAAGAAATTTAAGAAAAATGACTAAAAGATCCCAAACCAGGGAAGGATTAGTTATAGCCTGTAATCCGTCAGAAGCAGCTATATTAAAAGGCTTTGCTGATTCTGTAGCAAAAATACCCCTTTCTTATACCCTTGCAGATGGATCAAAATACACTTCCCCGGGCTGGATTGAATTTGAAAGTGTAACAAGTATGGATAACAAAGGAACTATAAAGCTACATGAAAAAGAAGACTGGGAGCTTTTTGTAGCACAATAAATCAAATAAAACCAAGGAGGATATATATGGGAAATATATTAAACAGCATAACATCGAGATTAAAAAAGGTAAAAGAGGAAAGAGAAGAAAAACCATTGATATCGCGAGAGTCCGCAATGGCTGAAATAACGGAGCTTCTTGATTATTATAATATCAGCACTAAAACACTTCAAATGACCGAAGATACAGAATTGGCAGGAGAAAGAATTCTTGAACTTCTTCTTGAATATTATAGGTATGGTAAATTAAAAAATAAAAAAGGGGAAAGTGGTTTTAATATTATTCAAACATTAAAAAATGGCAAGGAAATTATTTATTCTGAAATAACCGCACCTAAAAAAAGAATGATGGACAAATTAGAGTCAAAAGAATCTTACGGTAAAATTCATAGTTATATGGGTTCTTTATCGAATATCGATCTCGATGGAGTTGATCAACTTCACGCAACAGACCTTGCAGTATTGGAGGTGTTGTGTAACATTTTTTTGCTCGCATAAGGAGAGATGGTTTGTCTGTGATAGGAATAATTGACCAGTGGATGGGAAATATGTTTTACCGCGGACAGCCCATAGATGTTATAGAAAAAATGACATATTCCGATCTAAAATATTGGAACGGGTGGCATGAAAAAATATGTGATGCGGAAAAGAAATATGCCAAGGAATTAAAGAATGCCTGATTTTGCAGTAAGTACAGCTTTTTTAGGACGCGATAAAATATCCGGCGTTTTCCAGAAAATGGGAAAAAATGCCGGTATTTTTGGTGATAAATCCTCAAAGGCTTTTAAGCGTGCTTCAAAATCAGGAACCGGATTTGGAACTGTATTAAAAAGCATCCTTGCAGCCGGCTTCATTCAACGCGGATTATCTATGTTAACCAGCGGCTTAAAAGAGGTAGGCACTCAGTTTATAAGCCTTGATCAATCCCTTACCAGCGCATCCGCAAAATTCGGCGATCTCGACCTATCCACAAAAAAAGGACAAGAAACGTTATTACAACTCAAAGAAGCTGCCAGAACCACCGGAGCCCTTACAGAAAAAACAGCAACCGAGGCTGCTGGAGGGCTTGAATTTTGGGCACTTGCTGGAGTTAATGCTGCACAGGCTATGACATTATTACCCGGATCTGTTAACCTTGCCACAATAGCGGAAAGAGACCTTGCACGATCCACAGATATTGCTTCTGATTCCCTTGGAGCTTTCGGTCTCATGACAAAAGATACCGGACAGCTAGAAACAAATTTTACCAGGTTGCTCGATGTAATGTCGGCAACCATGACATCGAGTAATACAGATATAGAAACTATGTTTGAAACAATCAGAAAAAGCGCATCAGTTTTCACTGCTTCTGGCCAATCTCTTGAAACTTACAATGCTATACTTGGAACTTTGGCGAATTCTTCGATAAAAGGAAGCCAGGCCGGAACTATGATGAAGGATATGCTTCTAAGGCTTGCCGATCCTTCCAAGGAATCAGCTGCTATAATTTCAAATCTTGGAATACAAGTTGCCGATAGCCAAGGAAATTTTCGGGATATTATAGATATTTTAGGTGATTTTGAGCAAGCAACTAAAAATATGGGAGAAGTTCAACGGTCTGCTGCTCTATCAACTGTTTTTGGAAAAAAGGCAATAACGGGAATTAATGTCATTTTCAAAGCTGGCACAAATAGCATAAGAGATTATAGAACTGAATTGGAGAATTCAGCCGGAGCTTCTCAAAAAATGGCATCTATTATGAGGCAATCCTTACAAAATAGAATCGCAGCTCTTAAATCAGCAGCGATTGAATTAGGTTTTCAGTTTATGGAAACATTCGAAAAATTCGGAGGTAGCGCAATCGACAAACTCACTGGAATTTTACGGACTATTCCTTTAAAAGAAATAATGCAGGACCTCATGAGACTCGGGCAGCCTATTTCTCAATTAGTTGGTTCAGTGATTGAACTTGGAAAAGCAATATTCTCCATTCTTAATGTAGCTTTACAAGCATTTTTTGGAACAGGGAAAAAAAGTGTTGATATTATAGAAATAATTAGTGGGGCGTTTGGATTTGTTATAGGTATTATAGACAATTTTGCTGCTGGAATAAGATTTCTTGTAGCATTATTAAAACCAGTTATACCTTATATTGCTGCTTGGGCAGCCATACAGTGGATCTTGAATGTTGCTATGAGTGCAAATCCGATAGGATTAATAATAGTTGCAATAGGATTATTAATTGCCGGTGTTGGATGGGTTGTTACTAATTGGGATAACCTGGTAAAAGGTATAAAGGAAGGTGCTGGCAAAATATGGAAATTTATAGTAGGTCTATTAGATAATCCATTTTTTAATGCTGTTGGTGATGTTTTTGCCAGTGTTCCAGATGCTATTTTGGGAGCTTGGGAAGGTGTAAAAACTTTTTTCACATTTTTATACAATAATGTCTTAAAACCAATAGGTGATTTTTTTTCAGGAGTTGGAAAAGATATTGAGAATTTAGGAGAAAGCGCAGGAAAAGGGCTTATGGATATGTTTAAAGGCGCTTACGAATTCGGGGAATCAGTCGGAAAAAGCATAAAAGGAGTTTCTGTCGGAGAAATACCAGGTGAAAAAAAAGAAAGGGAAGCGCCAAACAAAACAGAATTAGAAACACGCAGATCTATTGAAATGAAGGGAAGGATTGATATAAACGGAGCACCTCCAGGAACCACAGCAGCTTTCGACATAAAAGGAGCGCCCCCGGTTGATGTGGGTGGATTAGGACCTAACAAATGAGTGACTGGCAGCAAAGAATTAGACCAGAAATAAAATTCACATCCCCTGAAGGAAATATTTTTATAGCCTTGTGGAGAAGTAATACAACTCCACAGGAAAAAAAAGTTGCTATCTTCAATTATCCAAAAATAAATGGTTCTGTTATCCAGGATTTAGGTGTTAATAGTACTCGGTATCCTATGACAATATATTTCGAAGGCGCTAATAATGACCTTGAAGCTGAGTTATTCCAAGCAGCATTAAATGAAACCGGACCATGGACAGTTATCCATCCCGTATTAGGTGAAAAAATATTACAACCCTTGTCATTTTCTCCGGATATTAATCCTACAGGAAGCGGAAACATAACTGTTATTATAACAGAATGGATTGAACCTATAAGCGATATCGTAATAGGTTCTGTTCAGGAGTTGGCAGCTAAAATACAAGCACAACAAGATGCCCTTAATGCACAGGCAGCAGCTCAATTCTCAGAAATAACAAATCAGGAAGCAACAGCGGAAGTGCTTGCAATTACAAAAGAATCAGAAAATATATTAACCCAGTATGATGAATTCCTTGATGATCTTGCAAAAATTAATGCAGATGTTAATGCGCAAGTATCAGCCGTAAAACAAGGAATAAATGATACAATAATACAACCCATTATAAACACTCAGGCAGTAGTAGGGGGATTTCAGGAATTGCTTGAATTACCCTCACTTGTAAGTAACGACATTCAGGCCAGGCTATCGCCTTATATTGATTTTGCGGTTTCACTTATCACAACACCACCACCAGTTCCTGCAAATGTAGAAAATAAAAATACAATAGCCACACAAGAAATGACACTCGCAGCAGTTACCGGAACACTAGGAACAATTGCAATTACAGGAGATTTTCAAACCAGGTCTGAAGCTATACAAACCGCAGCGGATATTAATAATATTTTCACAGAAATTACAAATTATTTGGATGCCTCACAGGTTAATTTTTCAAATAATTCAATAGATAATCAATATTTTTCCCAAAGTCAAACTTATTCTGATGCCGCTTTACTTATTGCTTTTATCTCAGGATATTTACTGAAAATATCCCTTGATTTGAAAATAGAAAAAAGATTTGTCCTTAAAAAAGATAGGGCACCAATTGAAATAACGATTAAAGAATATGGTGATTTGGGTGATAATGACAGCAATTTTGATTTATTTATAGCCTCTAATAATCTGAAAGGAAATGATATTATCCAACTTCCAGCAGGTAGGGAGGTTGTAGTCTATGTCTGATTTTCCAATTGCCGGAAAAAGATACCAGGTATCAGCAGGTGATACTCTAAATTCTATTTCCCTTGTGGCTTATGGAGTAGAAACTTATATATCAAATATAGTATCAGTAAATCCAGCATTATCAACCCGCCGCACGAATAGTGAAGGATTGCCGGAATTAATAGTAAATGAATTATTATTTATTCCAGAAATCCAGGAACGCAGGTCTGTAAATGATATTAGAAATGAAAGACCACTTACAAGCAAAGAAAAAGACGATTTTACCCTTGTACTTGAAGGAAGGGAAGTTCCTCTTTATTCCGCAAGACTTATATTGACCATGGATACCGCAGCAGATGGGTTTTCCGGTGCTCTTGCCTGGAATCCAGGACAGGATATCGAACTTGATAAATTACTATTGCCTTTTAAATATCCTAAAACTAAAATTTTTCTCGGGAACGAATTGCAATTAACAGGGTATTTATACGGAGTTAATCCGGAATTGGGAAATAACGGAAGGATTAAAAATCTTACGGGTGCATCCATGACAGCCGAAATGATTGATTCTAATGTCAGACCACCTTATGAAAAAAATAATGTCACATTAAAGCAGTATTCACAAGACCGGTTGAAACAAATTGGATTAAAGGCAATATTTCAAACAGATACTGGTGGAGCTTTTAAGAGGGTTACTGCCAACCCATGGGATAAGATATTTGATGATTTGGCTTCTTTGGCATCCCAGAGAGGTGTTTTAATTTCGAGTACGAATAAAGGGGAAGTTCTTTTTTTCCAGGCCGGAAGTGGTGAAAATATGGGAACTCTGGAAGAAGGGCAGCCTTTAGCACTTTCTTGGACCGCTAATTATGATGGGCGCCGGCGCTTTCATACATATAAGGCCATAGGACAATCCCCTGGAGCTGATGCACAAACGGCAGTTGCAGTTGATGATAATATTCCTAAGTCCAGACTATTTACTTTTTCGGCAAATGACACAACTCCAGGGGACATTCAGAGAGCAGCGGACTGGAAACGATCAAAAATGCTTGCTGATATACTCATGATGTCAATTCCAGTTTCATCATGGTATGCACCGAATGGAAAATTATGGAAGCCCAATAATTCAATTACTATCATTTCAGAGACTCTTGATCTTCCTGCACCTGGTGTAACCTTGCTGATCCGCTCGGTTGAGTTTGTTTTTGAGTCATCTGGAACCCAAGCGATTATAAATATAGTGCCTGAAGAGGTTTACACCGGGGGAAAAATTGTTGATCCGTGGAGGGTTAAGTGACAACCGGAATAGTAACAGGGTATGAAATAGGAAAAAATAAGACCGGAACTAAAGATGTGGTACTTCTCCAGGTCCGGATTACTGATAAGACTGATATACAGACAGTGGAATTGATGAATAATCCAGGGGATGATTCTGTTCCTGCTCTGGATTCCAGGGTTGCAATTTTAGAGGTAGGGCCTGCATGGAAAATTGGAATTGCTGTCAGTGATAATATTACTCCAATTATGCAGGACGGGGAAAAAAGGATTTATTCGCAGGATTCAGGAGTCGTAAAGGCTTTTGTAGCCATGCTAAAAAGTGGTATTATAGAAATTAACGGGAATACTGATTTCGCGGTCCGGTTTAATGCGCTTAATACGGCTTTACAGGCTTTTTTAACGGATTTAAATACAAAACTTGGAATTGCATTTACGGCGGTTGGTGGAACATGGCCTGGAACATCGGTTGATATTTCAGGCGCCAAAATAGATGAGGTGAAGGTAAAATAATGGGTGATGAACGATACCAGGGTGATCCAAGGATTTTTCTTGATGAAAATGGGAGCTATTTTTCCTATAAGGGAGGGCAGCCAGTAATGGACCGGGGATTTGAGAACCAGGTAAATATTCAATTATTGACAAAACCAGGTTGGTGTGGAAATGTTTTTTTACCTCCAGGAAAAAAGATCGGTAGTACTTTTCTGGATACTGCCCAAGGTGCTATTACAATTAATAAGCTTAATGATATCAGACAGGCAGCGGAAAATGCTTTGAGAAATCAGGCTTTTGGAAAAGTGAAATCAACAGTAACAAATCCGGAAAGTAGTTTTTTGAATATCGAAAATGTTATAGAACCACCAGGGCAGGATATACAGAAACTTATATTATCGAAAAATTGGGGAAACTGGATTGCACAAGCTAATGATCCGGCTTATAGGAGAGAATAAGAATGCCAATACAAATACCAACAACACAAGAAATAGTTGACCAGGATATTGCAAATCTTGAAAGTTCATTAAATCAGAATACACCTGCTGCTGATATTGCTTATAATAATGTAATTGCGATTATGAATGCTCTTGCTTATACATCATTATACAAGTACGCAGCGGAAAGGGCTCTGCAAAATCTTGCTCTTACTGCTACTGGTGTTGATCTGGACCAGATAGGTATTAATTATGGAGTTATAAGAAAACCATCGGAATCAGCAATAGTCACGGTTTCACTTCCGGCAACGAATGGAACGATCATTCCGGTAACCGCAATATATACTGCAGAACCGAATGGATTACAATATTTTCCTACTACCCAGGCAATAGCGGTGGGCGGGTTTGCGGTTCACGATGTTAGATGTGAGGAAACCGGAACTTCTGGTAATCTAAATATCAGCGATATTATGGAAATAGACACACAAATTCCAGGAGCTCAAAGAACTGCAACAGTGACAGCAATAGTTAATACCGGGGCAGAAGGTGAGACTGATCCGGCTTATAGGCGTCGAATTCTCGATGAAATTAGAACACCCAGCGGTGGCGGAAATGTAGCTGATTATAGAAAATGGTCGGAAAGTGTGGCTGGTGTTGAAAGAGCTTATCCTTATAGTGGAAATCCTACAGACCTTGAAATAGATGATGGCTCCAGTGTACCACCGGAACGAACGGTTTATGTCGAAGCTGAAAAAAAAATTGATCCTGATGGAATTGCACCGCAGAGTCTACTCGATGAAGTAGAAGCAGCAATTATTACAAATTTAAATACCGGGATTGCAAATCAACCATTAGGACTTATTAATGATACTTTATTTGTTGTTTCAATTTCTATGACTTCAATTTTTGTGCGAATTATTAATCTTATAGTTGATCCAAGTCTGGAAGCGCAAGTGAAAAATGATATTGATATTGCAATGGCTTTGTATTTTTCAGATTTGAGGCCATTTATTCCAGGTTTGGATTCTGAAATTGATAGAAATGATACTATAACGGATCCATCAGTATCATGCATAGTGCAAGGAATAGTTAAGGCTTATGGTGGGTCTGCTCAAGGTGTAGGGTTTGGATTAGCTCCAGGTAGTTTTATTTCTGCTTATACCCTTCTTCCAGGAGAAAAAACAAAATCGGGCGGAGTTTCTTATGTCACAACCTAATATTTCAAGATCACTTCTAAATTCATTACTCCCGGATGGTCCCCTATGGGAACCAAAGTCAGGCGGAGATTTTGATCTTTTTCTTGATGGAATTTCAGGAGGTATTGAAACTATAAGAATTGCTTTGGAGCAATTGGCATTTATCCGTGATCCTTATAGAACACCAATTTTATCCGATCTTGAAAAGGAATATGGAATCATTACAAAAGATAATATTTCTACAGAGGACAGAATTGCACAACTTGCAACAAAAATATATGAACGAAGTGGAACCGGTAGTAAGGATAATCTTCAAAATGCTTTACAACGGGCAGGCTTTGATGTTTTAGTACATTCAAATTCTCCTGCTATTGATCCGGCTATTTTACTTGATCAAAATTTCCAACTCGTTTTAGGTGATCCACTTAATGCTTTTATCGGTGATCCTAATGCTTATTTTGGACGCGCTGGAGGATATTTATTAGTTAATGGTCCTATTTATACGCGCAGGCCTGCTTATTTGGGTTTAGGTGATCCGCTTAATGCTTTTATTGGTGATCCTAATGCGGTTATAGGTTTTTTTATAGGGCTTATAAGGAAAGAAAAAACATATAATATACCCACTAATCCAGATGCATGGCCTTTTATTTTTTTCGTAGGAGGTCCTGCCGTACGTGGAGGTAGCGGTGAATTGGTATCTATTGAAAGTGCTGAAATATTATCGCAGAGAAGACAGGAATTTGAAAACATAATTTTATCATATAAGCCGGTTTTTACTTGGGCCGGAATGATTATAACGTATATTTAGGAGGAAAAAATTGATAAATTATAAAAATACTTTTGTAAATACAGACGGTGTAAATTTTCCAAATACAAAAACAGTGAATGCTACAGGTGCCGGTACCGGAGATGGAACTGAATTGACAAAACCTTATGGGGACAATCTATGGGGTATTACTCAGGCCTTACTTGATGCGGCTGGACTTACTCCGGATAATGTAACTGAGGCTCCCGGTACTTCTCAGATTTTGGATGCAATTAGAAAAATATCTGGTTCCCCCGGGGAAGGTGTGATCTGGTGGAAGAGTGTTGATCCGGCTGTCAGTGGTGATCGGGTGCTGCTGCTTAATGGCCAGGGAATATTAAGAGCTAATTATCCAGAACTTGATCAGGCTGTTTATGTTGGTGACGTGAATAATCCAACAGCATCAGCTTTTTATCGTGCTAATGATGCCGGTGGAGCTGTACGTAATATTGCAGGGATATATTTAATTCTTCCCGACACCAGGGGATATGTGCTTAGGGGGCTTGATGTGGCTGCCAGTGTGGACCCGGACGGGGCGAGTCGTGATGTGGGAAGTATTCAGAATTTTGCAATTGAAAATATAACAGCCGAAGTACAGATACTAGGATGCCTAACAGGATCAGCACTTGGAAATTCCGCCGGAGCTTTATCAATAGCAGCAGGAACTAGTATTCCAAATCGATTTACAACTACCACCGATACCGCAGCCAGACAAAAATTATTATTAGATGCGTCACTTGCTGTTAATACAGCAACAGAAACACGTATGGTTAATATTGCAACTAAATTTGGTATAAGATATTAAAAGGAGGTAAATATGCAGACTGTTTTATTTAGAGAAATTAACGGGTATAAAATAATAATTGGATATAGAAAACTTTCTATTGATCTAATAGAAACACAAAAAACAATAAAAAAATTAATGGCCAAAGATGAAGATGTTAAGCGTATTAAAGATTTAAATAGACAAATAAATATTTTAAATAAGCAAATACAAGAAATTAGAAAAAAAGGTTACATAAAAGATAGACAGGAAGAAAAACAATTTAATAATTATTTAGAACAAAAAAAAGATTGTTTAGAAGAAATATCAAATCTCGAAAAAAATAATAAAATAAAAATAGATAAGTTAATAATTGAAAAAGCTGTATATTTTGAACCTGCTAAAAATGAAATAATAAAAACTGATAAAGAAATTGAAACCCTCAAAGGAATATCCAATAATTTAAAGAAAAGACAATTAATGGATATTGATGGAAAAATTATTGATAACTGGACCGGGATTAATTATTTTCTCAAAAAGGATAAATGGATAGCTTATGAATGTCTACTCGGAGAAGTTCCTAAAATTGGATCCAAAATTTATCAGGATTTAACAGATGAAGAAAAAAACGAAATTGGAGAACAGAACGAAAAAGACCGTATTGATTTATTAGGTCCTAAAGAAAAGAAAAATGAAAAGAAAATTGCTATTGATTCTGCTGCAATTATAGCAGCAAATAAAAAAGCCAGTTTAGAAATACAGGGGATTAAATCTACAAAAGCATTTAATGAAGCTCAAAAATGGTACAAAGAACAGGTTGAAATAATTGAAAAAAAATATGAATAGACCGGAGTTATCCGGCCTTTCTCTCCTTATATTTTCTTTAGTGCCATTATTATTATAAAAAATAGCCGTTAAAGAATTGAAGCAATAAGGACATATTAAAAAGTTTCCATCTCCTACTATAGAACCAGATTGATGCCATACTGTTAATTCATCCGAAACACCACGGCATATATCACAATTTTCTTCTGGTCCTATAACTGTGATATTATTAATTTGTGCTATATTATTAGCTTCTATTTCTCCATCTGAACACATTACGCATTCATTAAATAATAATTCTAATCTGTTTGCTACCTGGAGAGGTATCATTTTTTCATTTCCCCAAACTGCATATTTAAGCATCTTTTACCTCAAATTTATCTTCAATTTTACCTATAATCATTTTCCTGTAAACGGCTATAGGTTTTCTCAATCCCTGTTCCCATGATTGATATGTTTTTATATTTATTTCCAGAAAATTAGCCATTTTTTCCTGTGATAATCCAAGTTTTTTTCTATATTGTTTTAATTGTTCATCAAAGTTCAAACTTCACCTCCTTTATTGTTGATTTTTCTTATGCAATCATTATAGCATTCTATAAGATTGTCATAATCAATTTTCTGTATTCCGGATTCATGGGGAGCGCAATAATTATCTATTGCTACCCTATAATAAAATGCCTGATGAATTGGATCATTAGCTTTATTAGCTCTACTCCTTGCCTCTCTCGATGTAATTTTTATTGATTTTAATTTATCCATAATTTCCTCTCCTCTGCGTATGTCTGCCGACATTATAAACCATATCGTCGCTGTAAACAAAATGGTTTAATTATTTTCTTTCTCTGCTTTTTCCGTATTTACGAATGAAAAAACTACAGGGGTGATCTGAGCTAACTCAACTTTTCCAGGAAACCACACGGGACTTCCTTCTTCATCATATTCGCGAAATTTATTAGGTAGATAAGCATATACATAATCAGTATCAAGCCATTTTGGTAATCCGAATATTCCAAAAAGACCTGTACTTATTAGAGCCTCTTTGACCCAAAATGCAGGAATTCTGCAAACTGTTCTATTTTTTTCCTCACGTTCCTGATCAAATCCGGACGCATCTTCTTTTTCTGGGTCTTTTGTCTTTTTAATGATGAGATATTCATCAATTATAATTATCTCATCATGATGATGGCCCCTCGATATTTCACAAGATTGATGCGAAATATACTGAGAGTTCATACCACTCAATATATATTTTTCGTTTTTAAATTGGATAGTCTTATATGTACTATCCATGAAGGATTGTAATTTTCTTTGTACTTGTTTTAGTCTTCTCATTTTCCTCTCCCTGCGTATGTCCGCCGACTGTTTCCGGTTTCCTGGCACTCGCCCAACCGCCCCTTGAGGCGATCGAGTAAGTGGAGAAAAACTAATTATTCTCTTTCGTTAACAAAAAGAAATCATAACCAATAGTTTCAATTTCTTCTATGGTAAAGATTTTTCCTTCCCGTGGTCTGCCTCTCAGCTTAAACACTATACAGATATCATTTTCTTCCTGTGAAAATGTAATCCTGTTAACCGGCACTTCTATACTAAGTAATTCGGTCAATATGGCAGCGGTGCTCTGGTGTCCTATAGCTGATAACATTTCTGTACCTTGTAATAATTCTTTAGCTTCATCAAGGGAGCTTTTTCTATAAGCGAAATATCCCTCACTTGTGATAATACTTGTATTCAATAATACAACTCTTTTCATAGTTTTTTCCTTCTTTTCCTCAAACCACAGAGCGTTTATTTTGGCCGTTCCTGAATCGGCCTTAAATTCTATGTAGCCTGGTACTTTATATCCTTCTGAATCGGTATGTATTTCAGGTACATACTCTATTTTATTTATCTTCATATTTACCCTCCAATAATTTATTTTCTTATTTCCCACTCTTTGGCGTAGGAAATAGTAACCACTGATCCTCTCATTACTATCTTTTTTTCTCGCCGCATATCTACTGGAATAAGGTAAAAGGTAGCAACAGAAGGCACACTATCTTTACGAATCCATGTTTTTCTTGGTTTATAATTGGTTTTCATATTTACTCTCCAGTAAATTTATTTTTCCCGGTTACCCGGATACTTATAATATTTTCCCATCTTGTATAATAGAAAACCAAAGCAATAGAGTATTATATGCTTTGATCGAGTAATCGCTTATTGTGCAAGCAGGTTTCTGCTTTGACATACAGGTTTCCATTATATTATTGATTCTGATATTAATAGTATTTTCAATATCTTTCTTGCAAGCTGGTTTTTCCTCAAAAAATAATCCTTCCTCTCTCAGCGAAAAACCGGCACTGCCGAGGATTATTTTATATTTGCCGCTGGAATTCCTTTTGACATAATTTTCAAAAGGAATTCCGGAATCTTCTTGCTCCTCATAATTCTGAATTTGCTTCTCGCAAAACTCAGAGAAACTCAAAACAGGCCTTCTTGGTATTATATACGCCTGTTCGTGAGAAAAAATACCGCCGACTAAAAATAGAACTTCATCAAAAAATAATTTCTTCATAATTCCTCTCCTCTGCGTAAGTCCACCGACTATTTGTCGGGCTCATGCCCGGTGTTGGTTATTATGCCCAGGTTATCCGCAATTTTTGCCCTGGGCATGTATCCTTCAGGCGGGATTTTAAGAATTCCCTTACCTGTTTTTTCGTCTTAATGTGCCATGGTAATGGTTCAATTGCTCCATTATCTGATAATATCCAGTCGCTGCCTTGCTGGTATACTATTGCTTTGTATGTTTTCATATTCCCTCTCCTTATCATTATTTTTCGGCTTCTGCTATCCAGGAGCTCCGCAGAGCGCCCGGATAGCAGGGGGACGCAAGGTCCCCTGTGCGATTTCTTCTTAAAATATTATTTCATACTCTCCAAACATAGAAGTAGGATTATCGACATATACTAATTTTTTTGCACGTATTTTCTTGCAAAACAGGTCTCTGCTTTCTTCTGTATGAGCATTTCCGCCATTCATATCATCAAGAATTGAATCACTTACAAAATACCCTGTTATATTTCCTTCCTCATCATATACTGCATAGTCTTCTTTGCTTGTATACTTTACCCTTAAGATTAGCCGTGAAAAAGTTAACCTTAAGAATAAACCAACCATACTTAATCCTATAAGACATATTCCACAAAATAATATAGTTTTCATAATTTCCCTCCAATAATTTATTTTCCGGTTTCCCGGCACTTGCCCAACTGCCCCGTGAGGCAGTCGAGTAAGTGGGGGGGGTTACGTATTCCCCTCCGGTATTTTCTTAGTCCCAGAAACATTCCGGCAATGTTTCATCTGGCACAACATAATTGTAATCCTGATTTTCGGTCGAATCAACAAGGATTCCTTCTGGTCCCTTAAGGACAATATCCTTGCATTCCGGTTTCCATAGATCATTTTCTTCCAGGTCTTCATAGTCCTTATATTCTTTTTCTTGGATAAAAGCAGGCTCAAAAGATAATATATAAGAACTTATATCTTGAAAACTCCATTCTTCAATGTTAAGGTTTTCGTAATATTTCCATGTTGTTAGAATGCCCGTTGTATGTGTATCAATATCTTCTTGACTATTTTTCAACACTCTTATTTTATCCCCATCTTTTAAGATGGCAATATATACTTTTCCTTCTTGTAATTTATCTGCTATTTCGCAAATGCTTTTTTCTTTTCCTTTTAATGTCTTCATACTCAATCCCTCTCCTTAATCTTATTTTAACCGGGCCATACGGCCCGGTGTGGTTTATGTTTTGCTTAATTCCATCCAGGGTTTTCAAGAGCTTTTGCATTCCTTATGGCAATAGCACCATGTCCTTTCCTATAGTCATCACAATATCCATAATCTTCAACATCAATCCAGTCGCATATCCAAAGAATAGCTTCTGCGGATACTAATGCATCAAGTTCTTTTTTCAAATAGTTAAGCGCATCAATTCCATCATTATCTTCATCCTCAACAAGTTCTTTCATTGTTTTTAGAAAATCAATATTGAACTTTTTAAGGCTGTCTATAGCCTGCGCTTTTTTTATTTCAGTTCCTGTTAATTTACTCATAATCCCTCTCCTTAATCTTTAATTTCTGAATGTCACACACTCTCTAATACTAATATACCACATAGTCGGAGTATTGTCAAGCTTTTTATTGAAAAAAATTAAAAAAAATGATATATTTTTTGTATGACTCATGCGGAATTATTGGAAGAATTTAAGCAATATCATCAGGAAAAATGGCCGGAAAGGCGGATATATGCCAACCGGACCGGGGTTGCCAGGTATCCGGGACAGGTTGTTCCTTATGGTATCCCTGCCCCACTACTTGGAAAAAAACAAAAAGTCGGTGGTGGTGGTGCTGATTTTTTCAGTTTTGGGAATGAAAACGGATATTTTACGGTTTGGTTCTTTGAGGTTAAAACCCTTAAAGATAAAATGAAACCAAATCAAATTAGAGTAGCAAAATCATTAACTGCCCAGGGCGCTAATTATTGGATTGTCAAAGAACAGGAATCAGGGGGGTTTAAACTCATTAGGTTTAAGTAATCATTTTTTCCACAATTACTCTTTCAGTAATTAAAGATACTCCCGATATATTAAACTCACCATCATTTGGAATTTCCCAGTTAAAAGCACATTTACAATAATTAGTGGGAATAATATCATAATGTTTTAATATTATTTTCTCAACTTCCATTTTATCAAGTGTATACTCTTTTACTTCTTTTGTTATTTCGCTATTTTCCAATTTAATTTCTCCTTTATTTAAATAATTTAATACTTAATGGTGGTGGTGGATTTGGTTCAAAAATTATTGGTAATTTATCTTTGAGGATTTTTCCCAATTCATCACCTTTTATTCCAGATTTGGATAAAGATAACAAATCTTTTTCTGCATAATCATCAAGCATCATTACCTCCACTACATATTAAAAACAGCCCTGGAATTATACAGAGTTGTCAATTTTCCATTCCTACACGCAATAACCATTTTATATTTATTCAGAAATACGATTGATTTTTTTCTTAGAAGTCTATCATAATCATCAAGGATCATTTTATCAGTCCAGTCTTTCACACCTTTGCATTCCTTCCGGGCTATTTCAAGTACATTAATATATGTAAATTCTATAAAAGATGAATCGTGATATTTCAGGAATAATATATAATCCAGGGCAAGACAAGTTTCAAGCCACTCACCATTTATTCCCCATGATTCAGGTTCAGTATGGGAATGAGCACCAAAGCTATTTCCATAATTTCCGGTCGGTCCTATATCTTCATCAGCATTAATTGGACTTCTATTTTTTAATTTATCCATGATTTTAATTTTATCTGGATACATATGACATATCCTAAATCTAAAACCTAAAGGATGATAAAGATAAATATCAGAGCCCCACCACTTATCATTCCAATCCCTGAATCCTGATTTAGGAAAATCGAAAGGACAGATTATTTCTCCGCGACCTCTATCAGTTCCCTTGTGTATTCCAGGTAAATCCCAATCCTTTCCGGCATAAGCTGTGTATCCGAATTTTGTAGTGAAGTATGCACCTTCCCGGTAGTTACAATTTTTAAAATTTAAACCTCCATACTTTTTTATAAATTCTTCTGTTGCTTTTAAGTATTTACTCTTTCCAAATATTGATTTTCTCTCACAAAATTGCCATATTTTATCGTTTAGTATTTCAATTCTTTTCTTTGCCATAGTTGCCTTTACCTCCATATAATTTAAGAATTGTATTATCATTATTTTTCCTCACTCGGATTGATTTCGATATTTCCGTTTGGGACTAAATAATAAATCCTTGTGATATTGATTATTATTTGTGTGTCTTTTGATTTTGTCTTAACCGTATCCTTGCTGCATATCCTGCCAGCAATCGGACCGCTAAGAGTATAATCAAAAACACCATAAAAACTATCAATAGTTTTACCATAAATATCTTTAATTTTATATATTCCTTTTTCTTGTTCAAAATATATAGTTTCAAGTATATTTGATTCATTATCCTCTGTCATTTCTTCAATTGTGGTTTTTTTTATTTCAGGAAATTCTATTTTCTTATTTTCTATAATATCCAAAATTAAACAAAATATTATTATACTTCCTGTTAGCACAAAAATAATTGCAATTCCTTTGTTTATATTCTTCATTTTTTTTCCCCCGGATTAAGAATTGTATGATTATAAATATTTTGTATTTTATAATTTGCTTCTTCAATTGATAACCATTCTGAATAATTGCAGTCCGGACAAACTACCATACAAATATTTAAAAAAATATTTGGTTCTTCATTTAATCTGCCATCTTTATACAGGACCGGTTCTTTTTTTCCTTCCTCATAGGGGTAATCATCCCACTGAGAACCACCAACAAACACATTGCATAATGCTTGTTTTGATTTGCATTTAGGACAAATATAATCAGCCATTTTAAAATTCCTCCTTATTCATGATCTAATGGATCATTCCCCAATCCATTTATTGAATTATCTTTATTCATTTAATCCTCCAATTGTGTTTAAATTCTGAATCAGTAGTGCATGTAGGACAAAACCATTTATTCTTTATCCAGTCCATACAAAACTTACAAAATATTTTACCACACTTAGAACATTTTTCAAAGTGTTTTAATTCTCTTTCATTACCGCACTCAGTACACTGAAAAAATGGCATTACTTAACCTTCCTTTCAAGTTCATTTCTCTTAAACCAAACCCAACCTTTTTTATAATTTTTAATTTTTGCAATTATGTATAATAAAGGTATATCGATTGCTTTATTTTTTTCTTGCTGTTGGGCTGGTATTATTTTCGCTTTTGTCAGAACGTGATAAACCCACATTGCAGACCTTCCAAGTTCTTCTGCTATTTTCAATAATTTTTCAACTGGACCAGGGGCAGCGCTTCCATTACTATTAACATATTCCTGAATATTTTGAGCGATTCGTTCTGTATATTCTTTTTGTTCTTCCGGGGGCCTGCTGCTAAAAGTAATTAATTTTTCTGATTCGACTAATTCTGTATTAATGATTTCAATCTTTGGAGTTTGCGCAACCGCATTCCCTGGGAGAAACTTACACCCGGCACATGTTTTTTTTCCACACAGCATATAATCAATATATGGACAGTTAACAGTCCTATCAGGCTTTTTCATCCTTTCCCGTTTTTTTGTCCCATAGAAATTCCATTCAATATCATCCAGATAGAAAAGAGGTATTCCGGGATGATCCGGGTGATAGTGTTCATCTATCAGGCCGACGTGATCGAAAAAAAGAGTCTCTTCTTTCTTATATACAAGACTGCCTTCTAAGCGGCACTGTGGGCACGTAAAGCCATAGTATAACCTTTGGCAGTGGTTACAGTATCTTTCCTCGAATGGACGCAAGCCACGGCCTACCATCTGGAAATATAGGGCTCTGGATAGGGTGGGTCTTAGTGTTGCAAGATATTCTAAGCGGGGAATATCAAGGCCATAGGTTGGAAGATCACAACCGGTAAGACCGTCTATTTCACCATTCCGGTGTGCTTGTATGAGAGTTTTAATTTCCCCTTTTTTCATTTCTCCTTCGATACAAAAGAATTTAAATCCTGCATTATTAAACTGTTGGGCCATTTCATGAGCTGCTTTCACGGTCCGTAAAAAAATTAGAGCTGGTTTTCCTTTATTGAAATTTTTATTTGTTTGAATTGTGGGACTGCCAGGAACTGAATAGGATGTCTTTTTTACAACTCCGTTTTTCCTATAGTGCTCTATCACATCCCCGTAAACTTTTCTTTTTGTAAGGAGCTTATCAAGTTCTTCAGCATCAAATTCCGTGCCTTTTCGGTGCAAATCTGATATTCCTTCAGGTGGTGGTGGTCGGAAATAACGTAGGGGAGAGAGGTAACCAAGGGCTGTCAGGGATGGGATGGATTCACCATATACTATATCCTCATAAGGACCACCTCCATTAACATGTAGACCTAGTCCGGATAATAATTCCGGGGTTGCTGAGAGGCCTACTACTTTTGTAGGTGGTTTTCCGATTTTGGCTCTTTCTTTATTACATAAGTTAATAATTTCTATTTGTCTCAAAACTGCAATGTGGGCCTCATCTATTGCCAGCAAATCAGGCCATACTTTTATTTTTCCATATCTCCGGGTTAGGGTTTGTCTCGATACCACATGAGCATCAAATGCTGTACATTCATTCCGGCCATTACCTATTATTGCATGTGGAACATTCCATTTTGTGAAATGGCTTGATCCTTGGTTTAGCAGTTCATTCCGGGGAACCATGAACCAACACTTATTTTTTCTCTTTAACGCCTGGAAAAAAATCTCTGCAACTATTGCAGTTTTACCGCCTCCTGTGGGAAGTTGAAAAAGCAAGTTGTTACAGATACGTAGTTTTTTTCTTGCTTTTCCAACTACTCTATTTTGATGCGGATATAACGGCATTATTCCGACTCCTGATTTACTAATTTTTCTTCAAGCCTTTTGATTTTTTTAACTAAATTATAAATTACATTTGGATAAGTGTCTTTATACTTTTCTTTAATTTCTTGTTTTACTTCTTCTTCTTCTTCGGTCATTTTATTTTATCCCCATGCCTGATACCATTTTTTTACAATGATAGCTTCTATTTCGCAAACATCTATAGTCATACTATTAAAATTTGTACCAACCCACTCAATCATTCTTTCCGGATTACTTAATTTTGTATATTTAAATTTATTTGCCCAAAAATAAATAACATTTCCACTTTTCATATATATCGATATTTTTAATTTAAACATGCTTTACCTCCTGGAGTTCCCTACACTCCTTCCTTACTTTTTCCATTTCTTCTTTTCCATATCCCCATAAATCACCATCATCAACTATATTTTTATTCCATGGTCCTAAATGGTTTATAGGAAGTTTTCCTTTGCCTTGAATATATTTTCTAAGTGCTATCATAAGTGCTCTTAATGTGCTGCCATGCGAAAACTTTCTTGCAATATTATGAAGAGACTGACTGAAATTTATTTCATTTCCTGAATATTCAGATACATAATAAACCAATCCATCCTTAATTTTAAGATATCCTACTCTATTTTCTTTATCATAATAAAAAAATCTCCTGCCATGATCTGAAATAATTTTAATAAACTTGTTTGCAATTACAAGCCTATCTTCCCTGGTTAATTTCATTTTTTCCTCCTTTAAATATGAAAAAATAATATGCTTATAATTATAAAACATATTAAAATTACAACAATAAGACCTATAATAATTCTATCTTTAATTTTTAATTTCATATCCATTTCTTGTATATATTTTCTAAAATCATTACCTGCAAGAGCTGCCATATTTCTTTTCCATATTTTGCGTTTTTTCTTATCTTGTTTGCTACTCATAGTTTTCTCCTGTCAAATTATATCAATTAATAAAATAATTCCTTCTTTTTCTATTATTTCAGGATCATCTTCATCAATTTCTTTATCATCTATTAGATATGATTTATCTAAATAACTACCACCGTCGTATTCCCAATATTTACCATAATAAGCTTCTTTTGTTTTCCCTTGAAAATACATTCCGCAATCATCTGCTATATCATCCGAAGTAAAAGGTACAATTTCAGCATTTGGATATTTATTTAATAAATCTCTTAATATTTTATTCATGATTTTTCTCCTTGACTGTAAATGGTTTTCTCTTATCATATTCGGAACGCTTGCCTTTATTCCAGTTTTTAACTGGTCTATAATAACCTACTATCCGGGTATATACTGCACACTCAGTACCCATAGTTTTATTTAATTTTTCTTTAAGAGTATTTATTTTTTCATCAATCGATATTGATTGCATTCAATTCTCCTATAAAGGCGATTTTATAAATATATGTCTGTTTAGAATAATTTCTTTTACTAGGAATTCCGATATTATGTGCAGTTGTAAAAACATGTAATCCCATAGCCTCCGGTATTAATTCATAACATAAATGCTTTTCTTCTCCTGTATTAGTGTAAAAGTTTCCTTTTTGGTCCACTCCCGAACTTCCTAATTGTAATATAATATCTTGACACATTTCTTCTAAAATCTTTTTTATTGATGGTTGCCAAAAAAGCAAACATCTCGCTTGTTTTTTTGTCCATTTTGGATGTAATTTTAACATTCTTTTTTCTTGTTTTTCTATATTGAATTTAATATAAACAAAATAACAATGTGCTGATAAATTATATTTTTTTTCTAATCTAATTGAATTAGGTGGACACTGTTGGGATTTACCGACATTCGGGCAACCATTTTTATGTCCTGGATATGGCAATTTACATAAGTTAATAGAATTTATAACAAAAAATAATCTTTTTATTTCTTTTATTCCTTTTCCTTCTATACAATCAATTAATTCACTCAAAATAAATCCTTCCTTTTAAAATGGTATATCGTCAATCACACCGGCAATAATTACACAAACTCTAGTTTTGCCGGATATAAATACTGGATATGATTTTTCGGTGCATCCTGGGTGTCTTGTAAGATGTCTTGCATATCCAGTACCCATATTTATGATTTTTTTTATCTCATGGTGATTTTTTACAATTGCCAGATCACCATTAAAAACAGTCAGGCCATAACGTCCTGCAATATTTTTTAGATTTTGAACATCTTTTACAGATAGGATTTCTTTTCCTTCGGAGTCACTATCTACTCCGGTTAATTTTCTGCATGTATAAATGGATTGAATTATTTCTCGGAGTGTCATTTTATTTTTATACCCATCGACCGGCACCGATTCATCTAATAGGCGGGTGATTATTTCATCCGCCTCATTTCGGACCTCTTCTGCAGGTCTTGCTGTATACATGCTATCTATTATATTATTCACATCTTTAAGGTTGATTTCATCAGCTCCAAACCATATATAATAATATGCAGCAATTAATAAACCTTCTGCCCTACTCCTACGTGATTCGAGTTTTATTTTTTCTTGCAGAATTGATCCAATTTTTTCTGCAAGTTCTATAATTTCATGTAGCTTACTCCATGTTCTTGCTCGGATCGCACGACAATTTTTTTCAGTTAATAACCTATCTATATTTTTTTTAATACTTTTCCAATCATTATCTTTTTTAATTAGATTTACTATGAAAAGTCGTTTGTCGTCTGCCACATCTCCGACAACTGGATCAATAGAAATAAACATAAACATACTTTTCATTCTAAAAGAAATTGCCTTATGTCCTGGTGTTCCCTTGTATCCATCCGGGGCAGTTTCGCAGAAACTAACTCGCATCAAGGATAAAAAAGCTTCTCTCTTTTCCCTATCCTTGATGCTTTTTCCATCAGCCTCTTCTACTATTATTCCTTCCGAATTGTTACCATTTTCTTGACGACATCCAGCAGGGGAGCTTTCCGTTCCCGTAAGTTCATAACTTAAGGACAGAGGTCTTGCTATTCTTTCAAAGATAGCCGTTTTTCCTGTTTGTGATTCTCCAGTCATCAAAATTGGTGGTCTATATGTAAGTACTCCTGAAACCCAAGACAAAGCACTCCAGGCCATAAGATATATACAATCTGTATCAGTTTCAAAAGTCATTTGTTTAACTACTTCGAATATTTCTTTGCATAGATCACTGGATGCCGGTTTATCTTTTATTCCTAAATCCTTTCTACTTTTTTGCTCAAATATTTTTTCGGGATCAGCTTGTCCAATTAACGTTTCACCATCCCAATAACAAAAAGAACCATCTTTATTTTTCCAGGCTCCACGTCCTAAAATTCTTTTAATATTAAATTTTGTAAATACTGTACTTTGAATTAACCAGTCTGTTGCTTGGTCCCATGAATCGGTGGTCATCTTAAAATCGTGTTGAAATCCATTTTTCCAAAAAGATAAAGGGGCTAATACTTTTAAAAATCCTTTTGATAAGGACGTTAGATTTGTATTCATGAGTATTTTAGCGTAACTCATATAATAAGCTTGTTTATCGTCTGCCATACCCAGGATTCTGAAAGGGATTTCATCACCAGAAACGGAGCCACCATCAACCGGATTATTTCTCAAAGGAGGCGAAACAGTTTTTTCCGGTCCCGATGGCTCCATTTCTGGTGATGAAATTATATATTCTGTCAGTTCTTCTGGTGTTGCTACCTGGAGAGCTTCGACAATATCAGCACCGTCTTGTTTAATTTCGCGGGCTTTTGGGTATGGCTGTATAAGTTTTGCATCAATTCCTAGTTGTTTTTTTATTCTTTGTTTTACAGTTATACCCGTTTTTATTCCTGGTTGCTGTGGAGGTGATTTCATGTTTCCAACATTGTCTTTTTTCTGGTCATCATCCGGGTATATATATATTTGTGCTCTTGTTCCGAGTGGTGCAAAAAATACTTGTTTCGCTTTTGCTCCGCCTCCGTTCCAAGTTGTGTGAATGAAGGTTGGTAGTTTTTCCTCTGCTATTTTTGCACATTTTGCACCTTCGTGAATCATCCTGGGAACTGTAGGATTTTTATATAATTTATCTCGATTATATAGCAAAATTGGATATTTTGAGCAGGCAACACTTTTTCCGGTCCAGTAGAAGGACATTACCGTTTTTTTTCCTGCCCCTTCAAATCTTACATCTAATAGCTCAAAAAGGCCGTCTTCATTCAAATATGGCCAGGCTCCAGTGATTGTATCGCCCCATGCCAGCTGTTGCGCTGCTGATCCGCACAGGACTGGGTCATCACCACGATTTTTTGATACATTTTCACCTACAAATTCACATATTTGCAGCAATCTTTTAGTGGTAAATTCTTTTTTTGCTTGTTCATAAGGTATTGCTTTATACTTTTTTTCATTCGTTTTTTCTATTTCTATTCCAAATGCCTTTTTTACTTCATTCACTTTTTCCGGGAAGGATTGTAATCCACACAATAAGCCCGCGACTTCGAAAATATCCCAACTTGTGCCACATACAGCACACCATATATTATAATTATTCTTAGCTCCAGGCGCATAAACTACTGCCGTCTCTTCATTATCCGTATGATCCGGTGCAGGGCAGTGTATCCGGGCCGCACCGTTTTTCTGTACTATTTGGATTCCTTTATGGGTGAGGTATTCTTTTAATCTTGGTTTTAAGGCTTTTGTGTCAGTCACGAAAGAGATTATCCCTCTGCTGTATCATATATTCTAGCATTTAAAATAAATCCTGTGGTTCTTTTTCTGTCTCTTTCTCTTCCGGTTCAGGCTCTGGTTCTGGTGGTTTTTCTTTTGCCTTTTTCACCTTTTCTTTTACCTGGTCAGGAGTTACTCCTTTTTCAGGTTGTATTATTACTTCCGGTTCTTCTATGGGGTAGAATTCTTCCTGTATGTCCTTTGGTTCATCAGTATCATTCAGGAACCCGGCCTCCTTTGCTCTGCTTTCAATTTGTTTCATGTTGATTCCTAGTTCCATCCTGTTTTTATACTCTGCTGCTGCAAGTTTTCGCATTTCCAGAAATTGAATTCCATCCAGTACTATTGTTGCAAATTGTACATTACCATGATCCTGAGTAGCTTTTTTAATCAGTTTTAGTTTTAATGGCAATCCCATTAAAACACCATTGGTTTGTTGGGAAAAATATTCAAGGGCAGCAGTAATACTTGAAACACTATTCCAGGAATGAGTTCGCATTCTATACACACCTCCGATTTCCATAGAGCAGGCAAGGAAGCAGGAAAGAATTCCGGATACTTTACATTTTTCGGATTTCATAAATTCGCATGTTTTAGGATCACACGGAATATGTTTTGATGTTGGTTCTTTTTTATCGCTATCATAAACCCGGGTTGCAGTTTCTCCATTTCCACTGCATAGGCATTTATTGCCCTGGTAATATGCGTATTGAGTGTAGAAATTCATATCTATGGAATCGAATGGAAGCCGGATTGATATTTCTTTGGGTTCTTTTTCTAATTTTTTCATAATCTCTTGATTGATTAGAAAATTATTATCCGGCCCTTTTTCTGTTGTGGTTACAACAAAATGGTTGAAACGAACAGGTAATTGATAGTCATTACCTTTTTTTGATTTTCTTTTTTCCGGGCTTTTCCCACCAATTTTAATCTTTCCGATTTCGGCAAGCCTTGGGTTTAATCCTTTTATCATGATTTTTCCTCCTTTATTTTAATACGGGGCACCCGGTGCATTTATAATTATCCAGGTGCCCCAAATCCTTTATTGTCTATTATTTTCTGGCATTAGGTTTTCATCTAAACGCCTTCCCATTCCAGGATATAAGACGTTTTCCGGCTCTGTCATATAAAACAGTTTTTTCTCTACTATCGCTATCAATAACGCTGTCTTGTTTTCGCATCCAGTCCAGGATTTTCACTTTTACTTCTTTACGCATTTTTCCAAGCCTTCCGGTCCCTGATATTTCTTTTCCAATATCCTTGTACTCAGCGCATAGCCTTTCAATTTCTTCACTTGCAATTATATTTCCTACAGGTGAAGGAAAGCAGCGTTTCATATCGTCTACTTCTTCCGGGGTTGGTTCTTGTTTTTCTATTATATGCTTTTGCCACCATTCTTTGTAGACATCGACCATCTCTTTATGCAGGTCTTTATTTGCGGTTATGGGATATTGGTGAAAATATCCCATTTGAGCTAGGACAGAAGCCCATTCTGTAGGTTTTATATAAGTAGGTTCCAAAGTTGGATCATGTTTTTGAATTTCATAATCACCTTTAATGAGTTTTACTATTTCCCGCCCTTCATTTTCCCATTCATCGGGCCGCTTTGGAAATACTAGTACTGAGACTATGCATTTTTCTGCACCGATGCATAGGAGTTGATGCTGAACTTGACACTGGACGTATGCAGGGACTTTATCGGTACCAGGTTCTCCCCAGGTATCATGATATTGCCAGTATGAGGTGGTTTTTCCTTCGTGTAATCTAATAATATTTGATTTTTCCTGATAAATGCCATCTATATGGCATGTAATAAAGTCACCATAAACTAATACATCCCCATTTGATCCTACTCTATTGAGAGATTTCCTCTTAAATCTATGGCGTGTAACAAATTTTTCTCGATTTATTATTCTCATTTCGGCTTTATCCTCTGCCAGCTTAACGACTGAATCCTCAAAGGCAGTTCCCCACCGAATGGATGCATTATCCGGGTTTTCCGGCATTACATAGCCCTGGAGAGAATTGAATCCTGGATATTGTTCTTCCATGAGCAACTGCCATAATTCATATTTGGATTGAAAGCTATTTAAACCCAGGATTGTAGCTGCCCGGCTCCCACTAATTCCAGTTGGTTTACTTCCCATCGGATGCCTTCCCCTTCCAATCTTTGAATACAGTATTTAACATTCCTATTACCTTGGGTTTAAGGTATATTCGATCTGTTGGATCATTAAGATCATTATTATGCAATACTACACCATCCCCGTTGAATAAAGCATAAACACCATCACCAAGGTATTTTACATTTTCGTTTTCTCTTGCCATTATTCCAGTACCTCCTGCACATTTTTGCAGTGCTTAATTAAGATTTTTGTGTATCCTATACTTTTAAGATGGTAGAAAAAATAACCTTCATAGGAATATCCGGTGTACTCGATATTATTTATACTGGCTTGGGTTTTTGTTCCTCTTAGTTTTGCATCCGCAAAGGTTGTTGGAATGTAGGCGGTTTGATTACTCATTTGGTTCCTCCGAGTGTATTGGTTTTAGGATTATAATGATATCTACAGAGATCAGAACCAAATATTGAAGAACAAGGTTTATTAGCACAAGGTGAACAATCAGAATAAATAGTTTCTGAATTGAAATCATGCCTCTCTTTTCTTTTATCACAATTTCTTGAATCCGGTAAAATGTTTTTTTCTTCTCTAAACTCAGCAGGACAATTTTTTTTATTACATTCAAAACATGTTTTTTTGCAAGTTTCTACTTTTGATATTATTGGACCTTGCACATACTTGCAATATTTTTTAAACTCAATAAATTCCATAATTGTTTCCTCCTTTAAAATAAGGACAACCGGATTTCGTAGATGTTTAAAAATACTAATCCGGTGTCCTAATGATTATTTTTTTAGGTTGATAATCAACAACTGGTTTTTTGTCTTTTACACTGCAAAATATCCATGGTTTTTGCACATGCCAGGAACCACCTGGATAGACCACAGCAGCCGGGAGTTGAACCCTGGAAGGAACAGGTAATCCTTGATTTTATCACAAACTTTCTAAAATAAATAGGGGCTTCCACCCTATCCAACGGTTCCACCCGCCTTTTCGGTTTTATTATTCTCTTTCGGTCATTCCGACAAAGCACCTGCACGTGTCTCCATCCACGGGACGGTAAGTTTATTTTATGACGTTGCTACTTCGTCCTTAATAAATATCTAAAATAAAAAAGCCATTCGTTGGCTATCCGGCGTGTGGGGCACCTTCAAGCCAGCAAATGGCTTTTCTTAACAGCCCCACACTGTATGTTTTTAATCTAACACAACTTTATTATTTTGTCAAGTCTTTTTTTCATGATCCTTACAAAATAATTTCCATTCATCATTTACTTTTTTATTTTTCCATCCTTCTGCTTTCATTTTTTCTTTGTTGATGTGATACGGCCCATCAAGTTCAAGTTTTGCTTTGCATTCTTGTGTGGTTGTATCACAGGTTAAAATTGTTTTAATTCCCATAATCAAAATTCTCCTTTCACTTCAAAATTAAAATAAAATTTATTGTATGCACCCTCTAAGAGGGCATTATTATTAATTTCGGCTTCATTATATTCATGATTATTAGTAGAATAGGGAAAAATTGGGTGAAAACAAAAATGTTCAAATCCTATTTCAAAGCCTTTATATCTTATTCCTGTTGCTATTCTATATCTATCACAATCAGGATAGAATATTAATTTTGTTTTGTGAGCATGGAATAAATTATTTATTGATCCTTTTATAAAAAATAAATCTATAAAATATAAATCAACTCCTAATTCTAAATAATAAGCATTATCAAGCTCCAATAAATCATATTCTTTTTCATTTATTCCATAGTATAGATTATAATCCGGGAGATAGGCTCCCTGGAAAAATAATGTAATTAACAATATTTTAATCATTCTGTTTTTCCTTTAATTTTTTGATCTCTTTTTTTAATTCGCTGTTTATTTCGGCAGGTGTTTTTCCGGTTTTCTTCTGAATTGTTACCGTAAATTCTCCCATGTTTATATCAACTACTGTCATTTCAACATAATTTCTACCACCTGATTTTTTGAAAAAAGACAAAACTTCTTTTATGAAATATCTAAAATTAGGATGCTGCATAATCACGTGAGTTTCTTCTGGGGTTATCTCTAGTTTCTTTATTTTAGGTTTTTCACAAAAAGCACATCTCCATATAGGATCATTTGACCACTGAGACATATTATTTCCGCATATTTTACATTTCATCTTGTTTTTCCTTTATATAATTCTTTATCGGTCATTTCGTGCCCTATGATTTCCATATTATGCAAATCATAAGTCTTAATATCACCATTAAAAATATAGTTCCATTTTCCTTCATACCACCACTTAAATTCATATAAAGATTTTACATTATTCCAAGTAACTTTTAAAATAGTTTTACTGTCACTTAAAAACAAATGACCTTCATATATTTCTTTTCCATTTTTATCATCTTTTCCAGTATATTGATAAAGAATAAAATCACCTTTTCTTATAATATACTCTCCATTTGTTACCGGATTAACGGCTATGCAAGACATTATTGTTTTATTATCGAAATCATCATAATTTATTCCCCATACTTTAACCATCTGGTCGTTTTTTATGTCATATGCTATAAATCTATAGCTATCACAATCCATAATTCATCCTTCCAAACAATCTATAACTTTTTGTGCATAGCCCACAACCTTGATTACAAAATCAGATTGTTCTTTCAACTCTGCCGGTAATTCTTCCAGGTGAGCTTTTGCATATCCTGAGATTTCACAATCACACGTTGGCATAGCTTCAAAGATTACACGAAATTCAAATGCAGTAGAAGATAGTTGTAGATTTTCTTTCGTAAAATCATTTTCTTCCATCCGGTCTAATTCGTATTCTATCCAGGTTAATGAATCATTCAAAGCTGTATTGCATTGATAGCAAAAATTTATATTTTCATGGTCGCTATTATTATCCTGATATAGATAAATACTCTCTGGGACTTCCTTCCTTATTTTTTTTAAAGTTTTTTCATAACATTCCTTATTATCGCAGCAATCATATTCAGAGCTTATTTCTTCATAATTATCTTCACTAACAACGAAATAATAAATCCAGTCTGTAACTTTTTGTTTGTCGTATTTTTTCAAAAGTTCGACTGCCTTGTCTAATATTTTTTGTTGCTCGTCTGATATCTTCATCATATAATCAATAGACATAATTTTACTCCTTTATTTTGTAATCTTTATGATTAAAAATATAATTAAGATTAAAGATAAAACTAATATTATAATAGAATATATGGAAAACATTATCATTTCCTTCTATAAATCTTAAAAATTTTTCCGGTTGCGGAAATTATTGATTTTTTCCATTTTATTGGAACTGTTCCGGTTTCATTTACGATCGCACACGCTTCTTTGAGACATTCTACAAGGGAATCAATTATTTGATTACATCGTTCATGAGGAATAGAACAGAGTAGACAATCTTCTATAGTGTGATCGCAATTGGAACAGTTAGACATTTTTATACCTCCGGGAATTCTTGTCTAAGATTTTTATCTGTTAATCTATCACATTTTTCCTTCATGAAAACAGGAATAGTGCTATCAAAAAAAGGTTGTAATATATCTTCTGATAATACAGGTTTATTTTTTTCTGTTGCCAGTTTCCGGTCCTACTATAAGCCAGTCAATAGATTTTTTACCTATAATTATTTTCATAATAACTCTTTATCCTGCTTAATTTTTCCTTCTTTAATAAGCAGATCATCAACTAATCTTCTTATTATAGCAGATGCACTACTACTATTTTCTATAGCTACAATTTTTAACTTTCTCCATCTATCGTAATCAATATTGATAGTTCTTACAACTCTTCCCATTTATAACTCCTTTTTTAAAACTTGTAAATCTTAATATAAATATATCATTATATTTTCATATTGTCAAGGGTAAAATATAAGAAAAACATAATAATCATAATTAATTTTAAAAAAACCTAATTAATTAAATATCTATGTTATAAGCAATTACGCTATTTATTATGTTTATTATGTTTATTATGTTTTATATATAGGATTTCTATATAATAAAAAAACTTGTAAATCCTTATATAACTATATAAACATTTACAAGTTGTTAAATAGTTAGAGAAAGTATAAAAAAAGGGTAATAATCATAATAAGTATAATAATAATAATAATAATAATAATAATTAATTATATTATTTATTATTATTATTATTATTATATATACTATAAGGAATTACAGGCTATGTACTTTCTTTAGAAAAATATTTACTTACTAATTATATTTTAATTTTTATTATGTTTATTATGTTTATTATGTTTTTTCGACATTTTTAAAAAGTAAAACTTGAAAATGTTTATATAAGGATTTACACGTTTTACTTTTTTGCCTAAATTTCCTGTAAATCCTTATATAATTATACACAAATACATAATTTATTGACACAAAAGAATAAATATGTTATGCTTTATCCTATGAGTGATGATTTTTCTATAAGCAGAATAGACCTGTTAAGATTGATAAAGTTTTATAAAAGAGCACCAAAGCAGTTTATGATGGCCTCAAAGGGCCTTCTCACTTCTTTTGCTTATCAGAGCAGGGAACAGCAGATAAGAGAGATTCAATCCTCTATGACAGTCCGTAATATCAATTTTGTGAAAGCAAGGATTAGATATCAGAAAGCACGTGGTAATAGAATTGATAATATCTATGCAGAAACCGGTTCTATACAATCACCACGTTTTACAGGGTGGAAAGAGCAGGAACTCGGAACCAAACCCATGAGAACTCGTACACAATCACTAACAGCTAGGGGAAGTGATTGGAATAAACAAGTCAAAGGAACAGCCAGGATGAAACCAGCAAATCGTTTCTTTGATCCTGATTCTGAGATGGAAGGTAGCAGCACCGAGCAAAGAATGGCCATTGCCCTTGCAGGGATGAGGAAGGGAACGATAAAGAAACGAAACTTTCTAATTAAGAAGAAAATGCGTGGAAAGCTAAAGACCTTAAAGCGCGGGCTATGGGGTATGCAGCGCAAACAAATATATAGACTACAGACATTCAAACCCTCTAAGCTCCAGCCAAAGCGCAACCAGTGGCATAGCAGGGCAATAAGAAAGACTATGGCACGCATAAATCTACGCAACGAATGGGTTAAGCAAATCAATAGGGTGCTCGATTATGGAAAGTAGTTGACCTTCTAACATCAAACAAATAATTTTTTAAAAGGTACTGTGATGAGAAATAATTTTTTTCGTGCGCTTAACTTTCGCAAC
>Ga0307377_10000609_pt1 | contig 47030 bp, 68 predicted proteins | sample TR3MG_FD_202535 | JGI IMG/M metagenome (GOLD analysis project Ga0307377, IMG submission 202535) | Soil microbial communities from Risofladan, Vaasa, Finland - TR-3 | ecosystem: Environmental > Terrestrial > Soil > Coastal area > Acid sulfate soil | place: Finland: Risofladan, Vaasa | collected...
TCACTCACGTTAAAAAGTCTGACACATCAGCCCGACCTGCGCGGGCTTCCTGCCGATTACCACCGGCACCTGATTTAACGCACTGAGCGCCACTGTCCGGTAGAACTTGTAATCCGGCTCAGCCTTCTCGCGCCACGTCCACTGATCGACCAGCGCTGCGCCGAGGATTCCGATCAGGACGAGCAGCGCAAGCGTCACCAGCAGCTCCTGCGTGTCGAGGATGGATTGGCGGGTCATGGCTTCCTCGCTAGACCGCGCCATTGTCTGTCTTGGAACATACAGAGTCGCCCATGTCTCGACTTTTCATAACGCCAAAAATCGCCTCCCCAATAGTAGAACTCCTTTAAGAAGTTATCTCTGAAGCCTGTCTCGTACCATCCGTCGCGCACCGGCTTGATGTCGGCTGGAAACCACGGTGTAAGTTCCATCTTCACGCTCCCGTTGAAATTAAAAACATAATCACCATCACCGCGCCGACTGCAAGGCCGATTGCGAACAGCAGGATGCCGGACTCGCGTGAGGTTTGTCGGCGTCGGCTCGCTCATTCCCCGCTCCTTGAGGCCATGGCAGCCTTGATCTTCGGCATCAGGCTCGGATGTACTACAAAGTAATCCTGTCCGGTCAATCCAGCAGCACGTGGAGACACCTTCCATATGCAGGGCTGCTTGACGTAGCCGAATCGCTTTGTCCATTTCTTCTGCACGCGCCGATGGTAAGTCGCGCTCATGCAGCGTCGTTGCTTGTGTACTCGTACCGGAACATTCGTGGTTTCCATTGCAAGCGCAGATTGGACAATCGGCATTCCATATATGGTGTTCACGACTCGCTCCCTTCGCCCTTCAGGCGGCTGATTTCGGCGGCAAACTTAGAACGCACTGGATATACCTGCGCAATCGCGGCAAGGAAATCGTCATTAGCAATCAAGCCTTGCAGGAAGTCGTAGCAGATCGCCAGTTCAATCCTGCTCGGCGTATATCCATCCTCGCCATATTCGTAGTCGTCTGAATAGGTCTGAATGACAGCATCGAGGGCTGCCCATTCTGCTTTGCGGCGCTCAATGCTTTCCGCCGCCCGCTCCAGTCCGGGCAGGAGGGGAGAGGCAGGGGTCGCAGCAGACGCAGGGTACTGTGTCACCAGGGGCATAGATGATGCCGCCCCGTCTCTACCAGGAGATTGAATGGGGACAGGGAGTTCCTGCGCCGCTGCGGGTTCGTCTGGCCGTTTGAGCGCATCAATCAACTCAAAGAGCGCCATTTTCTTTTTGTAGTCCACCGGGATGAAGGCGTGTTCCAGTACGTCGATCACTTCATCCGGCGTGTAGTTTTTCTCCTTGCCTTCCTCGGTTCGCTCTGGCGCGAGGGCGCGGATAGCTTTGGCGCAATCATCATCTTCCTCGTCCATTGATTCGTATATCTCGCCAGCTTTTCCCCCGTAGTAGGTAGCGCCAGTGTCATGCTCTGTCGTGCCAAACTCACCAAAGCGTTCGTATGCACGTTTCTCGCACACCTTCGCGCACTTCTCAATCGTATCCGCCCGCACGCTCGCCAGCTTTGCCTCGGCGGCTTCGGCGCGTTGATCCGCTTCCTCCCGCGCCTTGCGCTCGGCATCCAGCTTGGCCTCAAGCTCTCGGATTGCAGCGGCGGCGTCATGGCAGTCAATCAGCTTGCCTTCGTGTGTCCGAATTAAGTTGTCCAGCCGCACCAGCAGTTCGTCGTACTTTCCCATCTTGCCTCCTATTCAGTGAATGCGCTTAGTGGTGGTGGCAGGGCTTGATACCTGCTGCGTACACTTTGGCGACCGTCATGAGTCGTTGCATCGGGCTTGAGGTTTCCCGAAACCGCACGTCCATCCGTGCTGCACCACCACTAAACGCACTCACTCGGTTTCCGTACAAATCACAACCGCCTCGCGCCCGACCTTGATCGCTCTGCTGTGCAGGCAATATCACAATACCGCATCTGGACCTGTGTGAATACCGTTTGCATCCATCGTCATGCTTACCGCCCAGCCAGGCCCTTGAATGAATGTAAGCCACGACTCATAAGGAGAACCATCGTCAGCGCCCCATCGTTTTCCTGCCATCCATCGCGCAAGTTCTTCCGGCGTTGCGAATACTGGAGAAATCGGACTCCCTTCGCTAACTGTTTCCCAAATCTGGTATCCGGTGCCTGCCGGTGGTTCGTTGCGCGTCCAATCATCGGCTGACTGCTTGTCTTCTGGTGAATCCCAGATCGTGCCACTACCGTTACAAGACTGGCATGCGGACTCGATCCCTAGTCGGTCGCACTCCGCTCTGACCACGATCCATTGGTTGATTGAGCAGTGACCAAAACCAGACAGGCTCCAGACATTCACTTCTTCCGGCGTTGGCACATAGGGCGGCTTTTTTGGTTGCCACCCGCTTTCCTGTGTCCATGTGTGCGTCAGATCCATCAGCCGGCCACCTTCCACCAATGCGGCTACGTCGTCTGCATTCAGGTGGTGATTCCACCCACGGTTAAAGTGGTCCGCCAAACGTCGTGCTTCGCGCTGAATATCCAGCTCCCTGCGACCGTAATATTCGGGGGAGCGGGTGACGTTGCGCTCTGCGAAAGCTCGCACTGCGGGGTGCGTTGGCAGGAATGGCGTGCTTCCCCTTTCCTCGGGCCTGAATGGCGCGTTTCCGTACCACTGATCTTTCAGCCGCCGCGCTTCCGGAGAATAGCCGTCGCCAGCGCACGCGGCGCAAGCATGGCTATTGGCGTAATGCGGATTTATGAAGCCGCCCCAAACTTTGTTAAGTGGCCAATCGAAATCAAGCGCAACTCTTTTTACTTCGCGTCCCATCTCACTCTCCCCAAGGTTAAAAAGTCTGACACATCAACCCGACCTGCGCGGGCTTCCTGCCGATCACCACGGGCACCTGATTTAACGCACTGAGCGCAACCGTCCGGTAGAAGCGCAAATCCGGCTCTGCGCTTATCCTCCACGTCCACTGATCGACCAGCGCTGCGCCGAGGATGCCGATCAGGACGAGCGGCGCCAGCGTCACCAGCAGCTCCTGCGTGTCGAGGATGGATTGGCGGGTCATTTCGGTTGCGCCTCTTTCAGCGCTAAGAAATTGAGCATGACAAAGATATATCGTTCGTCACTTAATCCGGTAGCACGCCAAGCTCTAGGATCAAACATGTTGAAACGGCCACCTGCGCGTACTTTTTCGTAAGCCCGCCAATCGGCTAACTGTATCTTGGTAAATTCTTTGGTAACTTCGTTGCTCATCTTCACGCTCCCGTCAAAGTCCAGAAAATAGCCACCATCACCGCGCCGACTGCAAGGCCGATTGCGAACAGCAGGATGCCGGACTCGCGTGAGGATGGTTCGGTCATTTTCGCCCTATGTCGTCAATCCCCACCTGCCTGAAATACTCTGCATCCTCGGCGCCGAACATCTCGTCGTCGACGTCGCGCTCGATGTCTTCGAGTTCCTCCTGCGACGGTTCGCGCAGCTGCGCACGCTTCGGAGTCTCGTGCTTGGCTTTGGACCCGCGGCTCATGGCCGCCGTCCTTCGGCCGCCTCGATCTCAGCTAGGTCCTCCCCGATCGCCGCGACCGTCCGGGACCACTCCGGCAGTTGGCCAAAGCGGGTAACGAAGGCGTCGGCCAGCTCCCGGGCATCCATGCGCTCCTGGGCCTGCCGCTGCCGCTCCCTTTCCTCAGCCTCCGCCTTCTCCATCCGGGCACGCTCTGCCGCCTGCTCTTTGGCGATGCGGGCGGTTTCCTTGGCCTGCCGCTTTTCCTCGGCTTCGCGCTCCCGTTTCTCTTTCGCCAGCCGCTCTTTCTCCAAACGGTCAGATTCTGCCCGCATCCGGGCCGTTTCAGCCGCTAGGCGACCCGCCGCCTCTTCCTCGGCTCTTTGCCTTGCCTCGGCCGCTGCGCGCTCCTGGACCTCAATACGGGCCTTGGATTCGGCCTCGGCGGTGTCGCGCTGCGCCTTGGCTTCGGCTTCAATCCGCTCGCGCTCCAGCGCCTCCAGACGCAGTGTTTCCTCGCGCTGGCGCCGCTCCAGAGCTACGCGTTCCTGTTCGGCTTGCTCCCTGGCAGCCTGCTCGGCCTGGCGCCGCTCCAAGTCTTCCCGGGCGATCCGGTCACGCTCGGCCTGTTCCGCCTTTTTCCGATCCAGCTCCTCGCGCTCGAGCCGCATACGCTCCTGCTCGGCGGCCAGCCGTTCAGCTTCTGCCTTCGCCGCGGCTTCCCGGTCCACAGCGGCGGCGTGCATGGCATTTAGCTTGTTCATGGTCGCCACCTTGACCTGCTCGGCATCCGATTTGAATTCGGCGAATTTTTCGTCAACCGGCTGCTGCTCTAGCAGGTCCATCAGCTCTGCTATTTGAGCGGCGGTCTGGTACGCCGAATTGATGGCGAACTCTCTCAGGTCGTTGATGGCGCCCTGAATCTTGGCGATGCGCTCCTGCTCCGCTTTGCGCTTGGCCTCGCGCTCAGTGGCCAGCTTCGCGTTGTAGGCGGTTTCGATCGCTTCCAACCGGGTCTCTTCGGGCTCCACGATAGCGATGAGCCGCTTCTGTTCGGCGATCACCGCCTTGGCGAAGTCCCGCGCATCCTCGCGCGCTTTCTCGGCGGTGTACTCGACATCGAGCCGGGCCCGCTTTCGCTCCATGCGGGCGCCGTGGATCTGCTGGCAGGATGCGGAATCGCGGATTTCGATCAGGTCCTTGGATGCCGCGGCAAGGGCGATCAGCTCGGCTTCGCGCTTGGATGTGCCGAGCGCGATCTGCGCGCGGGCTTGAACTGTCAGTTCGGTGCTGGTGGATTCGGCTACTACGTCGGTCATGGCTTTCCTTTCTCTCCGTCGGCGTAATCTGCATCGCCTTCTTCAACAATCCGAATGGCGACGCATGCAACTTGAATCGCCTCTTTTTCGATCTCGTCTTTTCTCTTTCCCTGCAACAATGCCTGCGAAAGTTCGCCTACCTATTCCATCAACGCACCTAGCATGTGCCGATTTGCAGGATGCTTTGCCCTGGCGCGCACCACCTCGTCTGAAATCTCCGCCATGGTGTGATAGAACGGGATGCCTTTTGGATGAATCGCCATCTTCATTTCCTCAAATTGGCGGGCTCACGCGCCTCTTGCCAGGACGACCGACCACGGCGCTAGCAGCCGCTCTGACAGGTCAAGGCTCAACGCGGTATTGCCCATTGGATTACTTTTTCTTGGCGCCGTCTTTCAGTTCGTCGCGCCGGGCTTTGAACTTTCCGGCGAGCATGTCATCTTCCTTCAACGACTTCGGCAAGCTGTCCATGTACTCGGCGAGGCGGTCCATGTCGGTTATGCGAGCGAACTCGGCCAGGACGTCGACGCGGGTCAGCTCGGGCTCGACTTCCTGTTTCTGCTCGGCGGTTGAGGCGCCACCAGTTTTCTTTGTCGCGGCCTCTTTCAGCGCTTCGGCGCCGGTTTTCGGTTTGCCGGCGAACTTGGACGGATCGCCAGCGGACTGATCTTCCAGGCTCCGTTTGTTCTCCATCACGGTCTGCCATGTCGCTTCGCCGTCCTTCAGCGCACCGTAGAGACCGCGCAGGTCCACCAGCTCGGCCGGCGTGCAGCCGTCAAGCGGATGGCCTAGGTAGGCTTCCAGATCGACCGCCTTGACATTCAGACTAGCGAAGGCGTCTGCAATCTTCTTGCGTTCGGCATCCGGGTCTTTGGCCGCTTCGTCGAGTCGGATAGCCTTGATAATTTCCTCGGCTTCATCCTGCAGATCGCCCGGGATGATGCGCAGGCCCGCGGTCCGCATGGCCTTGGAGATCAGCGCGAGGCGCTTATTCAACAGGTCGTCATCGTTGGCCGGCACCGTGTAGACCATCTTTCCGTAGCTGTTCTTTCTGGCGCTGATGTAGCTGCCGTCATCGGACGGCTTGCTGCGCTCGACCGTTTTGGACACTGCCACATCCATAGGCCAGGTATTGTTATTTTCCAAGTCGGTCACAATGACCCGGTGAATTTCGCGCTCTTCGTCGGCGTAGACCATGATCGATTCGCACAGCACATTGCGCATGCAGCGCAACGCGACTTCGACGAATCGAATGCCCAGGCCCTCGACTCCCTTTCCGATCGGCTTCACGTACCAGGCGCTTTTGTTGTTGGCAAAGGACGGCCGGCGGCATTCCTTGAGCAAGTCCTGACGAACCTGGTCCATGTTGCGCGGATTCTTCAGCGCCATGACATAGCGGCTTTCAACCATCGCCTTCGCTTGCGCTGCGATTGCGCTGGATGCGGTTTCTCCGCTGCGAGTTACCTGCGTTGAGGCCACATTGCGCTCGGCAACCGCAGTGCTGCCGAATGGGTTTTTTGCATCGTCGTTCATGGTTTCTCCTGGTGGTTACTTCGGTTTAGTCAACCGCAAAACGCGGGTGCTATTGGTCTTGCTATAGGCACGCGCGATCTCCGGCTTCTCGTTGCGCAGCCGCTCGCTGTCGATTCGCGTCGAACTCTGCGCGTTGTAGCTTGCGATCTTTTGGCCGTCACGCAGCAACACTGCGTTGTCTGCGATCTCTACTGTTGGCTCAAGCAACCACGCTTTGCGTATGTAGTTCAGAATGTCGAACTTGATTTCCGACTCTGCGCCTTCGTTCGATTTGTTCGTCGCGCGAATCTGCCGGAGTTGCTCCAATCGCGTTGCGATCGCGTCATTGATCTCGACCGGCTTGCCGCGCATGCGTAGGGTGAGCTTCAGGCAATCCTCGTAACTAACCGGCTCGGGCGGGATGCGTTTCATCACGTTGTTTAGCCAGAAGTCGCGGCAGCGCTGTCGCATCTCCGCGATAACATTTTCGTCGCGCTCCAGCCGATAGAACAGAATGGTGTCCAGCCCAACCATCGCGGCGAGGATGCAGCTTTGCCTGCCGGTGATGCCCAAACCCCACATATTTTGTGCGGCATAGTGCACAGGATAGTCCGATGTGCCTGGATCGCCCCAGCCCTGATTTTCGCCGAAGGCGAACGGGCTTACAGTTTTCGTTTCGCCGTTCTGTTTCGCGCCGCCGTCAAGCCACTCCCAATCGATCTCGGCCGCGAAAAACGGATATTCCTGGTCAACATAGCGCTGATTCATGGCGACAATATTGCCGTCGAATTCCTCTTTCAGCATTTCGACGATTGGCGCCTCCCAGCGCTTCCGACGCTCAAGAAATAGCTTTTGTTTCGGGTCCATTTCGTCCACCGATTCCCCGATCTTTTTCAGATACACGGTGAGAGGGGTTGCACCATACGCACCGAGACCCATGATGGCAGCGACATCGCTGCCGCCGATATAGGTGCGTCGGTCGATTTCGCCTACGTCTGAAAGCTGCTCTTGTACGATTGCGTTCATGCATTCCTCTCTTTCAATCGTTCACCCAACAATACGAGCGCCTTGATCTGCTCGTGCTTCTTGCCCACCACTTCACCGATCTCCCGATGCGTCCACCCCTGTGCTGCAAGTTTTGCGCGCCGCAAGGCTAGGGCGTGGTTGCGCTTGATCGCGCCGGAGCCGCTCATGCGTCGATCTCCGTTGACCATGTAGGAGCGATCTCTTCGGCGTGACTCAGCGCGCCGCGAAAAGATCGAACGAGTTTATGCCCTTCGATCTGTTGCGATTCCGTCAATCCGGCCGGCGGGTGCATTAGCACTTCAAGAATCTTCAGGCAGGTATCGATCTCGCGAAACGTCGCCTTCAGCTTCGCATTCTTGTCGCCGCCGTCGTGCACGCTTCGCTCCATGTGCCAGCCGTAAATGAATCCGCCTGGATGGGTAGCGCGCCGGCACACGCCGTCATAGTGGACAGCCGACAACCGCAGAAGCACTTCCATCTGGTCATCGGTTAGCACAAACCAAAAATCGGCCCGACCGTAGATTTCAATATTCATCGCCGGCCGAATCCTGGGGTGCGCTCGCGCTGCTGGCCGTGCTCCCAATCGCTCGCGCTGCCGATGTCACGCTTCTCCATCGGGTCGCCGGTGTCGCGGTGGTCGTGGTGATCGAACGGCGGCGATTCCTCGACAGGCTCCCGCTCGTTTGGATAGCGATCTTCCCACGCGATCACTTGGCACGCGCCATTTTGCGCACCTTCGCTTGGGCCTCGGCGTTGGCGACTTCGACCCGTTGGAGTTCGCGCTGTTCTTTCTCTCTCAGCTCGCGCCTGATCTTATCGAACTTAGCTTTGAGATAGCCAGGTTTCCGGCTTTCCTCAGCCGTAGAATACGCGTATGCCCTGCAAATCTTGGCCATTATCGAATCGCTCCTATGATGATGAGGAAAATAACCAGCGCCACCGCCCACATCACCGCCGAGTCGCCGAGCGGTTCCGGGTCGATGCGGAAATGGCGCAAATCGCGCGGGAGGTACTTTGGTCGCATAATCATCTCCTGGTGGTACTCGCCGCCCGCCTTGTGGCCTTACCATCCCCGGAAAGACGCGGAATGCGGGCGGCTTGGGCAAAGAATAGCAAAATCCTTTGCGCACTGTCAAGCGATATTGCAAATTATTTTGCGCTGTGCTAAGGTGCTCACTCATGACCCCAGAACAAGTTATCCAATTTTTCGGTAGCGAGCAGGTAGCTGCCCAAGCCTTGAATATAAAGCGGCAGACGGTGAACTACTGGAAACAGCGCAACAAGATACCGAAAGGTGCTCAGGCCATTATCCAGATTCACACACGCGGAAAGCTCAAGGCCGACAATGGCGAAAAGCACACTTGATGTGACCTGGATATTGGGCGAGCCGCGCGTTCTCAACTGCACTATGGTCCGCTACCCGAACGAAGTTAAGGTCGAGCGCAACGGGAAGATTGTCACCGAGACGCGATACACAGAATTCATGGCGTGCGGCTCGAGGCCTGCGACGGAGGCAGAAGTCGAAGCCTGGCGCGTGCAGCCGTGACTATTGTCGCCTTCACGATCTTGGGCCAGCCTGTCAGCCTCAAGAATTCCTATCGCATTATTTTGAAGGGCCAGCCTGGCGGCAAGCAATTCCCCGGGCTCAGGCGGTCAGACGACGCCGAGGTGTACGCGCGCGACTTCCTGCGGCAACTGCCGGCGAGCGCAAAGCAAATGCTTGAGGGTCCGCTGCGTGTGACGATGCGTCTCTATTATTCGTGGGAAGGTCCGGACCTATGCGAAGCGTTCATACTGGATCTGATGCAGCCGCAATATGACACCGCGCGCGGCAAGATGATCAAACTCGGCGATGGCCAGTACGGCTATGAGAAAAGCAAGAAAATTATGGTGACAAAAGGCGTGTACCATAACGATCGCCAGGTGCGCGTGAAGCACATAGAGCACTTCATCGACAAAGCAAACCCGAGAGCTGAGATCGAAGTCGAGACGATGCAGGCGCAGCAGCCATCGCTACTTGACGATGTACCACTGCTGCAAACTTCCGGATCGAAAGATCCTTTTTAACCACCACCAGGAGAAACCATGGACGCTGCAACAGCAACTGAACAGGCGATCGGCAAAGCGAAGGGCGCGCGCGCGCGTAAAGACAAGCAGGGCCAGGAAGTCGTAATCAAGATGAAGGAGCTGGAAATCAGGATCGTCGACCTGGTAGAGCTCTACAACAAAGCTGGCCAGGCTAACGACAAGCTCAACGACGCCGTGAAGGGCGCCGCCGAGAAGTGCGGGCTGCAGGCCTCCGTCGTCAAGAAATTCGTGGTCGCTCGCGCCGGCGAGAACTTCCAGGAGAAGAAACGCGACGTCGAGCAGCTGCAACTGTGCTTCGACGAAATCGGTCTGCTCGGCGGCGAAAAGGGCAAGAACGATTAGACGAGCTAGGGCATGGATTTTTTCACTGCCAGATGTCCCAACTGTAATTTTTTAATCGAAGTCATCACCGAGCCGCAAAAGGTCGCGCTGCAGATGCTCTGCATGGACATCGACAGGCAGCGCGACTGGCCGGCCGGATCAGGGCACCACGTCGGCGCGCGCAAGTGGAAACAGCTATTGATACTGGCATGGGAGCGCTATCACGAGCGCGAGGCCGAGCTGCTGCCGGCGATCGACGGCGACGGCTTCGACGTCGTCTATCGCAGAGATAGTCGGCTCAGTCGAACAGAGGCTTCTGAGCTGCTCGCCTTCGCCGACGCCTGGGCGGCCGAGCAGGGAATCGTTAGATCGAAATCCGGACGCGAGCGCCGCCTGGATCCGTTTTGACTGGCGAGCAGTACCCCGGAAGTACCTCGCAAGGTCTGCACGCCGAGCGAGGGAAACCGGATTGCCATCCATTAGAATTTCCGATACCATCGGCTCAAGCCGTGTTGACCTTGCCTGTTATGACCGCGCCGCCTTTGAATCGGCAATTGGAGCGTTCATTGCAGACGCTAGAGCAATCGCTGACAGCGGCACAGCGGCAACCATAGACTTAAATGGCGCGAAGGAATGGGCGCAGAAAGTGCTGCATTAGCGATGTCTACCTAAACGGCTATAATCTTCCGATTGGCGCGTAGAAGTCTTTGATATTTGCAATCTTACCTTTGTACGCGACGATGATCTTTTGCTCGCGCTTTGGAAATTTGCGCGTGTGAAGGGTCTTTTTCGCGTGCGCTAGTCGCGTGAACTCAGATTCGAGATACACGATCTTGTTATAGACTGACAGTCCGTTTTCCTTGAAGAACAGTTCCGTTTCAGATTCTGAACAGTAGTATGCGCCGTTCTTGTCACGACTGTCTCCAGTCATAACGACGAAAAAACAATTGTAGTTCAAGTGCTCTATTGCCTTTCTGTACCCGGCGAAAAGCACATTGCGAAATTCCTCATAGGTGCTCATTGAATTGATTTCACCCGCAGGCGCTTTACCATCATAGTCCACATACCGTTCCACCTTGTAGTATGGTGGGCATGTGAAAACCAGATCAAACATTCCGTCCGGTTCGTATGTGGTGGAATCGCTTTGAATCCACCGCACGCCATCGAATTCGCTACACAGTTTGTTATTCGCGTCGCATTGATTCTGTCTAATCTCGCTAGCCGTGTATTCGTACCCGCAAGCACCTGAGATATACCCGAACTGTACCCCGCCGCCAAACGGGTTATAGACACGCCTTCCGCCCTTCGGCATAAAGAACCGCGCAATCACTTCGCAAGCAACAGGGTCAAGCACAGAAGCGTTCCCGTTGTGCGCGCGCCCTTCCTCTTTGCCTACCTTAGTCGGGTCTTTCGTTACTACGTTCGCCATTCCTTGCTCGCCCTGCCAACATCCCTCGCGCGTCGCAAAGGCCGCATTCGCAACGCCTGTGCGCTCGCCGGCCGCGTCGATGCGTTCACGCCATTCTGCTTTCAAGCGCAGCCAGTCGCCTTTAACTGAATTCCATACGTTCGTCATCGTGATATGTGCCAACAGTTTCATGCGCACGTCAGCAATGTTCCCGTGAACCATATAGCAGAAACCTGACATTTTCAGATAGGTGACAAATCCAAGCGATTCAAAAAGTGCCGGAGTCTCGAACTGGCTTTTCGGGTCGGTCGTGATTATCGCGGGCCACTCCGTCGGCTTCTGCGCTATGACCTCGCGCACCATCTGCGCGTAAAGTTCCTTTGTGTACTTTTCCGGCTTGATTACTGATTGAAGTAGGCAAAACTCGCGCGACACTTCATTCGCTTGGAACGTGAAAAACCCGCTGAACTCGTCATTGATCTTGAGAATGATTGCAGAGTGAATTTGCATATTCTTGCGCGCCGCACGTTTCGCTATTACGTCCTCGATTGCCAGCTTTGAAACGTCCGCTTCGTACCCGGAGCCGATGACGCTTTTCACGTAAATGAATTCAGCCTTTTCGGGGAATAGATGGGTTTGTTCTTCTGTTTTTTGCGGCGCGCGCTTTTCTGGTTTCGTTGCAACATCAACACCGCATTGATCTACGCAATCGTCGCACGTACCCAAGAACACATCATCGGCGTGGAGGGAAACGAGCTTCCCCCCGCCTATCGCATCCGGCTTGCTGGTCAACATAATGTCTCCGTTTAACACGTGGGGGTTAGATTTGGACGCTCGCAGGGGGTTGTCAATAATCGGTGTGAGCGTCATGAGGAACTTCTGTTTTTCCTTTGCGGCGTCGGCCCATTGAGATGTGCCGTATTCGCACGTCACGACGCGGGCGATACTGCGGACGCCACCCAATGTCAGTCGTTTCATTTGCGCTAGGCGATGCTTGATTTGTGCGTCTGAATCTAGACCACTTACAGAGGTATTGACTACTGCGCCGATCATCCTCAGACGGCGAATATGATCGTCTGAAAGTGGAATCCAGTGCTTCGTGATAATGACTGGTGTTTTTTCTGTTCCTTGCAACGCTTCACACACTTCGAGAGTATTGTTCCAATCATGGCAAGGTTCTCCGGCTGTTCCAATGCGATACCAATATGAATGATGATCGCGTACAACGCAGAAAATATCGGTTCGGTTCCACGGCATCAATTTTCTACTAACACTTACCGCAAAGTCTATTCCGTATCTTGAAGCCGTCTTGTTGGCGTAGCATTCGCCATAGCAGCCGCCTTCAGGATACGCGCGCATTCCGAGCGTACAACCTTTAACGGTATCAACATCCAGTACGCCCTTATGATTTTCAACAGCCGTAAGGATTGGAAGATAGCGGCGAGCACCGCCGTGCGCTTCACTGTCGCGGAACAGTGTTTGTTGCATGTCGATCATGTGGCCGGTGCGCAATGCAGTAACCAAAGGGCTGTAACAGCTTCCATCCGCCATGTATGTGGATTAGCCACGATCAGATCGGATATTTTTGATTGCAATGTCGCGGTATTTCCAAAAACATCCGTAAGATCGTCAAGCATTTTTCCTGAAGCCGGTATTGAATAGTCCATCATCTTCTTTCCCTTACATTCCACCTAGCCCAGCGGCAATGAGCGACGCTTTTGTCGTAGGGATAGCCGTTTCGCAGCAACGCGAAGAAAGGCTATATTTGTCAGTGTAAAGCATGATTCCGCGCCGACGCCTGTTTTGACTGATGGCCACAGACAAGTGATTGAAATTCATAGGTAACTATTTTCAGAATCTTGACCTTCGTCAATGACACGTTTTCCGGGCGGATAGGAATGCACGTCCGATTCGGCCAATTCCCATATCATCTTCGAGCACTCGGTCGCGACATCAAAGCCATTCGGTAGCTCATGCAGATTGTCGGCATAACGGCTGCAAAGCAATGCAGCTTCAAGCAATGCCTTACGGCGCGGGCTCATTCCCGCCCCACCAGCCTAGCCGCAGCGTCTATCGCTCTTGCCAGCTCTATCGTGCGCTTTGCGTCGTACTCTCGAAGAATGTCAAGCACAGCTCTCTCCAAAGCGGAATTGCGTTGGCATTTGCGCCGGCTGGACTGGCGGCGGTCGATCCAGACGGCGCTGTCGCTTACCCGGCGGTCAGATTCATGATTCATAGTGAGTCACCCTTTCACGCAAATAACTTGTTTGAGCGTATGCACAATTTCGATCAAATCGGATTGCGCGGCCATCACCGCATCAATCGACTTGTAGGCCGCCGGCGTCTCGTCCAGGACATCAATATCCTTGCGACATTCGACCCCAGCCGTGTCGCGCTCGTGGTCCGCGAGGGTGAACTGCTTACGGGCCTGGGTGCGCGACATCGTGCGACCAGCTCCGTGGGAACAGGAACAGAACGACTCGCGCTCGCCCTTGCCGCGCACGATGAAGCTCTTTACGCCCATGCTGCCTGGGATAATGCCCATCACGCCATCGTGCGCGTCAACAGCCCCCTTGCGCGTCACCATGACGTGTTGACCGAAGTGCTTTTCCCAAGACACATAATTGTGATGGCAGTTCACGGCGAGGATGCGTTGCTCAACCAAGCGGCCAAGCGATAGAGACAACGCACCAAATACAGCGGTCATCATCGTTACGCGATTCGCCATTGCGAACTCTTGCGCCCAGTGCATTGCCGTCATGTAGTCTTTGAAGTTTTCGCTTCCTTCCGGGATGTAGGCGAGGTCCATGTCGGGAAGGTTGATGAACCACCGGCGCATGTCCTCTTTGGCTTTTTCGATAAAGTAGCTACCGATGGCGTTGCCGATGCCGCGGCTGCCAGAATGCAACATCGCCCAAACGTGCTGTTCTTCGTCAAGGCATATTTCGATGAAGTGATTGCCGGTGCCGAGCGTCCCGGCGTGGCGTCCGGCGCGTTCAGCAGCCTTAGAAAGTTTCGGGTGCTTCTCCACGATCTTGACCAGATCGGCATACCACGCACCGATGCGCGGCTCACCCCACGCACCGCGATCCATTGCGCCGCCGTTGTCAGTGCGCCCATGCGGGACAGCCTTTTCGATTGCCGTGCGCAGGTCGTGAAGGTTATTGGGTAGGTCAGATGCTGTCAGATCAGTCTGGACGGCCATCATGCCGCAGCCAATGTCCACGCCCACAGCGGCAGGGATAATCGCGCCCTTAGTGGCGATGACACTCCCCACCGTGGCCCCTTTGCCAAAGTGAACGTCCGGCATACAGGCGACGTGATTGTGGATAAAAGGCATCATGGCGAGATTGCGCAGTTGCCCCTTCGCTTCTTCCTCGACTGGCACGCCGCGCGTCCAAGCCTTGATTGGCTTGCCGATACTTTCAAATAATTCGAAGTTCATAAGCGCCTCTCGATCTTGTACGGCCTGCGAAAAATAAAGAGCCTGCTACTGTAGCTGTCCAAAGCCAGGCCGAGCGCGAGCAGGATGATAAGGGCTGTCATAGCGTCACCTCCTTTTCTGCGTCGCGCAGGATGCCGGACGCACGTAGCGAATCGCTGAGCTGACCGCTTGCCCGAGCGCGCACGTAGTAGCCCATCTCGCAGAAGTCGGAATGGTCGGGCGTGACACCGGCCAGGGCGCAATATTGAGCGGCCGTGAGACGAAAGCTGCGATCCGATTTTGCGAGATCAGCCAACTTGTTCAGCCATTCCCAATCTGCAAACTCGGGATAGCGCGAGAACTCATCGCAGTTGATTGATGCCATGACGGAGCGGGCGATGGGGCCGGTCATGAATCTTCCTCGGCAGACCGTCCTGGCCCGCAGTTGCAATTCCTGCCCTGCTCGCAATTGCCAGTACATGCCGACTCGCCAGCGCGCGAAATCGCCAACATGCACATCAGGAGGATGCCGAGCCAGCCGCCGATGAGGAAAGCGCCTACGATCAGGTAGGGGGCGTACTCTTGGATGGTGGTCATGCTTCCGCCTTGACAAGTTTTCCATCGGGCTGGACGCAATACCATGTATCCGCTTCGATGCCGTCTTTTCCAGGTGTCCCAACGGCAAGGTATGCGTGTTTTTCTTTTTCGCTGTACCAAGCGATAGCGAATGATCCTGATGCGCTTGCTTTGGCTTTTCCATTGAATCCTGCGAACGCTACGCCGTAGTTGCCCGTAGCCGCTGCGTGACCGGAGTCGCCCGTAGCCGCTGCGTGACCGTAGTTGCCCGTAGCCGCTGCGTGACCGTAGTAGCCCGTAGCCGCTGCGTGACCGGAGTAGCCCGTAGCCGCTGCGTGACCGGAGTCGCCCGTAGCCGCTGCGTGACCGTAGTTGCCCGTAGCCGCTGCGTGACCGGAGTCGCCCGTAGCCGCTGCGTGACCGTAGTAGCCCGTAGCCGCTGCGTGACCGGAGTCGCCCGTAGCCGCTGCGTGACCGGAGTCGCCCGTAGCCGCTGCGTGACCGGAGTCGCCCGTAGCCGCTGCGTGACCGGAGTCGCCCGTAGCCGCTGCGCTTTCTTTTTCTTTTCCTGCAAGCATCCCCTTCGCGGATTTGCAGAGCGCCAGCACTGTTTCAACTTGCGCCTTGATCCACTCAGGCAGATTCATGCTCGCCTCAATGGTGATCTTGGCCGCGACAATCTTGGAATCTTCGCGGCGATCCGGTGAAGCGCCAGACAGAGAAACGCGGGCGAATGTTGCTGAACCGCTGTAATATGACCAGCAATCGAACGGAACAGCGCAGGCGTGAAAACCGCTGTGGCACATATTAATATCGCCGTCGTGCGTATAGGTTTTCCCGATTTCGTATTGGAAATCGCGGCATTTCCAATCTGCGCCGAATGCTTTAAACGCGATGATGCTTTGCTCCTGCGCCTCTTTCATTGCTGCTTGCTTCGTCGCCATATCGTTCCTTTCCATTTTGGATTTGGTATTCATAATTTCCTCCTGGTTCTCAAGCATCCGCAACTACGTACCGCACCTTCCTGCAGGTGGCCCGTAGTCGCAACGGTTTTCGTACCGCAGTCGCAAAGGCAGTTCCAGCGGCTGAACGTTTTACCGCTGGGCGTCCTGCCTTGGCCAGCCGAACTTAGCACCAAGAGGCGCTTGAAGCGCTGGCCGGTCAGGTCGATTTTGCGGGCGGACATGCTAATAGCTACCTATAGTGCCGACGGAAGGTACCGCATACTACATGTAGTGTTTTTGGCGTTTCACCGATAAAAACTCCTTTAGAATCATTGTCAAGTTTTTCGGTGTCATCAAAAGCGAGCGCTTTCGTTGTTGCCCTATTCTTTCGTATCTTCTTGATTAGCGGATAATTTTCTGGCGGATCGATCTTGCGAGCTAAATAGCGGATACCCCTATATATAGTGGTTGGAATCCACTGGTCGCCACAACGGGCAAAAGGACGCGGATCGTTGTGACAGAATTGGTCTATATAGCCTTTCTTCGCCTTTGGCTTCGATGCGGCTGACGCAACTTCGCGGGTTGACCTCTCCCCCGCGCCCACTCTCAACGTCTTGCTGATTGAAGTCATGCGCTGGCCCGATTCAGAATCTTCGACACAGCCGCGCACCGCCGCGATGCCGCAGAGCCGATGATGCACAGTTCGCCACGGTCAGCGAGTCGCCACGTTGCCTCATTGACTACGCCGAACTGGTCCCAAGTGATCTTGCCCGAGTCCACCGCCTTGACGTTGGCTTGGATCATGGCGGCGATGCGGCGGGTAGTGAAGTGACGATGAGGATGGTTGCTCATGACGCATTGCTCTGTTGAGCAATCTTCGAAAGTGCGTCCATGCGTTTCGAATGAATAAGGTACTGCGAAGCCTTCAGAAGTTTGCGCTGTTCGTCGCGGACGGCCAGCCACTGGCCTTTATCGGAGACCCAACGACCCGCGCGCATATCGGCTAGGGTGGTTGCATACCGATCTTCGATTCGCGCCTTGGCGGCCTCTTTGGCCTCTTTCAATTCCCTAGCGATGCGAAGCCTCTCTTCCACGTCCGGCATGTGGACAAACGGAACCTTGCCGCCGTCTATCAGCACTTGTACGGTTCTGTGTGTGCCATGGTTGACGCCGCCGCACGAACAGTTGCAATGCGGCCCGGTTGCGTCTGTGCAGCGACTATCGCAAGCGCAATGCTCTTCCTTGCGGATTAGGCGGTCGCGCTCGACACGACCCATCCAGATAGTCGCTGAGCCGCAATCGCATTGCGGTCCGCTGCGATAATTGTTGATAATGATCCTCACGCGCGGACCTTCAACCGCGAACACGCCGAGGCAGTTCGGGCATTTGTAGAAATGGCGTTCGAAGTCCATGCTAAAGCAACTCAATTCCGACCGCATCTGCAAAGGCGCGCGCTTCGGCTTCCGTGTCGCCGCAAAGTGTCTCTGCATCATTAAGAGGATTCGGCGGAATCGCCACGAAGCACTCCATGCGTTCGTCGTATTCCAGTAGATATTTACCCATTTTCTTCTCCTGCCCCCGATAATCCCCGAGGCGCGGGCGGCTCTGTGTAGAGCCGATGATTGAACTGTACGCGCAATATGGAATCATGGGAAATTAAATGTTTCTATAGGCCGAATTAGGCCCGTTTATTTGACTATCGGAAAGGGCTGGGCGCAGAATCACGGCATGCAAGTCCAAGTAGCTATCGGCAAAGAAAAGGGCAGAACGATCTGGCGCTCTGCAGAGGCCACGATCCGGGAGGGCAATGCTTGGGTAGCGCTGCCATATCCCTATGCACCGGCCGTCTTCAAGTGTTGGCGCAAGGCGCCGAGCAAGCGAGGAAAGCGTGCCGATCAAGGCTGAGAACCGCGGGCGTTATCCGCCGAATTGGGCCGACCTGCGCCGCCAAGTGCTTGAGCGCGAGCGCTTCGAGAAAAAGCAGGCAAGCCGCTTGGCGCGCGGATTGGCATGAAGGACATGGAGCGCGTTGGCAGGCTTGCGCTACGCCATGAAGGCGAGAACTGGAATGCCTATTACGCTCTTGATGAGACGATGAAGGACGCCATTCCGCTCGGCTCTATCCGCATGGCCGCAATCGTGAACAATCCAGCGCGAAAGCAGGCGTTCATGGACATGATGCGCGATATTGTTGGCGACATTTTCGAGGAAAAGATCGGCGTGCGTCCAACCTGGGGCGGGACGGAGCAAGCCCCGGAGCATGAACGCAGCGGCAGTGCTTGATCGTGATTAAACAACCGAGGAGACGGAAATGAAACAAAGCGAGTTCACCAGCCAGGTCAACAAGTGGAAGCAGCAATTCACGGACGAAACGCCGCTTAAGGTGCCCGAATTCAAGCCGCTCAAGTCCTGGCCGGCGCGCGAGCACCTACGGCAGGGCGAGATCGATGCATTGATGGCGGCGCCCAGCGTGTTTGACAATCGCGGGCGATAGGAGTAAGTTGCGATTTCTTGGCTGTGACAGGCCGATTTATGAGGATTTCCGCTTGACTTCTTCCACCGTCCCCGCACCGCGATGCCTCGGGCTCAGTTCGCTGCGCCTACTGTCACCATTGCGTTCTCCGCGGGGACGCTGAAAGAGGGTAAGCGATGCCGCCAGACTACGCGCGATACGAACGGCTCAAAGCCGAGTGGATCAATGCGCACCCGGAGGCTACGCCAGCCGAGTATACAGCGGCGATAACACGCATTGCTCGTGAGTGCGGAATCTGACGATGGAACCGATGCAGCCGCCGCATTCAATCGACTCCGAGCAGGCGGTGCTTGGCGCCTTGCTGACGGATTCAAGCGCTTTTGATCGGATCGAATGGTTGGAAGCGGAGCATTTCTACCGCGACGACCATCGCGTGATCTTCGCCGCGTTGAAGCGCCTGATCGAAGCCGGGAAGCAACCGGATATCATTCTGCTCGCCAACGACCTCACCGCACGTGACGACGCGAAACGCATAGGCGGCCTAGGCTACCTAGCCGCATTGGTGCAGAGCACACCCTCGGCTTACAACGTGGCCCGGTATGCCGAGATCGTGCGCGACAAAGCAATCCTGCGCCAGCTCGCGCGCCACGCCGCGGACATCATGGATAAGACGCAGCAGCACGGCGTCAGCCCGCAGGAGCTTGCCGAAGAGGCCGAATCCGCTTTCCTGTCGGTGTTGCAGCCAGGCCAAGGCGAAGAGGCCGTGAGCATCCTGCAGGCGCTGGACGAGGCCCTCGAATGGGCCGACAACCCGATCCAGGGCTCTCCGTCTGGCTACGCCGCGCTTGACGCCATCATCGGCGGCTTGAGGCCCGAGGAGCTGATCATCCTAGCCGGGCGGCCGGGACATGGCAAATCGAGCCTTGCGCTTGGCATCGCCGAGCACGTCGCCGCCTCAGCGCCGGTCTATTTCTGGTCCGGTGAAATGTCCCGGCGCCAGCTTGCGGGTCGCTCGCTTGCCTACCATCGCGTCAACTTGGGGCTATCCGAGGCCACAGCGCATATTTCTAGGCTCAAGCTGCATATTGATCCGCGGTCGCCGATGTCGATAGCCGGGTTGCGCATGCGCCTGCGACGTCACAAGCGAAAGCACGGTCTTGATCTGCTGGTGATCGACTACCTGCAAATCCTGGTCGGGCCGAAGTCGGAGAACCGCAACCAGGAGGTCGGCGCGCTCTCCCGCGGACTGAAATCAATCGCCAAGGAGTTCGGCATTCCGGTAATCGCCGTCGCCAGCCTGAACCGGCAAGCCGAAGCTCGCCAGGACAAGCGACCGGTGATGTCAGACCTCCGTGAATCCGGCGACTTGGAAAGCGATGCTGACATTGCGATCATGGTCTACCGGGATCGTGAATACAACCCGCATACCCATTGGGGCGACCTGGCAGAGATCATCGTCAGGAAGCACCGGGAAGGCCCGACCGGGACGGCGGTGCTGGAATGGAAGCCGAATCAGACGCGGTTTGTCGATTACTTCGGAGAGAAGCCGACCGAGTACCAGCCGGTGACACAGGGCGCGCCGGCAAAGAAACCGCGCGCCGGCAAGCACGACGGAAAGATGGCCGCTGCTGGCCCAGACGATTAAAGGGAACGAGAAATGGCGCGCGCCAGGAACATCAAGCCGGCATTCTTCAAAAATGAGGAGTTGGCAGAATTGCCGGTCGAGACGCGGCTCCTGTTCATCGGACTATGGACCCTAGCCGATCGCGAAGGGCGCATGGAGGACCGGCCGAAACGCATTAAAGCTGAGGTATTCGCGTTTGATACTTTCGACGTTGACGCAATGTTGACTGAACTTCAAGCAAGATCGTTTTTACTTCGGTACGAAGTCAACGGCGGCCGGTATATTCAGGTGACAAATTTTGTCAAGCACCAGGACCCACATTATCGGGAGCGTGCCAGCGAAGTTCCTCCACCACCAGGCGTAAGTAATTCAATTAAAGCTACAAATGTAACAAGAGCGCAGCGGAAGCGCATCTATGAACGGGACGGCTTCAAGTGCAAAAAGTGCGGTCGCGAGGATCAGCTTTCCATCGACCACGTTACCGCTGTTGCGAACGGCGGTGACAGCTCGGACAGCAACCTCCAGGTGCTTTGTTACTCGTGCAATTTTGGGAAACGAGCGAAAGACGGCGAACCTTCAATCAACATTGGATCAACATCGAGCGATGGTCCGGGGGGCCAGCCCCCTCTGATTCCTGATTCTCTGATTCCTGATTCTCTGATTCCTGAAAGAACCCCCTTACCCCCTTCCGCCAAGAAACCCGAGAAACGGGGAAAGCGAAAAGCAAAGGCGCCCGAGACACCTCTGCCTGCAGATTTTGAGGTTTTCAGCGAAATGGCCGACTGGGCGCTGGCTAAGGGTCTGACGGACGCGCAAATCGACGCGGAGACCGAGCGTTTTATCGAGAAATCAAAGGCAAAGGGATGGACTCACGTTGACTGGGAAGCTGCCTGGCGAACGTGGATTCTGAACGCGATCAAGTTCGGGCTGGATGTGAAGCCTCCCCTCGTTCAGAACGCGCCGGCAAATCTTGAATTGTCTTTGCCTAGTTTGGAGGTTAGAAAATGAGAACATTTATCATCTATTCAATTCTCGGCCTGCTGCTTTCTGGCTGCGCTACAGTTCAGAAATACGGCACAACCCAGAACTTCGCCCGATGCGGTGCGGCTGATGTTGCGACAACCGCGGTAGGGCTTTCGATCAACAACCTGCGTGAAAACAATCCGGTTACCCGATGGATTGCGGTCAAACTTTTTGGCGATTCCGTGCTATCCTCAATTCCGGTAGCAATAGGGCTTTACGTGGCGACGTACTTCGTCCTCAAGAAAATAAACGAGCCGAGATTGACTCAGGCAGCGACAATCCTCGCTTGCGGGACAGCGGTCAAAAATGCGTATATCGTCGCTACGCATGCGCCTGCGGGGGCCCAATGAAATCGTGGCCAGCCGATAAAGTTGAGCGTAGGGTGATCGGCAGCCTCTTGCCGGCCGCCCGGAATCCGCGGACGCACAGCGACGCCCAGGTAGATCAGATTGCTGCCAGCATGCGGGAATGGGGCTGGACTAACCCTGTCCTGGTGGATGAGCAAGGCTCGATTATTGCCGGCCACGGGCGGATTCTAGCGGCCCAGAAGCTCGGCTTTGCCGAAGTTCCTGTGATGGTAGCCACCGGCTGGACAGAGGCCCAGAAACGCGCCTACGTCATCGCTGACAATCAGCTCGCGCTAAATGCTGGGTGGGATGCGGAAATGTTGTCGGTCGAATTGGACGAACTCCGGGATTTGGACTTCGATCTCGGTCTTGTCGGATTTTCGACAGACGAACTAAACGACCTGATCGGGACGCCGAATACTGGGACTGACCCGGACGAGGTGCCGCCCGCGCCGGTGGTGCCGGTGTCGCGGACTGGCGACCTTTGGCGGCTCGGGAAACATTCCCTGCTCTGCGGTGACGCGAGCGCGGATGCTGCGGCGTTTTTGTCTGGTATTACGCCTGATCTGCTATTTTTCGATCCGCCCTACGAATCAGTGGACGCGTGGGCGTTGACGGTGCCAACGGAAAAGGCGCTGGTGTTCACGGACCACAAGCACATCCGTGAGGCGATGGGCGTGGTTTTGTCCTACCCGGTGCAATACCACTTCGTGTGGGATACGGTGATATCGTGGTACACGCAGAACCGCCCGCTGTGCCGTCATCGTTCGGCGTTTTACTGCGCGCAGGTTGACGGTTGGGACGCTGATGCAGCGACGTGCGTTGACGGGAAGCAGCGCGATGAGCATACCGTGATCGGCGGGCAAGCATTCGCCGGGGATTATCACTACAAGCCGCTCTCTGGCGGGCGCGTGCGCGTGACGACGCTCTATCAGCAAGCCAAGACGCTGGACGAAGCGGGGAACGGCAAGCCTGTCGCGTGGGTGCGCGCGCTACTCGCCGGGGCGCAGGCGCGCGAGGTTTATGAGCCGTTCGCGGGAACCGGCGCGACGATCATGGCCGCGCCGGAGAATTGCCGGGTTCACGCGATAGAGATTGACCCGCTCAAATGTGACGTGATTGTGGCGCGGTGGGAAACAGCGACGGGTGGGACCGCAACGCGCGCGTGATTCTGTGGAACGCGGCGCGGATTGTGATAACCCCCCGGTAGGAACGGTTGCAGATCGATCTTGACATAGTGCGCAACGTCGAGTTGCTGGCACAGGTCGGTCATGCGCAGCGTGTAGTCGCGCCAGTCGGTGGTCTTTGTCATCGGTAGATAATTAACGCGGCCGATTTTGTAGAGGTCAACGAACTCGTGAGTCTCGCGCACGATTTGCAGGCTGCTGTCGCAATCGAGCGTAGGCTCAAGGCTTACCCAGGTGAATATTCCGGCATCGTGAAATCGGCGCAGCGTGGCGATACGGTTGCTTGGCAGCGCGGCGCCGGGTTCCCATTTGCGCGAGAACGCATCGTCAAGGCTGGTGAGTGTCGAGGCGAACGCGTCCCGGTCCGGTCGGAATAGATCGAGATCGCGCAGCGCGCGGTCGCCGCCTTTGGTGAGCGTGCAAACAGCGAGGCCGTGGTGCTGTAGGTTTTTGATCACGTCGCGCGTCAGGCGATTGTCGCCAGGGTGGAACGGGTCGGTGGTGAAACTGAGCATTACCTGTTCCGTGATTCCGGCCGCCTGATATTTGCGCGCGTCTTTCTGCATGGCGAGCAGGAAATCAGGACGCGGAAACGCTCCGGCGTTGAATTCTGCGCGCGGCATCTTGAGCACGAGAGGAACGTAGCAATACGCGCACGAATGGCCGCAGCCGCGGTACGGATTCGCGGCGAGCGGCGCGTATTCGCCAGCTTGACCGGCTGGCGCGTAGATATGCGAGCAGCCTTTGATTGAAACACCATCGGGGTTGATCATTTTTTTCCTCGTTGAATTTTGAGCGTGAACAGTTCGAAAAATGCCGGATGCATGCGCCGGTCGCCAGCTTCCCATGTTTGCCAAACGCGACACGATGCATACAGGAGGGCGGCGGCGGCGGTCTGCGTGAGTCCGGCCGCATCGCGTGCGGCGCGGACTTCGGCGGGCGTTGGGTTGCGAGCCGGATTGTTCCGGCTGCGGTTCGGGTGGCTGGTCACTGGCAGAATGGGGCGGCGGCGGCTGACTCGCAGAACCGCTCCCACACGATATTTGAATCTGTGAGCGCGCCCTGTACGGACTGGATCAGATCGTAGTCGTCGGCGTCAATTTGCGTGTCACCGCACCAGCCGCTGGTGTTGCGTTGTACCGTGATATCGATATCGATATCGTGTCCAGCATCAACGAATTGCTGCAAATCCTCAGCCCAGATTGAGGACTGGTAATCTTTGAGCGCACATGCAGCGGCATAGGCGTCGTTCCATCCGTCTCCGAGGTTGCCATCCAGAATTGTGTCTCTGACTGTTATCTTTGCCATTTTGTTACCCCTGTAGCCCCTATCCCGAGGCGCGGTGTAGCGAAACGCTACGATTCAGACAATACGCGCTTTGTGCGTAAAAGCAAGGCTTATTTTCAGGCCACGCTCGACGCCGACGGCCGAACCTTTGAGGAAATCATGGCAGAACGGCTAGAAAAGTAGCTCCGATTGCTTGTTTTCCAGCCGTTAGCCTATAATCCTGACATGGCAACCAAATCCAAGATGGGCCGTCCCCGGTTCGTGGTGAACTGGCAAATTGTCGATAAACTGTGCTTTATTCAATGCACGGAGCTTGAAATCGTCTCCTGTCTCGAATGCTCGGTCGATACGATCAACAGGGCGTGCAAGCGCGAAAAGAAAAAGACATTTGCGGAGTATCGCTCCCAAAAAGCAGAGGGTGGCAAGCATAGCTTGAGGCGTATGCAGTTCGAGGCGGCGAAGAAGGGTAGCGGCGCAATGCTGATTTGGCTTGGAAAACAGTACCTTGGGCAGAGAGAGAGGTCAGAGCTTACCGGAGCTAACGGCGAGCCTTTGTTCGGGCAACCCGGCCGAGAGGAACTGATCGACCGAGCCATTGCGAGGATGATGAACAACGGCGTTCCCGCAGATCAGACCCTGGGTGCGGTGCGGGCGCTTCTCGGGAATAACTCCGCGCCTGTTGAGCAGGCGGGGAATGAAACGCTCGGCACAATTCAGTAAGCACATCGAGACGGACGAGCTCGCGGCAATCGAGCGATGTGCCTGCGAGGCCAGCCTAGCCACATTCGTTCAGACCTTCTGGAGCGCGGTAGAGCCGGCGAATAAGCTGGTGTGGGGCGACATCATCGACGCGGTTTGCGTCCACCTCCAATCTGTGACGGAAGGCAAGACGCGACGCCTGATTATCAACGTCCCCCCAGGGTGCACAAAAAGTTTAACGACCAATGTCTTCTGGCCGGCGTGGGAATGGGGGCCTCGCAATATGCCGCACATGCGGTACATCAGCGCATCATATTCCGTGGGGCTGACTGAGCGCGACAATCAAAGGCTGCTGCAGGTCGTGCTGTCTCCGCTGTATCGCTACTATTGGGGAGATCGATTCTCGATAACTCATCAAGGCGTGACCAAGGTCCAGAACGATAAGACCGGCTGGAAACTTGCTACGTCGGTGGGAGGGATAGGTACCGGGGAGCGCGCTGACCGTGTACTTATAGACGATGCAAATAATGTCAAAGACGTGGAGTCCGATGCTGTACGCAACTCTACAAACCAGTGGCTGACTGAAGTAATGCCGAGCCGACTTAACGTGCCGGCGCGGTCTGCGATTGTCAATATCCAACAGCGGACGCACGAGGAAGACGCTACTGGAACGCTTCTAGCCGGTCCCGAGGATTGGACGCACCTGATGATCCCGATGCGCTACGACCCTGGGCGCAGGTGCGAGACTGAAATCGGATGGGAAGATTGGAGGAGCGAGGAAGGCGAGCTTGCGTGGCCGCAGAGATTTCCAGAGCGCGAGGTAAAACTATTAGCCGCAACACTCGGGCCGTATGCTGAAAGTGGTCAATTACAGCAGTCGCCCTCACCGCGGGGCGGCGGAATAATCCGCTACGAATGGTGGCAAGAGTGGGAGCCGAAAGAGTCTCCGCCTGCCAGCTTTATCCTGGGGTCTCTCGATACGGCGATCAAGGAAGGCGAACAGAACGACTACTATGCCGTGACGTACTGGATTGTCTGGCACGACCCGGAGACCGAAACGCCGAAGATGTTGATGCTCTACGGCTGGAAGGAACGCGCTCCACTCTCTGACATCTGCGGCCGCGTGGTCAAGGACTGTCGCAAGCTCAAGGTTGACCGGCTCGTGATCGAGGACAAGTCTCACGGTTGGGTCGCTCAGCAGGAAATTAGAAAGCTGATGAAGGGCTGGAAGTTCTCCATCTTCATGTTCGACCCGAGGCGCTACGGGGACAAAACAGCCAGGCTCTTGAGCGTCCAGCACCTGTTCAGCGAGGGTCTGATCTATGCGCCAGTGGCCGACGACGGTGCAGGCAACATCACCTGGCGCAAATGGGCGGACCCGATCATCACGAACGTATGCAGCTTCCCGCGGGTAGCTCATGACGACGAGACTGACAGCGTGAGCATGGCTCTCCGGCATCTCCGGGATATTGGCTTTGCTTTGCGCAAGGAGGAACATTCGCGGTCCGTCTATCAGCGCGATGTCCACAAGAGCCGTTTGCTGCCGCTCTATCCGGTCTGACCATGAGAATCTTCATTTATGTCATAATCGCGCTTTTCCTGGCGTTGGCGGTCAACCCAGGGACCGCTGGCGCTTATCTTCTAGGTGTGTTAGTGTTCCACACATTCTGGGGGCAAGAATGAGTATCGCCATGCGTCCGGTAGACTCTTCGCAGATTCACTCTGTCGGGTACGACCCTGCTACCCAGACGCTAGCTGTGCGTTTCAAGGGTAAGGGCGACAAGCCCGGAACGACCTACCACTATGCCAATGTCTCGCAAGCAAAGTTCGATGATTTCGAGCAGTCAGGCTCGCGCGGAAAGTGGTTCCATCAGCACGTGAAAAGCCTTCCGCATTCCCATCCGCATACCAAGCAGGAAGAATGAACGGCACCCTAGCTGACCTGCCGGTAGAAGTAACTGGAAACGCCATCGGCGCGCAGCCTGTCGCGGACGACGGTGGCATTAGCCTTGTCTCACCGGACATCACAGTCAATATCCGATCCGGCGACGAAGAAAACGAAGAGGACGACGACTTTTACGAGAATCTTGCCGAGTCCTTCGGCGACGAAAAACTCGGGACCTGCGTCAATCAGCTCTGGACTGATATTCAGGCTGACATAGAAAGCAGGAAGGGCTGGCTCGACACCAGGACCAAGGGGCTCGGGCTGCTAGGTTTGGAGCTGCTAGAGCCGCGCGGAGACTCAGGCGCGAGCACGGCACCGGTCGAGGGTATGTCCACCGTTACTGCCCCGCTCCTGCTATCCGAGGTTCTGAGGGCGCAGGCGACGGCTAGGGGCGAGTTGCTCCCTGCCAGTGGCCCGGTCAAGGTATTGGACGAAAGCACCTACGGCACAGCGGAACGCGACGAGCTGGCCGATGCGCTGGAAAAGGACCTCAATACCTACCTCACCAAGGTCGCGACCGAGTATTACCCAGACACCGACAGGATGCTTTTCTATGTTGCCTTCGGCGGCGTCGGCTACAAGAAGGGCTATCACTGTCCGCTGCGCCGGCGTCCGGTATCGGAAAGCGTTGATGCCGCGTATCTGATCGTTGACTCAGGCGCCAGTGATTTACGGAGTGCCCGTCGGATCACCCACGAGATCCCGATGCGCGAGTCCATGATCAAACGGATGATGCTCGCCGGTGCCTACCGAAAAATTGAGATAGGAACGCCTTCCTCACAGCCTAACGAGGCGAAAAAGAAAGAGGCCGAAATCCAAGGAATTGACATCGAGGCAAGGACCACGCAGGACACGGACCATACTCTTTACGAGACCTGTTTCGAGTGGGACTTCGGGGAAGGTCCTGAGGATTTGAATCTCGCGTTGCCCTACAAGATCACTTTTGACCGCGATACTCGCGGCGTATTCGAGCTGCGCAGAAACTGGAAGCGCGACGATCCGATGTATATGATGAAAATGCGCTACGTGCGGTATCCGTACATTGACGCCATCGGTCTCAACTGCATCGGCCTGCTTCACATCCTGGGAAACACGGAAAGGAGCCTGACTGCGGCTTTGCGGGAAATGCTGGACGCTGGCATGTTCGCCAACTTCCCCGGTTTCTTGACTTCAGCAGGGATGGGGCGCCAAGACACCAACGAAATCCGCGTCCCACCGGGCGGCGGCATGCCGATCGAGACCGGAGGTATGCCCATAAAAGATGCGGTGATGCCGCTGCCTTACAAGGACGTGTCGCCGTCCTTGATGGCTTTGGTTGAAAAGCTGTTTTCTTTAGGAAAGGAACTGGCCGGCTCTGCTGATATTCCTGTCGCGGAAGGGATTCAGAATGCTCCTGTTGGCACTGTCTTGGCCCTACTGGAACAGGCCACGCGTATCATGAGCGCGATCCACAAGCGCCAGCACGCAGCCCAGGCGGAAGAATTCCAGATGCTGAAAGAGCTGCTTAAGGAAGACCCGGCAGCGTTCTGGGAGCACGGCCACCGAAAGGTCTACGAGTGGGACAAGCAGACGTTCCTGAAGGCTATTGAAGAATTCGAACTTGCTCCGGTCGCGGACCCGAACATGCCGACGCAGACGCACCGACTTTTGAAGGCCACTGGCCTTAAAGTCCTTCAAGGGCAAAGTCCTGAACTCTATGATGGGAAAGCCGTGGATGCGCATATTCTGCGGGAGATTGGATTCTCCAATCCGGATCAGTTCTTCGCAAAACAGCAAGGGCAACCGCCTCCTGATCCGCGTATAGTTGCGTCTCAGGTCAAGCAGCAGGATACTATGCTCCGGGAGAAAGGCAGACAGGCATCGGAGCAGGCTAAGATAGTGGCCGCGCGCATCAAGGCGCAGGCCGAAGAAGCAGACCGGAGAATGCAGGAAAAACTGGAGCGGGAAAAGCTGCAGGTTCAGCGTCAAAAGATCGGCGCCGACCTTTCGATCGAGGCAATGGAGCACCACAGCGCGGAGGTACTAGCACATGAGCCACAAGGAACTGAGGGACCAAGCGAAGCGGGGTCATGACGAAAGGGTCAGCCGCATCAAACGGGCATGCGGCGGATCGGAGCGGGAAGTAGCCGCGAAGGAAGTCCACAAGCATGAGCACCACATGCATCCCGGCGAGAAAGAGACGAAGCTGCTTAGCGGTGGCGCTGCCAAGAAACGCCTCGATCGGAAGAAGGGCGGCCGGGTGAAGGGCGGCAAGACCGAGGTCAACGTCATTATCTCGCCGCGCGGCCCGCAGGCATCGCCTCCGGGCGCAATTGGGGCGCCGGGTCCGATGGCAGGTCCGCCCACAGCGCCTCCGATGGCCCCCCCAGGCGGACCTCCGGGAATGCCGCCGATGGGTGCAATGCCTCCGCGGCCGCCAATGGCCGGAATGCCGCCGGGAATGCCTCCAGGAGGCCCGATGCCGATGCGCAAGCGTGGGGGAAAAGTCAAGAAGCGCGCGGATGGCTTGACCGAGTATGACGCTGGTGCAGGGACCGGGCTAGGAAGACTTGAAAAGGCCGCGGCTTACGGCGCCCGCAAGTGACGACCAAGGTCCACGAAGGGCGCCAGCAGCCGTTCAGGCGCATTCAGGAGTTGCTGCGTGTCGCGGAAGAAGAAACCAAGGACAAAGCGCTCGCCCAACGGTTTTTGCAGCCCGGCGAGCGTGAGGTTCAATTTGGCTTTATGCAGGGCATCCTGCTGGCAAGTTCAATCGTAGAGCAGGTCGAGAAACTGTCTCTCGGCATTGTAGATCAAAAAGGAGCGAGTAAATGACGGCTGTTCACGGCATGACGAAGATGCTGCACGAGCACGATCCGAGAGAAGCCCTGATGTCTGAGTCTCTCTGTGGAAGCGTGGATGTGCTGCACAATAACATTCTCGTTGCGATCTACGTTCGGCCAGACAAGACGCACGGCGGCATCGCGTTACCGGAGCGCATCCGCAAGGAGGATGTCTACCAGGGCAAGGTGGGGATCGTTCTAAAGAAAGGCCCGCTTGCCTTCGTCGATGACGACCGAAACAAGTTCGCCGGCAAAGATGTGAAGCCCGGCGACTGGATTGCCTTCCGTGCGCAGGACGGCTGGACACTGGATTTACAGGGCGTGACCGGGCCCGTGCCGTGCCGAGTGCTGGAAGACGTTCACGTGAAGATGGTGCTCCTAGCACCTGACGCGATTTATTGAGGAGGTTGACATGGCGAAAAAGGACAAAACCCAAGTGGGCGAACCGAACGAGACTGAAGTAGACGGCGCAAAAGCGGCTGGAGCGGAAACCTCTTCCGAAGATGTGACCAATGCCGTCGAGCAGGCGCACTCAGCAACGACCACGGACGACGACGTTCTCCCCGAGGTCAAGGAACTGCGGGAGCAGCTCGCCGCCGAGAAAACCGGAAGGCGCGTTGCTGAGCAGGCCCGGCTGAGTGCTGAAGTCGAAGCCCAAAAGCAAAGGGAAGCCGCCAGCTCGAGCGAGGGCGATGTCCTGACGGCGCAGGTGACGGCCGTCTCGCGAGCACTCGAAGCGGCAGAATCGCAGATGAATGTCCTCAAAGGGCAATACGCGACCGCTGCTGCCGCAGGGGATTGGGACAAAGCCGCGGAAATTCAAGCCGAGATGAGCGAGGAAGGTGCCCGCAAGGTCACGCTGACGAACGGCAAGAAGCAGCTCGAGCAGATGGTAGAGGCGAGGAAAAGCGGAGACCAGCAACAGACTCGGCAAACAGGCCAGCAAACGAGACCCCCTACTTTCGACGAAGCGGTATCCAGATACACTCCACGCACCCAAGAGTGGATCAAGAAGCACCCAGAGGTGCTGTCCGACATGCGGAAGATGAACTTCGCCCAGGCCGCCCACTTTTCAGCCCTAGGAGCTGGTCACGTCACGGATACCGATGCCTATTTCGATCACTTGGATCAGGTCATGGGGTACAAAGTCGCTACCACCACGACGCGCAAGCCGGCGCCTGGTGCCCCTCCCGGCAGGACGGGTCCCGGAAATGGCAGCGTCAAGGAACTCCAAGTCAAGGATATGACGCCGCGCATGCATCAACTGGCAAAAGAAGCCGACATGAAAGCCGAGGATTGGATTCAGAACTACAACAAGTTGCTGCAAGACGATCCGTCGTTTTCACCCTTACACTGAAGGAGTCACCATGGCAAAAGAAATCAGAACCGAAGTCCGTGAGGGCGTGCGCAGCGAGCAGCGCCTTACCCGCAAGAAGGGGCTTTCGACAGACAAGTTTCACGTCCCGGACAATTTGAAACAGCCGGGCATGTCCTACGAGTGGAAGCGCATGACCAACATGGGCATGCCGGACCGGGAGCATCAGGTAGGTCTAGCCGAGAATCACTGGAAGCCGGTTCAGACAGAAGAAATGCCCGGCATGATGCCGAACGACTACTCCGGCGCCATCGAGCGCGGAGGGCAAGTGCTTATGAGCCGGCCTGCCTACCTCACGGAAGAGGCGCAGAACGAAGTGCTCGACATTTCTCAGCAACGGGTGCGGACCCAGGAGAAAAGGCTCGGCATGTCTAATCAAGGCGAAGCCCCCAGGACCAGGCCGAACATCAGCAAGGAGTACGGCCCCCTGACGGCTGATGACAAGAGAAGCGTGCAGACCATTCCGGAATAGGCTTTACATCATCCCGGTTTTGTGGTATTTTGCGTGAAAATGCTGGGAGCGGACCGCGAAGCGTCACGTGCGACCATCCGCCCGCAACCGTAAAAGGCCAGCAAAGAGGTTTTCCAAGTTCACCGCGTCGGTGGGCTCTCCGAGACAAATTTAGTGCGCGGTCCTGACGGAGTTCGTTAGAACGAAGCGCGACGGAAGGGCTTTACATGTCGAACGTGAACGCGCCGTTTGGCTTCCGGTTTCTGAGACATCTGCAAGGGGTCGCCCCCAACGTTGCGATGAGCTTGCGCCGGATAGCCTATGGGAACGGCACAGCAATTTTCAACGGCGATCCGGTAACGAGTCTGTCAACCGGTTACATCGCTCAGTCCGCTGCCGGAACTACTCAGATCGCCGGCATCTTCATCGGTTGCAAGTACGTCTCCGTTTCCCAGAAACGAACGGTCTGGTCGAATTACTGGCCGGGAAGCGATGCGAACGCCGATGTCGAAGCATACATCCTGGACGATCCCAATGCGGTCTTCGTCGCCCAATCGAACGGGACGGCAATTGCGCTCGCCGATGTTGGAGACAACATCAACTTCGCGATCGGCTCTGGCAGTACCGCGACCGGGATTTCGGGGGCGACACTCGACCAAAGCACGATCCTTACCACCAGCACGCTGCCGTTCAAGATTGTCGGATACGCGGGCGGTGGCGAGTTCGCCGCGGTAGGACCTGGCTCCGATCCGACTACAGCCTATAACTGGGCTTACGTCACCTTCAACTTCCAGGACTTCAAGTCCACCACCGGCGTTTAACGGGAGCAGATCATGCCTATCGCATTAAGTGCAATCAGAAACGAGCTGCTCCCTGGGCTGCGAGGCGTCATCGGCAAGTACGAGATGATCCCGCGGATCTACGACAAGATGTTCGACATCGGCTCCTCCGAAATGGCGTTGGAACGCACGTCCGAGATGCGTTACCTCGCACTGGCCCAACTCAAGGGCGAGGGCGGCTCCACGCTGTTCGACGAAGGCGCCGGCGAGCGCTTTGTCTGGAACCAGGAACACATGGAAATCGGCCTGGGTTACGCGATCACCCGCAAGGCGATCGACGACAACCTGTACAAACGGCAGTTCAACCCGTCGAACCTGGGCCTGATCGAAAGTTTCGCCCAGACCAAGGAAATCTACGGCGCGAACGTGTTCAATACGGGGTTTGCCGTCAACTCTGCAATCGGCGGAGACGGACAGGCTTTGTACTCGGCGAACCACCCGATTGATGGCGGCGTGTACGCCAACACTCCAACGACCGCGGTGGACCTGAACGAAGCGACCCTATTGAATGCGCAGGTCACGATCAGCTCGACGATCAAGGACCAAGCCGGTCTGCTGGTGTTTGCGCGGGCAAGGAAGGCCGTCATCCCGCCAGCCCTCGAGCCGGTAATGCTTCGGCTGCTGAAGACGGAACTTCGGCCTGGAACTGCGGACAACGACGTGAACGTCATTCCGTTCACCGCCGGAGGCCTGCCGGATGGCTACGTGGTCAACCCGTTCCTTACCTCCCCATTCGCGTGGTTCCTGCTGACCAATATCAAGGGGATGCTTTACTTGCAACGGGTTCCTTTCGAGACCGACATGCAGGTCGATTTCGTGACGGACAACCTGCTGGTGAAAGGCTATGAGCGTTACTCCTTCGCGTATTACAACCCAAGAAGTACGTGGGGCAGCAATCCCACTTCTTAGGAGAAAGATATGACAATCAGCGCATTAACTGGACCTGTCGTATCTTTCGGGCAAGGGGTCTCGTCAGACTCCAATCCGGAAAGGGGGCCTAGCGCATTTGACCAAGGTCTCATGCTCGCAGACCCGAGGGCGCCTTTCTGTTACGCCCCCGGTAGTGGCGCGGGGCGCCCGTTCTATGGTTGGCTAGGCGGGACTGCCTGTGCGGTACTCGACGTGGTGCCTTACACGCTTACCGTCGGAGCAATAGCGCCAGCCGCGCATGCTGTGAACGGGACGGCAATGACCTTGCTCGCTGCGACAGCGGATGGAGTGACGGTAGGTGCCTCAGTCGTCAATGCCGCTACGGGTGCTTTGGTAAGTGGTCTTCTCGCGATTGGCGGGGCGATGGGTTCAGTCGCATTCGGTTCAGCTGGTACTGTGAATGCGTGGGACCCGACCAAAGCTCTTGCGAGGGCCGTGTCCGTAACGAGCGTGGCAAGTAGTTCCGGCGGGGCGTTCAAGGTGGCTGGATACGATCTCTACGGCTATCCGATGACTGAGACCATCACTTCTGCGGGCGGCGCTGCGACGGTGAACGGAAAAAAGGCGTGGAAGTACATCGCCTCTGTTACTCCGCAGTTCACCGATGCGTACAACTACAGCGTGGACACTACGGACATCATCGGTTTTCCGCTGCGCGTGGACGAGTGGGGCTATCAGGACCTGACCGTGAATGCTACCTGTATCACGGCCTCTACCGGCTTTGTAGCCGCTGACACTACGAGTCCTGCCACATCTATCACTGGAGACACGCGGGGGACTTACGCCATGCAGAACGCCTCCGACAACACCTTGAGAATTATTTTTTTCGTCAGCCCATCCGTCGCCAACATATCAAGCGCAGTGGGTCTCACCGGGGTAACACCCGCTTAACCTGGAAGGAACAGACATGAGCAAAGAGAGACTGAAGAAAGCGCGCGGCGGCGACACCGAAGACAAAGAATGGGACGGTTCGCGCGGGAAAACGGCGAGCGACAGGGCGCCGGCCAAAGTCTACGCCGGAGCCGGCAGTCACGTCGCCGCGGAATCCGAAGGCGAAATGACCGGTGACCGCGAGAGTACCGACAAGGACCGCGACGAAGACAAGCGCGGCGGTCGGGCCAAGAAAAAGTCCGGGGGCGCCGTGGATCACTCTGCCATGGCCAAGCATCACGAAGCCGAGGCCAAGCGCCACCACGAAGCCGGAAACCACGACATCGCCAAGGAGCACGAGAAGCTCGCGAAACTCCACTCCGAGAAACGCGGGACGGAAGGGCGTTTTGAGCGCGCCGAGCACAAGCGCGGTGGTCATGTGGCCGAACTCCACGGCGAAGGCGCCAAGAAGCGCCTGGACCGTCCTGCGAGGAAGCGCGGCGGTGGTGTCGGTTCCGACATCACGCCGTTGTCCAGCGCCGCCAAGACCAAGGATCGGCGCGACGATGGCGAAGCGGCAATCACGGGGGGGGATTAGGTTCCCGTGATCTGCGCGCCCGCGGGGGCCGGCTGACTGCAGAAGAGCGCCGGGAAAAGCCGAAGAAAGACTTTGCTCTTCCCGGCCGCGGAGCGGGCCCTGAAGGCAAAGGAGCCGGGGCCTATCCGATTGACACTAGAGGCCGGGCTAAAGATGCTCTATCGAGGGGTTCGGCTGATGCTTCGAAGTCAGAGCTGTCCACCATTCGACGGAAGGTCCACGAGAAGTATCCCGGCATGGAAGTCAGCGGACTGAAAAAGGGTAGATAGTGGCCAATCCGATCAAACAGGGCATCGCCGCAGCGGGGACGTACTACTTCGCCTTCGACTACTTCGCCAATCCGTTCAACGTTGCATGGGAAGTCGATGTTCCTGCTGGCGTCACGGTCAGCTACGAACTGGACTACACGGTAGATGCCATCAATCCCACGATCGGAGTCGGATACGGCGTGAGCGTAGCCGCGAGTCCCGAATGGATCGCTTTCAGTACTACGCCAGCCGGCACGACGACTCAGCAACAGGGGGACCAGACTTCGCCAATTCAGGCGATGCGTTTGGTAGTTGCTTCCATCAGCGGGGGCAGTATCGCCTTCAAGGCTCTGCAACCGTTCAACCAAGGATAAGAAGAACCGCCATGGTCTCCTCCTTTCGGCGCCTAGCTGGCGCCGTTCTTTTTTAGATCATGGCCGGCGAAGCGCTCAACACCATATCCGGAACCACGGCGTTCAATCCGTCGCTTGGTGAAGCGACGCTGTACGCCTTTGGGATGTGCGGTCTACGTAGAACCCAACTCACTGCGCAGCACCTGTTCGACGCGCGCACTGCGGCAAATCTGGTCCTTTCGGATTGGGCGAACGATCAGCCGAATCTGTGGACCGTGGACCTCCAGACCATAGCCGCTCCGACATTTCAGCAGGGGGTCTCGACCTACTCAGTACCAGCAAGTACCATCCTGATCCTGGATGCTTACCTTACGGTCAGCTCAGGTGGGGCGGCTCCGATCGATCTCTACATGTTTCCGATCTCGCGCACGGAATGGGCTGCGTTTCCGGACAAGACAAGTCAGGGCAGACCTACTGTTTATTGGTTCGACCGGCTGATTGCTCCTACCGTCACGTTGTGGCAGCCGCCTTCAAACGCGAGCTGGATATTCAATTACTACCGCGTGCGGCAGATGGATGATGCCGAGTTGGCGAACGGCGGGACGATAGAAATCCCGTATTATTTCCTGAAAGCCTTTGTGACCGCTCTTGCCGCTGAACTTGCTCCGCTGTACGCTCCGGAAAGAGCTATTGCTTTGGAAGCGAAAGCTGAGAAGGTCTGGATGAAAGCCCGCAACAGAAACAGGGAGTCAGTGCCCCTGTACATCACACCGGGGCTGACTTCGTACCATAGGATTCGCTAAACTCTAGGAGAAGATCATAGCCTGGCGAAATCACGGACACGCAAGGGCGAGCATCACCGCGCCAAGAGCGTGGGGTGTCTGCGACCGCTGCGGCTTTCGTTGGAATAGGGACGACCTGTCCTGGCAGTTCGACTGGCGGTCCAATCGCCTGATGAATCTGCGCATCCTTGTGTGTCCTCATTGCCTCGACACGCCTCAGGATCAATATCGCCCGATTGTCGTTCCGCCAGATCCGGTTCCGATCATGAACCCGCGCCCGGAACTCTATGCCCCGCTGATGCCGTACATCATCACGGACACCTATGGCAATCAGATCACCGACACAACCGGGCCCTATAGCCCGATCACGGCGACGAGCGCCCCATATCCTCCTGCACCCGGAATAGCAGGGGCGTACAATTACACCACGCCACAGGCGCAGGATCAGTACGAAATTGAGGCCCCAGACGGGGGTCCCGTCCTGCTGATCCCCGAATAGGAGAAAATGATGAACGAAGTGCATTGCCAAACGTGCAAGTTCTGGACCGGTGACAGAAAGAAAGGTGGTCAGGGAGAGTGCAGGCGCCATCCTCCGCAATGCGCCGGGATCGTTCCGGTGCAGAACTTCATATCCAACAAGTCCGAACCGGGAATAGTCGCCGGCTGGCCGAGCGTTGGATCAACGGCTTGGTGCGGAGAACACGCTTCCGCCATCTTGATGTAGGAGCAGGAAAATGACAGAGCCGGTAACACCGAACAAAGGGTTCACGGTCCCGAACACGGGAGACCTCCTGAATGCTTGGGGCGGTCCGATCAACACGAACTTCACCAACATCGACACGGCGCTGGCGGGTTCGCAGTCCATCTCCCTGACGAGTGGCGGGACGGTCACTATGACCGCTGCGCAGGCGCAATTCCTGGCGACAAATCTGACCGGGGCGCTATCTGCAAACTCCATCTTTCAAGTCCCGAAGGTCGGGGGGTTTTACCTGCTGAACAATGCCTCCACCGGAGCCTATACGGTAAGATGCCAGACTGGGGCGGCTGGAGGCGCGACTGTCACGCTTCTGGCCGGGTGGAACGGCGTGTTCACGGACGGCACAAATGTCTATCTTGTTCCTCAATCTATTACTGGCAATGCAGCGACCGCTACGACCGCTACGCAAGTAAAAGGGAATGTCTACGACAGCGCTGGTCACCTCATTATTTCCTCCACCCCTCCGACAATCACCAGCGGATTCGGGACTTCGCCTAGTATCGTGGCGAACAATACGGCGGCGTTTCAGGTGATAGTTGGGACGGGCGGAACAGCCAGCAGCGGAACGATAGGATTTCCAAATGCTCCGAATGGATGGTCTTGCTCAGTTTCAAATATTACTACCTCGGGCGCTGTACAAACAATAATGTCCTCGGCTAGCCCAAATCTGATAACGCTGAAGAACATAAACACGACGACAGGTTCCGCGCAGGCATGGAATCCGGGAGATAAGTTGAATATTCAATGCACGGCCTTCTAACACCATCATTCTGAGATGGCTTACAACTACACAACGTATCAGAGCTACCTCGCCACCATGATGGCGACGACGACGGCTGACACCTATTTTCAGACGATTCTGCCGATGTGCATTGATTATGCAGAGCAGAGGATATACCGCGAGCTGGACCTGCTGAATACAAGAGCACGCGATTCAAGCATAGCCTGCACGCCCGGAACAAGGCTTGTGACTTTGGTCTCAACCCTCGTTGTGCTTGAGACTCTTGCTGCGATAACGCCAGCAGGGTCCGCTCCGGCAGCGGGTAAAAGGAACGTCCTGATCCCGGCCACGCACGACTACATCGATATGGTCTATCCGAACGAAAGCGGTTCGACTTATCAGAGCCTGCCGAAGTTTTACGCCATGCTCACCGCGCAAGGGGTGAACTCCGGAGGGACGAACGTAGGGGCTTCCGTTCTACTCGGGCCATCGCCGGATCAAGCCTACGTTTTGGAAAGCGTCGGGACATTCCGGCCGGCGCCTCTGACTGCTTTGAACGCAAACACTGTGCTTACTGCTTTGCTCCCGGATTTATTCATGGCGGCGAGTATGATTTTTATGTCCGGATTTCAAAAGAACTTTGGAGCGCAGGCGGACGATCCAAAAATGTCTCAAAGTTGGGAGTCTCAGTACCAGACTTTAATGATGAGCGCGAAGACGGAAGAATTCCGCAAGAAGTACGAGGCTTCGAGCTGGTCGAGCATGATCAGGCCAGAGACAGCGGACAAAGCGAGGGGTTAGATGCCGCTTCAGCCAATCACCTTCCGGCCCGGCATCAACGTCGAAAAGCCGCTTCTTGCCAACGAAGGCGGATGGAGCACCTCGCAACTCATCCGGTTCAAGGACGGCTTGCCTCAATCCATCGGCGGATGGACGCAATGGCTTTCAACGACATTGGGAGCGCTGGCTCGCGCGATTCTGTCGTGGGCGGATCTAAACGGAACCGTGCATACCGCAATTGGGTTATCCAACGATCACTTGCTTTCGGTCAGCGGTTCGACAGTTCTGGATATAACACCGACGGCCGCAACCACTAACGTTGCGGTGAACTTTTCCACGGTCATAAACACGCCGACTGTGACGATTGTGGATTCATCGGGAAGCATACCAGGGAACGCGGTGAACATAGTGACGCCGGTATCCGTCGGCGGCTTGGTGCTTCAAGGTATTTACCCGATAGCGACAAATGTTGGCGGCGGCACCATCACCATTACCGCACCGGGGAACGCAACAGCTACGGTGGCCAACGGCGGCGGAGTGCCGGACTTTTCGACAACATCGGGATCATCTGCTGTTTCCGTCGCTTTGGCTGGCCACGGACTATCCATTGGAAGTCAATTCTCTGTTCAGATTTCGACTTCTGTAGGCGGTTTGACGCTTCAGGGAACCTACCTGATTCAGTCGGTAACGGACGCGAACAACTTCGTCATAAACGCCGGCGGTAGCGCAACCGTTACGACTTCCGCATATTTGAATGGCGGAGATGTCCGGTTGACGTATTACACCGGGACATCAGGTGCATATGCCGCAGGAGAATATGGTGTTGGGGGATGGGGATTAGGCACATACGGAAATGGGGGTTCGCCAGGCCCTTCAGGAGCGGTTCCAATTCCCGCTCCATTGTGGACGTTCGCCAATTGGGGTGAGACGCTTATTCTGTGCCCTGGGAATGCACCACTATTCGAATGGAGTCCCGGTGCCGGGCAGTCGGAATCTGGCGTCATCGCAGCAGCCCCGTCTGTGTGCGGTGGAATATTCCTCGCAATGCCGCAACTGACTGTTGTAGCGTGGGGAGCTTCAGTTGATGGGGCGCAGGACCCGCTTCTGCTTTCGTGGTCTACGGCGGGCGATTACACGGTCTGGGCACCGACAGTCACGAACCAAGCCGGAAGCTACTCAATTCCAAGCGGATCAAGAATTGTGGCAGGCATTCAGTCCCCGCAGCAGGCGTTTATATTCACCGACATTGATTTGTACGTAATGAACTACTTAGGCGGCCAGAACGCTGAACTCGCGTGGGGCTTCAACAAGATTGCGGATAAATGCGGGCTTGTCGCGCCAAGGGCTGTTGCTGTTCTAGGCATGCTCACCTATTGGCTTGCACCTGGGCAGTTCATGCGATACGTTGGGCTTGTCGAGCCGATACCGTGCCCTGTATGGGATCAGTTCTGGCAGGATCTGGACAAATCGAATATCGCGAAAGTGTTTGCAGCCACCAACGAACAGTTTCACGAAGTCGCATGGTTCTATCCGAGCATTTCCGGGAACACCGGAGAGTGCGACTCCTACGTCAAGTACAACACGCTGGAGAACGTGTGGGACTATGGCAGGCTTGTTCGTACTGCTTGGCAAGACTATTCCGCAGCAGGAGCCCCACTTGCGGCTGGGACGGATCAGTTGATGTACCAGCATGAAACCGGAACGAATGCCAATGGTTCCCCGCTCAATTGGAGCGTCGGGTCGGGTGCTGTCATGATAAGCGAAGGCGATAACATGATGTTCGTGGACTGGATACTGCCCGAATTTCAGTACGGGCTAAAAAATCAGCCGAGCACGAATGCGCCCGTGACTGCGACCATCAGTTCATACCGCTTCCCCGATGATTCTTCGCCTTTGCAAACGCAAACACAGACCTTTAATTCTGGCGACCAGGGCTTCGATTCGCTGCGCTTGAGGGGAAGGCATCTTACGTTTCAGTTTGGCGGCCCTGCTTTTGCTAGGGTTGGCAAAGTCCGGTATCGCGGCGCAAGGGATGGGAAATACTGATGGCCGGCATAGACGACGCTGTAAACAAACTCCAGTCCCTTGTGCAGGCTGTGTCTGGCGTTGCGAATTCTCTATCGAACGCAGCGCAACTAACGCCTTCCTATGCCGTAGCATTAAGCGGGATCACTGTCGGCGCTTCACCGTTTTCCTACAAGAACGCCGGCAAGTCTAACGTGGATATAATAGTGGACGGGGGTACTGTTTCGGCAATAGCTTATTCAAGAGACGGGACCAATTTTTTCACGACGGGACTGACGGCTGGAATGTTCTCGCTTTCCCCTGGCGATACGCTTAAAGTTACGTATAGCGCGGTTCCGACAATGACCTTAGTGCCGAGGTAACGAGATGCCTTTGATTCCAGGACAATCGAAAGCGGTACGCGAGAAGAACATAGAGGAAATGATCTCAAGCGGTCACCCTCCAAATCAAGCCGTTGCTGCATCGTATTCGAACGCCAGACGCCATCCAAAAGCATTCGGCGGTCCGAACCTGAGCGCGATCGAAGAAGCCCTTGCGTTGGCAAATGAGGACCGTCCCCGCCGTGCTACAGAAACCAGTTCGAAGGGCATTGACTTTGACGGCGGCTTCATAGGCGCCGCCGTACATGGTCGAACGGACAAAATCCCGCTCAACATCGCATCCGGTTCCTATGTGCTGCCGGCGGATACCGTTTCATCTTTGGGCCAGGGAAACACGATAGCCGGAGCAAAGGTCATTCAGGAAATCATGCGAGGGGCTCCCTACAGCGGGCAGGGAGGGCCTTACGGCTCAGGAGCATCCTCTATCACCCGCGGCTCTGGCCCTGGGGGCGTGAGTTCTCCGCCGCCCCCTCCGACTGGAGCGCCGGACACCGGAGAGGTCAAGGGCTATGAAGCGCCGCACATGAAGCGCGGCGGCTCAAGTAGGGTGCCGATCATCGCAGCCGGCGGCGAGTATGTCTTGAGACCCCACGAGGTCAGGTGGATCGGAGGCGGGGACATGGCGAAGGGGCACAAGTTGCTCGATGATTTCGTGAAAGAGACGAGGGAGAAGAGCGTGAAGACACTTTCCAAATTGCCGGGGCCGAGCAGATGATCGCTGAACATAAAGTTAGGATAGGTTCTCCTGCCGATCACAAAGCCATGATGACATTCCTATGCAAGATGCACGAGGAAAACGGGGTGGCGAACATGGACGAAAAACGGGTTGAAACCGTACTCATGTGCGGACTTGCCAGGCACAACGCCATCGTCGGAATTTGCGATGGAAAGAACGGAGAGATCGCTGGGTCCGCAGGGCTTTTTGTCAGCGAATGGTGGTATTCATCCGACCGGCAGCTCGAGGACAGGTGGCTTTTCGTCGCTCCGGATTACAGAAGGGAACCCATAGCGAGACCTCTGCTGCAGTTCGCCAAGAACACCGCAGACGGTCTCGGTATTCCGCTTTTGCTGGGTGTGCTTTCCGATGTGAGGACGGAAGCGAAAGTAAGGCTCTACGAACGGCAACTCGGGAAATCCGTTGGCGCGATATTTTTATATGGCGATCGCTCCAGAAGCGATAGTCAGTCTAAAGCGGCGTGAGGTAAATCATGTGCAAAGGCGGCGGTGGGACTAACACGGTAACTCAGAACAGCCAGCCTCCAGCGGCTGTCATGCAGCAATATTCGAACGTCTCGAATGCTGCGAATCAGGCGGCATCCAATCCCTACTACTACTATCCGGGCGAGATGGTCGCCGGAATGTCGCCCAATCAGCAGTCCGGAATAGGCGCAACCTCAGGCATAGCGCAGTCCCTGGAAAACCCAGCGAACAGCTACGGCATGGCGCAGCCGATGATCAACGCCGGGGCTCAGTTGACGATGGCCGGTTCCCAGCCGATCACGTCGAGCCAGATCAATCAGTACATGAATCCGTTTCTGCAACAGGCGGGGCAGACAACGCTTGCGGAGTTAAACCAGAACAACGCAATGCAGCAGCAGCAGCTCACTGGCAACGCGGCGGCTTCCGGGGCTCTGGGAGGGAATCGAGTAGGACAGGCTCAAGCAGCTCTTGCGAACCAGCAGGACCTCGCTACAAACGCCACACTGGCGAACATAAACTCGCAGGGATACAACACGGCTTTAGGAGCGGCGCAGACTACCGCCGGGCAACAACTGCAAGCCGGTTTCCTCTTGCCTCAGACTGGACAATTGGCCGAGAACGCTTCGCTTGCCGGGATGAATGCGGGCCTGACTGGCGCTGGAGCACAGCTTCAGACCGGCGCATTAGAGCAGCAGCAGCAGCAGTCGAACCTTAACGCGTCCTATGGGCAATGGCTCGGCGATGTTCAGTATCCGTTCCAGAACACCAATTTCCTATCCGGGGTGCAGTCCGGGATGGGGTCCTTGAGCGGCGGGTCTTCGTCAACGTCATACCCTGGCCCGAGCACAGGATCTCAGATTATGGGAGCAGGGCTATCAGCGGCTGGTATTTACAATATGTTGGGCGGAAGCGCTGGAATCGCCAGTCTTTTCGGAGGGGCGTCTGCCGCAGGTGCTGGTACGGACGCAGCTATGTTGGCAGCGGGCACGGCAGCGATGAAGGACGGCGGCAGAATCCAGCGGGAAAGCGGTGGTCGTACTCTTGATGCCGTAAGGATGGCGGATGGCGGTTTCAGCGTCACGCCTCAGGTCGAAGTGGCCGGCGCAGGGAATACCGGCTACATCGGCCCAGCCCTGTCGATAGCGCACGGAGAAGGGCCTCCCAAGGCCCCTCAAGCGCAGAACCAGACTCAGCAGATCGCCGGATTTTCGAGTCTCGGTGACGTGATGAAGTTCATTGCAGGGAACCAGAAACAAAGTACGCCAAGCAGTGCACCAAGCGATACGCCCGGTCAGGCTTCAGGAGGGCGGGTCCACAGACAAAGCGGCGGGGTCTCGGAGATCGTTGCCCCGAACACCGAGCAGATCATGGACTACGAGGAAATGGGGCAGCTCTATCCGGGAAGTCCGGTCCGCAAGATCACCTATCCGCCGCCTCAGGGTACGTATTCTCTCGGAGGGCAGGCTACGAACGATCCTTCGTGGGATGGTCGCCACGGCATGGCGGCCGGAGGGATGTCGGGTATCTCGGGAATGCAGTTGACTGGGCAATTTGCTCCGCTCAACGCGACCGGGACTTTGGGGGCTGAAAGCGCTCCGGGGACCTGGGGGAACTTCGCTATCCCTACATCCGCCCCACAGGCCGGGAATCTGGCCATGAACACGTCCAATCAGGGGGCAAGCTACGCACCTGTCACCATGCCGGGCGGTAGCTCCAGCGGCCCGCTGACAGGCTCTGCGGGGGTTCCGTCGAACTACTTCTCTTCCATTCAGGCTGCTTCGCCGCACCAGAACTGGAACGTTCCGATGCAGCCTTCTAAGGACGCACTCACTCCGGCGCAGGCGGCGGCGGGATGGAACGCCCCTTCGGCTCCGGCGGCTACAGCAACTGCGGCAGCACCTGCGACAGCACCTTCTGCGGCATCTTCATATTCTGAACAAATGAGTCAAGCTATAGCGAGCGGCATGTCGCCGTCCGAGGCTTCCGCTATGATGATGCAAGAAATCTTTCCTGGCGGTTTGGCCAAGCGAGGCGGCAGAATCAAACGGCAGGCAGGTGGCGCCAGCATAGGAGATGCCGAGTCATTTCCCATTGAGGATATCGGTGCTGGAATAACTCAGCAATCGCTTGGCACAAATCAGCCTGATCCGGCTGTCGGTGTGAGTTTCAGCCCGGTGCAACAGTCCCTTGGTTCCGGACAGCCGAATGCCCCTCAGCCGATTGTACCGAGGGGGTTGAGGAACAACAATCCGCTGAACCTGAACTACGTGCGCGGCCAAGCTGGGATTGATCCTAGCGATCCTAGCGATGGGGCATATGGGCGTTATGTGACGCCTGAAGCCGGGGTCGCTCAGGCTACGAAACAACTCCAAAGGGACTACTCCAGAGGGGCAGACACTCCCGCTAAACTCGTGCAGGCGTGGTCTCCGGATGCTTCGCCTTCCGTGAAGACGGCCTATGCCAAGAACATAGGCGATGCCGCTGGCGTGGACCCCGATAAAGGCCACCTGAATCTGGGCGATCCAAAAACGACTTCCAATGTGGTTTCGGCAATGTGGCGGCAGGAGAACGGTCAACCGGCGGACCCGGCAGTCGTGAATCGTGGTGTGTCCGCTGGTTTCGGAAATCAGACGCTTGGCAATGGGCCTCAGAGTGCCCAGATCATCCCGTTCAAGCCAAGGACTGCGGCTCCGGGAAGCCCCGCCGCAGTTCAGGGGAATCCTACCCCTGCGCAAAGCAATCAGACGCTAGGCGCTCCGACGACAGGTTCATGGTGGAGTCCGTATCCGGAGACCACCGAGGCCGCACAGAACGCCAACAAACCGGCGCCACAGATACCAGAGCCGAAGCAGTCGAAATTCGAACAATGGGCGTCTTCCCCTTGGGCTGCGCTGGCCGACGCCGGCTTCACAATGATGGCCGGTACTTCCCCATTTGCCGGCGTCAACATAGGCCGCGGCATGGAAGCAGGCGTGAATTACGCGACTAGCATGCTTCCGCAAGAAAGACAGTTTGAGACCATGCGGGCGAACATCGCGCAGCAGAATCAGCAAGCCGTACTTCGCCAACAGAGCCAAGGGATACAGGCAGGTCAAGTCCAGAATCAAGTGCAGGCTAATGGGATGGATGCCATCAGCAAACTTCCGATGGGAATTGACCAAAGCGGCAAGCCGTATGTTGTTCCGCCAGGGACTTCGAACAGAATTTATGTTCCACAGGCTGCTACGGGGCAAGCGGGGTCAGACTACTGGCCGGCAATCAATCAACTCGGCCTTCCGCCTCAAAGTACGCAGGACAGGCTGAATTCGCTGAATTCGATCCCGCCGGTCGGTACTCTTGGGACTGCGGCGAATTTCTACAAAAGCCAAATGCAGTCCGCAAGTGACACCGGTGTCTATCTGAACTGGCGTGGACAATACGTCCTCATGCCCAGGGCTGGTGCACAAGGCGCAGGAGCGCAGGGCGCAGATTCTCAATCAGTCGCCCCCGCTGCGCCGTCAACTGCGGGCATTCCGTACCAGGTCACCGATAGGATGCCTGTCGAGACAATGCCGGACCCGAGCGGATCGGGACAGTCAATTTCTTTCTTCGATTACATGCAGAAGGCGAAGCAGTTGGCCGGTTCACAGAATGCAGCGGTAAGGGCTCAAGGAGAACAGGTCCTGAATGCTTACGGACCGTCCAAATATATGCCGCTAGTGACGGCGCAAACGAATCTGGCGAATCAATCCTCTGCCCAGAATCAGCAGATCGACGAACTGGAATCTGCATCACGTGCCGGTTTCACGACTGGTACGGGAGCGGATTGGAGGGCGGACATGTCGCGATTCTTTGCTACCGCTCGAGCTGGCGGCTGGCCCGTTCCATTCACTTCCGACGCGGACGTGCAGAAGGCTACTGCGGCGCAGATTATCGACAAGACTAGCACCTTCCTTGAAGGCCAGATGGGAAGGTTGGCAAGCGATGTCGGCGGGGCGCAGGCCATGTCCATGATGTCAGGCGCGATCCCGACGAAGCACAACACGCCTCAGGCGCTGATGAAGATAACCCAGGTCTACAAAACGCTTGCTGCCCGTCAGATTTCCATGGCGCAGTTTGTTGACGCGAATGTTCGCGGAGAAAAGATGGACTACAATACCGCGGTAAGGACGTTCAATCAGTTGACTCCTCCGGAAATGTGGGCCAGCAGGGTTGATCCGCTGCCATTGCCTAAGACGGCAACGGAACTCAAGTCGGGATTCACCTATGAGTCTGGCGGCAAGATGGCGACCTGGACCGGCCAAGGCTGGCAGTAATGGACCCCATTTCCTCTTTCGCTTCTGCTGCTAAACCCGTTCCATGGGAGTCGACCGCACCGCCGCCTATGCCGGCGCAGTCCGATCAAATGTCTGGATACGACAAACTCGTGAACGCGGTCCCAGGAAATTCGGCCGCGGCGCCACCTACGCCAGTACAAACCGGCCTGATCGCAGAATTTGACAAGGTGGCCAAACCGGTTCCTTGGGAGCAAACGAGCGCTCCTGCGCAGCCCTCTGTAAATCTTCCTGAGCCGGTAAAGAACGCGGTCAATGCTGGAATACAGGGAGTAACGGCGGCATCAGGTGCGGCCAAAGCTGCTGAATTGCCTGTACTGAAGGGCGCGGCGTCGTTGGCTGATACCGCATACGGGATAGTCCCTGGTGTCCTTGGCGGGGCAACCTATGCAATCAGCAGGGCATTGGGCAATAGCCCTGAAACATCCGAACAGTCGGCCAGCACGCTGAGCGGGGCAATCGACAAGCCTTTCGGAAAGGCATTTGGCATTACAAATGATCCGGCTTATCAAAATGAGGCATCGAACCGAGTAATGCAGTTCATCGGTCAAAATGTAGCAAAAGGCTCTGACTGGATTTCAACGCATACCGGGCTTCCGAAGACCGACGTTGAAAACATGATCCAAAGTCTCACGATGGCAGTTCCTGCGGTTGGCGGGAAAGTCTTAGGCGCAGTGGGTGCGCCTGTAATCGACGCACTTAGATCGGCTTCTGATCGCGTTGGCGCATACAAGGCTGGAATAGAAGACAAACTTGCGGAGCCTGAAGCGGGGGCTACAGCTCAAGAAGCTCCACTGTCGTATCCATCGCAATACGCCTCGACCGGAGCGGCGAGTTCGGGATTGATGGCACGCCTCAATGTCGCAACACCGGAA
>Ga0307377_10000610_pt1 | contig 47006 bp, 37 predicted proteins | sample TR3MG_FD_202535 | JGI IMG/M metagenome (GOLD analysis project Ga0307377, IMG submission 202535) | Soil microbial communities from Risofladan, Vaasa, Finland - TR-3 | ecosystem: Environmental > Terrestrial > Soil > Coastal area > Acid sulfate soil | place: Finland: Risofladan, Vaasa | collected...
GGCCTGGGCACGGGGGGGGAGTGAAACGTGAAACGTGACGCGTGGTGCGTGGTGCGTGGTGCGTGGTGCGTGGTGCGTGGTGCGTGTTCCGTGGAGGCGCTCAAGCCCCCTACGCAGTGGGGGGTCTGTGACCGCTTGCCCACGCGCTTGCTCGTACCGGCACACGCCACACGGCACGCTCGGCGATGACCAGTGGGGGCGTGTCACTCATACTACAACGGATTGAGAAACTAACGGAAACGGATTAGGAAACTAACGGATCGGCGACCAACGAACCTGCCCTCGCTCAGTGTCCGTTTTATTCATAATCCGTTGTAGTATCGGGTGGTGGGTTTCGGCACCCACCTCGACGCAGATGCGAACGCACCGGTGGCCTGTCAATCTCATGCGGACCGATGCCCTATCTTACCGATCAACTCCTCGGGTGTCACGATGCGGATGTGCTCCAGGGTCTCGAGCGCGCGCTTGCTCGTACCGGCACACGCCACACGGCACGTTCGGTAATGACCAGTGTGGGCATGTCACCCATAGCCAGGTTACCAACCTCACTGATCAGCCAGTTGGTAACCTTGAGAAAGACGTGACCTTCGCTGCCGTCGTGAAAGTGCTTCGGAAACCGAGATGAACACGTCGAGCAAGGAGCCGTCCACGATATCGAGTCGGAGTTTGAGTGGATCTCCTGTAGGCAGGGACACGATCTGGGCACTGACCGTTACGTCGGCGAACTCATCCAGCGCGATCGTGCGCAGCGCTCTGTACATCGTCAAGATAGGCATCCAGTTCCTCCAGGCGTGCGGTCAGGTTCTCAGCGACGATCAGGTCTTCCCAGGCGGGATGCTCTGCCACCATGCCTTGAGCAATCCTGGCCTCCAGGTCGGCGAGAGAATCAGCGCCATAGCGGGCCAGGATGTCGAGCCGGTGTTGCAGTACCTGGCGTTTCTGCTCGCGCAGGAAACTGCCCAACGCCTGCTGGAACAGGCTGCTTTCACTGAGCCCCAACGAACTGGCTATCTTGGCCGTTGTAGTCGCTACCGGGGTAGTTGACACAGTCACCTCCACCTGCACGGTTGCCCATCTTGCGTCACACGCTACAGCCCGATTATACCACCGGCCTGCCTCGCGTCAACGGGAGCGCCGTCGCGCAAGCCCCCTACGTAGTGGGGGGTCTGTGACTGCTTGCCCAGGCGCCGTCGCGCAAGCCCCTCACGCAGTGGGGGGGGCTGTGACCGCTTGCCCAGGCGCCATCGCGCAAGCCCCCCGCGCAGTGGGGGGTCTGTGACTGCTTGCCCAGGCGCGTTTGCTCTGTTGAGGCTGGCGTGGAATTGGCAATCTGTGGGGAGGACATTTGGATCACGAAAGGCGCGAAATCTCGCGAAAGACACGAAACCTCCCACCTCGTCAACGGGATCGAGATGGGAGATTGGGTGGAGCGTGGTGCATGTTCCGTGTTGCGTGGTGCGTGTTCCGTGGGGTCACGTTTCACGTCTCACGCATAGGGTGAAATATGGACGGCCCGCTTCAGCGGGGAGCGTTCTTGGCGTGGGAACGGCGGGCGATGGGGTGCATCGAAAGCGCAGCCCGTCCACAGAGCCGTGGCGCGCAGCGGTATGGACGGCCCGCTTCAGCGGGGAGGGTTCCTCGTGTGGGAACGGCGGGCGATGGGGTGCATCGGAAGCAGAGCCCGTCCACAGAGCCGTGGCGCGCAGCGGTATGGACGGCCCGCTTCAGCGGGGAGGGTTCCTCGTGCGGTAACGGCGGGCGATGGGGTGCATCGAAAGCGCAGCCCGTCCACAGAGCCGTGGTGCGCAGCGGTATGGACGGCCCGCTTCAGCGGGGAGGGCTCCTCGTGTGGGAACGGCGGGCGATGGGGTGCATCGGAAGCAGAGCCCGTCCACAGAGCCGTGGTGCGCAGCGATATGGACGGCCCGCTTCAGCGGGGAGGGTTCCTCGTGTGGGAACGGCGGGCGATGGGGTGCATCGAAAGCGCAGCCCGTCCACAGAGCCGTGGTGCGCAGCGGTATGGACGGCCTGCTTCAGCGGGGAGGGTTCCTCGTGTGGGAACGGCGGGCGATGGGGCGCATCGGAAATGGAGCCCGTCCACAGAGCCGTGGTGCGACTACGGCATGGACGGCCCGCTTCAGCGGGGAGGGTTCCTTGTGCGAGAACGGCGGGCGATGGGGTGCATCGAAAGCGCAGCCCATCCACAGAGCGGTGGTGTGCATGCCGTATGGACGGCCCGCTTCAGCGGGGAGCGTTCCTCGTGCGAGAACAGCGGGCGATAGGGTGCATCGAAAGTGGAGCCCGTCCACAGAGCGGTGGTGTGCATGCCGTATGGACGGCCCGCTTCAGCGGGGAGCGTTCCTCGTGCGAGAACAGCGGGCGATAGGGTGCATCGAAAGTGGAGCCCGTCCACAGAGCCGTGGTACGACTACGGCATGGACGGCCCGCTTCAGCGGGGAGTGTTCCTCGTGCGGGAACGGCGGGCGATGGGGTACATCGAAAGCGGAGCCCGTCCACAGAGCCGTGGTGCGCATGTGGTATGGACGGCCCGCTTCAGCGGGGAGGGTTCCTCGCGTGGGAACGGCGGGCGATAAAGTCGCCCGCCTACGGAACAGCGCCCGGTGAACCGGGCTTGGATCGAGGGAGAAGCCCTCGAGTAACAGGCCCGCACTCTCCTGCCAGGACCAACGCGTGACAAATCCCAAAGATCGGCAAATCGCAGATCGCAAATCCGCAATCCACAATCCGCAATCTCCTGCCCCTCGCTCTGTACCTCATTGTCCGACTACTTGGCTATAGGCCCGGCGCAAGGAACCACGGAACACGCACCACGCAACACGTGCCTCGCTCTTGAAAGTCATCTCCTGACTTGATCCCGGTTTCAGCGCCCGTGAGGGCTCTGGGGTCTTTTCTACCAGATATGAAGCAGGAAGAGGTACGGAGCCTCCTGGAGAAGGTCGCGTTTCAGCGCCCGTGAGGGCTCTGGGGTCTTTTCTACGTGTGCGGCCAACACTGCCGCCCTCAATCACTCCTGAGTACGATCAGTTTCAGCGCCCGTGAGGGCTCTGGGGTCTTTTCTACCAACGCAGAGAATGGGGGGACCATGCAGCGAGAACAGGTTTCAGCGCCCGTGAGGGCTCTGGGGTCTTTTCTACGAGGCAACAGCCGCAGCGCGTGCGACGTTCGCAGCGGCGTTTCAGCGCCCGTGAGGGCTCTGGGGTCTTTTCTACGCACTTTTGAGGGAATGGGGCGGCTATGTAGCACAAGCCGTCATGTTTCAGCGCCCGTGAGGGCTCTGGGGTCTTTTCTACTGGTGGATTGAGACGGATGACGGGCGGCGCGTTGACGTTTCAGCGCCCGTGAGGGCTCTGGGGTCTTTTCTACTAGCCGTACAACGGCACATTGCGGAGATCAGAGTCAACCTGGTTTCAGCGCCCGTGAGGGCTCTGGGGTCTTTTCTACCAGCGATAGGCATCGCGATTGTCAGCATAGTGACAGTGTTTCAGCGCCCGTGAGGGCTCTGGGGTCTTTTCTACGCGGTTGATGAGTCAGTTCACAAACAGGCTGACGAACATGTTTCAGCGCCCGTGAGGGCTCTGGGGTCTTTTCTACTCGACCGCTACGCGGCGCTGTTACCCCGCGCCCTGAAGTTTCAGCGCCCGTGAGGGCTCTGGGGTCTTTTCTACCGTCTCTACGAAGGTGGCAACAACTTGTTTCCCCTCATCTCGTTTCAGCGCCCGTGAGGGCTCTGGGGTCTTTTCTACCGGCCTTAGATAGTTTGCCGAGCTTAGCCGCTCTGCACGAGGGTTTCAGCGCCCGTGAGGGCTCTGGGGTCTTTTCTACGCTTAGAAATGTCAGCTCACAAGATCGCAAGAGCAACTGGTTTCAGCGCCCGTGAGGGCTCTGGGGTCTTTTCTACTCGTCGTCGTGGGCGCCACAGGCTCTGACCAGCAGGAGGTTTCAGCGCCCGTGAGGGCTCTGGGGTCTTTTCTACCAACCTAAGGAGTACCCGGCGGGTACCGAGATCGACAGAGTGTTTCAGCGCCCGTGAGGGCTCTGGGGTCTTTTCTACTGCTCATTGACATCGCGGTCTGTGGGCTCATCTTCATGTTTCAGCGCCCGTGAGGGCTCTGGGGTCTTTTCTACGTTTCTGATGTTCGAAAAACTGCGTGATCTATTTTTATGCCCGGTTTCAGCGCCCGTGAGGGCTCTGGGGTCTTTTCTACCTTTCGCACATCGTCTTTTTAAGAGGGGCCCGGAAGGCGTTTCAGCGCCCGTGAGGGCTCTGGGGTCTTTTCTACGTGCAAACTTCCTGCACAAGCGTGCAGCATTTCCCGTTTCAGCGCCCGTGAGGGCTCTGGGGTCTTTTCTACACGTCCAGTACCTCATGGAGGGCCTGGAGGTAGCAGGTGAGTTTCAGCGCCCGTGAGGGCTCTGGGGTCTTTTCTACCTACCGGCACACCGACCGCAACTCCAGAGGTCACTTCGACGTTTCAGCGCCCGTGAGGGCTCTGGGGTCTTTTCTACGGCCTGGGTGCTTTTCACATGGCACGGCTGGCCTAGTGATCGTTTCAGCGCCCGTGAGGGCTCTGGGGTCTTTTCTACCAGGGACTGGCTCTGGCGGATGATCTTTGATCGCCGAGAGCTGGTTTCAGCGCCCGTGAGGGCTCTGGGGTCTTTTCTACTAGCGCTTTTTCTCGGTCCCAATAGGCCGTCAGCGTACATCGTTTCAGCGCCCGTGAGGGCTCTGGGGTCTTTTCTACTGGCGGGAACGGCGGTCTGGCGCAATCTGCGCCCGAGCGTTTCAGCGCCCGTGAGGGCTCTGGGGTCTTTTCTACCTGCTGGCTGCTGATGGGGTGGTAGAGTTCTGGCTCTACAACGTTTCAGCGCCCGTGAGGGCTCTGGGGTCTTTTCTACGATCGGAAGGAGCAACGATGATTCCAGAGGCTGATCAGGTTTCAGCGCCCGTGAGGGCTCTGGGTCTTTTCTACTCACCAGTTCGGCGAGGTGTGGTATGACGACGGCCGCGGGTTTCAGCGCCCGTGAGGGCTCTGGGGTCTTTTCTACGGCCAGCATCCTGCTGACCGCCTGCGGCGGCGAGGCCGCCCCGTTTCAGCGCCCGTGAGGGCTCTGGGGTCTTTTCTACGCCTACCTGCGTTGGTGGGCGAGTGGTCGGGTGCAGGCCGACTAGTTTCAGCGCCCGTGAGGGCTCTGGGGTCTTTTCTACCCACCATGGCTAATCAAGCCTTTCCGCAGGCAGAGGCCGGTTTCAGCGCCCGTGAGGGCTCTGGGGTCTTTTCTACCCGGTTTCGCACTGCACGCTCGGTGCCGCGCCGCCAAGGTTTCAGCGCCCGTGAGGGCTCTGGGGTCTTTTCTACCTGTGGGCAACTGCGGCAATTCAGATTCCCCGGGGATGCCGGTTTCAGCGCCCGTGAGGGCTCTGGGGTCTTTTCTACCGACCCTCGATGCCGTCGCGGCGTTCTCGAACCTTTGACGGTTTCAGCGCCCGTGAGGGCTCTGGGGTCTTTTCTACGGTGGGGCGACTTTCTGCCACTGGACCTTGAAGTCATCAAGGATGGTTTCAGCGCCCGTGAGGGCTCTGGGGTCTTTTCTACTCAACTCGATCTCGTTGCCCCCGCCGCGGCGGCCGTGTGTTTCAGCGCCCGTGAGGGCTCTGGGGTCTTTTCTACTGGCTTACAAGAAAGAACCCAAGGCAGTACAGGTCGGGGGGTTTCAGCGCCCGTGAGGGCTCTGGGGTCTTTTCTACCTTCCCCTTTCCCCTACTAACATCGGCCAATGTGGTAACAACGTTTCAGCGCCCGTGAGGGCTCTGGGGTCTTTTCTACAAGATTTAAGGAGGAATGAAATGGCTATCGCCTTGTTACTGTTTCAGCGCCCGTGAGGGCTCTGGGGTCTTTTCTACGGAGTTGCTCACCGCGGCGAGTACGAGCGGTTGACTTTCCGCGTTTCAGCGCCCGTGAGGGCTCTGGGGTCTTTTCTACTCATCGCGGGCTGCGGGCCGTTGAACCAGATTACCCGTTGCGAGTTTCAGCGCCCGTGAGGGCTCTGGGGTCTTTTCTACTGGGTTGTAGGCGGTCCCCGAATGGGGACTACCACCATGCTGGTTTCAGCGCCCGTGAGGGCTCTGGGGTCTTTTCTACCCGGGATGGTTTCAGCTCTCGTCGCCTTGCTGGATCGTTTCAGCGCCCGTGAGGGCTCTGGGGTCTTTTCTACTGGACTCTCCAGAAGTCAAGGAAATCGTGGAGGCAGAGATCGTTTCAGCGCCCGTGAGGGCTCTGGGGTCTTTTCTACGTGTGAAGCGGCCGGGGGGCACAGGTGGGAGTTCCCGTTTCAGCGCCCGTGAGGGCTCTGGGGTCTTTTCTACTGGAAAGCCGTTTGCGGCTCGTTGACCGTTTTGCCGTCGGGTTTCAGCGCCCGTGAGGGCTCTGGGGTCTTTTCTACTGTCAAGGTTACAGTAGAAGGCGATGAGTTGGTCATCCGTTTCAGCGCCCGTGAGGGCTCTGGGGTCTTTTCTACCAGAACCCCTGAGGGTCTGTGCTTGGAGGTAGAATCGTGCCTGTTTCAGCGCCCGTGAGGGCTCTGGGGTCTTTTCTACCCACTGTGGACAAACCCGAGGGCCGCGCTGTGCGCGCACTCGTTTCAGCGCCCGTGAGGGCTCTGGGGTCTTTTCTACTTGGCGACCACAACAACGTCAGTCCGCAGATCGCACTCACCGCCGAGTTTCAGCGCCCGTGAGGGCCCTGGGGTCTTTTCTACGACGGCACTTCCGTTCTGATAGTCCGGAAGACATTTGGGTTTCAGCGCCCGTGAGGGCTCTGGGGTCTTTTCTATGATCCTCGATTTCCCTGGAGAAGTCGAGGAGTTCGTGTTCGGTTTCAGCGCCCGTGAGGGCTCTGGGGTCTTTTCTACGCGGCCTGATCTTGGTGGTCGTGAACTTGACCACGCAGGTTTCAGCGCCCGTGAGGGCTCTGGGGCCTTTTCTACGGGTCAGGTGTACGAGCGCGAGGACGGGAAGCGGTTCGTCGCGTGGTTTCAGCGCCCGTGAGGGCTCTGGGGTCTTTTCTACCAGCAGATGAACGCGCTGCTGTACGGCAACAATCGCCCGTTTCAGCGCCCGTGAGGGCTCTGGGGTCTTTTCTACAGGTTTGGCTGTTCATGTGCCAGTACCAGCGGGAGCATGAGAAGGTTTCAGCGCCCGTGAGGGCTCTGGGGTCTTTTCTACCAACTTGGATCACTCTGTCGACACCTCGTACCTGCAGCGTCTCGTTTCAGCGCCCGTGAGGGCTCTGGGGTCTTTTCTACTGCTCTAATCGTGCTGGTGCTCGTACAGATGGCCTGCGTTTCAGCGCCCGTGAGGGCTCTGGGGTCTTTTCTACCACTACCAGTGAAAGGATTGAAACCAGGGGTAGAACTGGTAGGTTTCAGCGCCCGTGAGGGCTCTGGGGTCTTTTCTACGGTTCGGTGAAGAATTGGTGAAGATTCTACTTCCGACTAGAGTTTCAGCGCCCGTGAGGGCTCTAGGGTCTTTTCTACGTCCAAGAAAGCCATGTTCGCTATCGTGATCGCTCTCATCGGGTTTCAGCGCCCGTGAGGGCTCTGGGGTCTTTTCTACTTCTGGAGTGGGCACAACTGGATCGCCTGTCTCACAATAGTTTCAGCGCCCGTGAGGGCTCTGGGGTCTTTTCTACTGAAAACCACCTTCAAGCACCGGACCGAATGGAGCGACTGGTTTCAGCGCCCGTGAGGGCTCTGGGGTCTTTTCTACCCCTCGCTCTTGCTCAATTTCGCCTCCTTTCTGTCGTCATCAGGCCCATGAGTGGCCCACAAGCGGCCTTTTTGGTCAATTCCATACCAAATCACCTCCTCATTCTGTTCCAATCTGCCCTTGCGAGCATCGCCGTATCCTCCACAACCGGCCCGATGCTCGCATGGAGCACCCTCCAACTGGCCGGGAAAGTCGTTTTTCGGCCCGTTTTCGGCCTCTTACACCAGTCACCTTGCGAGCATCGCCGCAAGTGCCTTCACCCCCCTCGATGCTCGCAAGGCGAACCCGGATAGTGAAACTAGACCACGATCGTCTCCTGTTCGCTCAGAGCCTCTGTCCCCGAGTCGAGCACCCACACGAAATCCGCGTCCCGGTGGGCGCAGATGATATCTTTCCGATCATCGTTCCATCTCCTGTTCACGACCCTTGAAAGAGAATATGCGGTTGTTAAAGAACGGTCGTGCGTGTTCCGTGGTGCGTGGTGCGTGTTTCGTGTTCCGTGGTGCGTGTTCCGTCTGGCTCCTAGTCCCTGATCCCTGATCCCTGATCCCTGATCCCTAGTCCCTGCGTCTGCCCCAGCCCCATGGTCGTGCGGTAGCCGCTCCCGGCCCAGAAGGCGTAGCCCGCCAGGAGCAGCATGACGCGCGTCCAGTAGGCGTCGCCCACCAGGAAGCGGAAGCGCGCCTCGCCGGTGAACCCGACGTGCGCCCCCTTGCCCCCCTGCTCGAACGAGACCAGGTGGCTGCGCAGCCGGAAGCGGCCCAGCGCGACGCACTCGGTGGCGTACCGCTTGGCCTCCTCCGGCAGGGCCAGCGGGGAGAAGGTGTTCCACTTGCGCAGGTAGCCGTCGAAGACGAGCGACGGCAGCGGCAGCGGCACGTCGCGCCCCTCGGAACGGAACAGCGTCGGCGAGGCAAAGCGCAGCGTGACGTCGCGCGGGTGCGCGCCCGGGGCCAGCGTGTAGCGCTGCACCAGGCCGGTGTAGTCGGCGCGGCCTGCCCACGGGTCCTGGGCGGCCTCGGTGGCGATGGCGGCCACGCGCAAGGGGACGCCGGTCAACGTCAGCGTCTCCCCCACGGCCGGCAGCGCGCGCTCGATGGCCGCGCTGACTTCCTCGGTCAGGCCGGTGAGCCGCAGCCAGCAGGCGCGCTGAGGGTCGAGCCTGACCTGCCCCCCGCGCGCCGGCCCCGTGCCCCACAGGTTGGAGGTGGTGAAGGGGCGCGGCCCCTCGTCCTCGTGCAGGCGGTGGGCCAGCGCCGCGTCAATGCCCTCGATGCGGTCGAGGAACCAGGCGTGGACGGCGCGGTTCAGGGTGGCGGGGGCCTGGGTGGGCTCCAGCGGGTTCAAGGTAACGACGACGGCAAGCAGCATGCTCATTCCTCCCTCGTGACGTAGAACGCAGTGTCCACCAGCACGACGCGCAGCGTGCCGGGGATGGGGCGGCCTTCGGCGTCGCGCTCGCTCTCCACGTACTCCAGCGCCCCGCCGGTGGTGAGCGCGGCCAGCACCATGCCGGCGGTCAGCGGCTTGGTGCCGCCGGTGACGTCGGCGATGACCTCCCCAGGGCACAGTCCCTCCTCGGCCGCTTCCCGCTCCAAGACCGTGCGCACGGCCCCGTAGGCGGCCTGCACGTCCAGGTGCTGGATGTAGACGGGATGCAGGCGGGTGGCCGCTTCTTCTTCCAGCAAGCGCTGGGAGAGTTGGTGGAACGCCTCCCGCACCGGCCTGCTGTCTTGCATGACCAGCCAGCAGTGGAGTGCGCCGCCGCCCCGCCGGTGGTGCTGGAGCGCAAACAGCAGGTGGTCGAGCGGTCCCGGCCCCAAGAGCCAGACCAGCCCGGCGTGGGGCGGTGCCAGGCGGCTTTCGTCCACCATCGCCTGCACCTGCCGCCCGCGCCGCCGGTCGAGCCGGTAGAGCAGGTAGGCCAGGCCGGTGCAGCAGAGGATCGCGACGACGGGCCGCCAGGCGACCGGCAACCCCTCGGCCGGTGCGGTGAGCAGGTTGTAGACCAGGTTGGCCAGCAGACCGACCACCAGCAGCCCCAGCGCAAAGGCGCCCAGCAGTTCCGGCGAGGGGCCCGCGCCGCGCAGGAAGGCATCGAGGAATTCAGCGCGCCGCTTCATCGCTCCTCCGGTAGCGGGCCGCGTCGCGCACGGCCTGCAGGTTCACCAGTTCCGCCACCTCGAAGCGGGGCGGGGTGGAGCCGGGCACCGGGCGCAGGCGCAGGACGGTAGGAAAGTAGCCCATGCGCCCGTGCAGGTGGGCCAGGAGGGTGACGGCGATGAGGTGGAGGGACGGGGGGTTGACCAGGAGCGGGGTGGTCTGCCATTCCTGGGGAGTGAGGCCGGCCTGGTCGGCGAGCGCCTCGACCTGCAGGGAGAAGGGTTGGGTGTGGTCGAACTGGGTGAGGATGTCCACGACGGAGGTGATGGGCTGGCCGGAGAGGGATTCGACCTGGGCCAGGTGGTCGGGGGTTAGGGGGTGGGAGAAGTTCAGGAGGATCATGCTTTGCCCCCCAACCGGCGCAGGATGGCCTGACTCAGTTTCCCTTTGTCGGCAGTGTCGAGTGTTCCAGTCTTCTCATAACTGAGCAACTCGATCAGCTCGATGCGATAGGCCTGAGCCAGCAACTTGTTGTTGCGATCCACGGGGTGAGCCGATATCAGAAACTTTCCTACGTATGTGCCCAGGTAGCGTGGATCGGCCACTGCGTTGATCTGGTCAATCCCGGCTTTGGCTCCCTTGTGCTTGACCTCCCCGATACCTACCTGGTTGCCGCAATGGACGGCAAAATCCACCTCCAGCGCTCCCAGGCCCTGTGGTCGCACACTTGTGAAGACGTTGGCAATACCGGGGGTTGCTGCGAGGACATCGAATACTCGTTGTTCAAAGTCCTCGCGGGGTGCTCCTGTCTCGTAAGTGCCCAGATGGAGCCGCAAGTAATCGTCAAGAGATATGGTCTCTGGCAACTCCTCCGTTTCCTTCAACGATATCACGCCATTCTCAAGCGTGTAATGGTACAGGCAACTGCGGTTTCCCTCTGTCTGAAAGTAGACGAAAGGACTCTCGTATTCCCGCGCCAGCCAGTATGCTGCCAACATCATCGGCTTGGTGCCACCAGTCAGATTGAAGGTCAGAGGTTCGCCAGGAAACTCCTGGGCAACGAAGTGCGCAAGTTGGTCGTAGATCCTGGGGATATGATATGGATCCACTGCACAGAGCCGGCATGGATACCTGGGTTCCAGGAGCACCTCCAGATTGGCTGCGATGGATCGCGTTCGCTCAGTATGGACCAGCACTGTTACAGCAGGTTGCAGCCTGCGCGCAGGTAGTAGATTTGGGGCAGGTTGCTCGCCGACGAGGCAAATGAGTATCATGTCTTTCTCCTAACCTGATTTGTCCAGTTGGTAGTGCCAAATGGTACGGATGGCCCACCTATAGGCTTTCGCCTCGGATAACAGTTCATGGCCAGGGGGCGCCGGTCCGCCTCGGACACTCGTTGACCATCCCTGGCCAGGACCGGTGGGGGATAGCCCATCCCCAACGGGCGTGGCCCGCATGCGGAGCGGCGACCGATCAATCGGGATCGGGTCGGTGCAAGAGCGGTTCGATTGCCGACCGGGAACGGCGGGCGATAAAGTCGCCCGCCTACGGAGCAGCGCCCGATCAATCGGGCTTGGGATAGTACGACGGCGAATTGTCTGAGGATGGGGACCGGCGCGCGATAAAGTCGCCACGAGGTTGGTACGATGGGAGCTGGTCGGCGGGCGGGGAACAGCGGGTGGTGAAGTTGCCGGTAGATTGGTGCGGTGGAGATCGGTCGGCTGCCGCGGAGCGGCGGGCGATAAAGTCGCCCGCCTACGGAGCAGCGCCCGATCAATCGGGCTTGGGGTAGTGCGGCGGTGATGGAATTAGTGATGGGAACCGCGGGGTGACGGAGTAGGGTATGTACAGCGTGGCATCGGATGAATCGGGATCGGGTCGGTGCAAGAGCGGTTCGATTGCCGACCGGGAGCGGCGGGCGATAAAGTCGCCACGGAGTTGGTGCGATGGGAGTTGGTTGGCGGGCGGGGAACGGCGGGCGATAAAGTCGCCCGCCTACGGAGCAGCGCCCGATCAATCGGGCTTGAGAGGCTGTAAATGGCTGGCTGATTGATGAATGTCCCATTGTTGCTTATCCGGAGCCTTCTTCCACAACAGCGTATAATGCCATTAACTCTTCGCGCCAGTTGTCCTCTTCTGCCACGTAGAATGGTGCGGCTTCTCGTGCCAGGCGCGGCCCCGCGTCCTGCGAGGTCATGCGTTCCAAAATGGGAATGGTTGTATTATCGGCGTGGTGTTCCTTTTGCCGTTCGACGTAGGCGATGTAGTTGGGCAAGCGCTTGGCGTCGAAGGAGAAGGCACCATAGGCGTCTTGCCACCCGAAGCGCACCTCGCTAATCCCGGATTTGTTGAATTTGGTCGAAGCGACGCCCTTGATCTGCCCAACGAACTTGGACACCGCAATCGTCGGGGGAATAGCCGCAACCATGTGCACGTGATCTACGGTCCCCCCGATGGTATACACCACCGCCCCAAGCCCGACCGCCTTGCCCGTCAAATGGCCATACACTTCCTTTTCGACCGCTGGGGTCAGGAACGGCTGACGGTCTTTGGTTGACCAGACCAGATGGTAGAACAATTGCCAGTAAGGCATTGCCCTTGCTCCTTTACCCTTCCACTGGAAAGTCCCAAGCCCGATTCATCGGGCGCTGCTCCGTAGGCGGGCGACTTCATCGCCCGCCGGCCCCGGTCAGCAAACCAATCCCCATCGCACCAACCCAACGACGACTTTATCGCCCGCCGTTCCCCGGCCGCCAACCAACCCCCATCGCACCAACCCAATGACGACTTTATCGCCCGCCGTTCCCCGGCCGCCAACCAACCCCCATCGCACCAACCCAATGACGACTTTACCGCCCGCCGTTCCTCGGCCGCAGGCCCCTCCCTGTTGCGGGACACCAAGCCCGATTCATCGGGCGCTGCTCCGTAGGCGGGCGACTTTATCGCCCGCCGTTCCTCGGCCGCAGGCCCCTCCTTGTTGCGGGATACCAAGCCCGATTCATCGGGCGCTGTTCCGTAGGCGGGCGACTTTATCGCCCGCCGTTCCTCGGCCGCAGGCCCCTCCTCGTTGCGGGATACCAAGCCCGATTCATCGGGCGCTGTTCCGTAGGCGGGCGAATTCATCGCCCGCCGCTCCCCGCCCAAGAACCGTATCACTGTTTTTGCATCGCCTGCCGCTCCCCGACCAGCAGGCGGGCGACGCCTGTCCCCCTGCACTGGCCATCGCCCCTCGAATCCCACAAGCGACGCCCTGCTCCTGCCGTTTGGTGCATCGGCCTAGCATCGGTACTTGCCCATCTCATCGCGGCACATTTGAACCAAACCGGGATTGCTTTGTTCCCTATGAACTAACGTTTCCACCAACTCGTTCAGGTGGATGTATTCCAGAATCTCCTTCCCTCGCTGGTTGATGCGCACCGGGCGATCCAATTCGCCGGCTTGCCCCCTTTCTTCATCTAGCACGTCGCCCGCCATGCGGTTCAGATACTGGTTCTTGAAGTGGTCCAAGTCCATCTGTGCAAACATGCCCTGGATAGCCGGGGCCTTGTCCTGTTTTAGACATCCGAGCAACCTCTGGCCCCATTGCCACGTCTCATCCTGCAGGAACTCCAGTACCCGGTAGTAACCGAAGTCAAAGGTGGTCTTGACCAACGGCAGCCACACAAAATCAAACTGTGTCCGGTCTGCACTGAAAGGCTGCAGGTATCGCCTGTCCGAGTCGTGGGCAACGAAGGTGTAGTACATGCGACCAATGAGGCCGCTCAGAAAAGCCACCTGCATCAGGGCCGCATTGAGCACATTGGTACCACCGGTGAGGTTGGCCCACACGCGCTTGCCTGTATCGTCACCGCGGGCAATAGCCAGCGTCGCTTTCGCCACGGCATCAAAGGAAGCCTGATAGTCATGCACATCCACTGGCCAGGCATATAGGCAGCCTCTGTCTCCCAAGAGGCCCTCGTCCTCCAGGAAGTCTCGGATGGCTTCGACAACATTTTGGGATCCTTTGGGCTTTTGCCAGCCCTGGCGCGTGTTAGGCCGGCCGTAGTCGTTCCAGGTGTAATCGTCAGCCGCGCGATCACCACAGCCCACCTCAGGAGAACAGAACAGGATCAGACTTTCGACGATGTCCCCGCCGCGTTCACCTCTCACCTCCATTGCGTTGTGCTCGAGGTAGGCCAATGCGGAAGTGACGGCTCCCGGTGAGGCGCCGACCGGCGCGAAGTGCACGACACCCATTTCACCTCTCCTCAAACCATTCTCGAAAGAGTCCTTCAGGCCCAGTGGACACCTATCACATCATGACATTGAGTTTGATCCACCCCGGCAAGGTCAGCGGATTGCCATGTCCATCGCTGACCGTCCGCCGCGTCTTGGGAAAGTTGTTCTGCTGTGTTCGCCAGCGGCGTTGGAAGGACACCCCTTCGCGGATGGCCCGGTCGTAGAGTCCCGGGTCGCGATCGCGCACACGCAGATCTATGGTGGTGGATAGGAACCCCTGGCCGGTACCCAGCCGCAACAGGGGAGCCTTGGGGTCGTTCTCGGCCTGTAGCCGCCTGATTTCCTTGTGCACAGCGAGATGGTCTTGGAAATATCCCTCGTCGGCCTCTAGAATGGCCGCCGAGCGTTGATAGGCCGCCTCCAACAGCCGTTCAGTAGAGAGGTTAGCGGCAGCGAGTTTGTCCAATCCCAGTTGCCTCAACGCCCAGCCTGCATCCTCGACGGATGCCAGCGTTAGGCGGAACGTGAAAGTCGTGCCGGGTTCTACGGCCTCCGCCAGAGTACGCGTGAAGCGCCCGGTGCCTACCGACTCAAGGGCGCATATCCGCAGGGCGTCGGCAGTCAGCAGTTCTCCATCGCCCACTTGGAGCAACTTCAGGAGGTCATACTTGGCATCGCTTTTCGACCCGCGCAGCGTAGCGCCCTCGACCTGTCCAGCAATTCCGGCCAGTTTTTGGATTTTTGCTTTGGGCGACTGGCCACTCTGGAACGTTCTGCGAAAGTCGGCGAGTTCGTTTCTCAGTATGGTATAGTTGTCATGCTGGCCCAACAAGGTGTACAGCAATGCCGTCCGCAGCGCCCCCTTCAACTCCGTACCTGGCACGTAGGGGCGGTAGCCGGCCTCCTTGATGAAGCCCCGAAAGCCATCATCGCCAGGCCGTACAGCCCAATGCACCGAGTAGGCTATGCATGCAACGCCCTTGACGAAAGTGGCGGCGTTCTTGCCCAGCCGTTGGCGCAGAAACCGCTCGACCGAGAGCCCGGAGGCCACCTGTCGCTTTTCCTGGTTCAATTGCCGCCGCAAATCGCGGTTTTGGCCCGCCTGCTCTATCTGTTGATCCAGCCGGGCCAGGCGGTCCAGCGTGGGTTCGATCCAGGTTAAGTAGGCTTCCTGCCCTGTGGAAGAGAAGGCGCGGATGAAACGGTCGGCATCAAGGACGTGGACCAGGTCACCATCTACCACGAAAGAAAGAGGGGTGAGGGTATCACCGTCCCAGATGAACAGGGGTGTCTTGACCTCAGCCCGAATCATGACGGGAGGACCGAATTTCATCGCACACCTCCTTCCTCTGTCCCAAGCCGGGCAAAGACCGGTACTGCGAGCCCACTTTGCCACACCGTGTGCCCTCCCTCTCCTGCAGGCACTACTTTGGCCAGTTGTCCATAGATGGATTGGCGCTTTGCCAGCGGAAAGATCGAGCCCGGAGCGAACATTCGTATCCGCCGTTTGCGTACCGGTGGGGTATGCTGGCCCGGCATCGGCCGGACGAATCTCTGTTCGCGCTTGGGCCACAGGTTGAGCAGCGTATAGTGCAACGGCCCTCTGTCAGACAACCACTCTTCGTTTTGTGGCAAGTAGCGGGACAACGTGACGAAGGCGTTGGGGTCGTCGGCATGGGGTAGTTCCAAGGGATTGCCGTCTATCTCAATCTGGAAGTGCCCCTTGCCGGTCGTGCGGTTGGCTCCCAGGCCGGTATCGGTCAGGTATCGGAAGGCCGGGCGGATGAGTCGCTCTACATCGTCCGCTTCGGCCCGGAGCACGCACCACAACCCACCACCAGCGCGGAAGAACGTCTCCTGTTCGAAGAACAGTAACCCTTCCGCTGTGGACCCCGCCACCCGGTCAATCTGGTTATGCTGCACGGCTTCATACTCGATGAACGACCGCAGAATGCCAGAGCGCTGCAAGCAGCGACGTTCGTTGTAGGTGATCAGTGCGTCCCCCGCTGGTTCAACGTCTTGTGAGCGGCTGCCTCTCAGGCTGAAACGCCGAAACAGGTCTTCAATGTCGGTCTGGCCCCGAACCATCTCAGTGAACAGATCTTCAGAGAGGTACATGATCTCTTTCAGTTGTTTTGCTGTCCCGACTCCCCGGACCTTGGCGGCCTTGGAGCTCAGGTGCGGTTCGTGGCCCTGCTTTTCCTCGGCCAGAGTGTCCACCTGCTGCGGGCTCAGGCCCGGCAACAGTGGGCGGGGGTAGAAGCGCACCTGTGCTTCTGGTAGGCCATTACCGTTTTGTCCTTTCACCCGCAAGATTGGAAAGGTGGAACTGAAAGCGAAACGAGGCCGAGCATTGAACCCCTCTAACAATGCCTCCACGTCCGTCAGGCCCAGGTCGCGGATGGCCCAGCAGACCGCCCCGAACAGGGTGTCTGAACCAAGTTCCGAGGCCAGCGAACCCCGAGGCCACAGGCATACTGCATAGGTGTTCATAGCCACCCCCTATGGCCACTGGATGGTCTCAAAGCCCTGGACGATGCTTTCCACGGTCTTGCCGGGCAGTGGAACGGCCTTGATGCCCTTACCGGTCTTGTAGTAGTCCAGCGGTCGCCATTCCAGGCTCAACTTCTCGAAGCGTACTTGACCGTGACCCCGCGAGCCAGAACCGCCCAGGGCGCTGTTCTCCAGCAGCCGCATGGCGCTGAACAGGCTCTTGAGCAGTGACCGGTCATCGTCACGATAGACGTCGAAGACCATCTCGCACCGGAAGGCTGAGCCAGCCGGCACACGTTCCATTGGCCGCGGGTTGGCTTCCGAGGTCACGCGGTCAATGGCATTCTCGGTCTTGATTTCCGTGTACACGCCTCCGCCCAGCCACTCTTCCCATTTGGCCAGTGTAGAGCCTTCAAGTACCTCTCGGCCGTTGGATTCCACATACTCGCGGTAACCCGTGGGAAAGGCATCCCGCACTGAGAGACGCGCTGGCCCAGTGATCCACCATGCTTCACCTTCTTCGCCGACGCCACTCTGCGGTGTCACTCCGAACAAACGACAGGCTTCGCAACGGCCACAACTACAAGGGCCGAAAGTGGGACTTTTGTCTGGCTTACGTCCCTCTGTAAAATGGTGGTGCTTGCCTGTATAGGAGTTTTTCCCCAGGCTCCATTCCAGCAGGCCGCGCAATTTGCCCTTGAGGGTGGAGCCAGGGATGTATGGGTATTCGCTGAGCGGGTCCTTGATGACCGGGTTGTCCACTCCACCGATTTCGATGCCTTCGGTTGAACCGCCAATGTGCAGGCCAGTGACGCAGCAGAGTTCTCCTCTCAGAATGTACTTGCCCTTGAATTGCAGATCCATTTCTTTACCCTCCTATCCCTTGACCTTCTCGTGCAGTTTATGGTAAGCGAGGATGGCTGTCAGAAAGTCAACAAGCAACCTAAAGTCGCCCACGGTCTCAAGCATCGCAGGCCTGAGGCTAGTCTTCATTATCAGATAGAAATCGTTCGGAATCAGTTCCCGCCCCCGTGCATAGGCTAGCTCAGGCATCACAGGCAGTAGATCTCTGCGGACACTGGCCGGCAGTTCCTGGCTGTCTTCTCTACGACGACCTTTCAAGGAACGTTCAACTTTCTTGATTGTATGAAAAAACCGCCGCAATTGAGTCGCCTTGAGTTGCTCTTTGCTTCTCCTGTCAGTCCACTTCGTTGCAAGTTGGTCAGCTAACCCGCCCGGCTCGGCAAAGTCCTCCAAGCGGAGGGCAGCCGACAGCGGCCCCTGGTGCTTTTCCAACGTCACAACGACGTTTTGAGATGTCATCGTGCTCATCAGTTCACTCCTTTCTGGTGATCAAACTGACATAGGTTACCGGAACCAAGATTGTCTGTGCTGCTATAGCGTTGAATATGTCATCTTGCACTGTCTCTCGTACCTCCTTCCTCAGCCGTCGAGCAAGCGTATAGTATAATTCAGGAACCCACATCGGCTTCAAATGCCCGTTCCGATCTACCCGGTGTCTGCGGTACAGTCGGCCAATGTCGTGAATCAACGTGCGGGGTACATCTCTATCCTCGATCTTGTGGCACAAGTCCTTCGCAAACCTGAGATTCCAATCGTAGCCTCTGCCAACCTGTTCATCGTGCCAGACGACCGGGTGGCTGAAGATATTGATCCGATTGCGCCCCGCATCCTTGGCCTCCCCAAGCCGGTCACTCACCAGTTGAGCAAAGCGTTGTACTGGGTAATGGGGTTTGACCTGGACTACACTTGCTGAGAGCGTGACATTGGGGTTGTGGCAAGCATACCCAGTGAAATCAGCCTGCAACTGGCTCGCCAGTTCGATAATCTGGTCCCAGGGGCCAACGACAAACAGGTCATCTCCGCCCGAGTATAGCACGTAGAACAGGTTGGTTATTCTATCCCGCCAAGGATGGTCCTTGCCTGGCCCGTCCTTCCAGGCAGCAAAGACATTGTCGCACAGCCGGTTGAGCCACCCGGAGAAAAAGAGGTCCATGGTATGGCTCAAGGCAGCCTGCCGCGAAATCGTCGGCGACTCGACGCCGTCGCTGAACAGGAGTCCCAGGTGGTCTACATCCGCTTTCAGCACTCCCAGACGCTTGGCCCCTGTACTGAGTTCAGCGATCTCTTCAAAGTCCAACACATCACCGGGGTTGGCAGGCTCGTGAGCATGCAGTTGTACGGCCTCCAAGGCCACCGGTGCCGTGTTGGCCAGGAAACGGAAGCCCAGTCCCAATGCTGTAGGCACCTCATCCGGGACAAAGTCTGTACTGTTCAGGCGATAGAGCATCGCCGGAGATGGTCTCTGTCGTTGCCGGTATAGGAACGTCTCTGCCTCGCTGGGGTTCATGAGAAGCACTGTGCTATCGAAACACTCGAAGGAAACCGACACTGCCCCTTGAGGCGTTTCTGGTTTGTCGTAGGCGAAGGCTATCCAGGAGGTGTCCGGCAATTTGCCCCCGATTTCGTGCTGCTGCTTACACATCGGGCAGATACGCGGCTCGTCCATGGAGGTCAGATGGCAGACCGGACAGGCGTGATATTCATTCTTGCCCGACACGTAAAAGTCCACGCGGTCCATCTGCCCTTGCCACTTGCGAGTCTTATTTTGGATCAGTTGATATTCCAGTCCTGCGTAGACGCGGCGCAGGTTTCCGAAGTCACTGGGGGTAACCTCTTGGGTAGCAAACTGAATACCCAGCTCCCCATTGAATGTGTCGAATAACCAACACTCCAGTTCTTTGAGACATTCGGCCAGTTCCTGCTGTGAGTGCCCGTCTACGGGGATCAACAGGTCGAACCGCCCACCGCCGCAAAATAACAGATTGGCGCTGGGCAGTCCCAGCCTGCGTATCAGCCAGTCGCCTGCGGCGTCACCCAGCAATGCCAGGTAGAATGACCGCCCGCGCAAACGCTTCGCAACACCCCGGAAAGTGGCATCCCCTGCCGGGCGGGTGATGCGGTAGATAAAGCCCTGAATGCCTGACAGGTCACCGCGTGCCATCACTGCCACAGGCTGTTGCCATACAGCCTCGTCACGGCGCAACAATAGATCCAGTTGATCGTCACTTAACCCTCGTTCCAAACAGGCAGCGATGGCTGCCGTCACCTTGAGGTGGTCATAGAGGGAGACATTGGGCAGAGTGCGTTCTTCCGCGCCTGCGCTTTCCTCCCCCAGTGTCGCCGAAGGCACAAACGTGAGGTACTTGTGCAGTAGCGACAACAACGATGTAAAATGCTGCTCACCGGTGGTAGCACCAGCCGTCTTCAGTGTGTTGATTTCGTCCTCAAACTGCGCCCAAAGGTCGGCATAGTGGCTGGTATCCACGGCCCCCAATCCTCGCTGAGGGAAGGGGCTATCCAGATTCAGGGTATTGAGGCCAAAGCCCCATGGTTCCTCTGGACTTGCGCCGGTCAGTTCAAGCCGGGCCAGAATGGGTACCAGCGGTGTTGTTGATGGTTCTGTACAAGGTGCCGTCCCAGTATCCCGCTCGCTGGCTGCCAGCCAGTCGGCCAGGCGGACCACCTTGACGACACGCCTGCGGGGCGATTGGCTGTGGTGCTCTGCCACCGCACCGGCCAGGTCTTCCCATATTGCGCGGGGGAACATCTCTTGGATGCCCCTAATCCATCCGGCCCCTATCTCGGTGTGCTCGCCGGATTTACCCGCCCGCTGCCCAAATTGGCCTACGTCGTGCAGCAATCCTGCCAGTGCCGCCAGGTACACTTTATCATTTGCCATCTGTTCGTTGGCCATTCGCCATTGACCTCCTTCTTGCTCTATTCATTATACTGGACTGTCCCCCCCTCGCCAATGGAATCATCTCCAATCAGTTTTAGAACTCGTTCCAATGTCCTCCCTCCCCTTTCGTGCTATCATAACCACGAAGCCATCTTCTCACCTACACTCATTCGCCGATTCGCCATTCACCATCCGCCGGTTCGCTCAAAATACCGCCCGAACTTTTCGCGCAGGAAGTGATAGTCCAGCCGCGCGTCTTGCGGCAGTTCCCAGGCGTTGCGGCACTCGCTCAGGATCACCGTCTTGTGAGCGTGCACCGTCTTGACCGTCACACACAATGCCTCGGCCACCTCCTGAGGGCTTTGGCCACCGGCAAACGCCCGCAGCGCGTCCAACTGCCGGTGGGTCAGTTGCTCGACGGCGGCCTGGCAGCGGGCACGCTCGGTGCTATCCAGCCAGCGGGTCTGGGCGGCCACGACTTCCACCGGCGAGGCTTGCGCCAGCGCGCGCAAGGCCGGAAAGTAGGCCCCCCAGGGCATCAGCGGCACCTGGAGCAAGCGCACGCCGTCCTCCGGCCGGGCGTGCATGATCGCGCCGTCGCGCGCCCGCTCCAGGAACTCGGGCGGCGTATACATGTGCCAGAGGCGATCGCGGTGGTCAAAGTGCAACATGGCCGCGCTCATGGCCAGCAGGGCCAGCATGCGCCGTCCGCCTGCAATGCACACGTGCAGGTGCTGGCCCTGGGTCTTCAGGGAAGCGATCAGTTCGTACATGGCGCTCCAGGCAGCGTCGGCCGCCGCATCGTCGCGGATGTCGTCCAACCGCTGCCCACCCTGGCGGATGGGAAAAAAGTGCAGGTGACAGGGATGACCGGCGTAGCGACCATCGGGGAATTCGGCCGCCAGTTTGACCAGCGCGAGCCCGGTGAGCGAGTCGGCCTGGGGGGACAGGTGGACCACGATCACCTCGTCAATCACCTCGCCCCGCCGGAGCAACTCATCCAGCGCGAAGGTCACAATCTGCGGGCCACCGGCCATCGTGGCGACCAGCGTACTGCCGGTCGTGGGGTTCGCCATCGTCCATCCTCCTCACTGCTTACTTGAAAGGAAATGGCATCATGGAACTCTTTCCAGCGGTGCTGATTGGGGGACCTCCCAACAGTGGCAAGTCCGTGTTAACCTACAACCTTACCCAGGCGTTACGTGAACGGGGCGTCCAGCACTACGTCCTGCGGGCGGCTCCCGACGGAGAGGGCGATTGGGTCAGCGAAGCCGACCCGAGCCTGGTGCGCACGATTCGGATCCCCCGGACCTGGACGCCTGCGTTCGTCGCACACGTCTGCGCGAGCCTGGCCCACCGCCCATTGCCGTTGATCGTGGACGTCGGCGGCCGCCCCACCCCCTGGCAGGAAACCATCTTCGACCACTGCACCCACGCCGTGCTGCTCACGCCGCACGAACCCGCTCACGCCGCGTGGCTGGAGTTGGTGGAGCAGCACCATCTGGTCTTGCTGGCCGACCTGCGCTCGGAACTGCGCGGCACCAGCCAGGTGACGGCGGCGCAACCGGTGTTGACGGGGGTGATGGCCGAGCTGGCATGGGGGCAGCCGGCCGGCGGCCCGACGTTCGAAGCGCTGGTCGAGCGTATCGAACGCCTCTTTGCCTACGATGCCGACAGGTTGCGCCGTTCTCACCTGACCTCCGCGCCGGTCGAAACTGCGATTGACCTGGATCGCCTGGCGCACACGCTCGGCGTCCCATTTACCGGTGACAGGGCCGACTGGGAGCCCCAATTCTTGCCTGCGGTGCTCGACTATCTGCCCGAGGCCACCCCTGTGGGGCTCTACGGCCGGGGACCCAACTGGCTCTACGCAGCGGTAGCCCTGCTCGCTCATCCTGAGCCTTTCTACCAATTCGACGTGCGTCTGGGCTGGGTGAAGCCACCCACGCTGTGCCTGGGCACACCCCCGGCAGATGCTCCGGTGCAGGTCCACCCGCAGCCCCAGCCCGGCCACGTCCACCTGGCGTTCGAGATCACCAGAGCGCACCTGGATTATGCCGAGGCCGAGGGGCTGGCCACGCCTCCCATCCCGGCCGGCCAGGGCGTGGTGCTGAGTGGAAAACTGCCACTCTGGCTCTACACCGCGCTGGCTCTCACCTATGCCCCCCACGCCGCGTGGCTCGCCGTCTACCAGCCACGGTATAGGGCCGAGGCCATCGTCGTCAGTTCCCACGACCCCTTGCTGCCGGTGGGGCACCGGACAGTGTCACCCCCCACGCCGGCGACGGTCACGTAGAGGATGCCCATGAAACGCAAAGGCGCACCTTGTCCTATGGACAAAGTGCGCCCATCCTCTCTCACCCCATCGGCAGCCTCGCTTGTCGAGCCACTCCCCTACGCTCCGTTCCCCTGGCTGAGAACCGCTATCAGTTACACATATTTTATCACACTTGTTCGCACCATGCAAGTGCATCCTTTCCCCTCACCTCCCTCCCACCCCCTGTCTCCTTGTCTCCCTGTCTCCTTGTCTCCTTGTCTCCTTGTCCCCCTGTCCCCTTGTCTCCTTGCCTCCTTGTCCCCCTGTCCTCCTGTCCCCTTGTCTCCTTGTCTCCTTGTCTCCCTGTCTCCCCCGCTCCTCCCTTAATAGTTTTCTCGTACTTTTGCGACCCAATCTTCACCTTCCCCCTGTACACTCGCATTGCTGCCTGTGCCGTCTGTCAGCCACAAGGGGGTGCCGCCTTGATCAAGTGCTACCCGTTCATCGTCCCTGCCTTAGCCCTGGCCCTGTTGATCACGTTGCCAGGGCCTTTTGTCGTAGCCCGCGGCCCCCATAGCGAAATCCAGCAGGCCGGCGACCTGACCTGCCAGTTCGTCCAGCGCGGCTTCTTTGGCCAGGTGGCAGACGGCTACATCTGGGAGACGACGCCGGGGAGCAGTTACAACAACGATAGCCTCTACACCGGCTCCATCGGCTCCGGCGAGCGCCGCTCACTCATCCGCTTCGGCCTCGACTTTCTGCCAGCAGGGGCGGTCATCCGCTCCGCCCTGTTCGGCCTGTGGGAGACCAGCGCCGGCTCCGGGCAGACGGTCACCCTGTACCGGGTCACCGCCGCGTGGAGCGAGGGGCAGCCCACGTGGAACAACTTTGCCGAGAACTATGATAGTGCCGTCACCTGGGGCCGCTTCACGGCCAATGGGCCGGGCGTGCTGATGGCCGACGTGACCGGGCTGGTCGCGGCCTGGGCCGGCGGCAGCGTCCCCAACTACGGCCTGCTCCTGAAGAACACGTCCGGCCAGGCCCTCGACCGCTATGCCAGCAGCGACAGCGGCCAGTTCTACAAGCCGGGCCTCCTGGTGTGCTACGAGGTGAGCGGCCCGCCGAACGCCGAGGACGACGCCGCCACCACCGACGAGGACACGCCGGTGGACGTCAACGTGCTGGACAACGACTCCGACCCCGACGGCGACCCGCTCACCGTGAGCGACTATGATTCTCCCAGCACTCAGGGCGGCACGGTGACTTGTACGGCCGCCGGGGTGTGCACCTACACTCCGCCCAGGGATTTCCACGGCACCGACACCTTCACCTACACCGCCAGCGACGGCCACGGCGGCACCGACGTCGCCACCGTCACCATCACAGTGAACCCGGTCAACGACCCGCCGCGGGCCGTGGACGACGCCGCCACGACACCTCCAGATGTGCCGGTGGAGGTCAACGTGCTGGACAACGACTCCGACCCCGACGGGGACGCGCTCACCGTGAGCGACTACGACTCCTCCAGCACTCAGGGCGGCCCGGTGAGTTGTACGGGGGCCGGAGTGTGCACCTACACCCCGCCTACCGGGTTCACCGGCACCGACGTCTTCACCTACACTGCCAGCGACGGCCACGGCGGCACCGCCACCGCCAGCGTGAGCATTACGGTGACCGCCACGCCCCCCACGGAACACCTGCTTTACATGCCCATCGTCATGAAAGCCTACGGACTCCCGCCCGGCCCCGACCTGATCGTGGAGCGCATCGAGGTCACGGGCAGTCACGTCCTGGTCGTCATCAGGAACCAGGGGACTCTGCCTGTCCCGGTGGAGAACTCGTTCTGGGTAGACCTGTACGTGGACCCTGACCCAGCTCCGACCCGCGTCAACCAGACCTGGCCCATGCTGTGCGACCTTGGGGCAGCCTGGGGCGTCACGGCGCCGGCCCTGCCGCTACCGCCGGGCGGCACACTCACCCTCACAATCGGCGACCCCTACTATCAGGCGGACGACAGCAACTTCCCCGCGTCGCTCCCCGCCGGCACGCCGATCTACGTCCAGGTGGACTCGGCCAACGTGGGCACCACCTACGGCGCGGTGTTGGAGAACCACGAAATGGCGGGCTGGACCTACAATAACGTCGGTGGCCCGGTCCTCTCGACGCTCAACGCCATGGAGGAAGGGACGGCCACAGAGGCCCACCCGCCCACCCCGTCCGGCTGGTTGCCCCCCAGGCCCTAGAAACGCGCCAAAAGCCCTGAGAAACCAGGTTTTTGAGAAAAACCTGGTTTCTTTACTGCTGCCTGGATTCTAAGGGTTTCTTAGCCCTAATCCGTCCTGCTTATTACCTTTGCCCTGTACAATCAAATTGCCGGCCCCGTGTAATTGGTCGGCTGTAGATTACCAAACCATTTCCAGATGGGCGGGCCTTCCCCGGTGCATGCCGCCGGTGAAGGCCCGTTTCGTCTGGCGGGGTTAGTTCAAGAGGAGGTAACCCAATGTCCAGGAAATGGATCTTGTGCATCAGCCTGGCCCTGGCGACCCTGCTGGTGGTGTTGGCTCCGGCCGCCGCCCTGGCCGCCCCGGCGTTCCAGGCCACTATGGTCCCTGAACCTGTCGTGGCCATCCACGTCTCTGAGCATACCCAGGCTTTGGACACCGGAGGGACGTGGTACACTTCGTGGCATTACCTGGTGATGGTCGAATCGCTGAAGGAGGCGTTGAGTTCGGATGGCACCCCCTTCGTCGAGGTAAGCGACGCCGACATCGCGGCCGGCCACCTGTTGTATCCCGACGGGTCCCCCAGGTACCCTATCGTGATCAGCCTGGCCTCCGAAGCGATCGCCGATGCCGAGATCGCCCCGCTGCGCGATTACGTCGCCGCGGGCGGATTCCTGTTCGTCGGCTCGTCCGCCTTCACCCGCCACGCCGACGGTACGCCCCGCGGGGATTTTGCACTGGCCGACGAGATGGGGCTGCACGTGGCCAACCCTGACCACAGCCAGAACTGGTATCAGAACGTGCAGTTCACCAAAACGATGGACCACCGGCTGGTGTGGCACATTCCCTGGGGCACCCTCACCTGGCGCATGCCGCTGTACTCGGAAGAGATCCCCTGGGGCGTCACCGGCTCGCACACGGTGCACGGCAACCACGACGTGTGGCGGGTGGCCGCTAGCGACGCCGAGGTCATCGCCAATGGCGGGTCAGGCCCGCTGCTGGTGACCCGCGGCTATGGCCACGGGCGCTTCATCTACCACGGCGCGTTCAATCCGCTCATCGGCCATGGCGGGAACGATCCAGGGATGTACGCCTATCTCATTTACCGCAACGCCATCGAGTGGGCCTTCGAGTTTGCCAACCTGCCCATCGTCAAGCGCAGCCCCTGGCGATACGGGTACGACGCCGCCTTCGTCGTCCGTCACGACTTTGAGAACACCCCGTCCCGCATCCAGTCCATCGAGGCTTCGGCCCAGGCCGAACAGGCGGCCGGGGCCAAGGGTGACTATTATTTCTGTACCGGCACCCTCCGCGAGCACATGGGGGACCCCACCGCCACCGTCGCCAGCCTGCGCAGAGCCATCTCGCTGTACGGGGCGACCATCGGCTCTCACAACGGCGGCCTGGTCAACCCCGTGAACCCAGCCCTGTCGCCCAGCGCCTACGACTACTGGCACTGGGGACCAGATGAAGCGCTGGACACCCACCCGCCGGGCTATGCCGACGGCTATGCCTACGCCTATACCTCGGTCATGACCTCCTTCCTGGACATCGAGGGCTGGCTGGATGGGGTGGACAATGGCCGGCCAGGCTGTGGTGCGGCAGACAATTGCCCGCGCGTGTGGGTTTCGCCCTATTTCAACTCGGCGCGCGAAGGCTCCTACGACATCCTGGAGCAGTTGGGCGCGGTCGCCATGGGCGAGCAAAAGATCAGCCCCTTCCCGCACTGGACTCTGTCCTACCAGACACCCGGCCAGCGCCATTCGCACGTCACGCTGCCGGTGAGCGACTGGTACATCGGCACGAACGTCGCCCAGTCTCTAGAGTCCGGGCACGATGCTTCCACCGTGCGGGCGGCCGTGGATTTCTACTACGATCTCGGCGCGTTGGTCAACCTGTATGGGCACGGTTCCTCGGCCGGTGGAGTACAACGGGAGTACGTCACGTACAGCGCCTCTAAGCCGGGAATGTGGGCAACCAATGCGGTGGGGGTGTACGACTGGTGGCTGTTGCGTTCCAACGTGACTGTAATGCCCACCTACAGCCAGGCGGGCAATACGGCCATCGCCGGAGCCACGGTCAGCGGGGCCACCGCCCCCGACACCGCCGTAGAAATGGTCATCCCTCACTGGGACAGCGGGGCCGTCAGCGGCCTCCAGGTCTTCCTGGACGGCGCGCCGGCCGACCCTGCCGACTTCCGCACCACCAACTACGGGGTCAAGGTCCGGGTGGGCACGACTGCTTCCAGTGTCGAGGTGCGGTACACGCCGCTGGAGGGCTGGGTGCAGACCGATTGGGCTGGCGGCGCAGGCCAGGCGGTCTGGGCCGACGAGACGCGCTACGACTCGGCCGTGGGCGTTGACGATAGCGTCGAGGGACAGGTACAACTGGGCATCGCCTCCGGCGGTGACCCCCTGTTCTCCGACGACTTCACCCGGCCACCGGATCCGGACCCCGTGCCGTTCACCTGGATCATCCCGCCGGGCAGTGCCCGGTGGCCGAACCGGGGCGTGTTCAACACCAACGGCGGCGTGCTCAACTGTGGGACCTCTGAGCCAGGCCCCTACGGATACGCCTACACCAACACCGTGGTGATCGCCGATCATTCGGTCGAAGCGGACATACGCTTCCCGCAAATCCTCAATTTTTCGGGTGGAGGCGGCATCTTTGGCCGCCTGAACCCGGCCACAGGGCAACGCTACGCGGTCTGGGTCTACCCGGAGACCGCCGCAGGGGGCACTGCGACGATTCGGGCGCTCAAATTCTACGACCAATGGGGTTGGTGGAACTCACCTGGCTTCGCCAGCGTGAGCATCCCGGGTGGGGTCGGTTCCGGCTGGCATCACCTCAGACTCTCTTTCACCGGAAACCGGATTCGGGTCTTTTACGATGGCTCCCTGATCATTGACGACACGGACAACGGCAACGAACCGAACTGCGGCCAGTACAACAGTTGTGCGCCCTACACCAACGGCTACGCCGGCGTGGATCTGTGGACCGCCAGCAACTCCCGGAGCCTATACGGGCCCACCTTCAATAACTTTGTGGTGCGGGATAGTTCCGACGCCATCGTGTGGAGCGACACCTTCGGCCTCGACCCGGTGGATCCGCTCTTGCCGTGGGCCGTGCGGCTCGGCACGTGGACAGTGATGAGCGGGGAACTACACGCGGGCAGCAGTTCCGGCTATGCCTACGTATATACGTACACGGCTCCGCTGTGGGCCGATTATTCCGTCGAGGGACGCATCCAGTTTCCGGCCGGCGCGTTTGGCGGCGGCCTCGGCGGGCGGGTAGACCCCGCCACCGGCGCCCACTATGGTGCGTGGGTCTACCCTGACGGATCGTCGGGCGGCTCCAACGTGTTGAAACTGGTGAAATTCCGCGACTGGACGAACTGGAGCGGCACCCCGATGCAGCAGGTCAACCTGCCCAGCGTCGGCACGGGCTGGCACACGCTCAAGATGGCCTTCGACGCCAACCGCATCCGCGTCTACTACGACGGCGCCCCGGTGATAGATGTGACAGACAACAACTACGACGGCCGGCCAGCCTACCTGGGCGGCGGCGTGAGCGTGGATACGTGGGTGGCGTCGGGGTACAGCGGGCCGTATGCCATAGCGGCCGACGACATCGTCGTGCGCACTCCGGCCCAGTACGGGGCCAGTGGCACGCTGCTCTCCTCGGCCTTCGATGGCGGGGTGGGAGTGGAATGGCAGACCGTCTCCTGGAACGCGGCAGTGGGCGGCGATACGGGGGTGCGCGTACGCACCCGCACGGCCCAACGGGCCAACCAACTCGCTGCCGCCCCCTGGTCCGATTGGATCACTGACAGCGGATCGCCGGTGACCAGCGCGGACCACCGCTGGATCCAGTATCAACTGGAATTGACCAGCAGCGATCCTACGGCCACGCCCATCTTCTACGAGATCGGCACCACCTACGTTCCGGGCATCCGCCTACCGGGCAGCAACCTGACCTACACCGGCCCTGTCACGGGTGACAGCGAATCGCAAATCACCCTCTCCGCCACCCTGCTCGACGACGACGACGCCCCCATCGTCGGGCGGACCGTGGACTTCACCTTGAGCGGAGTAAACGGCCTGCTGGCGGCCTCAGCCACGACGGACGGCAACGGTGCAGCCAGCAGCCCCCTGAATCTGATGACCGCCCCCGGACAGTACAGTTTGACCGTCGCCTTCGCCGGCGACACTGCATTCGCCCCCGTCTCGATCGTCCTCCCGTTCGAGGTCACCTCTCCCTGGTCGGAGTGGGTCCAGGACAGCCAGGCCGACTTTCAGGGCGACACCCTGACCAGCCTCGACCCCACCACCCGGCCGGGCAGCGTCCTGCTGGAGGAGACCCTCGTCGGCGAGGGGGAGGAGACCGGCTCCTTTTCGGTGGGTGGCACCCCCGGTTGGAGTTACCGGCGCAGGCTGTTCGTTGACAATAACGTCGCCAGCGAGTTGCCAACCGGCTACTCACTCCGGCTGATCCTCGACACGGCGACTCTGGCCAGCGAAGGCAAGTTGCGGCCAGACGGCAACGACCTGCGCGTGGTGTGGACGGGCGGCCCGGCGCAGGTGGAACTGGACCGCGTGGCCGAGACCCCGTTCAACAGCGCCGCCACCGACGTCTGGTTCAAGTCCCAGGCCCTGATTCCGGGAAATGGCCGCGACGGCGACTATTACATCTACTATGGGAACCCCGCCACCGGCACGCCCCCCGCCGATCGGGCCGACGTGTACGCCCTGTGGGATGATTTCGACGGCAGTTCGCTCGACCCGCGCTGGAGCCCGCAGGGCACGCTGACCATCAGCGGTGGACAGGCTCACCTCGCCAGTAATGCCAACATCATCGGCACGACGCCCTATACCTTCGCCTCGCTGGAGGCGAGGGTGCGGTTTGGCGGCGAGAACAACTACGCCTGGTGTGGCTGGGAGGATGGACGAACGGACGCGCCCAACTTTATCGTCTTCGAAGAGTTTCCGTTGCCCAACGGTCTGGAAGCCCTGATCCGCAACGACGGTGCCCCCTTCTCCCGCCTGCCGATTGCCGACCCGCCCGGCGGCCTGGCGGCCTGGCACACCTACGTCACCGACTGGTGGCCCGGCCAAGCTCGCTGGTCCATGGACGGCACGGAAGTCATGAGCGCCACCACCAACGTGCCCGACAGCGGGATGTACGTCAACTTCTATGCCAGAGCCTTACCCATGGATGTGGATTGGGTCAAGACCCGCCTGCGGGCGGCCCAGGAGCCGTCAGTCACGCTGGCCACGCCCCAGCCCGGGTATGGGAGCCAGGGGCAACTCCTCTCCATCGCCTACGATACGGGCCAGTTCTCCTCATGGAAATATCTGACGTGGGATGTGACCACCCCGCCAGACACCGGCGTCAGTCTACAGGTACGCACGGCAGCCACGCAGGACGACCTGAGTGTGGCCCCGTGGATGAACTATCCCCAGACAGGCCTGCTCATCAGCAACGACGCCGGGCGCTGGGTTCAATACGAAGCCACGCTGACTACAACCAACCTGTTCACCACCCCGGCGCTGCATAAGATGACGGTTTACTACACGAGCCTGCCGGTCACTCTGACCATCGCCCCGGATGAGCAGACGGTTGCCGCCGGCCAGGTCGCCACCTATACTGCCACCGTGGACGATGGCAGCCAGACCTGGGACGTGACCGGCGAGACCGATTTCAGCATCCAGCCTGGGGCGGGCGGCACCTGGGCGGACAACGTCTACACCAGCCAATCCGCCGGCGATTGGACCGTCACCGGCGCGTACGCCGGCCTGGCCGGCACGGCCACCCTCCACGTCCAGCCGGGCGCCGCCCTGTCCGTCACCAAGACCAGTTCCGCGGACCCGGCCAGGGCCGGAGACCCCCTCACCTATACAGTCACCGTCCTCAACCCCGGCCCCGCGACCGCCCTGGGTGTGGTCGTCACCGACACCCTGCCCGTGAGCGTGACGTTCGGCTCCGCCACACCCAGCCAGGGGACCTGCAGCGGAGCGGCCACCCTCGTCTGCACCCTCGGCGATCTCCCCGCCGGCGTTACCGCCACGGTGATCATCGCCGTCACCCCTGGGGCAGCCGGCCCGCTCACCAATACCGCCCAGGCCTCCGGCACCGACCCGGCCGGCAATCCGCTGACCGGCGCCGGCACCGCCTCCCTGCGCGTCATCGGGCCTGCCATCGGCGTGCGGAAGGAGGCCAGCACGGGGATGGCCAGCGTGGGCGACACGATTACCTATACCTACACCGTGGAGAACGCGGGCGACGCGACGCTCACCGGCGTCAGCGCCAGCGACGACCGGCTGGGCCTCATCCCCCTGGGACGCACCACCCTGGCTCCAGGCGAGACCACCACCGGCAACGCCACGTACACGGTGGCAGAAAGCGACCTGCCCGGCCCACTCACCAACACCGTCACCGTCACCGGCACTCCCCCGGCGGGTGACGTGGTGATCAACACCGCCACCACCACCGTCTCCCTCAAGCCCAAGGGCACCATCATCTACCTGCCCATCGTCCTGAACAAATACGCCCCTCCCGCCCCCGACCTGGTGGTGGAGCAAATCACCGTCGCCGGCAGTCGCGTCCAGGTCGTCATCAAGAACCAGGGCGACGCCCCCGTCCTCGGCGACGACGAATTCTGGGTGGACCTGTACGTGGACCCCCACCCCGTCCCCACCGCCGTCAACCAGGCCTGGGACGCGCTGTGCAGCCGGGGCATCGTGTGGGGTGTCACCGCCTCTGCCCTGCCCCTGGCAGTCGGGCAGACCATCACCCTCACCATCGGCGATGACTACTACCGGGACGACTACAGCCATTTCCCCACTCCCCTGCCCGCAGGTCTCCCCATCTACGTCCAGGTGGACTCGGCCAACCTGAACTCCACCTACGGCGGGGTGCTGGAGAACCACGAGCAGCGGGGGGAACCGTATAACAACGTCAGTGGCCCCGTCTTCTCGGCGCTCAGCACGATGAGCGACGCGCCAGCGGAGGCAGGACGACCTGCCCAAGAAGATCCCCGGCGCACAGAAGGCCACCGGCTGCCGCTCAGGCCATGAGAGTTCGCGGGTGCCAGGCGCCCACCAGGTGCCTGGCGCCTCGCTGGTCAGTGAATAGGAGACTGTGAATATGCGTACACGTAACGGTCAATCGAGGATTTGTCTGGCGCTTGCCCTCGCCACGTCTATCGTCGGCCTTCTGGGGGTGGTGGCATGGTCGCCCCCCATGGCGCAGGCCGCTCCATCCCACCTGCCCCCCCGCCCCACGCGCCAACCCCAGGTCCAGCCCGGCTCCCCCCAGGCGCCCTCCGGCGGCTTCATCGAGTTGCGCGTCTCGTTCACCCCCCAGGGACTACAGGCGCTCGCCCACTGGCAAGAACTGTGGACCGTCGTGCAATGGCAGGATCGGGCGGGGGCATGGCACGACGTCACCGGGTGGCAGGGCACACTCGACGAGGCCAACCCTACCGAGGGCAAGAAGGTGTGGTGGGTGGCGGACGAGGATCTGGGCACAGGTCCCTTTCACTGGGTGCTCTACCAGGGCCGCGCAGGCAGGGAGTTGGCATGCAGCGAACCGTTCGATCTGCCAGGCGCGCTTGGCGAGACGGTGAGGGTGCAGGTGCTGCTCTCCACCCCGTGATTCAGCCGTAGAAACCAGGTTTTTCCGTAAGCGCAGCGACAAAACCTGGTTTCTTTGCTCTACGTGCTCCCCCGTACCTGTGTCGCCGCCTCGAAGCCTGCCGCGAGCGCCTTCAGGTTGATTTCCGCGCTCCCGCGCGGTGCGCGGGCCCGCACCGCTGCCTCCAGCGCCTCCCGCGACACGATGCCCGTCAGCCCGGCCAGCACTCCCAGCCCGACCACGTTGGCGACCAGTTCCCGCCCGGTGACCTCGCGCGCCAGGCGCGTCATGGCCACCCGCACCGCCCGCGTCGTCGGCGCGCGGGTCACGTGGTCCGCGTCCAGGATCAACAAGCCCCCTGGGCGCCCCTGCCCGCCGTACCGGTCGCACGCCTCCTGGCTCATGCACAGCGTGACGTCGGCCTGGAGCACCTTGGGGTAGTAGATTTCTCCATCAGAGATCACCACCTCCGCCCGGCTGGCCCCGCCCCGCGCCTCCGGCCCATACGACTGGGTCTGCGTGGCGTTCTTGCCGTCCCGGATGGCCGCCTCGGCCAGCAGGATGCCGGCCAGGAGCACCCCCTGCCCGCCGGTGCCGCCCAAGCGCACCTCGGTTTGCCTGGCCATCAGGCAGCCCCCTTCTGTGCGCGCTCGATGATCTGCTCGTACAACTGCGTATACTCCGGGACGTCCCGCTCTACGAACACGCCGCGGATGATCTTGCCCTGCTTCTCTTCTTCGCTCATCTTCTCGGCCTGCCTGAGGGTGATGCTGGTTTCCTTGAGGCCGCGCATCATGTCGGGCGCGCTGCCCCAGCGATTGAGCCGTCCCAGCGTCGTGTGGCAGTAACTCACGGCCTCGACCAGGGCGAACCCCTGCCTGGTGATAGCCTGCGCAATGTACTTTTCCAACTCCTGCACGTGGTAGACGGTGCTGCGGGCCACGAACGGGGCTCCCGCCGCCACCGCCAACTCGGCGATGGGGAAAGGCTGCTCGATGTGGCCGTAGGGAGCGGTCGTCGCCAGCGCGCCGGTGGGGGTGGTGGGTGAATATTGGCCGCCGGTCATCCCGTAGGTCGCGTTGTTGACCACGATGGCGGTCAGCCCGATGTTCCGCCGCGCGGCGTGGATAAAGTGGTTGCCGCCGATGGCCAGCGCGTCCCCATCCCCCATCACCACGATCACCTTCATCTCTGGCCGCACCATCTTCAGCCCGGTGGCAAAGGCCAGCGCTCGCCCGTGCGTCGTGTGCATGGTGTTAAAGTCCACGTAGACCGGCATGCGGCCCGTGCAGCCGATGCCCGACAGCAGCGCCACCTCGTCCTTGTCCAGTTTCAGCCCGTCCACCGCCCGGATGATGGCCCCCAGGACGATGCCGATGCCGCAGCCCGCGCACCAGACGTTGGGGAACTTTTTGCTGTGGCGCAGGTACCGCTCGTGGACCCGCGATTCGTGTGGTTGCTTGCTCATCTTGTCCACTCCCACTCCTCGATGGCCGCCAGGATCTGGGCGGGTTGGATCATCTCGCCGTCGGCCCGGTTGACGCGGCGCACCTTGTGCCGCCCGACCACCCGCTCCACCTCCAGCACCAGTTGGCCCATGTTCATCTCCGGCACCACCACGTGGTGCAGCCGCTCGGCGGCCTGTTCCACCACCTCCTCGGGAAAGGGCCAGATGGTCTTGAGTTTGAGCAAGCCCACCTTGCGCCCGCGCCCGCGCGCCAGCTCGACGGCCTGGCGGGCCGAGCGGGCTGTCGCCCCGTAGGCCACGACCAGCGTCTCGGCGTCCTCGACGCCGTCGCTATCGTAGAGCAGAATATCCGACAGGCCCCGCTCGATCTTGCGGAAGATGCGCTCGAGCCAGGGCTCGACCTCGTCCTGTCGTTCGGTGGGATACCCGCGCTCGTCGTGGTGCAGGCCGGTGATATGGTAGCGGTACCCCTCGCCAAACGGCACCAGCGGCGGCACGTCGGTGGTCAAGTTCTCGTAGGGTTTGTACCATTCCGGCGGCACCGTCGTGCCCGCCCGCTCGACCCGCACGATCGTCGCCGGGTCGGGCAGTTCGACCCGCTCCCGCATGTGGCCGATCACCTCGTCCATCAGCAAGATCACCGGCGTGCGGTACCGTTCGGCAAAGTTGAACGCCTGCACGGTCAGGTCAAACGTCTCGCGCACGGACGAGGGGGAGAGCGCGATGATGGGATGGTCGCCGTGGGTGCCCCAGCGGGCCTGCATCACGTCCCCCTGCGAGGGGCTGGTGGGTCGCCCGGTGGAGGGCCCCAACCGCTGCACGTCCACGATCAGGCAGGGGATCTCGGCCATCGCCGCGTAGCCGATGTTCTCCTGCATCAGGCTGAAGCCGGGGCCGGAGGTAGCGGTCATGGCCTTCGCCCCACCCACCGCAGCGCCGATGACGGCGGCGATGGAGGCGATCTCGTCCTCCATCTGGATAAAAAAGCCCCCCACCTGCGGTAGCCGCCGCGCCAGGATCTCGGCGATCTCCGTGGCCGGGGTGATGGGGTACGCGGCGTAAAAGCGGCAGCCGGCGGCGATCGCTCCCTCGGCGCACGCCTCGTCCCCTTGCATGAGCCTGACAGTCGGTGTCTCGGTCATTGGGCCTCCTTCTCCTCTGGCTCCACGTCGGCGACGAAGATGGCGAAATCGGGACAGTGCAATTCACACCAGCGGCAAGCGGTGCACTTGGCCGGGTGGGCCACGGTGACCCTCCCGTCGGCCCCCTGTTCCAGCACTCCCGCCGGGCAGAACTCGACGCACAGCCCGCAGCCCTTGCACCAGTTGGGGAAGACGGTCACGTGGCCGCGCGGCAGTTGGCGCCTGGACCTGGCCGGTCCTCCTGCCTGCCCTGCCTCGGTCTGCGCAGTCTCGGCAACAGTTGCTTGTTTCATCTTTCGATCTGACCCCCCTCTCCTGGTAGAAACCCGCTTTCTCTCAGAAAACGGGTTTCTAGAATTATCGCACAAAACGCGGCTTTGGGCCAGAGCCGGCGTTGACAGGAACGCGAAAACTGTTTAGAATGAACAAACGGATGAGTTCAGAATTGGGAGGATGATGCCTATGCCGCGTGGGGACCAGCACAGATATGTCTGAACTGCTAGACGGCCTGATCATCAAAGCGCAGAGTGGCTTTTTCACCGTCCACACCGACCGCAGTGACGTCGTGTGCCACGTGCGGGGGCGGCTCAAACAGAAGCGGCTCGACACCGACCTGCTGGCCGTCGGCGACCGGGTGCGCATCAGCCTGGCCCAGGACGGCAGCGGCATGATCGAGGAAGTCGCCGGGCGGGAACGGGCGTTGGTGCGGCTGGCCCCGCTGACCAAAGGGCGCGGCTCCCGGCGCTGGGACCGCGAAGGGTACCTGGCCGAGCGGGAGCAGGTCATCGTCGCCAATCCCGATCAGGCGGTCTTTGTGCTTGCCTGTGCGGAACCCTCCCCCAGCCTGCGCCTGCTCGACCGGCTGCTGGTGGGGGCGGAACGGCAACACATCCCCGCCGTCGTGTGCGCCAACAAGGTGGACCTGGTCAGCCGCCGGGAGGCGCGGGCGCTCTTCGGCGTGTACGGGAAAATCGGCTATCCGGTGCTCTATACCAGCGCCGTCGCCGGCAGCGGGGTGAAACCGTTGCGCAAGGCGCTGCAGGGCAAGATCTCGGCGCTGGTGGGCCCCTCCGGCGTGGGCAAGACCAGTCTGCTCAACGCCCTGCAGCCCGGCCTGGGGCTGCAGGTGCGGGAGGTGAGCCACGCCACCTCCAAGGGCCGCCACACCACCGTCGCCCCGCAACTCGTCCCGCTGGACGTCGGCGGCTGGGTGGCCGATACCCCTGGCATCCGTGCGCTGGCCCTGTTCGACCTGGACCCGGAGGAGATAGACGCCTACTTCCCCGACATCGCACCACTGGTGGCCCATTGCCAGTTCTCCGACTGTACCCACACCGTGGAACCGGGCTGCGCGGTCGTGCAGGCAGTAGAGGAAGGCCGGGTGGACGAGCACCGCTACGAGAGTTACGTGCGGTTGCGGGAGGAGCACCAGAAACTGGCGGACATGTACTGGTGGGGAATACAGTAGGAAATGCGTAATGCGTAATCCGTAATGCGTAATCCGCAATCCCGTGTACACCTTCCCGAAAGCTGGGAGCTTTCGGGAAGGTCCGGCAGTCCGCAGTCCGCAATCCGCAATCCCGTGTACCACCTTCCCGAAAGCTGGGAGCTTTCGGGAAGGTCCGGCAGTCCGCAATCCGCAGTCCGCAATCCCGTGTACCACCTTCCCGAAAGCTGGGAGCTTTCGGGAAGGTCCGGCAATCCGCAGTCCGCAATCCACAATCCCGTGTACCACCTTCCCGAAAGCTGGGAGCTTTCGGGAAGGTCCGGCAATCCCCAATCCGCAGTCCGCAATCCGGCCGCTGGCCGGGCTTGACACCTGGGACAAACCATAGTAGAATCTGCCCGGCGTAGTTATTGGACTAACCTCTAATGAGGGCGTTGCTGCCCAACGCAGACGTGCTATAATGAAAGTTTGGTGACATCCCGACAGTGGTCAAAGGAGTGTATGGAAACACAGAAGATTCCACAGCATAGCCGCACCTTCCAGGAGGTGGCCGGGGCGTTGGGGACCGGCCTGGGGAGCGGGCTGACGGCGGCCGAAGCGACGGCCCGCCTGGCCCAACACGGTTCCAACGAATTGGCAGAGCGACCCCAGCCTGGCTTCTGGCGGTTATTGTTAGATCAGTTCAACAATTTCATCATCATCATCTTGATCGTCTCCGCCGTCATTTCCCTGCTGCTGGGGGAGGTGATTGACGCCAGCGCGATCATGGCCATCGTCATCCTCAACGCCGTGTTGGGCGTGGTCCAGGAAAGCAAGGCGGAGGAAGCGCTGGCAGCGCTCAAAAAGATGGCCGCTCCCGAGGCGCGCGTCTTGCGAGATGGCCACCTGATCACCGTCCCGAGCCGCGAACTGGTCCCCGGTGACGTCGTCTTCCTCGAGGCCGGCAACTACGTGCCGGCTGACCTGCGACTCACCGAGAGCGTCAACCTCAGGATTGACGAGGCGTCGCTCACGGGGGAATCGGTGCCGGTGGAGAAGGTGGCCGCCGCCGTGTTGCCGGAAGACGTGCCGCTGGGCGACCGGGTCAACAGTGCCTTCATGGGCACCACCGTCACCTATGGGCGTGGGGCAGGCATCGTGATCGCCACCGGCATGCAGACGCAGATCGGTCTCATCGCCGAGATGATCCAGTCCTACGAGGAGGAGCAGACCCCGCTCCAGCGTCGCCTGGACCAACTGGGCCACTGGCTGGGCTGGGGGGCGCTGGCCATCTGCGGCCTCGTCTTCGTCGAGGCCGTAATCCAGGACACCAACCTGTCGCTCATCTCCAGCCAGGGGCTGATGGCCTACCTGACGCAGACCAAGCAGCAGATCATAGACCTGTTCATCGTCGCGGTCAGTCTGGCGATCGCCGCCGTTCCTGAGGGCCTGGCGGCCGTCGTCACCATCTGCCTGGCGTTGGGAATGCGCGAGATGGTGCACCATCACGCCCTGATCCGCCGCCTGCCTGCCGTCGAGACGCTCGGCTCCGCCACCGTCATCTGCTCCGACAAGACCGGCACGCTGACCCAGAACGAGATGATGGCGGTGCGGTTCTACGTGGCGGACTGGCGGCTGGACGTGAACGGCGAGGGGTACCAGCCCAAGGGAGAGTTTAATCACTACGGTGAGCCGGCCGACCCGCGCGACAACGCCGAGATCATGCGATTGCTCGCCGGCGGCCTGCTGTGCTCCGACGCCCGGCTGGAGCGGCTCGACTCCGCCGGCTCAGACAGCCGCTATCGCATCGTGGGCGATCCGACCGAGGCCGCCCTGGTGGTAGCGGCGGCCAAGGCCGGGTTGTGGCGCGACGAGCAGCAAGAACGGTTCCCGCGCGTGGCCGAAGTCCCCTTCGACAGCGATCGCAAGCGCATGAGCACCATTCACCGCCTGGACGGGCCAGAGCGGGAGAAGAGTGGTGGCGAGATTCCTCGCTTCGCTCGGAATGACAAGGGGGAGTACATTCTCTACGTCAAGGGGGCACCCGACGTGCTGCTGCCCCTGTGCGATACCATCCTGGAGGGGGGTGCCCCGGTCCCGCTCACCCCTGGACGGCGCGCACACGTCGAGAACACCATCCGCGACCAGGGCAAGGATGGGCTACGTGTCCTGGCCGTGGCCTACCGTTACCTGGATCGGGTACCGGACACGTTGGATGCTGACGAACTGGAACGGGGCCTGGTGCTGATCGGGTTGGTGGCGATGATAGACCCGGCCCGGCCGGAGGTGAAACCGGCCGTGGAGCGAGCGCGGCAAGCGGGCATCCGCACAGTGATGATCACCGGCGACTATCCCGACACGGCCCGCACCGTCGCCCAGGAGATCGGCCTGATGCGGCCTGGCGGCCAGGTGGTCACGGGCGCAGAACTGAACGAGATTTCGGACGAACAACTGGTGGAGCGCATCGAGGACGTGGACGTCTTCGCCCGCGTCTCCCCCCAGCACAAAGTACGCATCGTCGAGGCGCTCAAGGCGCGCGATCACGTCGTAGCGATGACCGGCGACGGTGTGAACGATGCTCCAGCGCTCAAGCGTTCCTCCATCGGCGTGGCGATGGGCATCACCGGCACCGACGTGGCCAAGGAGACGGCGGACATGGTGCTCACCGACGACAACTATGCCTCCATCGTCTCGGCCGTCGAGCAGGGGCGCATCATCTACTCGAACATCCGCAAGTTCGTCTACTACCTGCTCTCCTGCAACATGGCGGAGATCATGGTCATCTTCCTGGCCACCCTGGCCGGCTCCGCGCTGCCGCTGACGGCGATCCAGTTGCTGTGGCTCAACCTGCTCACCGATGGGGCGCCCGCGCTGGCCTTGGGCCTGGAAAAGGGAGACCCGGACATCATGGAGCAGCCGCCGCGCCCGGCGCGTGAACCGATCATCAACCGCCCCATGGTGGCGGGCATCGTCGTACAGACCATCGCCATCACCTCGGTGGTGCTGACGGCGTTTTACGTGGGCCTGTCCTGGGATCCGTCCCACCTGGCGCTGGCGCAGACGATGGCCTTCGTCACCCTCTCGGCTTCTGAGCTGGCGCGCGCCTACACCGCCCGCTCGGAGCGGGCCTCCCTGTTCCGCCTGGGGGTCTTTACCAACAAGTTCATGCAGTACGCAGTGCTATTGTCGGTCGTGCTGTTGCTCAGTGTGCTCTATGTCCCCTTCCTCCAGCCCGTCTTCAACACCGTGCCGCTGGGAACGCGAGAATGGATGGTCGTCCTGCCACTCCTGCTGCTACCCAGCGTTGCCGCCGAGGTCACCAAGGCCGTCTGGCGGCTGGTGACCCGCCAGCGCCCGGCCGTCGCCACCGCCTAGGCCGGCCGTTGCCACGGCCTGGCCGCTTTCGCGGCGCAGACCTCTCCTGTGGGGCAGACTCGAAGAGTCTGCCCCACACTCATGTGCGCTCCCGGCGCCTCTCCGTGCTTCCGGCGGACAACAGTCCGCCGGAAGAGCGCTGGACTGTTGTCCAGCGCAAGCAGCTGGATTGCCGGCACAGCGCTGGACTGTTGTCCGGCGCAAGCATGCGGACCACAGTCCGCCGCCGTCAGTGGCATGGCTTCTTGGCGTGCACTCCCCATTCAACACCCTCGCCTAGAAAACAGTCCCCATACGATTTGTGGTGCCCATCCAATCACTTGCAAGAATCAGGGAATTGAGGTAAAATAGGTCTAGGCAGTTCACTCGATTTGCTGATGGGGCATCGTGGCGCGTAGATTTGGAGATTTAGAAAGGAGACTTACCATGTTTCGAGAAAGGATCCAGGCCAAGTACGGCGAGCTGACTCCCAGTTTCCGCAAACTCGCCGACTTCATCCTGCAGGACCAACTAGACGCAGCTTTCATGACTGCCACGGAGATGGCCCACCACCTAGGTGTGGATGCGGCGACCGTCGTTCGTTTCGCTCAAGACCTCAACTACTCGGGCTTCCGGGAACTGATCAAGGAAGTTCAGCGCGTCGTCAAGGCGGAACTGACCGCCGCCTATAGCCCGGCCCTGAGCACAGCCCCGGACGACGTGGGGCTCTTCCGCAGCCTGCTGGAAAACGAGCGGCACAACCTGACGCTGGTCCAGGCCCAACTCACCGACGAGGCCAACACCATCCTCCCCGCCATCCTGGGCGCCAAGCGCATCTGGGTCATGGGGCAGGGTAGCACCGCCTATCTGGCCGGCCTGTGCGCCTCCGCGTTGAGGGAGATCGGCCGGCCGGCCGTGGCGATCGTGCCAGATCCTCTGGAGGCCGCCGAGAACCTCAAGATAGCCGGCGCCGAGGACCTGGTGTTCGGCTTCGCGCTCACTGGGATGGAACTCAACCTGGCCGATGCCGTTCGCTTTGCCCGCCAGCGCGGGGCCAAGACCATCGTGTTCACCGCCTCCGCAGTCGCGGGGGCCGCGTTGGCGGCCGAGACGACTATCATCTGCCCCGGCCCCACCCAGACCCACATCCCCTCCTTCACCGGCCTGGCGGCGATAATCGTGGCCATCGTCGCGGCCTTCACCGCCCGCTATCCCGATCAGGCAGCCGCGATGACGGCGGACTTTCAGGAGAGTTTTCGCGAGCTGCTGGCCCACCAGGCTCGCACCATTACAGAGACGAACGTTGACGAGCTGTGGCGCCAGTTCTGATACGCGCCAATACTGACGCGCGCCAGCACTGACGCGCGTCAGTACAGCGCCAATCAGGTGGGGTCCACCTCTGGTGGCGCCCATGCGCGCTGAGGCCCGTGCGTGAGGCCCACGCGCGGTTCCCGTGGCGCACCCGGTCGCTGTTTGCGAGTGCGGAGAGATAGACGTGACGTGGAGCATAAAGGCCCGGCCCCATCACTTCCGCCGGGCCTTTATCTCCGCGTGCGTATCGCTGATCGCTGATCGCTAATCATAGGTCGCCATTCGCCATTCGCATGAGGAGGGACAACCCATGTGGAAGGAGTTTAAAGAGTTCATCCTGCGTGGCAGCGTGCTGGACCTGGCCATCGGCATCATCATCGGCGCGGCCTTCGGTAAGATCGTGACCTCGTTCGTGAACGACATCCTGATGCCCCCGGTCGGGCTGCTCCTGGGCAAAGTGGATTTCGCCAACCTGTTCATCAACCTGTCCGGGCAACCCTACGCCACCCTGGCCGACGCCAAGGCCGCCGGTGCCGCTACCATCAACTACGGCCTGTTCACCAACGCGGTGCTGGACTTTATCATCGTCGCCTTCGTCATCTTCCTGATCGTCCGCCAGGTCAACCGCATGCGGCGCAAGCCAGCAGCAGTGCCGGCCGAGCCGACCACCAAAGAGTGCCCGTACTGCTTCTCCGTGATCCCCATCAAGGCCCTGCGCTGCCCGAATTGCACCTCTGACCTCAAGTCAGCGTGATTCCTCGCTTCGCTCGGAATGACAGGATAGTCTCGGAATGACAGGATAGTCAATGTCCAAAGACCACGTCCTCGCCATTGACTATGGCACGCAATCGGTGCGCGCGCTGGTCTTCGACCTGCGCGGAAACCTGGTCCACAAGGTCCGCGTACCGGTCGAGCCTTATTACTCCGAAAGGCCCGGCTGGGCCGAACAACACCCGGCCTACTTCTGGGACAACTTGTGCGCCGCCTGCCAGAGACTCTGGCAGGAGAGCCCCATCCCCAGGGAAGCGGTGGCCGGCGTGGCCCTCACCACCCAGCGGGCCACCATGGTCAACGTGGACGAGCGGGGCGAACCCCTGCGCCCGGCCATCGTGTGGCTCGACCAGCGCCGCACCGAGGGACTGCCGCCCGTGCGCGGACTGTGGGGGTTGGCCTTCCGCCTGGGGGGTATGACAGAGACGGCCGCCTACCTCCAGGCGGAGGCCGAAGCCAACTGGATCCATACCTCTCAGCCAGAGATCTGGGAGCGCACCTTCAAGTACCTGTTCCTCTCCGGCTACCTGACCTACCGGCTGGTCGGCCGCTTCGTGGATAGCGTCGGCTGCCAGGTGGGCTACCTGCCCTTCGACTACAAACGGCTGACGTGGTCGAACAAGTGGGACTGGAAGTGGCAGGTGGTGCCGATGGAGGCGCGCATGCTGCCCGACCTGGTGCCACCGACCGTCGTGCTGGGCGAGATTACGCCGCCAGCGGCGGAGGCGACCGGCATCCCGGTGGGGCTGCCGCTCATCGCCGCCGCGGCCGACAAGGCCTGCGAGGTGGTGGGGGCCGGGTGCCTGGAGCCAAACGTGGCCTGCCTCTCCTACGGCACCACCGCCACCGTCAACACCACCAGCCAGCGCTACGTCGAGGTCATCCCCCTCATCCCCCCCTATCCCAGCGCCATCCCCGGAGCCTACAACCTGGAGCTCCAGATCTACCGGGGCTACTGGATGGTCAGTTGGTTCCGGCGGGAGTTTGGCCTGCGCGAAGAGCAACAGGCCAGCGAGCAAGGCTGCGCGCCGGAGGACCTGTTCGACGAACTGGTCGAGGCGGTGCCGCCCGGCTCGATGGGGCTGACCTTGCAGCCCTACTGGTCGCCGGGGCTCAGGAGCCCCGGCCCGGAGGCCAAGGGGGCCATCATCGGCTTCGGCGACGTGCACACCCGCGCCCACCTCTACCGCGCCATCCTGGAAGGGCTGGCCTATGCGCTGCGAGAGGGGCTGGAGCGGACGCAGCGGCGGCTGCGCGTGCACACGACCGAGGTGCGCGTCTCCGGCGGCGGCTCGCAATCGGACGCCGCCATGCAGATCACGGCCGACGTCTTCAACCTGCCCGCCAGCCGCCCCCACGTCTACGAGACCTCCGGGCTGGGAGCAGCCATGGATGCAGCGGTGGGGCTGGGGCTGCACCGGGATTTCGAGACGGCGGTGGCGGAGATGACGCGCGTGAGCCGCACGTTCGAGCCGCGGCCCGAAGTGCAGGACGTCTACGAGGGGCTCTACCAGCGGGTCTACCGGCAGATGTACCGGCGGCTGCGGCCGCTGTACGAGGAGATCCGCCGCATCACCGGCTACCCGCCAAAGTAGCTAACACCCTTCTCCTGCCATCACTTCCCATCGCCTATCAACTATGGGGGGCAGAGCGGCCCGCCATCCTTGCTGCGGCCCACGACTATCTCAAAGTCGCCACTGGTCATGCCGGGGCCGATGGGCTTCGAACAACTCGTGTGGAGCGTGGTGTTGACCTGCCCGTTGATTGTGATGGTGATTTCGGTGCCCAGCTTGCCATCCTTGTCAATGCCGTTGAAAGTGAAGATTTCGCCCGGCTGGACTATCCCGTCGAACGCGACCTCGCCCTTTTTCTGGAGAACCTGGACGTGCGCGTCTGCCGTTGCGCCATTGTAGCGGAGCGTGAGCTCGGTCACTCCCCCACGACACTCGCCGCACGGCGCGGTAGTCGCAGTCAAGGTTGGCATAGCTGTTGGTAGCGGCGTGTTCGTCGCCGTGGGAATGCACGTCGGACATGGAGTGCAACAGGGCTTTGGCAGTGGGCAGTAAGCGACCACGATGGCAATTGTCACCAGATTTGCCAACACGACACAGGCAACCATTATGACGTTTGCCGACAGGCACATCAGGATTATCGGGACACAGGGAGATTTCTTTTCCATTCGTCGCAACTCCTGCTAAATCTCTGTGCTTGCGCGCGGAGCGCGCAGGGGAAGGGCGGCTGCCCGCCCCGTTGAGCAACTGCGGCCGGATGAAAGACGGCCCAGTTCATACAACTTGACAGCGGCCAAAATGCGCAGTTCGCGGGCAAACGTGGTCTCATCGGCCTTCTCAGCCAGTAGTACTGTCTCTGGAATGTTGAGCACAATCCGTCGGGTTGTCATATTCTTTACTTCCTATATAGTTGTGTGATGAAATGATGTGTCAATGGTCGGATCTGGCTATGCAGTTGACAGTATTCTAGTACAAGGGTTCCATTATGCCAAGTCCGGCCTCAGTGGGGTACACGTCGAAAGTCTGGGACTGCCCTACCGATTGCGAAGGACGAGGGGCAGGTAGACGAAACGCGACACCGCCAGTTTAACGACGAAGGCATCGTATTCACCGTTATGGCTGGTGTCGTAGCCCGGCCCGCCTGCCGCCGGGAAGTCCGAGGAGTTAGTGCGGCCGGTCACGTAGGCGTTGCCGGAGCCGTCCACGGCGATGTCCCATCCATCGTCTTCGCGGCTTCCCCCCAAGAAGGTGGCATAGGCCAGGCCGGTGCCAGGGCGCCGGCCCCCTCCACGCGCAGGTGCACGCCCGCCAGTTGCGCGGCCCCCTCATCGCCCCGCACGACCAGGCGCGGCGCCAGCCGCCCGTCCTGGCCCGCGAGTTCCAGGTCAATCCCGGGGTAGAGGTCCACGTAGCGCACGCCGCCCCACACCGGCACGTCGGCGCGCCAGCCGGCCGGGTCACCCCCGATAAAGTATGAGACGTGCGTGTCCAGCCGGTCGAACGGCTCCAGGCGGGGGTGGGGCTCCGCGCCGGGGAAACTCAGTTTGAGGTGGACCGCCTTCCCAGGTTGAGGGGCCATCTCGTGGGAGCGCGCACTCGAATGCCCCTCTGCCCCCTCGCTCCCCTGCCCCTCCGCTCCCTCGCTCCCTGGCTCGAGCACCGTCACCCAGAGGGCGTCTTCTGCCAGCCAGATGGTGCGGTCGCCGCCGTGCACCAGGAAACACGCCCCATCGGCGAACTGGCCCACGTTTTCGATGAACATGAGGGGGTCGTTTGTCAGCGCCTGGCTCGCCTGCCCGGTATCAGGAGGGAGTGAGGGAGCGATCTGGGGTTGAGCCGCGCGGGGCGACATGCCGACGGCCGACAGGAGCAGGAGCGGCACAAGAACGGCGACGGACGTTGCGACGACCAGTCCACGTGCATTCATTGTTGCATCTCCTTTCAGATGACGAGCGTAACGAATGCTCCGTGTCGCATTATGAGGTTTTTTGCGCCAGAATTGAGGTGCTTTCCCGTGGGGGTAAGCTGATGAAAGACAAGTACAGCTTGTCAGCTTGTGCGGTGAAGTGGTGTGTCTGTGGCTGAATCTGTCTACGTAGTCAGCAATATTTTACCACAAAAGCATGGTGTGTCAAGCCCACGAGTCCCTACGAGTTCCCCACACGTTTGGCCAGGTATATGTCTGGCTTCCCGAAGCCGTTGGCATCCGGCATCACGCCGACGATGACGAAGCCCAGTTTCTGGTAGAATTCGTACACGAGCGCACGACACACCATCGCCGTAGGACTAGAGAAGTAGCTCCATGAAGATTTCATCCTCGTACTGCCCGTCTATCTTCACCTGCTGCGCCAGCACACCCTTGGCCACGAAACCCAGGCCCCGGTAAAAGGCCTGCGCCCCCGTGTTCCCCGCCCGCACGTAGATGACGACCTTCTCGTACCCGTTGGCGCGCGCAAAGTCGAACGTATGCTCCGCCAACCGGCGGCCGATGCCCCTCCCCCGCCACTCCGGGAGGACGAAGGTACCCAACACCCCGACGTGGTCGAAGGAGTCGGTGTACCTGGCCCACAGGTCCAGGGATTGGAAGCCAACGACGCGGCCCTCCGCCTCCGCCAGGAAGATGCCTTCGCGGTCAGAAAGAGAGGTAATGTACTCCCGTTCCTGTTCGGGTGTAAAGGGGCGACTCACGGCCGTGTAGATCCGCTCGGCGCACACGGCCTCCCAGATGGCGGAGATGGCTTCGGCGTCGCCGGACGCAGCGCGGCGGATAGTGACTGGCATGGATGTCTCCTCGTTCGTGTGATAAGGCAGTTCGGCTCTACCATCTGACCCGCACCTTATCAAACCACCCCCCGCTCACCCGCGCCGTGCGGGCCTGCGCATCGTAGGCCACCTCCGCCCCGGGCAGCCCTTCCACCGCCTGCGGCGGCCCCTCCACGCCGTGTACCACCACCTGGACGCGCTCGTACCCGGGGTCGAACGGCCCTTCGACCTCCCGCACCAACTCCAGCCCCTCCTCAGAGGCTGCCAGCGTGAAGCGGGTGAGCCGGTACTCCCCCCGCCGGTAGGCCAGGCTCTGCCCGTCGTCCTCGTATAGCCAACTGGCCCCGCTGCCGGGATAGACGTGCAGTGCGAGCGTCTCCAGGGGCCGCTGGCCCACGTGCTCCATCGCCGGTCCCATCGGCACGACCGACCCCGCCCGCACGAAGAGCGGCATGCGCTCCAGCGGCGCCGCCACCTCGACCTGCGCCGGACCGTGGTGCATCTCCCCCGTCCAGAAATCGTACCACACCCCGGCGGGCAGGTATGCGGAGCGGCGGGTGGCCCCGGGCTCGACCACCGGCGCGACCAGGAACGCGTCGCCGCACAGGAACTGATCGTCCAGCGCGTGGGTGGCCGCGTCGTCCTGGAAGGCCAGCAACAACGGCCGCACGATCGGCACCCCCGTCTGCGCGCACTGCCAGAAGGCGGTATAGAGGTAGGGGAGCAGCCGGTAGCGCAGTTCGATGGTGCTCCGGTTGATGCAGGTAAGGCTCCCCCCAACTC